>JAABUU010000795.1_pt1 | contig 64052 bp, 59 predicted proteins | sample 5559301 | NCBI WGS metagenome assembly JAABUU01 (sample SAMN10711884, study PRJNA513360) | rock metagenome | isolation source: Antarctica rocks | place: Antarctica: Victoria Land, Richard Nunatak white
CCGGCGCAGCGGCCGGTCCTTCACCCGGGACGAGACCGTCCCGCACTCCGGGCAAGCAGCCTCCCGGACAACGGTCTCGACCACCACCCGCACCGCGTCGGACCCGACACGGTCGACATCGACAACGATGAACTCGCCCAGCCCAAACAACAAGGTCGTGCGGTCCTTCATGCTCGTGGCCTCATCTACTGGATGCCTGAAGAACAACCAGCATGGCGAGGCCACGAGCCTCACCTACCTCACGACACCCCCGTCAAGTGCGGAGAGCCGTCAACCCGGTGGCTCCCGCCCTGGCCAACGCGGTGCGGGATGCAACGGGACGCCGCTTCACGTCGCTGCCGCTGACCCGGGACCGCGTCTTCCTCGCCCTGTGCGGCGAACCGCCGGAGCGGGACACCCTGTAGCAGCTCGTCGAAGCTGCATGCATCCTCAGCCCCGGCGCGCCGTGATCAGGGGCACGTCGGGTCGTATTGCCGCTCCGCGACGGAGGATGACTGCAGTTGCGACAGCAGCGTTCGGCCGGCGATGAGTAACTCGTGCGTTACCTGCCTTGACTGCGGCGTTAACGAGGAGCAGCGAGAGTCTGCTCGGACGCGAGGGGTGTGGGCTGATGACAGTGCTCGGGAGCAACCGCTACGGCAAGGCCGAGGTCCGGGTCGTGCGGGTGGCCCGTGGTGCGGCGCCCGATGGCGGTGACGTCGTGCGCGACTGGAATGTCTCGAGCAGCCTGTCGGGCGACCTCGCCGACAGCCACCTCACCGGCGACAACGCCAAGGTGCTGACGACCGACACCCAGAAGAACACGGTGTACGCCTTCGCCGCACGCCTGGGCGCAGTCGAGCCCGAGGCGCTGGCCCTGGAGCTGGCGCGTCACTTCGTCTCCAGCCAGGAGCCGATCACGCGCGCCCGCGTGGCAGTCGAGGAGTACGCCTGGAGCCGGATCGGCGGTGCGCACTCGTTCGCGCGCGACGGCGGCCTGATCCGGACCACTGTGGTCGTCCACGACGAGGCCGCGGGCACGTCGGTCGTCAGCGGGCTCAAGGACCTGATCGTCCTCAACACGACCGACTCGGAGTTCTGGGGATTCCCGACCGACCCCTTCACCACTCTCGCGGAGACCAAGGACCGGATGCTTGCCACCTCGGTGACAGCGCAGTGGCGCTTCCGCAGCGCCGAGGCCGACTGGGCAGCGGACTTCCCGGCGGCCAAGCAGGCAATGCTCGACGCCTTTACCGGCACCTACAGCTACTCGCTGCAGCAGACGCTGTACGCGATGGGCGAGCGGGTTCTGGCCGAGGTGCCGCAGCTGTGCGAGGTACGGCTCGCCCTTCCGAACAAGCACCATTTCCTGGTCGACCTCGAGCAGTTCGGCATCCCGAACGACCGCGAGGTCTTCTACGCGGCCGACCGGCCGTACGGGCTGATCGAAGGCTTCGTGCTCGCCGACGACGCCCCGCCCGAGGGCTTGGCGTGGACCTGACGACCGGCTCGACGCCAGCCACGAACCCCGACTCGGGCGGCATGGTGAAGCGCGAGGGGCTCGTCAGCACGGCCGCCGCCGCCGGCGCCGTGGTCCCGGCGGAGGCGGACCGCCCCGTCGCCCCCGCCACGGTCGACCTCACCGGCGCCGCTGTCCCCGGCCACCGGACGAGAAGCGGCCGACGAGCGTCCTAAGCCGCCGGGGACTGAGGTAGCAGGTCCACCAGCTGACCGGGACGGTCAGTGATGACCCCGGCCACGCCGAGGTCCAGCAGGCGGTGCGCCATCCGCCGGTTGTTCACGGTCCAGGTGGTCACCTGGATGCCGCGCGCCGACGCGCGACCGAGGACGGCAGGCCGGCGCAGCAACGCGGTGAAGTGCAGGTGCACGTGCCGCACGCCCCGGCGTTCGGCCTCGTCGAGCAGCGCGAACGGCGAGGCGTACGGCGAGCCGAGCAGCGCACCGCGTAGCGCGTGCTCGGGCACGGCACCGGTGAAGGCGCTGATGCTCTCGGCGTCGAACGACGACACGGCGCGCACCCGGTCACCAGCCCCCTGCCGGCTGCGGGCGCCGAGCAGCTCGGCGAGCAGCACCGCCGAGCGTCGGTCGGCTCGGAAGCCTGGCTGGGCCGGATTGTTCTTCAGCTCGATGACGAGCTCGAGCCGTCCGCCGCAGGCATCGAGCACCTCATCCAGCGTCGGGATCCGCACGCCCCCGCGAAGGATCTGGCCCTGCACCTCGGCCAGGGTGAGGTGCGAGATCGGGGCGTTCGTGCCTCCCAGCCGGGCCGGCGAAGGGTCGTGGGAGCAGACGAGTGCCTCGTCCCGTGTCAGCCGGACGTCGCACTCGGCTGCCACCACCTGCGAGGCCGCCAGCGCCGCAAACCCCAGCACGGAGTTCTCGGGATGCGTATCCGGGCTGCCGCGGTGGCCGATGATGGCCGGCAACAGCTTGTCCGGGCCGGCGCGCGCCCCACGAACGCTGCCACGGCCAACACGTGGTGCCTTGCGGCCCGGCTTTCTGGACACTCTTGCGTGCACCCGCTCCCGCAGCACGTCCGACCGACTCCGCCATGCCTATCAGTCCCTGGGGTGGAGGTGAACGCCCGCCAGATGCAGAACTCGGTGCGGCCCGCCTGCTAGCAGTCTCACCCTGGCGGAGAGGATGCGGTCGTGACTCGTTCCCCTCGCCTCCTGTCCGCTGCTGCCGCGTCAGCTCTCGCCCTGCTCGCCGCCGGTTGCTCCGGGTCGAGCTCACCGTCGGCCGGCTCGTCGGCCGGGGCCTCCTCACCCACGGCGCCGCAGAGCTCAGCCGGCGCATCGAGCGGTGCAGCCGGGTCGGTCGGCTCTCCGTCCGCCGCGGTCGGTTCGATGCTGCCTGTCGCGCATCCAACGGTCTGGCTGTGCCGGCCCGGTATGGCGAAGAACCCCTGCGAGGGCGGGCTCGATGCGACTGTCGCGGGGGCGGGCGGCCAGACCTCGGTGGAGGTGTTCCGTCCGGCGGCGGCCCCGAAGATTGACTGCTTCTACGTCTATCCCACCCTGTCGGAGGCGGCCGCGGTGAACGCACCGTTGGCGCCCGAGCCAGCCGCTGTCGCCGTCGCTCGGGCGCAGGCCGCCCGCTTCGCGTCGGTCTGCCGCCTGTTCGTCCCCGTCTACCGCCAGCTGACGCTGCGCTCGATCACCTCCGGCGGGTTCGCCGACCCCAAGGCGCAGGCACTCGCCGCCGGTGACGTCGACTCGGCCTGGCACGACTATCTCAACCGTGACAACAAGGGTCGCGGCGTCGTGCTCATCGGCCACAGCCAGGGAGCCGGCCAGGTCACCCGGCTGGTCCGAAAGGAGATCGACAAGAACCCGGCCGAGCGGTCCCGGCTCGTCTCAGCCCTCGCCATCGGCGGCAACGTGCTGGTGCCGCAGGGCAAGGACGTCGGCGGCGCGTTCACCACCATCCCGGCCTGCCGGCATGAGGCCCAGACCGGATGCGTCGTCGCGTACAGCTCCTTCAACCAGCCGCCGCCGGTCAACTCCCTGTTCGGGCGGACCACCAACGCCCGCAACCTCAACCCGGGCCAGACCACGGCGGGGATGCAGGTGCTGTGCGTGAACCCCGCCGCGTTGGCAGGCGGGCGCGCCCCGCTGAAGCCCTATCTCCCGACTCGTACGATGGGCGGCCATCTGACCGCGACTCCGCTGAGTTCGTTGCCCAACCTGCCGACGGGCTTCGTGACCTTTACCGGGCTGCAAGCCGAGTGCCGGAACACCGGTGGCGCCTCCTGGCTGCAGGTCGACGCGACCGCAGGCTCCGCATACGACCAGGCAGCAACCAAGCAGGTGCTCGGGCCGACCTGGGGGCTGCACCTGCTCGATGTCAGCAACGCTTACGGCGACCTCGTCGACCTGGTGGGCAAGCAGGCGGCTGCCTGGAAGTGAACCGGCTGCGGCACGGTAGGGGGACGGGCGCGGTGCCTCGAAGGGCGGGGTTGCGGTCCGGCGTGTGCCAGGCTGTCGAGGAGGCCCTGGTGGCCGCCCGAGCAGAGTGAAGGACGTCCCTCATGACGGTCAGGATCGGCTACAAGGCCTCGGCGGAGCAGTTCGGCCCCCGTGAGCTGCTGGAGTTCTCGGTGGAGGCGGAGAGCCGGGGGTTCGACATCGTCGCGGTGTCCGACCACTTCCAACCCTGGCGGCACGACGGGGGGCACGGCCCCTCCGCGCTGACCTGGCTCGGTGCCCTCGGGCAGGCGACGCACCAGGCCACCCTGGGGACGAGCGTGCTGACGCCGACCCTGCGCTACCAGCCGGCTGTGGTGGCGCAGGCGTTTGCCACCCTGGGGGTGCTCAGCCCCGGGCGCGTGTTCCTGGGTGTTGGCTCGGGTGAGGCGATGAACGAGACGCCGGCCACGGGGGGCGAGTTCCCCGGGCCCAAGGAGCGCCGGCTGCGCCTGGCCGAGGCCATCACCTTGATGCGCCGGCTGTGGACCGAGGAGCGCGTGGACTTCGACGGCGAGTACTACCGGACGTCCAAGGCCACCATCTACGACCGACCGGAGCAGCCGGTGCCGATCTTCGTCGCCGCCTCCGGGCCACTCGCCGCCAAGCTTGCCGGCACCGCCGGTGACGGTTTTATCTGCACCAGCGGTAAGGACCCGGAGCTGTACACGACCCTCACCGGCAAGGTGGAGGAAGGCGCACGGGCGGCCGGCCGGGAGCCCAGCGACATCCGTCGCATGATCGAGATCAAGGTTTCCTACGACAGGGACCTCGACCGTGCGTACGAGGCGTGCCGGTGGTGGGCCGCGCTCGCCCTGACCTCCGAGCAGAAGACAGGTATCGAGGACCCGCTGGAGATGCAGCGCGTCGCGGACGAGAACGCCGACAAGGCCTACACGCGCTTCATCGTCTCCGACGACCCCGAGCAGGTCGTCGACGCCATCACCCCCTACCTCAACCTGGGGTTCCAGGACCTGGTCATGCATGGCCCGGGCGGCGACCAGGGGCGCTTCCTGGAGCAGTTTGCCGACGACGTCCTGCCGCTGCTGCGCAAGCGCGCCGAGCTCGAGGCCTGACGGTGGCTGCACCGGTGACCGAGCAAGCACCTCGGAGTCGACACCCGGCCGTCGCCCGCCTGCAGGCCCAACGTGCTGCCAGCCCGCAGCTGCGGGTGGCCGATGCCATCACGGCTGTCGCCGGGTCGATGGCCTTCGTCTACGTCCACGCCCTGCTGTTCGCCGTCTGGATGCTGTTCTTCGAGGCCGACCCCTGGCCCAAGCTGACCCTCATCGTCTCGCTGGAGGCGATCTTCCTGTCGACCTTCGTCATGATCGGGCAGAACCGCGCCGCCGCCCTGCAGCAGGCGAAGGCCGACCACGACTTCAACGAGCAGGAACTCGAGCTCAAGACCAACACCGACCTGACCCGCGCGATCCACACGCTGACCAGTGAGCTGCACCGCCGGCTGGTGGTCGGCTCGCCCGAGGCCAAGTCCTAGCGGTCACGGCACCTAGCCGCTCGACGACCCCTGCGGCGCGGCGTGGAAGGCGGCGTCGAGCCCGGTGAGGTCGACCGACCGGCGCTCGCCCCCGACCGACACCAGGATCCCGCGGCTGTTGTACCAGCCAAGGATCGGTTCGGTGACCTCCCGGTAGAGCGCCAGCCGGTGCCGGATGACGTCCTCGGTGTCGTCGGCGCGCGCCTCCTGCTCCGCGCGGGCAAGCAACCGCCGGATCAGCTCGTCTTCCGCTACCTGCAGGTGCAGCGCGACATCGGCTGTCATCCCGAGCTCGATGCCGACCTGGTAGAGAGCACGGGCCTGCTGCATGGTCCGGGGCACGCCGTCGAGCACGAAACCGCCGGAGTCCTTCTTGGCCGCCCCGAGGGCTTCGCGCACCATGTCGAGCACGACCTGGTCGGGAACCAGCTCGCCTTTGTCGAGGAACTGCTCTACCTGCTTCCCGAGGTCGGTCCCCCGCGAGACGTTGTCACGCAGCAGGTCCCCGGTGGCGATGTGGGGTACGCCGAAGTGCTCGGCGATGCGCTCGCCCTGGGTGCCCTTGCCGGCCCCGGGCCCAGCGATCATCAGGACGCGCATGTCCAGCTCCTTCGTCAGGGCGGGCTGCTGACGCCTGCCTGTCATGGGCCGCCTGTCACGTGGCCGCCTACCCCTGCGGCTGAGACCTGCACCACTGACCTGACCGTACGACTCGAGGCATCCAGCCTGCTGCGAGCCTCCCCTCTGTGCGCGCGCAGCGCGGCGTCGGGTCATCTGCTGCGTGTCGGCTCCGGAAGACCCCCGCTGAGGGCAGGGCGGCGGCTAGTGTCCCTTCAGGAACCGGGCACCGTGCAGGCGTGCCACCCCGATGCAGGAGGTCGCCCACCGTGGGGGTTCGCTGGTGCACGCTGTGACAGCAGTCGACGACTCCGCCGCACCGATGGTGCATCCCTCGAAGGCTCGCGCCACCCGGGGGAGGGTAGTGATCGTCTCCGGCAGCGTCGGCGCCGGCCACGACGGGGTCGCGCGGGAGCTGGCCGACCGGCTGCGCGAGCGCGGCCACGTCGTCTCGATCCTCGACCTGCTCGACGGGTTCCCGCTGGCCGTCCGGATCATGCTCAGCAGCGCCTACGTCCTGACGGTCAAGGTCGCGCCGTGGGCCTACGAGCTGACCTGCTGGCTGGTCGAGCACTCGCGCGTGTTCCAGCGGATCGCTGATCGCGTGTGCAGCACGGCCAACACGTGGCTGCTCTCGGCAGTCGACGGCGCCGACTTGGTGGTCGCGACCTACCCACCGGCGAGCCGGGCACTGGGCCGACTGCGGCGCGACTGCGCGCTGGCGGTCCCCGTCGTCACCTACCTGACGGATCCGGCACCGAACTACCTCTGGGTCCACCCCGATGTCGACCTGCACCTGGCTGCCAGCCACGCCACCGCCGCCGAGACCGAGGCGACGTACGGCATCCCGGTGGAGCCGGCCGGGCCCCTGGTGGCGCGGGCGTTCCGGATCACTGACCGGGCCGCGGCGCGGACGCACCTCGAGCGCTCGCTCGGCATCGGCCCTGACACCCGAGTCGCACTGATGGTGCTCGGATCGCTGGGGGTCGGCAACGTGCGCGAGGCGTTGTCCGCGCTGAAGGGCGCCGGGATGCTGCCCCTCGTGCTGTGCGGCCAGAACGAGAAGCTGCGCCGCAGCCTGCAGGACATTCCGGGGGCGGTCGTGCTGGGCTGGCGCGACGACGTGCCCTCGCTCGTGGCCGGCTCGGACCTCGTCGTCCACAACGCCGGTGGCCTGTCGCTGACCGAGAGCCTGGTCGCCGGGGTGCCGGCCATCACCTTTGCGTCCCTGCCGGGGCACGGGAAGGCCAACGCCCGCTCCCTGGAGCGCTCGGGGATGGCGCCGTGGGCCCGGTCCCCGGAGGAGCTCACAGCCCTGGCGAAGGCGACCGCGTCGCAGCCGATGCGCCGGTGGCCGGTCGCCGAGGAGACGGCGGCAGACCGCATCTCCGAGCTGGCGACAGCTGCCCGCGGCAGCGAGTAGCCGGCGGTGGTTTGTGGGCAGGGCCACTGATCAGCGGGGTCCGGCAGCTACGAGCTCCGGCTCGGGGTCGGCAACGGTCGGCATCGGGTCCGGCAACGAGGCCTCGTCGTGCCGGGCGAGGAAGTACACCCCGGCGAGCATGGTGGTGAGGCAAGCTGCCTCCAGCAGGTAGGCCCCCAGCTGCCGCGCCGGACGCTCCTGGAAAGCGACCACCCCGAACGTCAGCGCCACCAGCGGGTTGGCGACGTTGAGGATCGGCAACGAGCTGGCGAGCGGGGCCCGGCGGTAGGCGATCTGGTTGGCGAGAAAGCCGCTCACCCCCAGCACGAGCAGGGCGTAGAGCGGCCAGCTGGTCAGCGCGGCGCCGATGCCGTGCGACGCGCTCGTCGCCTTCAGCGCGCCGGCGGTGAGTCCGAAGTTGATGCCCGCCCCCGCCCCGAGCAGCAGCCCCGCCGACACGGCGCCGACGCGCCCTGCCACCCACCAGCACGTGCAGGCAGCTGCCGCCCCTACCCCGAGGACCACGGCGGCGGCGGTCCCGTCCGGCGCAGCGGAGCCCGTCGCGGAGCGTGCCGCGACGAGGAAAACGGCCAGCCCGCCAGCGGTCACGCAGGCCCACCCGATGACCGACCGGGAGGGCCAGCGCCGGTCAAGCGCGGCGCGGAAGAACAGCGAGAAGACCAGCCCGCTGACGACGAGGGGCTGGACGACGGCGAGTGAGCCGAGGCGAAGCGCGACGCCGTGAAGCCCGAGCCCCAGCAGGCTGGCGGCCATCCCGGTGAGCCAGCGCCATTGGACCACTAGATGCCGGATCAGCGCGACTGGGCCGCCGATGCTCGCGGGCGCTGTCGACGCGTCGTAGTGCATCGCGGCAGTCGACCAGCCGAAGGCAACAGCCGCGGCAAGGGCGACGAGGACTGTCAGACCGGTCAAGCCGCCGGCTCGTCGGCGTACCCGACGCTGGCGCCGACGCGCTCGGCAACCGAGGGCAGTACCGGGACGTCCGGCCGCCCCAGCTCACGCAGGCGCCGCCAGTGCCCCGCGAGGGCCTGCGGCAGCGTCCGGTACTCCAGCAGGGGCAGGCCGGTCGTCACTGCGAGGTCACGGACCACGGTCCCGTGCAGCCTCGGCAGCTCAGATCGGACCGCCACGGGGCGCAGGTGATGGGCGAGGTGGTAGGTCATCCCACCGGTCAGCCAGCCCATCAGCCTGCTGTCGGTGCTGAACGAGGCAGTGGTGCGCAGCAGGTGCGCGGCCCAGGCTCGGCCGGGAGGCTCGGAGGTCGGCGTCATGCCCTCGTTGATGTGGCCCACCACCAGCACGATCGCAGCGAGCAGGCTCGCGACAATCTCGACGACGAGCAGCAGCAGCGCCATCGAGCCGATGCCAAGCAGCCAGGCGTAGGGGGCGAGGACGAGCAGGCACAGCGCCTTCTCCGCCACGAAGGAGGCGGCGCGCGCGCGGCCCGGGGGCGTCTCGGCGCCCGTGACCTCGCCGGTTCGCAGGTAGCGCAGCTGGCTGCGCAGCTCGCCGGCCCAGGCCAGCCCGTAGAGCGGCCACACATAGAAGTGCTGCGCGCGCTGCCAGCGGTTGCGGGCGGCGCCCGGGTGCAGCCGGACCATGCTCGACGAGCGGGTCGCCTCGTCGTACGGATAGACCTGCGACAGCTTGTGGTGCACCCGGTGCTTCAGCGTCCAATGGCTGACCCACAGGCCCGCAGGCGTCGAGGTCTGCACAGCGAGGACGTTGGGCCACTCCCGGCTGGAGAACATCCGGTGCCCGGCGTCGTGCAGCACGGTGAGCGTGCCGGTGGTGAACCCGACGGCGACCGGCAGCGCAGCGAGCACGAGGACCCACCCGTGTGGGTGCAGCAGGGCGACGGTCAGCAGCATCAGGTGGTTGACCCCGGTGATGACAGCCCAGTCACGCCAGGGCTCCCACTGCCGGCGGGGCGGGAGGGTCAAGCGACGGCGGGCCCCTCGCGTGGTCGACCGGGCCGTCGGAACGGCCCGAACCGTCGCGTAAAGGGTGTCAGTCATGCAGCGTCTCCTTCTCGGCCGGGCTGAGGCAGGCACGCGTGCCCGGCTGCTCGGTCCTTCCTTTACTGAACCATGTCGGACGGGGCCACGTGGCGTTTCGCGCACGCGCCACACCGAGCTTCCGGTCCTCGCGCGCCATCCGGTGTCGGGAGCGGGAAGCGGGGGCAGTGGACAGGTGACGAGGTGGCCCCAGCCACCGCTGCTCCGCGCTGCTGCAGCCGGCCGGGCAGAGCGATCCAATTCAGTCTCACAGGAGGAACCGTGGCACGCAGGACACGTAAGAAGTCTCGGGCGGTCGTCGAGCTAACCGAGCCCGGCCAGCTCGGTGCGACGGACGAGGGCACCGTCCTGCTGCAGGAGGCAGGCCTGTCCAGTGGCGGGTCGACAGACACGCCTGACGCCACCTTTGACGGCATTGTCGATGCGGTGATCGAGAGTGCCATGCGCGCTGTGGTCGACAACGCCACCACGACCGTGGTCGACAACGCCACGCCGGCTGTGGTCGACAAGGCGACCTCGGCCGTCGTCGACAACGCCACCGACGCTGTCGGCGGCGCGGCGATGGATGCGGTCGGAGCCGCCGCTGGCGACGTCGTGGCCGGCACAGCTACCGCTCAGGCGACCGATGGGTTCGCCGCGGTACTGGATGCCGCGGGCACCGGTGCTGCGACCGCGGCAGGCGCCCTCTCCGACGGCGCACATGCCGCCACTGACGCCACCGTGGCGGCTGCCGGCACCGGACGCCGGGCTACCCGAGCCGCTGCCGCCCGGGCTGCTGCCGCGCGTACGGCCGCCCGAAACGCCGCCACGAGCAGGGCTCACGCCGCTCGCGAGGCTGCGGTGCGTCAGGCGAAGGCCCAGGCGCAGGCCACGACCGAGCTGACGCGCAACACCAGCCATAAGGCGACGGAGGCCGCCCGGGCCCGCGGGGAGTACGCGCTGAAGACGGCACAGGGAGAGGTCGCTCAGGCCCGCGACGCAGCCCGCGACTCGGGCAAGCAGATGCTGTGGGCCGCTGTCAACGCCCCTGCCGTGCAGAAGGTGAGCCGCCGGGCGCGCCAGGCAGCCGAACTGCAGCGCGCGCAGGCGCGGCGCGAGCAGCAGCGCAAGCTCGTGGCCGCCCTCCTGGTGCCTGCCCTGCTGGCGATCGCGGCCGGCGTGCTGGCCAAGCGGCGCTCCGTCCAGCCCACCCCGCCCCCGCCCCCCGACACGACGAGCCTGACTGTCGTGCCCCCGGCCACCGAGGTCGCCGCCACCGACACGGTGGTCACGACTGTCACTACCGACCCCGTGATCGAGCCGAAGACCGGCGGCAAGCCTGGTGCGACTGCGGTCACGCCGACCACCGACGGCCCGGCAACGGGCGGACCAATCCTCGGCGAGCAGCACCCCTGACGCGCAGCCGCCGGCCGTCCTAGCCGGCGGGTCCGGGCAGCACGGTTGCCAACCAGCGTCGTGCGGTGGGTACGTCGTTCGCCAGCGACGTGGCAAGCCAGCCCGGACCAGCCAGCGGCAGCCGCACGGCGGGCGCGGTTGGGTGCAGGGCAACCTCGTACCCCCCGCCTCGTGCTGCGGCGCCCCCGACCAGCAGCTCGCTGGCTAGCACGCGGGCCCCGGCTGTCGTCGCCGCGGCCCCCGCGATGTTGTCCGGGTCGAGCAGCAGCCGGTGCCGTAGCAGCGGATGGCCGTCCACCCGGACGTCCATCCGGGTCTTGAGCACCCCACCGCGCTCGCCATGCCGGCCAAGGACGAGCTCCTCGCGCCAGCGGGCACCGCCACCAGCCTCGACGTCCAGAGTCAGCTCCTGGTGGTGGACGGCACCATCGGCTGCGACAGTCGGGCCGAGGTCGACGTCAAGCCACCCGCCGCTCGCGACCCGGGCGTGGATAGCGAATTGTGAGTAGGTGGCGCTGGCCGTCTCCCTGCCAGGCAGCGCGACTGACGCCGCTACCGCCCGCAGCACCAGGCACGCGCCGCGGCCCACGTCCAGGTCCAGGCACCAGCTGTCGCCGAGCAAGGGCCCACCGGTACCGGTAGCCAGCCGGACCATCGGGGAGCCGGCGCGGCCAGGACGCAGCTGCAGCGGCCCGCAGCTGCGCAGCGTCACCAGCCGACCGGCATCATCGACGGCGACTGCGGCGTGCGCATCGACGGCGCTCGAACCGGCGACCGTGGGTCGAGCCTGGAGGACGGCGGTCATTCGCTGCTCATTCGGTGATCGTCGCGCGACCATGCCGGGAGGCGTCGAGCAGCCCGGTGAGCCAGGCCGCAACCGGCCCCGCATCCGGCTGCTCGACCAGCGAGAGGAAGGCGACCGGGCGGTCGCCGCGGGCGGCCCGGGCATCGCGGTCCATCACCGCCAGGTCCGCCCCCACCAGCGGGGCGAGGTCGGTCTTGTTGATCACCAGCAGATCGCTCGTGCTCACCCCCGGCCCGCCCTTGCGCGGCACCTTGTCCTCCCCGGCAACGTCGATCACGAAGATCTGCCGGTCGACGAGCCCGCGGCTGAACGTCGCCGTGAGGTTGTCACCGCCGCTCTCGACCAGCACGAGGTCCAGTGGGCCCAAGGCAGTCTCGAGGTCGTCGACGGCATCGAGGTTGGCCGCGATGTCGTCCCGGATTGCGGTGTGCGGGCAGCAGCCCGTCTCCACCGCACGGATGCGCTCGGGTGCGAGCACCCCGGCACGGACGAGGAAGTCGGCGTCCTCGGTGGTGTAGATGTCGTTGGTCACGACGGCCATCCGGATGGCGCCCGCGAAGCGTCGGCACAGTGACGCTACGAGCGCCGTCTTGCCGGAGCCCACGGGGCCGCCGACGCCGACACGCAGGGCCCGGCCCGTCGGCAGGGTGCCACCTGCACCGCTCGATCCGCCCGGTCCGGTCTGGTCGGTGCTGAGCGCGTCGATCAGGGTGGGGTGCAGGTGCACGGTTCCTCCAGGGTCGGGGGTGCGCAAGTGAGCCGGGTCTGGTCAGGAGGCGAAGAGTCGCACGGACCGCGCGGCGTGGCGTTCGGCAAGCAGGTCGAGCACCGGAGCGGCGGCGGCCGGCAGCGCGGCCGGTCCGTGTCGCGCTGCCTGGCCCGCGAGGCTGTCGGCCCGGCGTGCCACCGCATCGATGGCTTCCGCGAGGCCTGCCTGCATCCGCATCACCCCTACCGGGTCGAGCCCCAGCAGTCGCAGCGCCGCCGACGCCGGTCCTGAGACTGCCGCCGACGCCACCACCAGCGCGATCTCGGCACCGGCCATCCCGAGCATGCCGGCGGTCATGCCCAGCGCGACGGGCTGGTGCGGGTCGGCCCGCGCCAGCGGCAGCGGCTCGTCGACGAGGGCCCCCGCCGCCCGCAGCAGCGCGCGGCCCTGCGCGCGGCTGGCCGTCCGCAGGGCGGGGGAGGCGGTCCTGGCGTCGGCCTCGGCATCCAGCTCGGCCAGCTGGCTGCCGCGCTCCGCGACAAGGCCATCCGCCGCGGACGCGACACGGCACGCCGCGGCTGCCAGAGCCGCGGTCACCAGCCCGGAGGTCGCGAGCCGGCTGGCGCAGAAGCGCTCCAGCGAGGGCTCGTCGTCCACCAGCCCCGCCGCGACCGCTGCCTCGATCCCGCCGGAGTGCGCGTGGCCGCCGACGGGCAGGCGGCTGTCCGCCAGCAGCAGGAGCAGCGCGGAGGCGGGCGGGGAAGCGGAAGCGGGCGCGGGCATCAGAACAGGAAGTAGCGCTGGGCCATGGGCAGCTCGCGCACGGGGTCGGGCTCGATGACCTCGCCGTCGACAGTGACCGTGTAGGTGTCCGGGTCGACGCGGATGTCGGGAGTTGCGGCGTTCTGGGGCATGTCCGCCTTGCCCCGGCGACGCACATCGAGCACGGGCACCAGTCGCTTGCCGAGCCCGAGCCGGTCGAGCGGGCGCTCGCCCTCGAGGGCGGCGGGGGCCACGAACGCGAGCGAGGTGGCAGCGGCAGCCCGCGGGAACGCACCCCACATCGGACGCGACAGCACCGGCTGCGGGGTGGGGATGGAGGCGTTGGCGTCGCCCATCGCCCCCCAGGCGACCAGCCCGCCCTTGAGCACGACGTGCGGACGCACCCCGAAGAACGCCGGCTCCCACAGCACCAGGTCGGCCAGCTTCCCCGGCTCGACCGAGCCCAGTTCGGCGTCGAGCCCGTGCGCGACAGCGGGGCAGATCGTGTACTTCGCGACGTACCGGCGGGCCCGCTGGTTGTCGGCCGCGCCGTCGCCGGCCAGCGCCCCGCGCCGGCGCTTCATGACGTGGGCGGTCTGCCAGGTGCGGATGACGACCTCGCCGACGCGGCCCATCGCCTGGCTGTCGGACCCGATCATCGAGATGGCACCGAGGTCGTGCAGCACGTCCTCGGCTGCGATCGTCGAGGGCCGGATGCGGCTCTCGGCAAAGGCCAGGTCCTCGGCCACCCGTGGGTTGAGGTGGTGGCAGACCATCAGCATGTCGAGGTGCTCGTCGAGCGTGTTGACCGTGTGCGGCCGGGTGGGGTTGGTGGAGGACGGCAGCACGTTGGGCTGCCCCGCGACCGTGATGATGTCCGGCGCGTGGCCGCCGCCGGCGCCCTCGGTGTGGTACGCGTGGATCGCCCGCCCGGCGATGGCGCCGATCGTCGACTGGACGTAGCCAGCCTCGTTGAGGGTGTCCGAGTGCAGCGCGACCTGCACCCCTGCGGCATCCGCCACGGTGAGGCGGGCGTCGATCGCGGCCGGCGTCGAGCCCCAGTCCTCGTGCAGCTTGAAGCCTGCGGCCCCGGCGCGCAGCTGCTCCCACATCGCCTCGTGGCTGACGGTGTTGCCCTTGCCGAGCAGCACCGTGTTGACCGGCAGCCCGTCCGTCGCCTCGAGCATCCGCGCCATGTGCCATGCCCCGGGGGTGACTGTCGTGGCCTTGGTGCCCTCGGCCGGGCCGGTACCGCCGCCGATCAGCGTGGTCACCCCACTGCCGAGCGCTTCCGGTACCTGCTGGGGGCTGATCAGGTGCACGTGGCAGTCGACCGCGCCGGCGGTGAGGATGCGCCCGTTGCCGGCGAGGATCTCCGTCGACGGCCCGATGACCAGACCCGGCGTCACCCCGGGCATGGTGTCGGGGTTGCCGGCCTTGCCGAGCGCGACGATGCGACCGTCGCGGACGCCGACGTCGGCCTTGACCACCCCCCAGTGGTCGAGCACGAGCGCACCGGTGATGACGAGGTCGGGGGCACCCTCGGCGCGGGTCGCCCGCGACTGGCCCATCGACTCGCGGATGGTCTTGCCCCCGCCGAACACCGCCTCGTCGCCGGCGCCGGTGGCGGCATCGCCCCTCGACAGGTCCTGCTCGACCTCGATCAGCAGGTCGGTGTCGGCGAGGCGTACCCGGTCGCCGGTGGTCGGGCCGTACAGGTCGGCGTACCGCTCACGGTCCAGGTGCCGGCTCACCGGGGCAACTTGATCATGCCGGGCCCAGCTCTCCAGCGGCCGGGACGCGCAGCCCTGGCACGATCCGCTCGCCGCCGAGGGGAACGGCGGCCACCTCGGCCTCCACACCCGGCTCGAACCGGACGGCGGTGCCGGAGGGCACGTCGAGCCGGAGCCCGCGAGCCGCCGCGCGGTCGAACTCCAGCGCGTCGTTGACGTCAGCCAGGTGGAAGTGCGAGCCGACCTGCACGGGCCGATCACCGGTGTTGCGCACGAGCAGGTGCGTCACGGGTCTACCGGCATTCACCTCGACCGGGTCGTCGGCGAGCAGGAGCTCGCCCGGCACCAGCGGGCTCGTCACGGGATCGGCTGGTGCACGGTGACCAGCTTGGTGCCGTCGGGGAAGGTGGCTTCGACCTGCACGTCGGGCAGCATCTCCGGCACCCCCTCCATCACGTCCTCACGGGTCAGCACGGTGCGGCCGGCCTCCATCAGCTCGGCGACGCTGCGCCCGTCGCGTGCGCCCTCGAGCACGTACGAGGTCAGCAGCGCCGTCGCCTCCGGGTAGTTCAGCCGAAGCCCTCTGGCCCGGCGCTCACGGGCCAGCCCGGCGGCGACGTGGACGAGCAGGCGCTCCTGCTCGTGCGGGGTGAGCCGCACCAGGTCCTCCCTCTTGACAGGTCGCGGCTAGTTGAGGTCGAGCGCGCGGCCGGGGACGTGACGGTAACGCGGTACGCCAGGCCGCCGAGCAGCAGCGCACCCGCGAGGAACAGCAGCGAGAAGTACTGCAGGTACCAGTGGCCGCCGGCCGGGTCGTAGACCGCTGCGCGGGGCCACGCCACGTTGGCCGTCATGAACAGCCCGAACAGCACGGCCAGCAAGGTGACGGGCAGCCCGGCGCGCCCGAGGGAGAAGTGGCCGCGGGCCGCTGCCGGCTCGCCGCTGCGCAGCCCCTGCCCCCGGGGCAGCGTGCGGTCCCGCAGCTTGCGCAGCAGCATCGGGATGGTCACGAACAGGTAGGCCAGGTAGACCACGACAACGGCGACGCTGGTCACCGCTGTGAAGACCTGCGACTGGCCGAGGTTGACGAGCAGCACGGCGGCGGCCAGGGCGCTCACAGCCACACCGGTGACGATGGGGGTGCCGGTCGTCCGGCCGACCCGTTGAGCAACTTTGACCCCGGCAGCACGCCCTCGCGCGCCATCGAGAACATGACCCGCGACGCTGAGTTCTGGATCGCCAGGCAGGCGCTGATCACGGCGATGGCCACGTCGACGAGGAGCACCTTGCCCAGCGCGTTGCCCAGGGTCGAGGTGACGATGTAGGACATCCCCTCCGTGCCCATCCGGCCGCTGCGCAGGTCGGGCGCCGACATCAGCGCCGCCATGAGCAGCAGCGCCCCACCGATCCCCGGACACCACCAAGGCGCGCACGATCGCGGGCGGTGTGGTGCGCCCGGGTCGCGCGTCTCCTCCGAGAGCTCGGCGGCGCTGTCGAACCCGTACATCACGTAGGCGGCCATGAGCGAGGAGGCGAGCAGCGGCCACAGGTAGCTGCCCGAGCCCGCCGTGCCTCCGGTGTCGGTGACTACGGACGGCCCCCGCTTGGTATGCACGAACAGCAGGATGATCAGCGCGACGACGCCGACGATCTCGCAGGTGATTCCGATGGCGTTGATCTTCGCCATGACCTGGACGCCGATCGCGCTGATCACGGTCGCGATGGCGATCAGGATCGTGCCGAGGATGATCGCGTTGGTGGCGCCGGACGTCGAGGACAGCGAGGATTCGCCGCCGAACAGCTGGAAGCCCGACCACACCTCGGGCAGCACGCTCTGCAGGGCGATGGCGATGGCGCCCACGCTGACGATGTAGCCGATCAGCATGAACCAGCCGGCGAACCAGCCCACGAGCGCGCCACCCAGCCGCCGCGACCACTGGAAGATGCAGCCCGCCAGTGGGTACTCGGCGGCGAGCTCGGCGAAGACCAGCGCGACGCACAGCTGGCCGACGAAGACGATAGGCCAGGTCCAGACGAACGCCGGTCCCCCGAAGGAGTAGCCGAAGGCGAAGAGCTGGAACACAGTCGTGAGGATGCTGACGAAGGAGAACCCGGCAGCGAACGACGCGAAAGGCCCCAGCTTGCGGTGCAGCTCCTGGGGATAGCCCAGCGAGGTGAGGTCATGCGTGTCGACCAGGTGCGGTGAGACGTGCCGGCCGGCGTCGAACGTCGTGGCTGTCATGCGGGCCTCTCAGCTGGGGGGCGAAGCGGGTCAGGGACCGCTCGGGGTGGAGCGGCGGGGCAGGTGGCCGGCCCGCACGAGGCAGCCGAGGGTGTCGCAGATGACGCGGGTGGAGATCAGCGCCGTGATCTCGGCGTTGTCATACGGCGGCGAGCACTCAACGACCTCGATGCCAGCGAGCGGACGCTCCGCGACAAGCTGGATGAACTTCAGGACCTCGCGGGGCAGGAAGCCGCCGGGCTCGGGCCAGCCGGTACCGGGCACGAAGGCGGCGTCGAGGCAGTCGACGTCGAACGACAGCCAGACCGCGTCGGTGCCGTCCCACGCGACCTCGAGAGCCCTGGCCGCCGCCGCCTCGATGCCCATCTCGACGCAGTCGGTGACGGTGAGGACAGTGGTCTCGCGCTCGCGCCCGACGGCCACACCCGGCCGCGGCGCCTGCCAGCCGCCGATCCCGATCTGCACGAGGTTCTTGGCTGGCACGTTCGGCAGGTTCGTCGCGTGGAACCACGGCGTCGTGTGCATCCGCTCGTCGAGGTCGGTCTCCTGCGTGTCCACGTGCCTGTCGAAGTGGATGATCCCGAGCTTCTTGCCCCCCATCTCGTCCGCGACCCCGCGGGTCGTCGGGTAGCCGATGGAGTGGTCACCGCCGAGCACGACCGGGAAGGCGCCGGAGGCGTACACGTGCCCCACAGCCTTGGAGATCTGGTCGAACGTCTTCTCGATGTTGGCGGGGATGGTGAAGATGTCGCCCAGGTCGACCATGCTGATCGATTCGCGCAGGTCGACTCCGAGCTCGAAGGAGTAAGGCCCGTACAAGGCGCTGATCTTGCGGATGCCTTGGGGGCCGAACCGGGTGCCCGAGCGGTAGGTCGTCCCGCCGTCGTAGGGCGCTCCGAGCACGGCCACGTCGTAGTTGCCGACCTGCCGCACGTCCTCGAGATAGGGGGCCTTGAGGAAGGTGTTGATGCCCGCGAAGTGCGGCAGCTCTCCCCGGGAGAAGGTGGGGATGGTCTTGTCGTTGATCGAGTCCGCGCCCTGCAGCCCGAGCTCGAGCCCGCGGCGGATCTCCTCCTGGTGCTTGGTCGTGGGCAGCGTGGCCTCGGCGCCGACCGCATAGCGGGCCTCGGGGCCGTAGTGCTCGTGCAGCACCGGGTGGTGCTCGCTGCTCCGATCGTGCGTGTGGGTGGGCTGGTGGCCCAGCCCCAACGGTCCGTCCTGTGGCTCGTCCATCGTGGCTTGCCCCTTGTGGGATCGGCCTGACGTGCGTCAGGCGACTGTCTCCCGGGCTTTTGTCCCGCCGTGGGACGGGCCGCCACGCGGTCCGCCTGCGCCTCTCGGACCAGCCCAGCCGGCGGCTGGCGGAACCCTAGGCACGCCCCGCTCGCGCCGAGCGGGTCATGGCTCACTGAACCGGCGCTCTGTTACGGCCGGGCTCGCGTCGTGTTACGACGAGAAGAAGCCTCGGCCGCCTGGTTCGGACATGCCACGGGCCCCGACCAGGAGGCCGGGGCCCGTGCTACTGCAACTGCTACGTGCTACTGCCGCCTACTAGGCCGGCAGGTCCCTACGCGATGGAGCGCACGTTCGACATGTCGACAGCCGGGGTCTCCGGAGTGCTCTCGGCGGTGACGATGGCCCGCAGGAACAGTCCGCCCTGCAGCTTCACCAGCGCGGAGGTCAGCGCCGCGACGTAGCGAGCTGCCTCGCGGGGGTCGAGAACGGTACGAGGCGACACCTCGAGGGCGACCTCCCGCACCTTGGCGGCAAGCTCGGCCGGGCTCGGCTGGTAGAGCCACGCGGGGCCGGTCGGGCCCTGCGCGCCCTGCACACCCGGCAGACCGACCGGTCCGGTGGAGCCGGCCTGGCCCTGGGGACCCTGCACGCCCTGCGGCCCCGGGACGCCCTGCTCGCCGACCTCGCCCTGCTCGCCCTGCTCGCCCTGCAGACCCTGAGGCCCCTGCTCGCCGGTCTCGCCGATGACGCCGCGCTGGCCCTGCGCGCCGGCCAGGCCCTGCTCGCCCTGCAGACCCTGCTCGCCGATGGGGCCGACAGCGCCCTTCTCGCCCTTGTCGCCCTTCACGCCCTGCTCGCCGGCGAGGCCCTTCGGACCCTGCTGGCCCTGCAGCCCGCGCTCGCCCGTCAGGCCGCGAGCGCCCTGCTCGCCAGCCAGGCCCTGCTCGCCCTGCGGACCCTGCTCGCCGACCTGGCCCTTGGGGCCCTGCTCGCCGCGCAGGCCCTTGGTGCCCTGCTCACCCTGCTCGCCCTGCTCGCCGGGGCGACCAGTCGAGCCCGGCAGGCCCTTCTCACCCTGAGGGCCGGTCAGGCCCTCGGGGCCCTGCTCGCCCTGCGGCCCGAGGGGGCCCTTGTCGCCGCGCTCACCTGCGGGGCCAACGGGGCCGGCCGGTCCCTTGGCGCCCTCGTCGCCCGGCTCGCCTGCCGGTCCGACCGGGCCCTTGGTGCCCTTGTCGCCGCGCTCGCCGGCGGGGCCGACGGGCCCCGACGGGCCCTTCAGGCCCCGGTCGCCCTCCTCGACAACGAGGTCGACGCTGGCGGTAACGGTCTCGGTCTGGGTGCTCGTCTTGGACTGAGCCATGGTTGCGTGTGCCTTTCGTGGATGGCGGGCGGCAGGTGCAGATGGCCGCCGCGGATTCGAGATGTGCCCCCGTCCGGGGGTTTGGCCGAACGGATGACCGCCGACCGCAGCGGGCCCTCGCGCTCGGCCTGCTGTTTGAATCTTAGCCACCCGCTAGCACGAGCAACCACTCTGCAAGCAGTGATTTATGTGACGCTGAATCGGCGCGAGTTGCTGCCGGGATCCTGGTCGGGACCCACCGGCGTCAATCGCATGACGCTCCCGCCTTCAGCGGCTTGGGCTTGCCTTCCCTCGTCGATCTATGTCCCTTTCGTCCAACCAAGCGTCATGCCATTGTGACCGCAGTGCCCGGCCTCCGGCAGGGTCGACGCGGCTCGACTCAGCCTTCTACTCGCTGAGGTGCCGAGCTCGCTGTCGACGACAGGACTGGTGGCGCTGGGTGATCGCCTGCACCTTGTCGATGTCCGCCGAAGCGCCGGCCTTGTTGGCCTGCGCGTATGCCTTCGCTACCCCGAGCTGCCGCGCTCAGCGAGCGCCACCACTGATCGCCCTGCTCGTGTGCCTCCTGCTGCCCGTCGAGCACCTGGGCGCTGGCCCGAAGGCCGAGCCCGAGCTCGCGCTGCGTCACAGTCAACTCCTGCCAAGAGCGGTCATACGGTGAGGCAGTGAGGGGAGCCAGCGCGGGCGCGCCTGGCCTGCGGGCACTCTCTCCCTACCTGCGCGAGCACCGCGGCGCGCTGCTGGCAGTGGCGGCGTTGGCGCTGGTCGGCTCGGCGGCGGCGCTGCTGCAGCCCCTGCTCGTGCGACGCGTCCTTCGAGCGGTACAGGAGCGCGGCGCGCTCGGCCGGCCGGTACTGCTCCTGCTCGCCGTCGTGGTTGGTGCGGCGCTGCTCGGCGGCGTCGAGCGCTACCTGCTGCAGCGCACCGCGGAGGGCGTGGTGCTGCGGACCCGCACTCGCCTGGCGGCCCACCTGCTGCGCCTGCCGGTTGCCGAGCACGACCGGCGCCGCACGGGCGACCTACTTTCCCGCGTCGGTGCCGACACCACCCTCCTACGCGCGGTCGTCACCAGCGGCCTGGTGGAGGCTGCCAGCAGCGTGCTCATCGTCATCGGCGCAGCTGTCGGGATGGCGCTGCTGGACCCGGTGCTGCTGCTCGTCACGCTGGTTGCCGTCGGGGCCGGCCTGGGGCTCGTGCTCACCGCGTCGCGCCGCGTGCGGGCACTGTCGGCCGAGGCGCAGGCAAGCGTCGGCGCGATGACAGCAGCGGTCGAGCGAGCACTGACCGCGGTCCGCACCATCCGTGCGAGCGGCGCCGAGAGCCGCGAGACCGCTGCGGTCACGGCAAGTGCCACCGCTGCGTACAGCGCGGGCCTGCGGACCGCAAGGCTCCAGGCGGCGGTTGCGCCTGCCGGCTCGTTGGCTGTGCAGGGCAGCTTCCTGCTAGTGCTCGGCCTCGGCGGCGCCCGCGTCGCGCGCGGCGCGATCACAGTCGCGGACTTGGTGGCGTTCGTGCTCTACCTCTTCCTGCTGGTGCTCCCGCTCGGCCAGGCGCTGCAGGCTTGGACGACGCTGCAGACCGGCCTCGGTGCGCTGTCGCGGGTTGAGGAGGTCCTCGCGCTGCCGGCTGAGCAGGACACCGGCACCGCCGCGCTCCCCGCCGGCGGCAACACGCTGCTGCTGGAGCTCGACGACGTCCGCTTCTCATACGACGACCGGGTCCCGGTGCTGCAGGGCGTGTCGTTTCGCGTGGCCCGGGGCACGCGGACTGCGCTCGTCGGGCCCAGCGGCGCCGGCAAGACGACGGTCCTGGCACTCGTCGAGCGGTTCTACGACGTCACGTCGGGCGCCGTGCGGCTCGGGGGGGTCGATGTGCGGGACCTGCCGCGGGCCGTCCTTCGCGGGCAGCTGGGCTACGTCGAGCAGGAGGCGCCGGTGCTGGCGGGCTCGCTGCACGACAACCTGCGCCTCGCCGCTCCCGGGGCCACCGAGTCGCAGCTGCAGGATGTCCTCGACGCAGTCGGCTTGAGCGAGCTGGTCGAGCGTGCGCCGGACGGGCTCGAGACCGAGGTCGGCGACGGCGGAGTCCTGCTGTCGGGCGGGGAGCGGCAGCGGCTGGCCATCGCCCGCACCCTGCTGGCCGCGCCTGCGCTCTTGCTGCTCGATGAGCCGACGAGCAACCTTGACGCGCGCAACGAGGCCCTGCTGCGGCGGGCCGTGGATGCGGTGGCCCGTGACCGGACGCTGCTCGTGGTGGCGCACCGGCTGTCGACTGTTGTCGATGCGGACCAGATCGTGGTGATGGAGCACGGGCGCGTCGTCGCCGTTGGGCGGCACGACGAGCTGGTCGACAGCAGCCCGCTCTACCGGGAGCTGGCGAGCCAGCAGCTGCTGGTGTGAGCGCTCGCCGGGGCTGGCGCAGGACGAAACAGGGTTCGTCCCTTCACTCGGCCGGTTATTACTCGACCCGGCGCGACTGCGTCAGTCGGTGTCGCCAGGCCCGGCGTCCCCTGCTGACAGCTGCTCATCGCTGCCTGCGTCGTACCTCCACACAGCAGGCAGGGCCAGGGTGAGGGCGCCGACGCCGACCAGGCTCGCGACCCCTCCGGCGAAGGCGCTCACCGCGGGCGAGGTGAGGGCGGCGAGTCCACCTGCCTCGACATCACCGAGCGAAGGTCCTCCTGCACCCACGACGAAGCCGACGCTGTTGACCCGGCCGCGCAGGCGGTCTGGCGTCAGCACCTGCAGCAGGGTCCCGCGGACGAGGCCGTTCGCGACGTCCGCGGCGCCGGCGAGGGCAAGGAGCAGCAGGGCCGGCCAGACGGCTCGCACCAGGCCCAGGCCTGCGAAGCAGGTCGACCAGACCGCTACGGCGAGGACCATCAGACGCCCCTGCCGGCGCAGGCGGGTGAGCGGGCCGGACAGCACCGAGGCGGCGACTCCGCCGACCGCAATCGCTGCGTAGAGCAGGCCGACGGTGCGCGCCCCGCCGCCGAGCCGGGTCACTGCGAGCGCGGGGAACAGGGCTTTGGGAAAGCCGATGACAGTTGCGTCGAGGTCGATGAGCAGGACGCCGGTGAGCACCTTCTGCCGCCGCACGTAGCGCAGCCCTTCCGCTACGGCACGCAGGCCGGCGCGGGTGCCGCCCCCGGTCGGCTTCATCGGTGGCAGCCGCCGGACCGCCCACAGCGCGGCGAGAAAGCTCAGCGCATCGACGGCGTAGGTGGCCTCGACGCCGGCGGCAGCGATGAGGACACCGGCGAGCAGCGGCCCGACGACCATGGCGAGCTGGAACGACAGTGAGTACAAGGCCTGCACCGCCGCCTGCCGGTCGGGTCCGAGCAGGCGTGGTGCAAACGTCCGGGTGGCCGGGGCCTGCACCGCGGTCAGCGCCGACTGCAGCGCCACGAGCAGGTACAGCAGCCATAGCTGCCGGAGGCCCGCGAGTGCCTGCCCTGCCAGAGCCAATGAGAGCAGAGCAAGTGCGGCGCTGGTCGCCAGGACGAGCCGGCGACGGTCGAGCGCGTCGGCGATACTGCCGCCGAGCAGCCCGAGGACGAGAAGGGGTAACGCGGTTGCAAGGCCGACCAGTCCGACGGCGAGCGACGAGCCGGTCAAGGCGTAGACCTGCACCGCCACGGCGACCCGGGTCATGAAGCTGCCGGTCAGCGACAGCAACTGCCCCACCATCAGGCGCCGGTAAGCGGGCGACTCACGCAGCGGCCGGACGTCAGCCAGCAGTGAGGTCACCCGGCCACGTTAGGGGTGCTGCCCGATCACCGCTGTGTGCCTCGGCCTGGCCTGGCTGCCCCCAGGGTCGGACGGCCGCCGCCACGCATGCGGCTGACAAGCCAAGCCCCGGTTTCCGCGGGTCACCGCACCGACGGCAGCCGGCGGCTGTAGAACGTCAGCAGGTTTCCGTCGAGGTCGCTGGCGGAAAATTCGCGGGTCCCCCAGTCGCTATCCGACGGACCGCCCGGGTCGGCGTAGTGCAGCACCTCTGCCGCAGCCAGCTCGGCATGCAGCGCGTCGACGTCGTCAGCTGCGTCGACCTCGATCCGGCAGCTGGCCGTCCCCGCGAGGAAGCTCTCCGCGCCGCTGCGGACAGGGTGCCCTAGCAGGTCCGCCCGGCCCGCCCAGTCCTTGTCACCGGCGAGCCAGAGATGCAGCTCGGCCTCGTCGCGTACTAGCAACGCGAAGCCTGTGTCGGCGTACCCGACCGTGAAGCCGAGGCGCTCGCTGTAGAAGATCGCGGCCACGCCGACGTCGCGTACGGGCAGCGCCGGCACGGTCCGGGTGAGCCGCATGCGGACAAGGATGCACCGTCGAGGCCGCTCTACTGCGTCTGACGTCACACAGCTCGGGCTGCCCCCGGTGGAATGGTTCGACCGTTCCTAGGCTTAACTGCTTGTAGCAAGCAACCGAAGGGGATGCAGTGGGGCAGATGGAGGCAGTGGCTCGCGAGCTAGGCCTGCTTGTTCGCAGCCTCAAGAACCTGCACCACGAGGTGCTCGACGAGGTTGGTGTCCGGGTGGAGATGCCGGCAGCCGCCGTGCTGTCGACGCTCAACGAGCGCGGCAGGATGCGCCCCTCAGCCATCGCCGAGGTGCTGCACCTGGACCTGTCGAGCGTGAGCCGGCAAGTTGCCTCGCTCGAGCGCGAGGGATGGCTCTTCCGAGAGCGAGACCCGCACGACTACCGGGCGGCCTTGGTCGACCTCACCCCTCCTGGGCGCGCGGTGCTGCACGAGGTCCGCGCCGCGAGCGTGGCACACCTGCGCCGCCTGCTGCCCGACTGGCACGACGACGAGCTCGAGCAGTTCGCGGCCCAGCTGCACCGCCTCCGGACTGATCTAGCGCGCACTCCTGACGACGGAGACGCGCCCGAGATAACCACCAACCGCGTTCCGACCCTCGCCGGGCAGGAGATCTGACATGGCAACCACAGTCGCAACACCACCGCAGACCCGCGAGGCAGGCCCAGGAGGGCTGACCCACCGTCAGATCCTGGTGATCCTTTCCGGGCTGCTGCTCGGCATGTTCCTCGCCGCGCTCGACCAGACGATCGTCTCCACGGCTATGCGCACCATCGCCGACAAGCTGCACGGCCAGACGGCGCAGGCGTGGGTGACGACGGCCTACCTCATCACCTCGACGATCTCGACCCCGCTGTACGGCAAGCTCTCCGACACATACGGGCGCAAGTTCTTCTACCTGTTCGCGATCGGCATCTTCATCGCCGGCTCGATGCTGTGCGGCACCGCGACCGGCATCTACCAGCTCGCCGGGTACCGGGCCATCCAGGGGATCGGCGCCGGCGGCCTGATGTCGCTGGCCTTCGCCATCGTGGGCGACATCGTGCCGCCGCGTGAGCGCGGCCGGTACCAGGGCTACTTCATGTCGGTGTTCGCCACCTCGAGCGTGCTCGGGCCGGTGCTCGGCGGCACCCTCGCGGGGCAGGACACCATTCTTGGCATCGAGGGCTGGCGCTGGATCTTCTACGTCAACGTGCCGATCGGCCTCGCCGCTGTCTTCGTCGTCATGCGCAAGCTGCACCTGCCCCGCCACCGTTCTGACGCGAAGACCGACTATGTCGGCGCGGGTCTGCTCATCGCCGCCGTCGTCCCCCTGCTGCTCGTGGCCGAGAAGGGCCGCGAGTGGGGCTGGACCTCTGCTCTGACGCTCGGCCTCAGTGCCGTCACCCTGGCAGCGCTCGTCTCCTTTGTGCCGTGGGAGCGGCGGATGGGCGAAGCCGCGATCCTGCCGCTGCGCATCTTCTCGAGCAGCGTGTTCAACACCAGCAGCGCCGTCGCCTTGCTCGTCGGCATCGGCATGTTCGGTGCGATCGTCGTGCTCCCGCTCTACCTCCAGATCGTCCGGGGCAACAGCCCGACGAAGGCCGGGCTGCTCCTCATCCCGCTCATGGTCGGCATCATCTGCACCTCCGCGATCAGCGGAAAGGTCATGTCCCGTACCGGGAAGTACAAGAAGCTGCCGGTCATGGGCACAGCTGTCATGATCGTCGCGGCCTTGCTGTTCTCTACCCTCGGTGTCGACACACCAATGTGGCAGGCGAGCGGCTACATGGCGATCATGGGGGCAGGTCTCGGCCTGTCGATGCAGACCCTGGTGATCAGCGTGCAGAACGCCCTGCCGCCTCAGGACATGGGGGTCGCGACCAGCTCGGTCACGTTCTTCCGGTCGATGGGGGGCACGTTCGGAGCGGCCATCTCCCTGGCCGTCCTGTTCAGCACCCTTGCCAGCAACATCCACGATCGGGCGGTGCGCGCCGGGCTGCCGAAGGCGATCATCGACAGGTTCGGCTCGGCGACCTCGCTCAACGACACTTCAGTCATCAAGACGCTGCCCGCGCCGATCCGCCGGGTGATCCTCGAGGGCTTCTCGGACTCGATGCACCTGGTCTTCCTGACCGTGGCGTGCCTGCTGGTCCCCGCGTTCCTGCTCTCGCTGCGTATCAAGGAGCTGCCGCTACGCACCACGGGTGGCCTGGCCGCCGCCCAGGGCGAGCACAACGGCGCCGAGCGCGTCGAGGCGGCGACGGCGGTCGTCTAGGCCGGGGCGGCCGCGGCCGGGCGGGCACGTCGGGCTGGCGGGCACATCGGTCGGTAGCTCAGGAGTAGCGGTGGCTGCTCGTGCCGCTCGCCTGATGGCCCGCCTCGCGGGTGCAGGTGCGGCCGCTGATGGCTCGGTGACCGCAGGTGTCCTGCCCTGGCAGGGGGCGGGCAGCGACAGGCCGGGCGACGTCGGACTGCGCGGCGCGGTTGGCCTGCCGCATCGCCTGCTGGTCCTCAACCTTGCCCATCAGTGCCTCACGCATCCCATCCGTGCTTTACCGGGCCCTTCGGGTCTGCCCACAGCACCCAGAGTCGCACAAGCGCATCATCCGCTGCGGCGGGCTTCCGGTCGGGGACGCTGGCCGTGTCGGTCTCACGGCAGGGTCAGGTGTATCCCGCCGGTGCCGTCGACGTGCACTACGTGCTCTCCCACCCGCACGACCCGCCCGCTACCTGCGACCCAGGCGCCGGACGGCTCCTGCGCGCCAGTCAGCGGGAGCCAGTGCTCGACGTACGTACCGCCCGAGGGCGTGGTGCCGGTCTCGACGAGCAGGTCATCGTCGCGCCGCAGCAGTCCCTCGTCGACACCGGGCACACCCACCTCGTGCTCCCAGCGGACACAGTCGGCCACGCTCGACGTCGTACGGCGAAGCCGCGGCTGTCGGCGTAGTACGGGCCGGCCTGCAGCCAGACGACGTGCTCGTCCTCGTGCAGCGGACCGCCCTCGATGCTGATCCCGACCCGCTGCCACGCACCGACCTCCGGTAGCTGCACCGCTCACCCCCTCGGCAGCAGTGAACCCGCCAATGCGTGCCCGCGCCGCCCCGTGCGCCCGATGTAACTGACGCTTAACCGAGCCGATCTCGTGGCGTGACGCCGGAGAGGCAGTGTCGGCTGCGACCCGGTCGGCCAGGCCGGGGCGCGCCTAGGGTTCCGCCGTCCACTTGGGCGGGCTGGTCCGAGAGGTGCACGCGGGGCCGACGGCCCCCGCGCCACGGCGGGACAAAAGCCCGGGAGGACGGTGCCTGGGCCCGCGCGCCCAGCCTGAGCCTTGCGGAGTCGCCGTGGCCGCCCATCAGCAGCCGAGCAGCTTGACGTCGTTCACCGCGGTACCCGTCGTCGACGTGTCCGGGCTGGGCTCGGACGCGCCGGCTGCGCAGCAGGCGGTGGCGGACGAGCTGGGACGGGCGGCGCGCGAGGTGGGGTTCCTCTACGTCACGGGCACCGGCATCGACTCAGCCCTGTTCATGGACCTGCTCGATGTGACGCAGCGCTTCTTCGGCCTGCCGCTCGAGGACAAGATGCGGGTCTACATCGGGCGCTCGACCAATCACCGCGGCTACGTCCCGGAGGGCGAAGAGGTCTTTGCCGGCGGGACGCGGGACCGCAAGGAGGCCTACGACTGCGGGCTCGAGCTGCCGCCGCTCGACCCTGACGTCCTCGCCGGCACGTTCTTCCTCGGCCCCAACCAGTGGCCCGACCTGGCCGGTTTCGCGGCAGCCGTCACGGCCTGGTACGACGCCGTCATGGCGCTGGGGCGCCGGCTGCTGCGCGGCTTCGCGCTCGCGCTGGGGGAGGAGCCGGGGCTGTTCGACGCGGCGGTGACCAAGCCGCCGAGCCAGCTACGGCTGCTGCACTACCCCTACGACCCCGATACGACTGACGCCGTCGGCATCGGGGCGCACACCGACTACGAGTGCTTCACCCTGCTGAAGCCCACCGCACCCGGCCTCGAGGTGCTCAACGCGGCCGGCGCGTGGATCGATGTCCCTCCGCTCGAGGACGCCTTCGTCGTCAACGTGGCGACATTCTCGAGACCTGGACCAACGGGCGGTTCGTCGCCACCAGCCACCGCGTGCGCAGGGTCAGCGAGGAGCGGTGGTCGTTCCCGCTGTTCTTCAACGTCGACTACGCGACGCGGGTGGCACCGCTGCCGCAGTTCGCGCGTCCGAAAGACCCTGAGCGGCCGGCGCTCGTCGCCGGCGAGCACCTGCTCGCCCAGACCGCGCAGACCTTCCAGTACCTCAAGGAGCGGGTCGCCCGCGGCGAGCTCACGCTGCCGGGGCAGGCGCTTGCCCTCTCGAGCTTCGGCCAGGTCGCCCGCCAGGGGAGTGCGGGGTGACGGACTGGGCCGACCTGGCCTCGCCCGAGGTGGGCGCCGCTCTGGCGATGACTGACACCGGCGAGGCCGTCGGGCTCGTTCCTGTCGGTGCGACCGAGCAGCACAGGCCCCATCTGCCCACCGGCACCGACACCGTCATAGCCGCCGGGGTGGCGAGGGAGGCAGCCCGGGAAACGGGTGCGCTCGTGCTGCCGCCGATCAGCGTGGGCGTGAGCTACGGGCACGGGACGGTGCTGCCCGGGACCCTGTCGCTCACCCCCGAGCTGTTGGCCGCGGTGGTCAGGCAGTACGCCCTCTGGGCTGCGGTGTCGGGGCTGCGGAGGCTGCTGTTCGTCAACGCCCACCTCGGCAACACCGCCACGCTCGCTACGGCGACCGACGCGCTGCGCCTGCACCATCCGGAGCTGCGGGTCGGGGTCGTGGACTGGTGGGCCGCGAGCCCTCAGGTGCTGGCGGAGGCCACTGCCGACGGCGAGGACATCCATGCCAACCGGGCGGAGACGAGCCTGATGCTGGCCCTCGCGCCCGAGCTGGTCCGACCGACTGGCTGCCGGGCTCCGACGACGAGGACCGCACCGCCGGCCTCGTCTTCCGCTACACCGCCCCGGCGCTGTCGACCGACGGCGGCACCGGTCGCCCGTCGCAGGCCAGCACCGAGCTCGGACGCTCCCTGCTGGGCCTGGCCGCGACAGCCATCCGCGACAAGCTCATCCGCGGCCGGACCGAGGAGCCACCGCTGGGGCTCGCGCCTGTACCTGCCTTCCCCGTCTAGCCACGTCCCGCCAACCGATGTCGAGCCCCAGGAGCCACCGTGGACACCGTTCTACCGATTGACGCCGCCCATGCCAGCTGGGCCGCCGAGCTGCAGGACCAGGGCGTCCGGTACGTCGCGGGCGGCTGGATCGACGTTCTGGGCAGGACCAAGTCCAAGCTCGTCCCGGTCGACCACCTGCCCAACCTGCTCGCCGGCTCCGAGCGCTACACCCCACGGGGGATGGGCGGGCTCGGCGCGATGAACCCGTTCGAGGACGAGTGCGTCGCCATGCCCGACGCCGGCACCCTGCAGGTGCTGCCCTGGGACAGGCGCTTCGCGTGGATGGCGGCCGACCTCGCGTATGGCGGCTCCGAGCCGTTCGCGCTGTGCCCCCGCTCCATCCTCAAGCACCAGCTCGGGCTGGCCGCCGACCAGGGCCTGCGATTCAACCTGGGCGTCGAGACGGAGTTCTACGCCTTCCGCGCGCTCGAGGACCCGACGCAGCCGTTGGTGCCGATGGCGCAGAGCGGCCACCTGCGGCCGACCCCCGCCTACGACATCGAGAGCACGCTCGACGCGATGGGGTTCCTCGACCGGATGGTTGAGGGCATGCAGGAGCTCGGCTTCGGGGTCTTCAGCTTCGACCACGAGGGCGGCGACGGGCAGTTCGAGTTCGACTTCGGCTACGCCCCCGCGCTGCAGACGGCTGACCGCATCACCCTGTTCCGGCTGATGGCCAAGCAGGTGGCCAAGCAGTGCGGGCTGATCGCGACGTTCATGCCCAAGCCGGTCACCGGCGGCTGGGGCTCGGGCCACCTCTACAACATGAGCCTGGAGGATCTCGGGACGGGACAGAACCTGTTCCGCGATGAGGACGACCCGAGCGGGAAGGGATGGAGCAAGACCGCCTACTCCTTCACCGCCGGGATCATGCGGCACGCGCGGTCACTGGCCGCCCTCGCGACGCCCACGGTCAACTCCTACAAGCGCCTTGCCCCCCGCCTAGCTGATGGCTCCATCTCCTGGGCGCCGCAGTGGGCCGCCTACGGGCACAACAACAGGTCCTGCATGCTGCGCCTACCCGCCAACCGCCCGGCGATCGAGAACCGCGGTGTCGACTCCGCAGCCAACACCTACCTGACCTCGGCACTGATGCTGGCAGCAGGCCTGGAGGGCATCGCCCAGGGGCTCGACCCCGGCGAGCCGGCCCGCGGCGCGACCTACGACTGGCAGTCCGGCGCACGTGACACCACCCGCCTGCCGCGCACCCTGCTCGAGGCGGTCGACGCCTTCGAGGAGGACCCGTTGGTCGCCGAGGTGTTCGCTCCCCAGTTCGTGCGCGAGTACGTCGACCTGCGGCGCGGGGAGTGGGACGATTACCACGCCCAGGTAACCGACTGGGAGCGGCGGCGCTACCTGATGGACCTGTGACGCCAGTGCGGGTCGTCGACCTGTCCGTGCCGCTCGACGAGTCGACGCAGGTCTACCCCGGCGACCCGCATGCCCGGATGTGGCCGGCGACGACAATCGCCGGCGAGGGTTACAACGTGCTGCACGTGCAGCTGGGGTCGCAGACCGGCACGCATGTCGATGCTCCCTACCACGTCCGTGAGGACGGGCTGCGCATCGACCAGCTCCCCCTCGAGCGCTTCATCGGGCCGCTGGTGCTCGTCGAGGCGCGGGGTCTCGCCCCCCGCACGCCGATCGGCTGGAAGCACCTCGCCGGCGATGCGCACCGGCTGCGGCCGGGTGTCGTCCTCGTGCTGCACACCGGCTGGTCGGCCCACCGCGGGACGCCGGCCTACTTCGCCCATCCCTTCCTCGACGCCGACGCCACCCGGCGCGTGCTGGGCTGCGGCGTCCGGACGATCGGCCTGGATGCACCGAGCTTGGACGAGACGACCCCGGACGGCCTGACAGCTGGCGGACTCGCCGCCCACCAACTGGTCGCGGCGGTCGACGGCGTGATCATCGAGAGCCTCACGGGCCTGCAGGACATCCGCGGGGCCGCGACGCTGAGCGCCCTACCCCTGCGGCTGACGGCCGCCGACGGGGCGCCGTGCCGCGCCGTGGCACTCGAGGGCGAACAGTGAGCCCGACAGGTCGCGGGCATTGTTCACACGAACGACACAGCCCAGTGAAGGTCGGGTTACACGGCCGGGCTTCTATGAAGAGGACTCACCACGGTGAGGCGCACCTAGGGTTCCGCTCCGATCCGGAGGCTGGTCCAAGAGGTGCAGGCGGTGCCGGCGGCGTGCTGGCGGCACCGTTCCACGGCGGGATAAAAGCCCGGGAGACGGTCCCTGTCGGCTGCGCGCTGGCCGACGACAGTCGCCGGAGGAGATCGATGCCGCGTTTCGCCGCACCACGCTTCTCCCGCTGCTCCTCCTCAGCCAGCTTCCGGACAACGCCTTGACCGCCGGAGCGGCGACTCCCGTGCTGACCGCTGCCGAGGGACGATCGTCCGGCGGGGCCGTAGCCGAGGTCCGCGACCTGCATGTCAGCTTCACCCGCAACGGCCGCCTCGTCTCCGCCGTCCGCGGCATCGACCTCGACATCCAGCCCGGCGAGATCCTCGGGCTGGTGGGCGAGTCCGGCTCGGGCAAGAGCGTGCTCAGCCTGGCCCTGCTCGGCCTGCTGCCGGATGCCTCGCAGCCGCAGACCAGCGGCCAGGCACGGGTGCTCGGGACCGACATGGTGTCGAGCAGCGCCGAGGTGCGGCGCCTGGCGCGCAAGGAGCACATGGGGGCGGTCTTCCAGGACCCGATGACTTCGCTCAACCCGACGATGCGCATCGGCCGACAGGTGGCCGAGGCCGCGGGCTCGACCAAGGAGGCGCTGCGGCTGCTGCGCGCCGTCGGCATCCCCGAGCCCGACCGGCGCCTCGCCAGCTACCCGCACGAGCTCTCCGGAGGGCTCCGTCAGCGAAAGTGATGATCGCCATGGCAGTTGCCGGCGACCCCGCGCTCGTCATCGCCGACGAGCCCACCACCGCCCTCGACGTGACTGTCCAGGCGCAGGTGCTGGCGCTGCTCCGGCGGCTGCGGGACGAGGTCGACTGCAGCGTCCTACTCATCACGCACGATCTCGGGGTGGCCGCGCAGGTCGCCGACCGGGTGGCCGTCATGTACGCCGGCCGGATCGCTGAGGTCGGCCCGACCGAGACGATCCTGCGCGAGCCCTCCCACCCCTACACGGTGGGACTGATGCGCTCGCGGTTGTCGCTGTCGACTGACCGGAGCCGCCCCGTCGTCTCGTTGCCGGGCAGCGCCCCGGACCCGGCCGACGTCCCCGCCGGATGCGCCTTTGCTCCGCGCTGCCCGCTGGTGATGGACAGGTGCCGCGAGGTGCTGCCCGAGACCAGGCCGGTGACCGTGCACCTGACCGGCGACACCCGGCAGGAGCGGGAGGACACCCGGCACGGGCGGGCCTGCCTCGCCGATGCCGCACGGGTGCAGACCCTTACTAAGCAGGACCTGGCCGCGCGCGACGACGGGCTGGCCGTCGCCAAGCCCGCACCAGTCGTGCCCACTGCCGAGCATCCGCTGGCCCCCGACAGCTGGGCTGCGCGGGTGGCGGGTGTGCACAAGACCTTCCGCGTCAAGGCCGGCCCGGGACGCAAGGCCAGGCTGTCGGCCCTGCGGCGGGTCTCGCTCGACGTCCGCGACGGCGAGGCGGTGGCTATCGTCGGTGAGAGCGGCTCGGGCAAGTCCACCCTGCTGCGCGTGCTCGCCGGTCTCGAGAGCCGCGAGCAGGGCGACATCACCCTCGCTCCCGGCGGACGGCCCCAGATGGTGTTCCAGGACGCCGGTGCCTCGCTCACCCCGTGGCTCACCGTGGGCGACCTGCTCGACGAGCGGCTGCGGACCGAGAAGATGCCGGCCACTGCCCGCAAGGAGCGGATGCTCGCTGCCCTGCGCGCCGTCGGCCTGCCGGAGGAGGTCGCCGGCGCGCGGGCGGCCGAGCTGTCCGGCGGCCAGCGCCAGCGCGTCGCGCTCGCCCGCGCCACCGTCGTGCCCCCGACACTGCTGCTGTGCGACGAGCCGACCAGCGCGCTCGATGTCTCGCTCGCCGCGACAGTGCTCAACCTCGTGCAGCAGCTGCGCCGCGACCTCGGCATGGCCGTCGTGTTCGTCACCCACGACCTGTCGGTCGCCCGGGTGATCGCCGACCGCATCGCCGTGATGTACCTCGGCCGGATCGTGGAGATCGGCGATGCCGAGGAGGTCGTCCGCTCGCCCAAGCACCCGTACACGAAGGCGCTGCTGTCGGCCGTCCCCGACTTCGGGACGCCGCCGCCCGCCCTCGCCGGGGAGCCGGCCAGCCCGCTGTCTCCGCCGTCGGGCTGCGTGTTCCACCCGCGCTGCCCGCTCGCGCTCGACTCGTGCGCGGCTGTCGAGCTGGAGGTGCCGCTCGAGCGGCTGCGCGCCGGCTCCCTGCCGCCGGATGCCGAGCAGCGCCTCGTGGCCTGCATCCGACCTCAGGAGCTGTGACGTGGCAGTCGCCGAAGCCTTCACGCAGACCCTGCCCACTCGGACCGGACGCACCCGGGCCGCCGCCCGGCCCCGCCGCGGTCTGGACCGCGCGGCCGCGGGCCTGCTCGGGCTCGTCACGCTGGTGGCGCTGGCCGCACCCGTCCTCGCGCCGCACGGCCCCCTCACGCCGGTGGGCCAACCCGAGCTGCCGCCCGGCAGCTCAGGCTTCCTGCTCGGCAGCGACACAGTCGGCCGCGACATCCTCAGCCGGGTGCTGTACGGCGCGCGCACCAGCTGGCTGGCCGCCCTCGCCGTCGTGGGGCTCGGGCTGCTGATCGGCGGCATCATCGGCCTGATCGCCGGGGCCAGCGGCGGCTGGGTCGACAACGTCCTCATGCGCATCACCGACGGCTTCCTCGCGCTGCCCGCCCCCGTCGTGGCCATCGCCGTGGTCGCCGCGCTTGGTGGGGGGCTGTTCCACACCCTGCTGGCCGTGTCGGTGGTGTGGTGGCCGTTCTATGCCCGCATCGTGCGGGGTGAGATCCGGACGCTTGCTGCCCGGCCGCACGTCGAGGCAGCCCGGCTCGCCGGGGCTGGCCGGGTCCGGGTGGCGCTGCGCCACCTACTGCCCGGCGCCGTGCCGTCGGCTGCCGTGACGGCGAGCCTCGACATCGGCAACCTCGTGCTGACCCTCGCCGGCCTGTCCTTCCTTGGCCTCGGGGCATCGGCGCCCGCTCCAGAGCTCGGCGCCGACACCGCCCGCAACCTCAGCTACCTGCTGCAGGACTGGTGGATCCCCGTCGTCCCCGGCGTGGTGGTGGCACTGCTCTCCTTGGCCGCCAACGTCGCCGGTGACGGCATCCGCAACCTGATGTCGACCAGGTAGGAGCGCCGTGCTACCGCTCATCGCCAAGCGCATCGGCGCTGCCGTCGTGATCCTGCTCGTCCTCACCGTCGTCCTGTTCGCGCTGCAGCAGGCATCGCCGGCCGACCCCGTGCACACCATGCTCGGCCCCGGCGCCTCAGCGCAGGCGGTCGCGGAGGCACGCCACCAGCTGCACCTCGACCAGCCGGTGACCAGCCAGTACGTGCACTACGTGGGGGGTCTGCTGCACGGTGACCTCGGCTCCTCGTACCGCACCCGGCGCCCAGTCAGCACCGACATCGGCGCCTTCCTGCCGGCGACCCTCGAGCTGACCATCTTCGCGCTGGGCCTGGCGCTGGTGCTGGCCGTGCTGCTGGCCGTTGCGACGACGCTGCGCTGGCGCGGCGCGGGCCTGTTCCGGGCCCTTCTGCTCATCGGCTCGTCCGCACCGGCGTTCCTGCTGGCCCTCGGCGGCATCCTGGTGTTCTTCCAGGCGCTGAACTGGCTGCCGGCCACCGGCCGCAGCGACTACCCCAACGCGCCGACGGCCCCCACCGGGCTGCTCGTGCTCGACTCGCTGCTGCATGCCCGCCCGGACGAAGCGCTCGACGCCGTGCGGCACCTGATCCTGCCCGCGCTCTCCATCGCGCTCGGGCCGGCGGTGTCGATTGGGCGCGTGCTGCGCTCGAGCCTGGTCACCACGATGCGGACCGACTACACCCGCACCGCCCGGGCCAAGGGGCTGCGCGAGGTGCAGGTGATGGCCCGGCACGTGCTGCGCAACTCGATCGGCCCCGCGCTGTCGATGACCGGCCTGCAGGTCGGCCTGATGTTCGCCGGCGTGCTGGTGATCGAGGAGATCTTCGCCTGGCCGGGGCTCGGCCAGTACACGGCGCAGAGCATTCCTGTTGACGACTTCCCGGCGATCGCCGGGGTGACCTTGCTTCTGGGGGCTGGATACGTGCTCATCAATACCGTCGTCGACCTGCTGCAGTCCGCGGCGGACCCGCGCATCGATGCCTGAGCAGCCCGCCCGGACGCCCGGGCCGATGTACGTCAACCGCACCGACCGCGAGCTGGGTGTCACCGGCATCCAGACGTTCATGAAGCTGCCCGTCTGCCTCACCCCCGAGGACCTGACGGCAGGCAGATGGATGTCGCCGTGTGCGGGGTGCCGTGGGACGGGACGGTGACGGCGCGCTCGGGCACCCATCTCGGACCGATGGCGATCCGGTCGTGCGACTACGTCGGCGGCTACGGCTCGAACCTGCAGCACCTCGATGTCCGCGTCGACCCGCTCGAGCACCTGAAGGCCTGCGACTACGGCGACGCCGACGTCCTGCCCGGCAACACCGACGGCACCTTCGAGAGCATCCGCGGCTTCATCGGCGGCATCGTGTCGGCCGGGGTGATGCCCGTCGTGATGGGCGGTGACCACGGCATCACCTGGCCGGTGGCGACGGCAGTGGCCGACACCTACGGCTACGGCAAGGTCGGCATCGTCCACTTCGACGCCCACGCCGACACCGCCCCTGACATGCGCGGCAATCTCGCCGGCCACGGCACGCCGATGCGCCGGCTGATCGAGAGCGGTGCGGTGCCCGGGCGCAACTTCGTCCAGATCGGGCTCCGCGGGTACTGGCCCGACCCGCCGATCCTTGAGTGGATGGAGCAGAACGAGCTGCGCACCCACTTCATGGCCGAGATCAGGCGGGACGGGTTCGACACCGTGCTCGAGCGGGCCATCGACGAGGCGCTCGACCAGGCCGACGTGCTCTACCTGTCGGTCGACGTCGACGCCTGCGACCCGGCGTTCGCGCCCGGCACCGGCACGCCCGAGCCGGGCGGCCTGACCAGCGCCGAGATGCTGCGGGCCATCCGCCGGCTGTCGGCCGAGGTCGGCATCGTCGGGATGGACGTCGTCGAGGTCAGCCCGCCGTACGACTCCGGCAACAGCATCACCGCGCTGCTCGGCCACCGGTGCATCCGAGAGGCGCTGACCGGCACCGCGATGCGCCGGCTCGGGCTGACCAGCCCCGACTACGTCGACCCCCGCTCGGCCGGCAACGGCGCCGCCCGCACCTACCGCACGCCCGGCCCCGGGGCCTGACGCGCGTGACCGCATCTCCATCGGAGTCAAGGAGTGACATGTTTGCCACGCCAGTGAAGGCCGTTCAGCCACTGCTCGTCGGGGCGCCCGCCCTCGTCGTCGTCGACATCCAGCAGGGCGCTGACCTGCCCGTGGAGGTCACCGGCATCCCGGTCATGCCCGGCACGGCCGAGCGCGTGGAACGAGTCGAGCGGCTGCTGGCCGCCGCTCGGGCTGCCGGGCTGCCGGTCTTCTTCTTCCAGGAGGTGCACCGCCGCAGCGGCGTCGACATCGGCCGTGAGCTGGACGGGAGCGAGGGCTGGCACTGCCTGGACGGTGACCAGGGGACCGAGCTGTGGCCGACACTGCGGCCGCTGGCCGGCGCCGACGACAGGGAGTTCCACATCGTGAAGCGGCGCTACTCGGGCTTCATCGGCACCGAGTTCGAGCTCGTCCTGCGCGGCCTGGGGGTGCAGACGCTGCTGCTCGTGGGCGGCCTCACCGACGTGTGCGTGCACTACACGTTCGCCGACGCCCACCAGCGCGACTACCACGTCCGGGTGATCGAGGATTGCGTCGGCGGGTCCAGCGAGCGCGCACACACCGCGTCGCTCGAGGCGATGGAGTACCTGCAGACCGGTGCCCGCCGCTCCAGCGAGGAGGTGCTGGCCGCCTTGGCCGACCTCGTTCCGGCTGCACCTACGACGGGGTCGCCGGCGCCGCAGCTCGTGGGGGTGCCGGCATGACCCGACGCATCCTCCCGCTGCTGGCCGCGACAACAGCATTGGCGACGCTCGCCGCATGCGGGTCGAGCAGTTCCCAGCCCAAGGTGACCAGCTCGGCGCCAACCGACAAGGTGCTGCACCTGAGCTTCCTGCAGGACCCGGGCCAGCCGCCGGACCCGGACATCTACTACGCCGGCCAGGGGCTCATCCTCACCCAGAACCTGTACGAGGGGCTGCTGTCCTACAAGCTCGGTGCGGACAAGCCCGAGATCGCCCCCGCGCTGGCGACTGACTACCAGGTCTCGCCGGACAAGGCCACCTACACCTTGACGCTGCGCCCGGGGGTGACGTTCCACGACGGGACGCCGTTCACCTCGGCCGCCGTCAAGGCCTCGTTCGACCGTCGCCGCGCCGTGAACCAGGGGCCGGCCTACATGGTTACGGACATCACCTCGGTGCAGACGCCGAGCCCGACGAAGGTGGTCATCAAGCTCAAGGCGCCGAACTCGGCGTTTCTCGACTACCTGGCCTCCCCGTATGGGCCCAAGATGCTGAGCCCGACGGCGCTCGCGGCGCACGGCAGCGACGACCACGCGCAGAAGTGGCTGCAGACCCACGACATCGGCACCGGCCCCTACATGCTGACCAAGGCCAACATCGGGTCGGCATACCAGATGCAGGTCTACCCGAAGTGGTGGGGTAGCGCGCCGTACTTCCAGACCGTCGAGCTGCCGGTGATCCCCGACCTGTCGACCCAGCAGCTGCTGCTCAACAAGGGGCAGCTGGCCGCCATCCTGCACGACCTCAACGCGCCCGCGGTCAAGTCCTACCTGGGAAACAGCGGCATCGCGAACTACCCGCTGCCTTCGTTCCAGACCGAGCAGGTGTACGTCAACCCGAACAACGGGCTGTTCAAGGACCTGGCGGCGCGCAAGGCGTTCCAGCAGGCCATCGACATCTCGGGGCTGGCCAAGGAGGTGTTCTCCGGGCGAGGGACCCCGGCGACGGGTAACTACCCCGAGGGGCTGCTGCCGGCTGGAATCGACCACCATAGCATTGGCAGCGACGCGTCTGCGCTGCAGAAGCTCGTCGCTGCGGCACCGGCAGCCAACCGCACGATCACGCTCGGATACGACACCAGCCAGCCGGACGACCAACAGATTGCGAACATCGTCTCGGCCAAGCTGCAGGGGATCGGCGTGACGGCGAAGGTGCAGGGCTTTCCGACCTCGCAGGTCTTCGGCTGGGTGAGCAGCCCGAAGGGAGCGCCAGATGCGCTGTTCACCAGCTTCTGGCCTGACGCCGCGAACCCCTACACGGCTGCCCACATCCTGTACGCCCCCGACGGCGGCCTGAACTACCTGGACTGCTCGGACCCGACGATCACCAGCGAGCTCCCCGCCGCCCTCAAGAAGGGTGACCCGGCGCTCTACAACACGATCGGCGACCAGGCGTCGGCGACCGGCTGCTGGACCAACATCATCTACCGCAAGGACTTCATGGTCGCGCAGACGTGGCTGAAGGGAGTGCCGGAGGCGCACGACATCGCCGCCCCGTTCAGCCTGCACATCGCCGCCCTGTCGGCGAGCTGATGGCGCGCGGCGGCTCGGGGGTCCGCGAGATCGTCCTGCTGACGCTCGGCTGGGAGGACCTGCCGAAGTCGGTGTCGGTCGAGGGGGCGCCACCGGGCGAGCGAATGCGCGAGCCGGTCCCGGGCATCCTGCTGCACTGCGACGGCGGCTGGCTGCTGCTCGACACGGGCTTCAACACCGCACTGATGCGGGACGAGGCGCTGCGCCGACGGTTCTACGGCAACCCGGTCCACCGGGCGATCCTGCCCGGGCCCGGGGAGCCGATCGAGGAGGCGCTGGCCCAGGCCGGCATCGACATCTCGGAGATCTACGCCGTGGGGCTGAGCCACCTGCACCTGGACCACGCCGGCGGGCTGCGGCACTTCGCCGGTCGCGCGACGGTGCACTGCCAGCAGCGCGAGCTTGACTACGGCCTCTGGCGGCAGCCGGAGGCCGAGCAGCACGCCATCTTCCGCATCGACTTTGACGACCCGGCGCACAAGTGGCAGCTGGCCGACGGCGACGCCGAGATCGCGCCCGGCGTGACGGCGGTGCTGACCTCCGGGCACACGCCGGGGCACCAGAGCTTCGTCGTCGACCTCGACGAGTCGGTGGGCGGCGGCGGCTTCGTCTTCGCCTTCGACGCCGCCGATCTGACAGAGAACATCGAGCGTGACGTCTCGATCGGCGGCCGGGTCGACGCGAGCCCGGAGCACTGCGTCGAACAGGTCAAGCGGCTGAAGTCGATCGCCGCCGAGCGCGGCTACCCGCTGGTGCCGGGTCACGACCCGGTGGTGTGGCCCGCGCTCACCGCGCAGCTGGCCGACAGGTTCGGGCGCACCGGCCCCCGCTGAGTGACCGACCTCGCTGCGCGGCACCTCGGTGCCTCCGTCGTTGCGGCGAGCGACGACTCGTTCGGACCCAAGGAGGCGCTGCTGCGGCCTGGTCACGTCGAGTTCGTGCCCGGGACCTACGACCACAAGGGCGAGGTCGTCGACGGGTGGGAGACCCGGCGGCGCCGTGACGCGGGCGCGGACTGGGTCGTCATCCGGCTGGGGGTCCCTGGCGTCATCGGCTGCATCGACGTCGACACCACCTCGTTCACCGGCAACGCGCCCGCTGCGTGCTGGGTCGAGGCGTGTGGCGCCCAGGGGCCGCTGCCCGCCGATGAACTCACCGGGTGGGAGGGCATCGTCGGGCGTACGCCGCTGCGGCCCGACGCGCAGAACCGGCTGACCGTCAGCGACTCACGGGCGTGGACGCACGTGCGATTGTGGGCCGACCCCGACGGCGGCATCGGCCGGGTGCGCGTCGAGGGCGAGCCGCTGCCCGACCCGCATTGGCTGGACCGGCTCGGGGTCGACCTCGTGGCGGAGCAGCTGGGCGGACGTGTCCTTGCCAGGACGGACGAGTTCTACTCCCCGGCTGCTGCGCTGCTTCGCCCGGACCGCCCGCGCAGCATGGGCGAGGGCTGGGAGGCGCGGCGGCGCCGTGGGCCGGGGCACGACAGCGTGACCATCGCGCTCGGTGTGGCCGGCCGGATCCGCGTCGTCGAGGTCGACACCTCGCAGTTCATCCACAACGCCTCGGCTCGGTTCGCACTGTGGACGGCCCACGTGGCGCCCGCGACGCAGCCGCCCCCACCCGGGGACCCCGGGTGGCGGCCGCTCCTGGCGCCGACCCGCCTTGTGCCGGACGCACAGCACCGCTTCCCGGTCGATGGCCGAACCGCGTCCCACGCCCGCCTCGACGCCTACCCGGACGGAGGGGTGGCCCGGCTGCGTCTGCACGGCACACCCGACCCGGATGCCCGTGCGGCCCTGGGCGTGCGCTGGTTCGACACCCTGCCTCGGCCGCAGGCGCTCGCGGTACTGGATGCGCTGCCCGCCGCCCTTGCCGACTGCCGCCCGTTCAGGGACCGCGAGCGGCTGATCGCTCAGGTGACGGCGCACGCCCACGACAGCGGCCCAGCCACCGCGTTCCTGCGCTCGGTGCTGGGCGGATGACCGGACTCGGCTGCGACACGGTGCTCGTCGGCCGGCGGGTCGTCACCCCCAGGGCGAGCGCCCGGCCGTCGTCGCGGTGCAGGGCGGCCGCATCGTCGCTGTGACGCGGGTCGACCGGGCCCCTGCGGCCCGCCGCACCGTCCACCTCGCCGAAGACGAGGTGCTGCTTCGGGGCCTCGTCGACAGCCACGTTCACCTGCAGGACCCGGGTCGAACGGACTGGGAGGATGTCGCCTCCGCGAGCCGCGCCGCTGCGCTGGGCGGGGTGACCACGCTGGTGGACATGCCGCTCGACAGCGACCCCGTCACTGTCGACGTCGCATCGGTCCACGCCAAGCAGACCGCCCTGGCCGGTCGCAGCCAGGTCGACTACGGGCTCTGGGGCGGAGCCGTTCCCCAGAGCCTTGGCCGGCTCGACGGGCTCGTGGCAGCGGGCGTGCTCGGGTTCAAGTGCTTCCTCTCGCCGACCGGCATTGCGGGCTTCGACCCGCTGACACCGGCCCAGCTGAGGTCCGCCTTGCAGGAGCTGCGGCCACTCGGCGTCCCGCTCCTGGTGCACGCGGAGGACGAGACCGCCGCCCTGCCCCTGCGCGGCCCGACGCCCCGGTACGACGACTACCTCGCCAGCCGGCCGAGCCGGGTCGAGGAGAACGCCGTAGCCCACGTCGTGGCGGCTGTGGCCGCGACCGGCGGCTGGGCGCATCTGGTTCACCTGTCCGCAGCCGGCTCCCTGCCGCTGGTGCGCGCCGGTCGGGACGGGGGCGGTCGCCTCACTGCCGAGACAGCGCCGCACTACCTGGTTCTTCCCGGTCAGATCGCCGATGGGGCGACGGCCGCCAAGGCGATGCCCGCCGTCCGGCTCGCGGCCGACGCCGAGGGCCTGTGGAACGCCCTTCGCGACGCGACTGTCGACCTCGTGGTCTCCGACCACTCCCCGTGCGCACCAGGCGGCAAGAGCGGCAGGGACTTCGCTGCCGCAGCACCCGGCGTGGCTTCCCTCCAGGTGGGACTGCCGGTGCTGTGGACGGAGGCGATGCGGCGCGGTCACGACCTGCCGCACCTGGTGCGGTGGATGTGCTCCGCCCCGGCCGACCTCGCCGGGCTACCCCGCAAGGGCCGAGTGGCAGCGGGTGCCGACGCTGACTTCTGCGTCTTCGCCCCGGACGAGCAGCTGACTGTCGGACCTGTCGCGCACAAGCAGCCCGGGACGCCGTACGACGGCCGGCGCCTCGTTGGGGTGGTACGGCAGACCTGGCTGCGCGGGGAGCCGCTCGACGGCCGGCGGGCACGCGGCAGGCTGCTGCCCCGGAGCCACGCCCGAGCAGCAGCCCTCGGCTCCGTTGCACGGTGCTCTCGCGCGGACCCGGCTTAGCAGGCCCGGCGGGGCCCGCCGAGGGGTCGCCGGGAGGGAGCGGCGTGCATCCGAGCCATCGACCGCGGCCGGGCTCGGTGCCGGCGCCGTCCTCCGCTGGTCTCGGGCGTGCACCGGAAGGCGCATGCGCGCGGGCTGAAGATGAGCCCTGCGACTGACGCCCAGCGCGGTTGCGGCTCCTACGTTGAGATCAACTACCAACGAGGAGCCAGCAGCATGATCGAGGTCCGTCAGCTCAGCAAGAGGTACGGAGCCAAGCTCGCCGTCGACGAGCTGGACTTCACGGTCAGGGCTGGGGTCGTGACCGGCTTCCTCGGCCCCAACGGGGCGGGCAAGTCGACGACGATGCGCATGATGCTCGGCCTCGACCGGCCGACCGCGGGCGAGGTGCTGATCAACGGGCGTCACTACGCCGAGCACCGGGCGCCCCTGCACGAGGTCGGCGCCCTGCTCGAGGCGAAGGCGGTGCATACCTCCCGCTCCGCGCACAACCACCTGCGCGCCCTTGCTGCCACCCACGGCATCGGGGCCGCCCGGGTGCGCGAGGTCATCGACCTGGTGGGCCTGCAGGAGGTCGCCGACAAGCGGGCCGGCGGCTTCTCGCTCGGGATGGGCCAACGGCTGGGCATCGCCTCGGCGCTGCTCGGCGACCCGGAGGTCCTGCTGCTGGACGAGCCCATCAACGGCCTCGACCCGGAGGGCATCCGGTGGGTGCGTGACCTGCTCAGGGACCTCGCCGCCGAGGGCCGGACCGTATTCGTCTCCAGCCACCTGATGAGCGAGATGGCGCTGACAGCCGAGCACCTCGTCGTCGTCGGCCGCGGCCGGCTCATCGCAGACATGTCGGTGGACGAGCTGATCCGCGGCGCGTCGACGAATGTGGTCACCGTCCGCTCGCCGCAGGCGGCCGAGCTGCAGAGCGTGCTCGCCGGGCCGGACGTGACTGTCACCAGCACCGAGCCTGGGCTGCTGGAGGTCACCGGCCTGTCCGCCCCTCAGATCGGCGACGCCGCCCGCGACCGCGGGCTCGCGGTGCACGAGCTGACCCCCCGCCAGGCCTCACTGGAGGACGCGTTCATGCAGATGACTCACGACTCGGTGGAGTACCACGCGACTACACCCGGGGCGGCCTCCACCGACACCGCAGCCCACACAGCAACCGCCAGCATCGGGAGCCCCGCATGAGCACGATCACGACTACCCTCGCCCCCGCCACGACCGCGCGCCGCCCCGTGGCGGTGCGTCCGGTGACCCAGGCCCGTGTCGTCGCCTCGGAGTGGGTCAAGCTCCGCTCGCTGCGCTCGAGCTGGTTCACCTTCACAGCGGCAGTCGTGGGGATGATTGGCATCAGCCTGCTCATCGCCTACTTCACCAACTCACGCTGGTCGACGCTGCAGCCCGCCGAGCGGCTCACCTTCGACCCGACCAGCCGCAGCCTGTCCGGCGTCTTCCTCGCCCAGCTGGCCGTCGGGGTGCTGGGGGTCCTCGTCATCTCCGGCGAATACGCCACCGGCATGATCCGGGCGACGTTCTCAGCCGTGCCCCGCCGCCTGCCGATGCTCTGGGCCAAGCTCGGCGTCTTCGCGGCCGTCACCTTCGTGCTGATGCTGGTCTCCGCCTTCGCCGCGTTCTTCGGCGGCCAGGCTCTGCTCGGGACCCACGGCACCACCCTGTCGGCGCCGCACGTCCTGCGGGCCGTCGTCGGGGTGGCGCTCTACCTGACCGTGGTCGGCATCCTCGGGGTCGCGCTCGGGTTCATCGTCCGCAGCACGGCGGGCGGCATCGCCTCGCTCGTCGGGCTCCTGCTGGTGCTCCCGACGCTCGGCCGGGTGCTCCCGAGCAGCTGGCAGCCGCACATCCTGCCCTACCTGCCGAGCAACGCAGGCTCCGACCTCTACACCCTGGTGCCCGATCCGGGCAGTCTGGGACCGTGGACCGGCTTCGGGGTGATGTGCGGGTGGGCAGCCGCCGCCGTGCTCGCCGCGGTGGTGCTGGTCAGGCGGCGGGACGCCTGACCCGGGTGCGACCCGCCGCTGCTGGTGCCGCCGACGTCCCCGCCCCAGCCGGCGGGGTCGTCCGGCGCTGGTCCGACCGGCACCCGCAGGCACTCGACCTGTTGATCGTCTCCGTCGTTGCCCTGCTGTCGTGCGCGCGGCTCGTGCACGGCGCCGGCTGGCGGGTGTGGGTGCTGAGCCTGCTGCTCGTGCTGCCGCTGGCGGTCCGCCGCCGCAGCCCCAGTGGCGTTTTCGCGCTGGTATCCCTCGTCGCCCTCGTCCAGCTGCTGGTCGGGGAGCGGCTCGTCGCCGACATGGCCCTGCTGGTGGCGCTCTACACCGTCGCCGCACTGGAGACACGGCAGCGTGCACTGGCCGCGGCCGGCGTCCTCGAGGTCGGCGTCGTGCTCGCATCGGTGCGTTTCGCCCCGGCCGGCGGCGGGGTCGTCGGCTCCATCGTCTTCCTCTCCGGGCTGGTCACGGCGGCCTTGTTCATCGGGACGACGCAGCGCACCAGGCGGGCCTACCTCGCCTCGGTCGTCGACCGGGCGGCGCGGCTGGAGCGCGAAGTCGACCAGCAGGCCCGCCTGGCCGCGACGGCCGAGCGGACACGCATCGCCCGCGAGATGCACGACATCGTCGCGCACAGCGTCTCGGTGATCGTCACCCTCGCCGATGCTGCCGCGCTCGCCAACGCCACCGACCCGCCGGCAGCCACCCATGCCATGCAGCAGGTGTCGGCCACAGGTCGCCAGGCACTCGGGGAGATGCGGCGCCTGCTGGGGGTGCTCCGGGAGGACGGCGCTGACGAGGAGGGGGCCGGCGCCGGTCTCGCGCCGCAGCCCGGCCTCGGCGAGCTCGACACCCTGCTGGCTCAGATGCGCGAGGCGGGGCTGCCACTCATGCTGCGGGTGACCGGGCAGCCGGCTGCCCTGCCACAGACTGCGGAGACCGCTGTCTACCGCATCGTCCAGGAGTCGCTGACCAACGTGCTCAAGCACAGCGACAGCCCGGAGCAAGTGTCGGTGACGATGCGCTGGTCGGACGACTGGCTCACCCTCGATGTCGTCGACGACGGCCGGCCCGTCAGCAGCGTTGCGCCAGTGCCAGGCGGGCACGGTCTGGCCGGGATGCGCGAGCGGGTGCTCGTGCAGTCGGGCCAACTGCACGCCGGTCCCCGGTCGCGCGGCGGGTGGGGCGTGCACGCGCGGCTGCCGCTGCCGAGGGCCGGATGAGGGAACACTCGCCGGCCGACCCGGCTGGCCCTGACCCGGCCGACCTGGCCGACGCGGCCGACTCGGCTGAGCCGGTTCGCGTCCTGCTCGTCGACGACCAGCCCCTGCTGCGCCTGGGCTTCCGGATGATCCTGCAGGCGCAGCCCGGCCTCAGCGTGGTCGGCGAGGCAGCGGACGGGGCCCAGGCCGTGCGCCGGGTCGCCCAGCTGCATCCCGATGTCGTGCTGATGGACGTGCGGATGCCGGTGCTCGACGGCGTCGAGGCGACCCGGCAGATCGTGGCGTCGGGCAGCGGCGCCCGTGTCCTCATCCTCACCACCTTCGATGTCGACGAGTACGCCTTCGCCGGGCTGCGGGCCGGGGCAAGCGGGTTCCTGCTGAAGGATGTGCCACCGGACGAGCTCGCCTCCGCCATCCGGTCGGTGGCGAGCGGCGACGCCGTCGTCTCCCCGCGCATCACGCGCCGGCTGCTCGACACCTACGCCTCGTCGCTGCCGGTCGCCACGGACCTTCCCGCCACGGCACCGACAGGTGGGCTCGCGCAGCTCGAGCTGCTGACCGAGCGGGAACGCGAGGTGCTGCTGCTGGTGGCAGCCGGCCTCTCCAACGCCGAGATCGCCGCGCACCTCGTGCTGGCCGAGGGAACGGTCAAGACGCACGTCACCCGCGTTCTGGCCAAGCTCGAGCTGCGTGACCGGGTGCAGGTCGTGGTGTTCGCCTACCAGCACGGGCTCGTCCAGCCCTGAGCCACCAACGCCGGTTGCTCCTACCACCAGTCGATCCGTCTCCAGGTCGAGGACAGGGTCGCACGACGTGCGCCCGGTGGTGCACGCGCACGACCTTTGCTCGACGATGTACCCGTGGTCCGCGGTCGGCTGGTCAAGCCGCTCGTGCACCGCCTGGTCGGACATCCGGGCTACTTCCGTTCATGTCCAATTCGAGCTCACGGTCGTCGTGGACGGGGAGACGTTCGAACGTTCCGGCAGCACGCTGCACGAGTTGGCTGCACTGAGCACAGCTGTTGGTGGCGCCGGCACGGCGTCGTGACGTGAGGAAGCACCCCGAGTGCATCGTGGAGCTGTCAAGGAACCGCTCGGGCTTCGCCGAAGCAACCAGCGACCAGGTCACGGTCCAGCGCCGCTAGTGGCCCGTTCCCGGTTGCGCCGCGGCCACAGCCTGCCGCTCGTCCGGAGAACCGGCCGCGTCGTCGCCTGGTGCCCCGCCTGGCCCGCGGCCTGACCCGCCCCGTCGGCCGCCGCTGGAACGCAGCTGATACGGCACGCTGGTGACCATGACCCCGGGCACGAACAGCAGCCGCGTCTTCAGCCGCAGGGCGCTTTGGTTGTGCAGCAGCTGCTCCCACCACCGGCCGACGACGTACTCAGGGATGTACACGGCGACCACGTCGCGGGGGTTGTCGCTGCGCATCCGGCGCACGTACTCGAGCACCGGGCGGCTCATCTCGCGGTAGGGCGACTGCAGGACGACGAGGTCGACCGGGATGCCCAGGCGCTCCCACTCCTGCTCCAGCGCCGCCGTCTCGTCCGGGTTGACCTGCACCGTGACCGCCAGCAGCGTCGACGGCCGCGTCGCTCGCGCGTAAGCCAGCGCCCGCAGCGTCGGCTGATGGATGCGGGAGACGAGCACGATTGCCGTGACTCTCGAGGGCAGCACCTGCGCATCCACCTGCGGGGCGAGCTCGGTGGCTACGCGATCGTAGTGACGAGCGATACCTCGCATGATCAGGAACAGCACCCCCATGGCGAGGATCGCGATCCACGCACCGTGGGTCAGCTTGGCGTAGAGGACGACGAGCAGCACGAGGCAGGTGCAGACCGCCCCGAGGCTGTTGATCGTCTGCGAGCGGCGGATGCGGCGGCGGCCGGCCGGCGCGTCGAGATCCAGCCCGACCGGCGCCGGCACCCGGCCGGCCCGCACCGAGTTCCAGTGCCGGATCATCCCGACCTGCGAGAGGGTGAACGAGACGAACACCCCGATGATGTAGAGCTGGATCAACCGGCTGGTGTTGGCCGAGAAGCCGATCAGCAGCGCGATCGCGGCGACCGACAGCAGCACGATGCCGTTGCTGAACACCAGGCGGTCCCCGCGGTTGTGCAACTGGCGTGGCAGGAAGCGGTCGCGGGCGAGGATCGAGGCCAGCTGCGGGAAGCCGCTGAACGCGGTGTTGGCCGCGAGGACCAGGATCAGGGTGGTCGCGAGCGTGACGTAGGTGTAGAGCGGGTTGCTGCCCCCCAGCACCGCCCGGGCGATCTGCGAAAGGGCGCTCGGCTCGCCGTTGACCCCGAAGACGCCCGGATCCTCACCGATGTGCACGTGCGTCCGAATGGCGAGCACAGTGATGCCGACGAACATCGTCACGGCGAAGAACGCCATGACTCCCAACGTGGTGGCGGCGTTCTGGGCGCGCGGGCGGCGGAATGCCGGTACCCCGTTGCTGATCGCCTCGACGCCGGTCAGCGCTGTGCAACCGTTAGCGAAGGCGCGCAGAACGAGCAGCACCGTCAGCAGGCTGCCGGTCTTCTCCAAAGCGCCCGGCACGACGTGGTAGCCGGAGCTCACGGCGGTGATGTCGTGCCCGGCGGCGAGCCGCACCGCGGCCCACGCGAACATTACGTAGATGCCGACGATGAAGCCGTAGGTCGGGATGGCGAAGGCCTTGCCCGACTCCTTGATGCCCCGCAGGTTGACCAGCGTCAGCAGCACGACGAAGCCGACGGAGATCAGCACCGCGTGCCGCGCGAGCCCCGCGAACTGGCTGGTCAGCGCCAGCGTGCCAGCCGCGACCGAGACGGCAACTGTCATCACGTAGTCGACCATCAGCGCGGCTGCGGCGATGAGGCTGGCGCCGGTGCCGAGGTTGTCCCGGCTGACTGTGTAGGCCCCGCCGCCGCTGGGATAGGCGAAGACCGTCTGCCGGTAGGAGGCGACCACGACGATGAGCAGTAAGGCGACGGCGGCGGCGATCCACGGCGCGATGCCGTAGAAGGACAGGCCGCCGTAGGCGAGGATCGCGAGGATCGCCTCGGTGGCGTACGCGACGCTCGAGAGCGGGTCGCTGCAGAAGATTGGGAGCGCCAGCCACTTGGGCAGGGACTGCTCGTCGGAGGCCGTGGAGCGCAGCGGGCGCCCGACGAAACCGCGCTTGACGACGTCGGTGACGCTCATCGATGACCCGTCGTCCTGCCGACGAGCCGGAGCAGGATCGCTCGCTCCCGCCGGCCCACTCCTGACTGCGTGCTGCTCATGATCGTCAAAGGTAGGAGCCGGGCGGTCTGATGCGGGTCACAGCGGCGTCAGGATGCAGCTGTCCAGCGTCAAGAATGCATCAAGATCACTCGCATGGGCCGCCTGGTGCCGTGTTGTCGGCTGATGACCTGGTCGAGGGATCGCGTACCGGCGCCCCTGGCCCTGCCGTGTGCCGCCGCGGTGCTGCTCGCCGTCGGTGCGCTCGCCGCGGAGGCCGGCGGTGCCGTCAGCGCCGGAGATGTCCTGGTGCTGGTGGCGGCGGTCGTCGGGCTCACCGCAGCTGTGGTCACTCCGGGCACGAGCCTGCTGCTCGCCGCCGATGGATGGCTCACCGCCGTCGCCTTCGCCGGTCCGCCCTATGCCGAGCTGCGGGCTGGGGCTGTCGGGGCCCTTGGTGCCAGGGCAGCTGTCGTACTGGCGGCCGTCACCGGCCTCGGTCTGACGGCAGGAGCCCTCGCTCGCGGCCGCCGCAGCTGGCCTGGTGCCGAGCGCACACTGGATGCTGTGTATGCGGAACCCGCGAGCGGCGGTGCCTCGAGCAGCGCGGGCGGGGGTGCGCCGCTGGGGGCACGGCGAGCCCTGGGGGAGCTGGCCGGCGCCGTTGATGCCCGCCGGCGCTGGCTCGGGACGTTGCTCGCTGTCGGCGGCCTCCCGCTGGTCACCGCCCTGCTGTTGACCCGGCGCACCCACCTCTCGCTCGCCGACGACCTGCTGGTCTACCTGCTCCTCGTCGTCGCCGTCTCGGCCGTCGGAGGGTTCTGGCCGGCCGTGCTGACCGCAGTCTCGGCGAGCCTGCTGCTCAACTGGTACTTCACCGAGCCGCTGCACACGCTCACCATTCAGGCACCGGAGAACCTCCTGGCGCTGCTGCTTTTCGTCTGCGCGGCGATCAGTGTCAGCAGCGTCGTCCATCTGGCTGCGCGCCGCGCGGCAGAGGCATCCCGGAGCTCGGCCGAGGCCACAGCACTGCTCGATCTGGCGCGGGCCGTGCTCGGCAGCGCGAATACGCCCGCCGCGGTGCTCGAGCACGTCGGCGACAGCGGAAGTGTCTCGGCCGCGCTCGTGGAGCGGGTCGGTGGCCGCTGGGTGCGCGTGGCGGCGAGCGGGGAGCCGCTGGCGGCCGGCACCGAGCCGACGCGCATCGTCGCGGTGCGCGAGGACCTGCGGCTGCACCTGTTCGGCGACGTCGCGAGCATCAGCCCGCGGGTGCTCGCCGGGCTCGCGGCACAGGCGGCGGCTGCTCTCGACCGCGAGCGGCTGCGCGTCCAGGCTGCTCAGGCAGAGGTGCTCGGCGAGGCGAACCGGGTGCGGACGGCGCTGCTCACCGCCGTCAGCCACGACCTGCGCACCCCACTGGCCTCGGTCAAGGCAGCGGTCTCCAGCCTCCGGCAGCGCGACGTCGCGTGGTCGCCGGAGGACGAGCAGGCACTGCTGGCGACAGTCGAGGATGGAGCCGACCGGCTCGACGCCCTGATCAGCAACCTGCTCGACATGAGCCGGGTGCAGACGGGGTCGCTGCAGCCGTTCCTACGGCCGACCGCCCTCGACGAGGTCGTCCCGCTCGCCCTGCAGGGACTCGACGGCGCGACGGCCGTCGACCTCGACCTGCCCGACGCCCTGCCATTGGTACTGACCGACCCCGGCCTGCTCGAGCGGGTGGTCGCCAACCTCGTCGCCAACGGGCTGCGCTTCAGCCCGCCTGCCCAGCCCGTCTGCCTCCGGGCCCGGGTCGCCGGCGATGTCGTCGTCCTCAGCGTGATCGACCACGGGCCCGGCGTCCCCGAGCAGCAGCGCGAGCAGATGTTCGAGCCGTTCCAGCGGCTGGACGACCGCTCCGTCGGCGGGGTCGGGTTGGGGCTCGCCGTTGCCCGGGGCTTCGTCGAGGCCATGGGCGGCAGCATCGCCGCGACGCAGACACCCGGCGGTGGGCTGACGATGCGGGTGGAGCTGCTAGCCGCGACGAGCGACGCGTCGGCCGCCCGGGGCCTGCCCGCATGAGGGAGCCGGTCCGGTGACCACGGTGCTCGTGGTCGACGACGACCCGGCCATCCTGCGAGCGCTGCGCATCAACCTCAGCGCTCGCGACTACCGGGTCGTGACAGCCGGCGACGGCGCGGCCGGGCTCGCAACAGTCGCGCGGGAGCGCCCCGACGTGATCGTCCTCGACCTCGGCCTGCCTGACATGGACGGCGGCGACGTCATCCGCGGTGTCCGCGGCTGGACGGCCACGCCCATCATCGTGCTGTCCGCCCGGGGCCAGGAGGCGGCCAAGGTCGCGGCGCTGGACGACGGCGCCGACGACTACGTGACCAAGCCCTTCGGGATGGACGAACTGCTGGCGCGCTTGCGAGCAGCCGTCCGGCGCTCGGCGCCGGCACCCGACGAGCCGCGCGTGGCCACCGCCGCGTTCACGGTCGACCTCGCTGCGAAGCAGGTCCTCGGCCCGGACGGGACAGCGGTGCGGCTGACTCCCACCGAGTGGCAGCTGCTCGAGATCCTGGTGCGCCATCAGGGACGGCTGGTTACCGGCCGGCAGCTGCTGCAGGACGTCTGGGGACCGGCCTATGGGACGGAGAGCAACTATCTGCGGGTCTTCATGGCCCAGCTGCGGCGCAAGCTCGAGCCTGACCCGTCGCGTCCGCGCTACCTGCTCACCGAGCCCGGGATCGGCTACCGGTTCACTGCCGACTGAGCCCTACTGGCGGCACTGGCGCCACTGGCGGCTGTAGCCCGGGCGTTGACCCGCTGATAGACGAGCGCGCTCAGGGCCCGACCGACCCCGGGGAACCAGCGTTTGAGCAGCCACGGCGGCACTACCTGGTAGCGCGGCGTGGGCACCGTGACCCGGCCGTGCGCGACCGCGTCGAGCGCTGCGCGGGCGACGACATCGGGTGAGGTGCCGCGGGTGGCGTAGAACTCGGTCGCGCCCGACTGCCGCTCCTGCCACTCGCCGCGCATCGTCGCCGTCCGCACGATGTCGGTGTCGATGACGCCGGGGCAGAGCGCGCTGACCCGAATGCCCTGCGGTTTGAGCTCGGCGTCGAGCGCGTCGCTCAGCCCCACGATCGCGGCCTTGGTCGTCGAGTACGGCACCATGCCCGGCGTCGGCAGCAGCCCGGCCATCGATGCCGTGTTGACGATGTGTGCGGGCCGGCCCTGCGCGAGCAGCCGGGGGACGAGCGCGTGGATGCCGTGTACGACGCCCATCACGTTGACCGCCATCAGCCGCTGCCAGTCCTCGAGCGGCGTTTCGGCAACGGCGCCGGCATGGCCGATGCCGGCGTTGTTGAACAGCAGGTCGACCCCGACGGCCGCGACGACCTGCTCGGCAAAGGTGTCGACTGCTCCCGCATCCGTCACGTCGAGGACGTGCGCCTCCGCGCTGCCGCCCTCACCCACGATCTGCCGGGTGACGGCCTCGGCTCGGTCCGCGTCGAGGTCGGCCACGTGGACGTGCGCCCCCCGCCGGGCGAGCAGCAGCGCGAGGGAGCGTCCGATACCCGAGCCGGCGCCGGTGACGACGGCTGTCCGGCCACGCAGGTCACCGCCGGACAGTCCCGTCCCGGCTCGGCTGGTGCGCGCTCGGGATGCGGCGACCAGCCCGACCGCGGCTCCCACCCCCAGCACGGCCCGCCCCGGCCTCACGCCTGCACGCCGGCCAGCCACGCTCGGACGCCGGACTGTCGGGGCACCGCGCGGTCGAGGAGGGCGACGATCCGCCGGCTGACCTCCGCGCGCCGCTCGAGCTGCACCATGTGGCCGGCGCCGGGATAGATCGTCAGCTCGGCCAGCGGCAGCTCGGCCGCAATCGCCTGGCTGTGCGGCAGGGGGCACAGCAGGTCACGGTCGCCGACCAGCACCACGGCGGGTACCTCGGCCATCGCGACGAGCGCGGCCCGCCTGTCGTGGTCGGAGAAGGTGGCGTGGAAGTAGGCCACAGTCTCGGCCGAGCAGCCGGTCATGTCCTCGAGCGTCTCGCGTACGTGCTCAGGGTCGGCCGCGAGCCCGAAGATCATGCGGGCGGTGCCAGGCGCGACGGTCCTCGCCTTGCCGGCTTGCTCGCGGCGCAGCGCTCGCTCGTTGAGCCGCGGCGTCATCAGCTTGAACAGCGCCGCCGCCGGCTTGGGCATCCCGTATGTCACGTCGCCGAGCTCGCCGGAGGAGGTGGCAACAAATGCCGCACCCACGACGCGGTCGCCGAACAGCTCCGGCCGCTGCTCGGCAAGCGCCATGATCGTCATGCCGCCCATGGAGTGGCCGCCGAGCACGACCGGACCGGTCGGCGCCACGGTGTCGATCACGGCGACGAGGTCACGGGCGAGCTGCTCGAGATGAGCGGTCTCGCGGGTGGCGCGCCCGGAGCGGCCGTGCCCGCGGTGGTCGTAGACGACGACCCGCAGGTCGGGGCGCGCAGCGAGCACGTCGCGGACCTGCCCGGCCCACAGCCGGGAGGACTGCACGTAGCCGTGCGCCAGGACCAGCGTCGCGGTGGCGTTCGCCGGCCCGTGCTCCTCGACGTGCAGCGTGACGCCGTCCTCGGTCACGACAGTGTGCAGCCGCCCCTCGAGCGGCGGGACCGGGGTCACCTGTGGCTCGGGCGCGGGGTTCTCGACGCCGTGCCCCGAGTGCCCCAAGTGCCCCGCGTGTCCGGAGCGCGCGGAGTGTCCCGCGCCCTGAGCCCCGCCGTTCTGCTGCCGCCTCCGGACGAGCGCTGCCGTGGCACCCGCCCCGCCGGCCAGTCCTGCCAGTGCCACTGTGCGGGTACGCACCGTCGCCCCTCCTTGGGTCTTGTCGCTGGTGTTCCTGCCGGTGGTGGTGAGGCCGGGTGGTCGGCTGCTGGCGACTCGTGCTGGCGGCTCAGACGCCGGCTGGCACGCGCCGCGGGCTGCGCGCCCGCAGCTCGTACGCCTCACGGTCGAAGCGCAGCATCTGCTTGCGAAAGGTGAAGGTGTGCGTTGGCCACAGCGTGAAGTTGCGGCCGTTGGCGTCGCGGTACCACGAGCGGCAGCCGCCCTGGTTCCAGACCGTGTCGTCGAGCTGCTCCTGCAGTTCAGCGTTGTATCTGTCCTGCGCCGAGCGCCGCACATCCAGGGCCTGCACGCCGTAACTGTCCAGCGCCCGGATCGCGTCGGCCACGTAACCGATCTGCGCCTCGATCATCAGCACGACCGAGCTGTGGCCGAGAGCGGTGTTGGGTCCGAGCAGCAGGAACAGGTTGGGAAAGCCCGCGACCGTGGTCCCGCGGTGTGCCTCCGAGCCGTGGTCCTGCCAGCTGTCGGCGAGGGTCCTGCCCTCGGTGCCGGTGAGCCGGTGGGCGAGCGGGATGTCCATCACGCGGAAGCCGGTGCCGTAGATGATGACGTCGACCTCGTGCTCGACGCCGTCGCCGTCGACGACCGAGTGCGGCCGCACCTCGCGCACCGCCGTCGTCACCACGCTGACGTTGGGCTGCACCAGGGCCGGGTAGTAGTCGTCGCTGAGCAGCACGCGCTTGCAGCCGATGGCGTAGTCCGGCGTCAGCTTGGCGCGCAGCTCGGGGTCGGGGACGTTGTCCTCGAGGTTCTTGCGGGCCTGCTTCTCGGCCAGGTTGCGCAGCGCCCCGCCGCGGGTGAACGACAGCAGGTTGAACTCCCGCAGCCAGTAGACCGCTGCCCGCGCGGCGCGTTGCGCGGCCGGGAGGCGCCGGAACAGCGCTCGCTCGCGGTCGGTGATCGGCCGGTCCGGCCGCGGCACGATCCACGGCGGGGTGCGCTGGAAGACGGTCAGGTGCGCGACCTCGGGCTGGATCGCGGGGACGAACTGGATGGCCGACGCGCCGGTGCCGACCACGGCGACCCGCTTGCCGGAGAGGTCGACGCTGTGGTCCCAGCGGGCAGAGTGGAACGCCGGGCCGGTGAATGTCTCGATCCCGGGAACCTGTGGGAGCGCCGGCTCCACGAGGCCGCCGCACCCACTGACCAGGATGTCGGCGGTCAGCTCGCCCCGGTTGGTGTGCAGGCGCCAGAGCATCGCCTCGTCGTCCCACACCCCGCTCTCGAGGTCGGTGCCGAGGTGCAGGCGTGGGCGCAGCCCGTATTCGTCGGTGACCCGCTCGAGGTAACTGCGGATCTCCGGCTGGCGGCTGAACACGTGCGACCACTCGCTGTTGGGCGCGAAGGAGAACGAGTACAGGTGGCTCGGCACGTCGCAGGCGCACCCGGGATAGGTGTTGTCGCGCCAGGTGCCGCCGACGCCCGAGGCCCGCTCGAGGACGACGAAGTCCTGGATGCCCTCCTGCTGCAGCTTGATGGCCATCCCCAGCCCGGAGAACCCCGTCCCGGCGACGCACACGCGGACGTGCTCAGGTAGCGGCGGCGGGGGGGCCACGTGGGGGTCGGTGTCCAGGACGGCTGTCACGGTGACCTCTTCGGTGCGGGGCGGACCGGCTGCGGGGGCAGTCGAGTGATGAGGGGATGCCCTGGCACGCTCACCTGCAACGGCGGTCCTTGTCAAACTCGGCAGCGCCATGCACCCGGGCCGCTGGGTCGGGCGGCTCGACGAGCTCAACGGCGGCGACCAGTGCGTGCTCACCGTCGACGGCCGCAGCGCGGTCGCTGGCACCGACCAGGCTGACGCGATGCTGACCAGCTCCCTGGGCCGAGCAGTCGCGCTCACCCGAGTCGTGCCTTGGCGCCCTCGTCGAACCACGGCCGGAAGGACCGGCAACAACTGGCTGGGCGGGGCTCGCCGGGCAGTCCTGGCTAGGGTGATGCGCGGGCGAGGGCGCCGGACGTGCTAACCGGACGGGAGTGGACGTGTCACAGGGCAACCTCGCGGAGCTCAACCACCTGAGCGGGCTGATCCAGCTGATCGGCGCCCGGTTCCTGGAGGCCAGCGGTGACCGCGTCGTCATGACCTGCCCGGTGCGCCCCGAACTGCAGCAGCCCTACGGCATCGTGCACGGCGGCGTGCACTGCTCCCTGGTCGAGACGGCGGCCAGCACCGGCGCAGCGCTGTGGCTGGGTGACGAGGGTCAGGTTGTCGGCGTCTCGAACCACACCAACTTCTTGCGGGCCGCCCGGCAGGGGACGCTGACGGCGACAGCGACGCCGGTCCAGCGAGGCCGGACCCAGCAGCTGTGGCGCGTCATGGTCACCGGGGACGGCGGACGCGAGCTGGCGTCCGGGGAGGTTCGACTGGCCAACATCCGCGACCCCCAGGTGCTGAGCGCTGTCGCAGCGGGGTGAGCGAGCCGCCGCACGCGTACGGCCTCGAGCCGCCGAGATCCCGCCTCAGGGCAGCATCCGCTGGCCCGTGCCGCTGTGCCACTCGAGCAGCATCAACGTGGCGTCGTCGGTCAGCTGGGCCTGCTGGTGAGCGAGCAGGGCGTGCGCGACGCGGCGCGTGGTCTCCGGCGGCGGAAGGCCGCTGAGCAGATGCCGCCCAACCAGGTCGACGAGCCGGTTCAGGCCGAAGAAATCGCCCTCGGGGGAGCGGGCCTCGATCACGCCGTCGGTGTAAAGCAGCACCCGGTCCGCCGGCTCCAGCTGCTCGCTTCCCACCGTCAGGTCGGCAGTGTCCCCCAGGTAGCCCAGGCCCAGCGGCGGCACGGGCTCGACCTCCAGCGACTTGACCCACCGGCCGGCGCGCAGCAGCAGTGGCGCCGGGTGCCCGGCGTTGACCCAGCGCAGCAGCCCGGTGTCGGTGTCGAGCTCGGCGATCAGCGCTGTGGCGAAGACGTCACCCCCGAAGCCGGACTCGAGCGCCGCGTCGATGTCGATCACTGTGTCGGTGAGGGAGCGACCCGCCCGGCGACTGTGCCGGTAGGCCCCGACCGCAAGTGCCGCCAGCTGACCGCTCTGCAGCCCGTGCCCCATGCCGTCGAAGATCGCGAGCCGGGTGATGCCGGCATCGACCGAGTAGTCGATCGTGTCACCGGCCACGCTGTACGCCGGCTCGAGGGCGGCGGCGATCGTCACCGCCTCGCAGGCGAACGTCAGGGGCGGTAGCAGGGACCACTGCATCTCAGCGGCAAGGGTCATCGGCTCGCGGCGGCGCAGCCGCACCAGGGTGTCTCCGTAGGAGGTCTTGGTCACGAGCAGCTCGCTTGCGAGTGATGCCAGCCGCCGCAACCGCTCCTCGAGCGGGCTGCCCTCGGCCGTGAGCAGCTCTGGCGGGCTGATCGTTACTGCGAGCACCCCGAGGCGCTCGCTGCCGTCGAGCAGCGGCAGCAGGAGCCGGATGCTCTCGGCCCCGATCTCCTGCACGTGCACCTCGACGTTCTGGAACGCCCGCCCGGCGAGGGTGGCGTCGACACTGAGCGGCGCGAGCGATGTATCGCCCGCGTCCTCGGGCTCGACGAAGGGCACCAGCACCTGCTGCTGCAGGTCGACGAGGTAGATGACGATGCTCTGCGCGCCCATCGCCGTGGCGCAACGGGTGATCAGCGCCGGTAGGTGGTGCTGAGCGGCCAGGTGTGCCGACTGCAGCAGGTCGCCCAGCGCGACGTCGGCGATATCCACGGGCAGAGAGTATGCAGCGGCCTCCGCCCGCCCTCGGCGCTGCTGGGCGGCAATGTCTAGCCCGGGCAGTCGACCCGTCCAGTCGTGCCCGTGGAGTTACCGCATTCAAGTGACCCGGATCACATTCGGATCAGCGTCATCGCACTTGCCTAGCCGCGTGTCCCTTTTGCGTGCGGCAGTTGCTGCGCGCCGATGCGGGCCAGCCACAGGGAGAAGCACATGTCGCAGCAGCAGGACGACCGGGACACGTCACGGCGCAGAGGTGCAGTTCTCGCCGTTGGCTCCGTCCGGCGGCGTCCGGCCTGGCTGATCCCGCTCCTTGCTCTTGTGGCCCTGCTGGCGCTCGGCCTGCTGCTGTACGGCTTGCTGCACGGCTCGGGCAAGAAGAAGACGGCGGCTCCGATCAGTAGCACGGCACCGTCCTCGGCCGCGTCACCGAGTGCCTCGGCAGCCGGCGGACCAGCGCCCTCGGCATCCCCGTCCAGCGGCGGCCCGGGCGGTACAGCCGGGTCAGCCGGTGGCGACTCCAGCGCCGGTGGTGCTGCCCTGGTCGGCGGAGGCGGTGTCGCTGTTCACCAGCTCGGTGCGGGTAGCGGCTCGAGTGGTCCGGCCGCCGGCAGTGGCGCGGCAAGTCCCTCGGCCGGCAGCAGCGCCGGCGGCAGCAGCTCCTCGGGCGCCGCGGGCACGCGTCAGGGCACCGTGCTGTTCGCCAGCAACTCTGCCCGCCTGGATGCCGGCGCCAGGCAGGTCATCGCTGCCGCCGCCGCGCGGATCAAGGCCCAGCACCCGTCGAGCGTGGCGGTCACCGGCTACACCGACGTCGTCGGCGGCACCCCAACCAACACCGGGCTCTCGCAGCAGCGCGCCGAGGCCGTCGCCAGCGTGCTGCGCACCGAGCTCGGTGCCGGCGGCGCCGCCGTCACGGCGACCGCGAAGGGCCAGTCGAACCCGGTGGCAACCAACAGCACGGCGGCCGGTCGGCAGCAGAACAGGCGCGCTGAGATCACCACGAGCTGACGGAAAGCCCGCTCCGAGCCGGGGGCGTGTTGCGATCAGGGCGCCGGCAGTCCTGTATACAGACACAACTTGCGAAGGGCGCGAGGCGACCGGAAGGCCGAGACCACCGGAAGGCATGGATATGACGCAGGGACAGCACTCGGAGCTCGACGTGGTCGGGGGTGTGGGGTCGCTCGTCCCATCGCGCCGCCAGCTGCTAGGTGGCGCGGCCGGCGCAGTGGTGCTGGGGGCGCTCGCCAGCTGCGGCGGTTCGTCGTCCTCGCCGTCAACGTCCTCGAGCTCCGGCACGGCTAACGCTGGGGCGCCCAAGCGGGGCGGCAACTTCCGGGTCGGCGTGTCGGGCGGCGGCTCCAAGGACATTTTCGACGGCCAGAACATCATCACCAAGCCTGACCAGGCCCGCCTGGTCACCGCGTTCGAGACGCTCGTCAACTACGACGAGAACTACAAGCTCGTGTTCGACGGGCTGGCCGAGGAGGTCACGCAGGACAAGCCGTCCCAGTGGACGATTCGGCTCCGCAAGGGGGTCGAGTTCCACAACGGCAAGACCATGACCGCCGACGACGTCGTCTACTCCCTCCAGCGGATCACGACGAAGAAGAACGGCCTCACCGGCTACGCCTCGCTGGCCTCGGTCGACCCAGCGCAGATCAAGAAGATCGACGACCAGACGGTGCGGCTGACGCTCAAGTCGCCCGACTCGACGATCGCCGACGCCCTGGCTGCCTACACCTCGGGCATCGTCCCGTCCGGGTACAAGACCTACCCCTCGCCGCAGATCGGCACCGGCCCGTACCGGCTGCAGAGCTTCACCGCCGGCCAGCAGAGCGTCAGCACCCGCAACGAGAACTACTGGCGGACCGGGCAGCCCTACTTCGACCAGGTCACCGTGATCGACTTCCCGGATGCGACAGCGCAGGTCAACGCGCTGCTGGCCGGCCAGATCGATGCTATGACCGACCTGCCCGCCTCCCAGGTCGCCGTGGCCAAGGCCCGCGGCACCATCAACGTGCTTGTCTCCAAGACCGGCGGCTGGCTCCCGCTCTGCATGGCCGTCGACGCGCCTCCGTTCAACGACAACCGGGTGCGGCAGGCGATGCGCCTCGTCGTCGACCGCCAGGCCCAGGTGCAGCAGGTGCTCTCGGGGTACGGCAGCGTCGCCAACGACCTCTACTCCCCCTTCGACCCCGCCTTCAACGGCGATCTCCCGCAGCGCCAGCGCGACGTCGAGCAGGCGAAGTCCCTGCTCAAGCAGGCGGGGCACGAGAACCTCACCGTCGACCTGCACACCACTCCCGGCGGGGCCGGAATGGTGTCGACCGCGACCGTCTTCGCCGCCCAGGCCAAGGACGCGGGTATCACGATCAACATTCGCAACGACCCGAACTTCTACGGCGACCAGTACCTCAAGCTGCCGTTCTCGGTCGACTTCTGGGGCACGCGCAACTACTTGCAGCAGGTGGCACAGGGCTCGCTGCCCACCTCGCCGTACAACGAGACGCACTGGCCGCCGAAGTCCGGGCCGGGCTCGAACTTCACCAGCCTGTACCAGCAGGCCCTCGCCGCTACCGACGCGGGCAAGCGCACCGAGCTGATCCACGAGATGCAGAAGCTCGAGTACGACAACGGCGGCTACATCATCCCGTTCTACGGGGAGCTCGTCGACGCGGCGTCGAGCAAGATCAAGGGCTTGGTACCGAGCAAGGGCACGCTCAACCTCGACGGCTACGGCCGCGGGTACCGCACGATCTGGTTCGGGTGAGGCGGCTCGGGGTGAACAGCGAGCACCGGACGCGCCACGGGCTGCTACGGCCCGATGGACGGCGGGCCCGGCGATGAGGCGGGTGCCGACCGGCGGGGGGGTCGCTGGCTTCATCGTGCGGCGGCTGCTGTTCGGCCTGCTCGTACTGCTTCTTGTCTCGATGGTCGTGTTCGGCGCCACCCAGGCGCTGCCGGGGGACCCCGCCCGGGCCATCCTCGGGAGGTCAGCAACCCCGGAGAGCCTTGCCGCGCTGCGCGCGCAGCTGCACCTGAACAGCTCGATAGTCGGCCAGTACTGGACCTGGCTGACCGGGCTGGCGAGCGGCAACCTCGGGACCTCACTCGCGGCTCACCAGCCGGTCAGCTCGCTGCTGGGCGACCGGCTCATCAACTCGACGTTCCTGGTCCTCGTTGCCGGGCTGATCTCCATCCCGCTGTCGGTGGCAATCGGCGCCTTCGGCGCGCTGCGACGCGACCGGCCGTTCGACGTCACCAGCTCGCTGGTCCTACTGGCGCTCGCGGCGCTGCCCGAGTTCGTGGTCGCCGTCCTGCTCGTCATCCTGTTCGCGACCACCATCAGCCACGCGTTGCCGGCCATCAGCACGATCGCCCCCGGCACCTGGCCCTGGGAGCACCCGCTGGTCGTGGTGCTCCCTACCGCGACCCTCGTCATCGCGGTGGCCCCCTACGTGGCGCGCGTGATGCGCGCCTCGATGATCGAGGTGCTCGAGAGCGACTACGTCGAGATGGCCCGGCTGAAGGGGCTGCCCGAGCGCACCGTGCTGCTGCGCCACGCGCTGCCCAACGCGCTGGGGCCGACGTTCCAGGTCATCGCGATCAACCTTGCCTACCTCGCGGGCGGCGTCGTCGTGGTCGAATACGTGTTCAACTACTCCGGGATCGGGAGCGCGCTGCAGGATGCAGTCGTCAACCACGACCTACCCGTCGTGCAGGCCCTGGCCATGCTGATTGCGGCCGTCTACGTGGCGCTCAACCTGCTAGCCGATGTCGCGACGATCCTCGTGACCCCGCGCCTGCGGACCCGGCTGTGACAGTCACCGCGGTCGGCCCGGTCGGAGCCGTCCCCGTAGCCCGCTCACCGGGGCGCGTCGGGCTGTTCCGGCAGGCGCTGCGGCTGTGGCGGACCAGGATCGGGCTCGCCCTGGTGCTGCTGCTCGTCGCCATCGCGTTGGTCGGGCCGCTGTTCGCCCCGCACAAGGCCTCCGCCTTTGTCGGCATCCCGAACAGCACACCGTCGTCCACAGCCAAGCTCGGCACCGACTACCTCGGGCAGGACGTGCTGAGCCGGTTCCTGCTCGGTGGCCGCAGCATCCTCACCCTCGCCCTGGTCTCGACCCTCGTGGGGCTCCTCGTCGGGCTCGCGGTCGGGCTCGTCGCGGCCTACTCGCGCAACGCCCTCGACGAGGTGCTGATGCGCGGGACCGACGTCATCCTCGCCTTCCCGCAGATCATGCTGGCGCTGGTCGCCGTCGCCGTGGTCGGCCCGCACGCCTGGGTGATCGTCGTCGCGCTGGCGCTGACCACCGCGCCACGCGTGGCCCGCGTGGCGCGCGGGGCCGCCCAGCCAGTCGTCGAGCGGGACTTCGTCGCCAACGCCGAGGCGCTCGGAGTGTCACGCTTCCGCATCCTCACCGGCGAGCTGCTGCCCAACATCCTCAGCCCGCTGCTGGTCGAGGCCAGCCTGCGGCTGACCTACTCCATCGGCGTGATCGCGGCGCTCGCCTTCCTCGGCCTGTCGACCAATCCCAACGGTGCCGACTGGGGAACCATGATCCAGCAGAACCAGATCGCCCTGGCCGTGCAACCGTGGGGTGTGCTCGCACCCGTCCTCGCCATCGCCCTGCTCACGATGGGCACCGGCCTCGTCGGTGACGGCATCGCCCGAGCCGCCGCCGGTATCGACCGCGGCCGCGGTGCAGCGTGAGCACCGCACCGCCGCTCGACCCCTCGGGTCCGGTCACCCCGGTCCCGCCCAACGCCGTCGAGGTGCACGACCTGCGCATCGTGCTCGCGTCCTCCGGAGTCGACGTCGTCGAGGGCGTGTCGTTCGCCATCTCCCCGGGCGAGGTACTCGGCGTCGTCGGCGAGTCCGGCTCGGGAAAGACAACTGTCGGGCTCGCCCTGCTCGGCCACGCGCGGCGCGGACTGCGCATCGCCGGCGGCAGCGTGCGCCTCGGCGACGTCGACGTGCTCGACCTCGACGACGAGGGCAAGCGCCAGTTGCGCGGCCGGCTCGTCTCCTACGTCCCCCAGGACCCGGCGTCCTCGCTCAACCCGGCGCTGCGCATCGGGACGCAGCTGCGTGAGGTGCTCGACACGCACAGGTTCGGCGGTGGCGGTAGCGGTCGCGGTAGCAGTGCTGGCGACCAGCGGGCCGAGCGCATCGCCGAGACCATGCGCGAGGTGGCCCTGCCCGACGACGCGGCGTTCCTGCGGCGCTACCCGCACGAGCTGTCCGGCGGCCAGCAGCAGCGGGTCGGACTCGCGATGGCCTTCGCCTGCCGGCCGCAGCTGATCGTGCTCGACGAGCCGACGACCGGCCTCGACGTGACAACGCAGGCGCACGTGCTCGACACCGTCCGCGAGCTGACAGCGCTGCACGGGGTTGCGGCGCTCTACGTGAGCCACGACCTCGCCGTCGTCGCCACGCTCGCCCGCCGGGTCGCGGTGATGTACGCCGGCCGGGTGATCGAGCTCGCCGCTGCCGACGCCCTGTTCCGCTCGGCCGGCCATCCCTACACGCGCCAGCTGATCGGGGCCATTCCGCACCTGTCCGGGCGGCGCGCGCTCGCTGGCATCGGCGGACGCGCCCCCTCGCCCGGGCAGTGGCCGCAGGGGTGCGCGTTCGCGCCGCGGTGCTCCTGGCACATCGAGCAGTGCGACGAGGCCGTCCCGCCGCTGATGCCGGTCGTCAACGCGCACGCTGCGCGCTGCATCCGCGCCAAGGAGGTCGTGCAGCAGCCGCCGGCGCATGCCGGGTCGGTCGAGGAGCTGCTGGCCACGCCGGCAGCCGAGCAACCGGTCCTTGCCCTGGACTCGGTGTCGGCCTCCTACGGCCGCAAGCGCGTCGTGCACGACATCGACCTCGAGCTCGCCCCGAAGGAGTGCCTCGCCCTCGTCGGAGAGTCCGGATCGGGCAAGACGACGCTCGCCCGGACCATCGCCGGGCTGCACAAGGAGCGCGAGGGCCAGATCCTGCTGCAGGGTGAGGCGCTGGCGACCTCAGCCCGAGGCCGCTCCCGCGAGCAGCGTCGGGCGGTCCAGTACGTGTTCCAGAACCCGTACGGCTCCCTCAACCCTCGCCGGACCGTGGGCCAGATCGTGCGGCAGCCCATCGAGCTGTTCCGCACCGCGAGCGGGCGCGAGGCCGACGGCCGCGTCGCCGAGATGCTCGAGCGCGTCTCGCTGACGGCGGGGCACGCCCAGCGCTACCCCGACCAGCTGTCCGGCGGTGAGCGGCAGCGGGTAGCGATCGCGCGGGCGCTCGTGTGCGACCCCAGCGTCCTCGTCTGCGACGAGGTGACCTCAGCGCTCGACGTCAGCGTGCAGGCCGCCATCGTCAACCTGCTGGGCAGCCTGCAGCGTGACCTCGGGTTGACGATGCTGTTCGTCACGCACAACCTGCCGCTGGTCCGCTCGATCGCCCAGCGGGTCGCCGTCATGAGCGAGGGCCGGGTGGTCGAGCTCGGGACCGTCGAGCAGGTGCTGCAGCAGCCCTCCGACGGCTACACGCGCCAACTCCTGTCCGACACCCCCAGCCTCGAGACGGCCACCCGCGAGCACGTGGGCAGCGGCGGCACCCGGGCCTAGCTACTTGGACCTGAAGAAGTCCCTTGGTGCGGGGGGCGGGGTGCTTAGGCCTCGAGGCCCGCGCCCCCCGGGTTTTGATCTTCGTCCCCGTCGTTTCTAGCCGGCC
>JAABUU010000796.1_pt1 | contig 64042 bp, 61 predicted proteins | sample 5559301 | NCBI WGS metagenome assembly JAABUU01 (sample SAMN10711884, study PRJNA513360) | rock metagenome | isolation source: Antarctica rocks | place: Antarctica: Victoria Land, Richard Nunatak white
TCTTTCAAGATCTCTTCATGTGAAAGCTCTTGTATATTTACATCTTTGAGTTTATTTCTAGCTGTTTTTAGAAGTCGATCGATTTTCGTGATGATGATCGCGAAAGTAGTCACATTCGATCGTTTGATCAGTGATCTATATGCTGCAGTCTTTATCATTGCTATGTTCATTGAATCGAAAGACGACGACTTGACTGAATTAGATGATTTCATGATTTGACTGAATGAAGATGACTTCTCGCTGAGTCGAGTGACAACAAAAGAGATAGATCTCTTTAGTATTTGAATAAAAGTTGAACTCTTCTGTTCTATCGCGATTTTCTTGCTCAAAAGAACAGTCGAATGAACTTTGATAAAAGCTTTGATATGAGCTTTGAAACTAGAAAAATGAAGATGATCATCTCTCATATCAATCGTTATCTCGATCTTATTCATTCATGTTTTTTCAAGAATCATCTGATGCTGACTCAATTGAGTAATCAGCATAGAGACGAAACGTTTCATATGATCTTTAACAGTTAGATTCAAATAAATCACATGAGTAATGAGCTTTTTTGCATAATGATCATCGAATTTTCTTATTGATTTGAGCTTGATTAAAGATAAAGATTTAATTTGCAAATGATCACAAACATTCTGCGCGATTAATTCATCAATGAATGAATAGTCAGCTGCTTCAGTGTCAATCAATGACTTTAATGAGTAACTAATTTCATTGCTAGATAGTATACATTCAATAGTCAAAGATTTCGAAGCAAAGAGATCATTTGAGCTGCTCATTGTTGAAGAAATTAACACATCTTTCATCGTGTCTTTGATGAAAGTCACTAGTTTTTTGTCTCATTCTTCAATTTCTCTGTAAATAATTTCTTCTCTTCTTTCGACATGATGATCTCATTGAGACAAGAAATAAATGCACGAGATGTCGAAGTACTAGTCTTCAGCTGAGAGCAGTTCTTTGAAAGATGACTCGATACTTTGCAGTTGAAGCAGATGATTGACATTCTTGATTATTCAGATTCAAGAATGAAAAAAGTAGCGAGTCGAACATAGTTAGTAATTAAGGCTGAAGCTGATGTCAACGAAGAAACAAAATGTTTTTTCGAAGCTGCTATCACTTTGACTGTTTATTGCTCGTCACGTAGCTGATAATTGACTCATTGTTTGTTATTCACATCTTGAAGAAAGATCTTGAGCTTATCAAGTGAGCTAAACTCTATGAGGCAAACTGACAACGCGTTTTGAAGACGATTGTTGATTTTATTCTGAATGTTGTTCATCAGAATGATATCGTCGTAGTTCAGAAAGCTGAATATTTTAGTGAATTCTGAATAGAAAGAGCTGAAAGACTTGCTGAGCTGCTTCAGAGCAACGTATTCACGATGACACTTTCTGTTATGATTCTAGTCTTCGTCTATTCTTCATCTAGTCTTCGTCTGATTTCAGTCTAATCAAGTCTAGCGAAAATCTGATCTAGAAGTGATATCATTGAAACTCTGCATCATATGTGTAAGACATCAACTCAATCGAGTCTAGCACAGAGTTGAGAAACATACATATAAGAATTGAGTTCTTTTCTGTAAATAATTTTCTTTCTTAGCATTTATTTATTAGTTAAATGACACTTTTATGACTCGCTCTAGATCGACTTCTAACAGTAAATAAATGCTAATCAACTACTCTGCTATCGACGTGTAGATGATACGAAATAATCTACTTCGTTTATTCAGAAAATTTGCAAGAGATTCTTTGAATTACTTTTATCAAAACACATCTTCAAATTTACTCAAATTTATCAAATCAATCACTCAATCTTATCACAATCTACCTATCTATCTTTCTCACAATGACACGCGACTTCGAATCAGTCGAGTCACGAACAGCTCGTCTGCTTAGAAGCACTGCTAGCAGACGCATTTTCATTATTTCTTTCAATGCTTCAGCGAAATCTCAGAATTTTGCTATCTCATGAAACATCAACATGAGTCAACAACTTCGTCGATGAGCTATCGATCAGTCAGACGAGATCATCAAGATGCTGATCAAGCTAAGAGATCAACGAGATATGACTTTGAAACTCAACGAGCAATGAATCGATGTTTAAGTTGATCACATCAAGAGACTTGATGAGTTAGAGATTAATCAAATGACAATAGACACTCAAGAAGAGACTATCGTTGAACTACAAGAGAAAGTCTTGAGTCTAAAAAAGAAACAGCGTTCAACGAATCAGTTTCGATCTCGTCAATCTACTGAATCTTGAGTTTCTATGAAATCTCTACCTCGTCAATTCATCGAAAATCATACTCAATGTGAGTCGTTCATTCTATTCAATAATGATCATCACAAGTCTTTCAAGTTTTTGAACACATCTGTATTCATCAATGAAGATGAATCAACATGAAATAGCTGAAGAATCAAGATGAACAACAAGCTTCAGACAAATGTCGATCACTTTGATAATGAGAATATCTGTATTGTTTATGTGATATCTAAACTAGAAGATGATGCTGCTGAACATATTTTCGTTCAACGTCATCATGATGCTTTGCATTCTTACATCTTGATCTACGAGCTATTTGAGCATCTGAAAGAAATATACGATGAACTGAATAGAAATCGAAAGTGTCATTGCGAGTACAACGTTCTGAGACAAGCAGAAAAGTCTTTCAATGTCTTTTACTTCGACTTTATGAAGCTATTCAGCTATCTCGAATACAACGATTGTACTCTGATGAACGATTTTCAGAATAAAATCAATAATCGTTTGCAGAACACTTTATCAGTCTGTTCAGAGAATTTTACTTCGCTCACTCGCTTACAAATCTTTCTTCAAGATGTGAATAATAAACAGCGAGTCAACTATCAGCTACGCAGTCAGCTTTGCACTGTCATCATCAAAGTCACTGTCGTATCTGATAAATGCACTGCTACTTCATTGTCAGTGATGACTTTGATAATCGATTATGTTAAGTCTATTTTCTCTTCTATCTCTGAGTCAGCAAGATCGTTTATCATCTGCTATACTTGCAAGATCTCGAATCATTTGTTCAAGAATTGCTCTCAGAACAAGATTAACACTTCTGCATCTTGTGCATTCATCTCTCGTTTACATGAAATCATCATTTCGAAGAATAAGAAGAATGAGAAAATGTCTTCTTTCAAAGATAGCGAGGCAAAAAACTAGAGACTTTCATCAAAGATGCAATGAAAAAGATGTTAATTTCTTCAACAATGAGCATGTCAGATGATTCTTTTGCTTCTGAATCTTTGACTACTGAATGTGTACTTTCTAGCAATGAAATTAGTTACTCATTGAAGTCATTGATAGACATCGAAGCTGCTGACTATTCATTCATTGATGAAGTGATTGTGCAGATTGTTTGTGATCAGTTGCAAATTGAGTCTCTGACTTTGATCAAAGCGAAGTCAATTCGAGAATTTGACGATCATTATGCTAAAAAACTCATTACTCATGTCATCTATTTGAATCTGACTATTCAAGATCATACGATTAACACAGCTTCTATGTTGATCACTTGATTAAATCAACATCAAATGATTCTTGAAAAAACATGAATGAACAAAATCAATCTAGTAATTGACATGCAAATCAATTTTCTTCGATTTTCGAATTTCATTCTCAATTCAAAATCAATTGTTCTACTCACAAGCAACAAGATAATCACGAAGCAAAAGAGTTTGACTTCTACTCATATACTGAAGAGATCTTTCACTATCTCTCAACTCAGTCTGAAATCATTCTTTTTCAGTCAGTTCAATGAGAAGTCAATTAAACTAATTGAACAGTTAAAATCGCGTGACGCGACTTTAACTAACGTCAAAAATTCTAAATTGACGTTCAGTCTGAATTTATTCTCTTTCAGTTTAATGAACATAGCAATGATAGAAACAGCGACATATAGAATGTTAGTCAAACGATCAGACGTCAAGATCTTTGCTGTTATCATCTTGAAAATCGATCGACTCATAACTACAGTTGAAAACAAGTCTGAAGAAGTGAATCTGTATGAGCTTTCTCACGCTGAAGCTCTCGAGCAAGTCAAAGTCAAGCTTCTCTTTAAATATCACGACTATCTAGACATCTTCGATCAAGCAATGATCAATCAGCTATCATTGCATCGTTTCTATGATCACAAAATTGAGTTGATTGATGAAGAAATGCTTTCTCAAAGCAGACTATATCAGATGTTCAATCACAAGCTTCAGAAGATAAAGAAGTATCTGATTGAACATCTGAACAAAGTGTTCATTTTCTTCAGCTTTGCATCATACGTCTCGCTCATTTTGTTCATTGAAAAGAAAGATCATAGTTTGCGTTTTTGCGTCGATTACAGAAAGCTCAATGCTTTGATCAAATGAGATCGCTATTCTTTGTTATTGATAGACGAGACTTTCGCTCGTATACAAGAAAGCAAATATCTGACTCGATTGAACATCATTGTCGCGTTCAATAAACTATGCATGCACTCAGATAGCGAAGATTTGACTATCTTTATTATCTTCTTCGACTCATACAAATATCATGTAATGCTCTTCAAATTAATCAATGAATCAATGTTCTATCAACACTATATGAACGACGTGTTGTTTGAATATCTACATCAGTTTTGTCAGATCTATCTAGATGACATTATCATTTACAGCAAGATCTTGAAGAAACACAAGCGACATGTATGATTGATCTTGAATAGACTACGAGAAGCTGATCTACAGATAGACATCGATAAATGCAAGTTTCATGTTCAGAAAATCATCTTTTTAGAACTTTTGATATCAATCGAAGAATTGAAGATGAACTCACGAAAGATGCAAGCAGTCGTTGATTGATCTACACTCAATAATCTCACTTAGATGCAGTTCTTTATTGACTTCTGCAACTTTTATCAACGCTTCATCAAGAACTTTTCAAAGATTGTTCGTTCAATGATTCAACTTACTCAAAAGAAGATCATATTTGAATGAAATGAAGTCTGTCAGATTGTCTTCGATCATATGAAGAGATGTATAATCGAGACTTCTATACTACGTCACTTTGATCAAACTCATGAGACTATTCTCGAAATTGACTCATTCAACTACATCAATGATGAAGTTCTCTCTCAATATGATGACGAAGAAGTACTAAATTTGATTATCTTCTATAGCAAGAACATGTCTTCTGCTAAATGCAACTACAAAATATATGATAAAAAACTTCTGATCATCATTCAAGCATTTGAACACTGATGACTTGAACTGAAACTAATTGACATTTCTATCAAGATGTTCATCGATCATCAAGCACTCACTTCATTGATGAAAGATAAAGAGCTGAGCAGACATCAGATGTGTTAGAAATCAGCATAGAGCGAGTCATATGAGTGTAATGTAACGAGTATATAAATGCTAAGAAAGAAAAGTATCTAGAAGAGAAGAACTGACTATCTATATGACTCAGAAAAACATAAGCTAACTCTGAATAGAATTGACTTCGAAACAACTCGATAGTCTAGTGATGAGCGATCGACGATAGTCAGAAATATAGTCATCAACATAATCATCAACATAGCTATCAACATAGATACGTAGCTAGAATTGTAACAAGATGCGCTGAGTTCAGAAGCTCGCTGATTTCAACTTCAAGATAATGTATCAATCTGACAAACAGAACATCAAGATCGATGCATTAACTCATCAAGCTGACGTCGTGCTCAGAAATTCAGAAGATGAGCGCATTTGTTATCAATGAATCACTATTCTGACTTTGAATTGAATGAAAATTGCTGATCTAGAGAAGAACATCAGTGAATCAATCTATAAACAGATTCTTGAGATTAATGAGATCAATGAGAATTGTACGTTACTTCGCGAAGCAATAGCAAGAGACGAGACACAATATGAAGACATCAAGCTGAAGAATTGTTGAATTCAGAATGAAATCTTATACAAAGACAGTCAGCTATGAGTTTCGTTCAATGAGCTTCTACAAATGAATCTGATTCGTGAGATACATGATCAATTATCAGTTGATCATTCTGATATTCTTAAAACTGTGAAAGTCATAAAGCGAAACTACTATTGATCATTCATGCAAAAAACGATAGATCGATATATTTGAAACTGCTATATCTGTCAATGCTCAAAGACATCTAGAAATAAATCAAACAACTTGCTTCAATCTCTATTGATATCTGAACAGCGATGACAAGACATAGCAATGAACTTCATTATTGATTTATTTGATTCAAGCGAATACAACGTTATTCTGATGATCATCTGCAGATTATCAAAGAAAAGACATTATATCTCTTGCATCACTGATGATGAAGATATCACTGTTGAAAAGACAGCTGAAATGCTGATTCAATGAGTATATTGAATTCATGATTTATAAAGCTTCATAGTATCTAATCGAAGTTTGCAATTCATCTTTATACTATGAAAGTTTCTTTGCAAATGACTGAGCATTTCTCTTCAATTATTCACTGTTTATCATTCTCAGATCAACGATCAAAGCGAACGAGTCAATCAGAACGTCAAGCGATATCTTCGATTCTTCTGTTTGTATATGCAGAATGACTGATTCAAGTGACTATTCATGATCAAGTTTGTTGACAATAACGTCTTGTCTTCAATCATTTTCTTGATTCTCTTCTTCATGAACAAGAAATTTCATTCTCATATGAGCTTCGACTCTGACATCATCGAGTATGAAAGCATTCGCGAACGTCTGCAGATTGATTGAGTCAAGAATATATCTGAATAAATGAACAAGATATTGATCTTCGCTTGTGAAGCTCTGATCAAAACACGAAAACAAATGATAAATCAAGCTAATAAGCATAGAAAGAAAGTCAATTACAAGATTGAATCAAAGATGTTTCTGAATGAACGAAACATCGTTACAGCGAGATCTTTCAAAAAATTGAATGACAAGATGCTTAACTCATTTCAGATCACTGAGTCTGTTGACTCATTCTATAAGTTGAAACTATCAGAGACTATGTATATACATGACGTATTTCATTCAGAGCTTCTTCATTCTGTCGTTGATGATTCTCTGTCTGATCAAAAGAATGAATCTTCGAAGTCAATAGTGATAAACGATGAAGACGAATGAAAAATCGACAATATATTGAACTCTTGATGATATCAAAGACGACTTCAATATCGAGTCAAATGAAAGAACTATGACAACGATCTCAACTGATATAACGCTGACGACGATGAATTTATGAACGCTCAAGAGATGATTGACGACTTTTATATCAAATATTCAAGAAAAGCGCACTAAGAAACAACATTCATGCAAACATGAATAGTCAAGAAGAGAAAGTAATGTTACGATTCTAGTCTTCATCTATTCTTCATCTAGTCTTCGTCTGATTTCAGCCTAATCGAGCCTAGCGAGAATCTGATCTAGAAGTGATATCATTGAAACTCTGCATCATATGTGTAAGACATCAACTCAATCGAGTCTAGCACAGAGCTGAGAAACATACATATAAGAATCGAGTTCTTTTCTGTAGATACTTTTCTTTCTTAGCATTTATCTATTAGTTAAATGACATCTCTATGACTCGCTCTAGATCAATCTCTAACACTTTTGAATCAGATTCTGATCTTCATAAATTTCTTTCAGATGTTTCAGTAGCTCTGATAGTGACTGATAGAGTGAGAAAGTATCAACATGATGCTTTGCATAAATTTGCTGATCAGCATTGTCTTCTAGTCTGAAAATCACATAAACAATACGAATCTTTTCAGTAGAGTAATGATTCGCGTTGACATTGAGCTTGTCAACTATTTTGATGTTTCATGTCTTTCAGATAGAATCATCTGTTTCGATGAAGATGAGTGAATTCAAAAGCTTGATGAACTTGTGATGATCATTCTCGTTTTCAGATAGAGTAGAAGACTCTCGTTGAAAGTGAGCTTTGAAAGTCGAGCTTCGTTCAACTTTCTGATTGACTCGTTGCTCAGCTGACTGAGTATCTTGACGAGGCATAAATCGATCGACTTGACGTTGTTTCACTCTGAAGTTCAATCGCTCGTCTTGTAACTGATTGATCTTTTTCTCTAGCTCATCGTTCTTATTAAAAGCGACTTCTAGTTGTTTTGCTCTCTTTTTGTGATCTTCTTGTATGAGAAGTCAGTGTTCATTGAGTTGTAGAGTCAAGTCTCGCTGACTTTGAAGCTCGTTCATCATATTGATGACTTCGTCGAGTTGATTGCTGACTCAATGAAGCAGTTGTTCTTCGATGTTTATGTTTCATGCAATGACAGCTTTCTCAACTTTGACTGAAGCATCAATGAATAGAAGTGAAACTCTTCTACTGACAGTGCTTCTGAGCAGACGAGTTGTTTGAAATTTGACTGACTCAGCATCACATGTCATGATGAAAGAAGATAGAAGTTGTTGAGATAAGAATAAATGAGAGATTGATGTTTTGAATTGATGTTTTTTGATGAGTGAAAATTCAAAGAATTTCTTGTGAATTTCAGATAGTAATTGAATGCTTTATTTGAAGAATTTCTTGCAAATAGAATGATGAAAATGAATGTAGAATCGAAGAATTTCTTGCGATCTAAAATGATGATGATGCAAATTTGAAGAATTTCTTGCAAATTTTTCTTACTGAATAGATTGTTTCGTATCATCTATTCGTCAATAGCAGAGTAGTTGATGAGCATTTATCTAATATTAGAAATCAGCATAGAGCGAGTCAATATGAGTGTCATTTAACTAGAAGATAAATGCTAAGAAAGAAAGATAGCTACAGAAAAGAAGCTGACTACATATATGTGTTTCTCAGTCGACGCTAGACTCAATAGAAACTAGTCAAGATGACGAAGCGAGAATAAATCTGACAAAACTAGAAGACTGAGTCTGACAAGACTAGAATCGTGACAAATGAGACTGATCTTTGATATTCTGTTGATTTAATATATTCTTTACTTTATATTCAATGTTCTGACTTTCTGAAACAATTTCTGAAAATTCTGTTTGAATTGATGTATTTGAATCTGCAAACTTTAAAAGACAAATATGAAATATTAAATGTATTTTCATAAATATTAATAAATTTAACTTGTAGTTAATCAATTTTATAAAATTTTAGCTTTGTATGATTCAGTTTATTACTTGATTTTTTCGTTTTGATATTTCATTTTAGTAAATACACTTTGTTTTTCTTTTTAAAAGTAGATTTTCTATCTCTTCTTTTATTTGCATACAGAATCATGCATTTGCTAAAAAACTGTATATTCTTCTGTAATTCTTTCTGTAACAGCTGCAATTATTCTATTTATAGCATAGCTTTTTGAGTTAATTGTACAAACTTACATGATTTTTTAAGAGTTTTTGACTTAAACTCATAGTTTGCAAAGAATGATGACATGCTGATTACTTCTGTTGTTGTGTTATTGAAAGTCAACTGTGCTATTGATAGTAGTGATATTCAATCATTCTGTTTATAATTAATATAACATCTGAGATACTGTTTCAATATTTGATTCATTCTTTTCATTTATTCATTCATCTGTGAATGATAAGCTGTTGATAGTTTATGATGAATTTCTAGTTGATTCATCAAGAATTTTCAGAATTTTGATGTAAAAAGCTTATTTCTATTTAAAATTATCTCATCTGACAATTTGTGATTGATTACAATCATTCTCAGAAATGTGTAAATTAAATCTTCTACAAATGTTACTTTCTTGTATAACAAGAAGTATTTATACTTGATTAATCTGTCTGTTATAATCAATATAAAGTCATAAATTGTTTCAATGACTCTTTTCTTTGACTTAGATAGCTTGATTATGAAGTTCAAAGCTATGCTTTTTCACGCATGATTCAATATGCTGAGACTTTTCAAAAGTTCATAAAGTTTATGTTAATTATGTTTCATATAAATACACACATTGCACTTTCTGATAATATCTTTTATCTGTTTTCTCATCTTCAAGAAATAGTAGATTTTAAATATTCTTTCAATGATTTTATTCAAATCTTGATGTTCATGTATCATTAACTTGTGATGATTATTTATTATTTCTTATCTGCATTTTGTTGAAACATAAATCAAATCTTGAAATGTTAGTACTTCATTGACGATTTCAAAGTTTATGTTATCTTCAATATTTTTTATAATATCTTATGCAACTGAGTTCTTCGCTAACTTTAGCTTTACTTATTTCTCAAGATCTTGATTGTTGATTCATAAAGTAGCTGCGTTTTATCTATTATAAACAATTAAATCATCTGAATTCTTTTGCAAGATAGTCTGATTTATCTGTGATTTATCTGTCATGTGATTTGCTTTTTTGCTCAAGATGTTGATCTTTGAGTTTTCAGATTTCTTTTGATATTGAATTTGAAAGTTGTACAATGACAATTCTTTTAATCATTTAATCTGTTTTCAATTTAAAACTTTTGTGATCATAAAGTATAACAAATTCTTATAATCTGTATATACTTGAATCTGATGTCTAGATTCTTTCAAATACACTCTTCATTGTTTGAAAGAGTTAATAATAGTTAACAGCTTTTTATCATATATCTTATAGTTCAATTTAACGTCTGTAAGCTTTCTATTGTAAAATGCAATGAGATGCAAATGTCTTTTATCATTTGATTGATTGATACATGCTTCAATAGCTTTGTCTGATGCATTCATCTCAAGCGTAATGAGTTTTTCTGATTCAAACATGATCAGTACTGACTGAAAGATGAACAATTTCTTCAGCTTCTTGAAAGCTTCTTTTGCTTTTTCAGTTCACATGAATGATATGTTCTTTCTTGTAAGATTCATAAGTGACAAGACAATTCTGAAATATTTCTTTATAAAGCATTTATAAAAGTTCGCGAATTTTAGAAAGAATTGAACTTCAACTTTTGACTTTGACGTCAATTAAGTCATAACAGCTTTTATTTTCTTTAAGTTCATTCTTAGACTCTGAAACATGATTATGAATTTCAAAAACTGTACATTCTGTACATAAAATTTACTTTTTTCTGACTTAATGTGCAGATTGACTTTCTTCAAAGTCTGTAGAACTTTTCTAACATGTTGCACATGTTTTTTCTTCATCTTTGAATATACTAATATATCATTCAGATATACTATAACAAATTGATTCAGATAACGTTGTAGCACATTATTCACAAAGATCTGAAACGTGACTGAAACATTGATTAAGTTGAAAGACATAATCAAATACTTGTAATGTTTTAGTTGAGTGCAAAAGACTGTCTTTCACTCGTCTTCTTCTTTAATTTATTCTTGATTGAATGCTTCAAGTATATTGAATTTTGTAAATCACTGTGCACTCTGCAATTTATTCTGCAGTTCTGTTATAAGCAATAATGAATAGCTATTTTTAATTGTGATATTATTCAATGCTCTGTAATCAACATATGATTTTAAGCTTTCATTCAATTTCAAAACAAACAGAATTGAGTATTCTGCTGATGATTGTGATTCTTTAATGAATTGTTTTCACATATTTTTCTTCAGATATTGTTACAAAGCATTGAGCTTTTCTGTCAACAATGAATAAATGAACTGTTTCATAAGTTTCTTGTCATCAACAAGTTTAATCTCGTGATTTCATGATTGATGTTTGAATAGTGTCTTCTGATCACTTTCTTTCTCAAAAAGAATTTTATATTTCTGATATTCTTTAGAAATAATAGCGATAGCGAAATTCTTCAAGTGATTGCTCTGAATCTCTCTGCTTCATAATATTTGTGCGTCATTGATTTCTCTGAACTCTTCGCGCATTTCTTCGCTCATCATGATGAATATCTTCATTTCTTGTGATGACTTCAATATCAAGTGCAATCGCGTCATTTTTGTACTTAGAAATGCAATTGTCTTGTTGATTCAATCAATCATTGAATTGATTGTATGAAGTCATGATATGTTTAAAACTATATCACTGTCTGACTGCTTTGTAACATTTAAACGTAACTTCTTTCAATGTCATTTAAGTCTCAAATGAATGAATCAAGTTTGTTAATTTATTAGTTTGTTATTGTACTTCATGAGTGTTTCATTGAAGTTCTGCAAATTATAAGATTCTTTCTTCTTCTGCATAAATATTTGCGCTTCTTTAGCAAATTCTGAAAATATGTAATTTCTTGTGCAGTTGCTGTTTATGAATAGTCGTGCTGCGTGATCATTAACTTTAACTCAGACTCATAACTGTAACAAGTCATTAGTGAAGATAAATATGCTTTCAATTTTCAATCTTCAACTAGACTTCTTTAATGATTTGTTGATCAAAAAGTCTTCTAATTTTTTGAACTAAAAGCTCTTTTCTTCAATACTTGTTTTATGTACTGAAATCAATTTGAATTGATCTTCTTAAGTGAATATTTCTTTGAATCACACAGATTAAATCTTTCTCTGATGATTTCTATCATCTGTCTAAACTCTCTGAATATGTGACTTTCATCAAGAAGTACATATTCTTCTTGCTTGATGAACTTAACTTCTGTGAGTGACTTCTTCATGATTATGTCACAATATTGAATGTTTTTGCATAATGCAATCAACTCATCTTGCATAGTGTCATAAATAGCTTGATGTATATCATTCTTGATCTGTTGCATTTGTTGTGAAAAATCTTTCTCTTTCTGCTTAAAGAGAGTGTACAATTCATTGTACATGCTTATAAAGCTTGCTTAACTTGTAAGCTTTCTAAGATCTTTCTTTACTTCAAGATGATTCTCTTTCTGCTTGAGAGCATCTTTTGCTGCAATAGTGAATGCTCATAAGATTTCATTAAATCGATTTTCTTCTTCGACTGCTTAATGAATAGCTTCTTCAATGCTGTTCATTCTATTCAAGTCATATGCTTCGCTGTCGAGAATCTCTGATTTTGCAATCATAGTGAATGAGCTTTCATCACTATTCTCAGCATGTACTTCTGATTGACGATGAGTTGCTGCGTAGAAATAATTCTTTCGTGAGAGTTTCAAGTATCATTCAGAATCTTTCTTATCACTCAAATGAGTGCAACAGTTGTCTTTGTAACATGTTGTTCATGACAATGCTTGATGTTTATCTTTCTGATTTTCTTTTGTTGCTGCGAAAGATCTGTCTTGCTTATCATAAAACTTTAACTTATTTTTGTACTTGTTCTGAGTACAATTCTTGAAGTAATGACTCAGCTTTTCACATGTATAACATGTCTTGCTCTGTTGAGCTGTTTTATCATGAGTGTTCATTGATATCTTTCAAGTTGCATCTAACTTCATAGATTAAGAATCATAGTATGACTGTCATTGTTTCTTCTTGAACTTTCAACTCAATACTACTGACATAGTTGATTCTTTATCTTTTTTCAGACGTCTCTTGTACTGTCTGTTATCAATGATCATCACTTTGAATATCATTTTCTGCAAGTTGATGAATTTATTGATTTTAATGATTTCATTCTTGACTTTCTCTCACAGTCTTTGATAGAACTGATTGATGAGAGCTGCATCATTTCATTTCATATTCATCATAATATGCTGAAAGTTAATTAAATAAGTTGCTGCAAAGATTTTCTGTTGCAGATTGTACAACTATTGTTCTGCTGTACATTTCTTGTCAATGTCTTCAAATACTCTTCTTAAACATTTCTTAAACATCTGAAAATCATGAAATATTATATTGATTTCTTCTTCTCGTTTTTCTGATTTCTTCTGCAGATAATTTGTTAAATAGTGATAAAATCATGTGAATGCATTATCTTTTAAATAAATGAATGCAAAGAGTACTTTGTTCTTGATGAACTTGAACTGAGATGAGTGTCATTTGATGTATAGCTTTATCTGTACTAAATATGCTTCGAGTTTATCTCGATCATTATGATACAAGTTTAATGTTGAGATCTTGATCTTATCTGCGCTGAAGATGCTTGCTTCTTAACTAAATGTAGCTCATTCTGACTGATTAAACATGATTGAAAGAAATGAACATCTCTGATATCTTGTAAAAGAGTGATGCTCAAAGTGTAATGATTGTCTTTTTAACAACACAAGATATATACAGAGATTAAACAGTAATCACTATTACTAGACTTGAGATCTGAAGATAGTTGAAACAATAATATGTATTGATTACTTACATGAATTGAGCATGAAGCTTTTATTTAAGAGAATGATCATCATTATATAAATATAAAAGAATCATGTCAAGTCATTTCTGCTCTGAATGATCATTCTGATCATTCTTGAGCAAGATGAGCGAGATGAGCATCATGCTCATCATGCTCACTGTGATCACTTCTGATTCAAGCAATCAGAGTGATCACTTTCAAGACTTTGATTACTCAATGATTATTTAATTATTGCTGTTATATAATCTCATGCAAAAGAGTTTTAACATCATTCACTAGCTTTGAATAAATGCAAAGATTACTAATCATATGAGTAACAGTACTGTTTTCTGTTTCATACTGTTCTCTATTTTCAACATGCAATTACATGCAATGTAATCTTTTAAACAGACTGAATGATGTTGCATGATAAAAATTCAGCACTTGAAAATCTAATTAATTCGCTGAGTAATTTTACATGTTAAATTACAGCTTTTTAGTGATAGAATTGAATTTCACTGTTCTGTTGATTTCTTTGATTTTCATCTTCAAATCTTGCTCATTGCAAACTTTGTGATGCATCATATTGTTGATTGAATTTATGCACTTTCAATGAGCTCATCAATTTAATTTTTCAATGATTGCATTAAATGATATGATTTGAAACATGATTTAATCATGATGTATTCTGTTTTGATTCTTGATGCTATCTTCTTGCAGAAGTTTAATCATTGTTTGTTGATTTATTGAATCAGAAGTGAAGTTCATTGTTGAATTTTAATTGTGACATTTGTACATGTTCACTTCAATATTTACATTGAAATCATGACTGTGAATCTCAATCTATAACTCATTGTGACATGATGCATGCAGATGTCAACTCTGATTTATCAAATAAATTATTAAATGACTTAATGAATTAATCATTCAGCTAATTATTTAATCATCTACTTGAATTAATTGTTGACTATGTAGAGTGCTTAGTAAAGAATTATGAAGAAAGTCATGAAGAAAGTCATGTAGATAAATGAGTAGATAAATGAGCATGCTCAATGACAGATAGATAGAAAGTTGTGAAGCATACTATAAAGTAAAGCATGAAGCGAATGATGCATGTTTAAACGCGTTGCATGAAGTCTGCTTTTAAGCATCTTTGAAGCATGTATTACAGTATGTTTCAAAGTGAGTAAACTGAGAAGTAGATGAACAATTAAATAGCTGAGTAAATAGCTGAGCATGTAGATGAGTTAATAAGTAAAGTGATGAGCAGATAGATGAGTAAAGTTACAGATGAGTAAAGTACAAGCATGTAAAGTGATAAGTAGAATGATGAGCATGTAAAATGCAAAGAACGAAGATGAAAGTTCTGCAGATCAATTCAACTTTATGAAGTGAAGATTTAAGCAAAACATGTAGTTTAATGTTAGAATTTACTCAACAAGATATTAAATAAAATCATGATTAGATAATCATTAAATAATCAGAGTTTCAAAGTGATCACTCTGATCACTTGAATCAAAAGTGATCACAATGAGCATGATGAGCATGATACTCATCTTGCTCACATTGCTTGAGAATGATCAGAGTGATCATTCAAAGCAGAAATGAATTGACATGATTCTTCTATGTTTATATAATGAAAGTTATTTCTTCTAGATAAAAGCTTCATGCTCAACTCATATAATAGTCAATACAGTTTATTGTCTTAGCTATTCTCAGATCTTCTGTCTAATAATTAGTACATTACTAAACAAATCTTTGTTTATATCTTGTGTTGTTAAAGAAACAATCATTACACAAATATGCAATGAATTTTATCTTTGATCATGATTTAACTGTTAAACAAATCATTCATTATTTAGTTAAAACTGCTCAATTGAAACTTTAATATGAATTTTTCAAAGTGAAAAAAGTTGAAAAAGCTGAATTCTTTAAATATATTCATTCAGTTTATGCAAATTGCTTGAATTCTTGAAAATTTATCTTCAGCTATATGTTTTTTCTATAAAATAAATCAATTAGCTGAAGTTTCAAACATCAATAATGCATCAGTATGTCATCTGTTGAAGCTGAATATGTCGATGAATGTAATGCAGTCAAAAAAGTCATCTTTCTGATTCAAGCATTGAAAAAAATGAAATATGATGATTTAAATATGAATTCAACTATTATTTTAACTGACAATTAAAAGTATGTTTGAGTCTGTGCACATTTCAATCTTGTGCACATTCTAAACTTGATTAGTCATTCATTCTATTTTTATCATTATTCAATCATCATTCATAGAATCAAATTGCAATTAATGTAAAGAGTTATCAATATTTATATGAAGCTTTCAAGTTATAAAATCAATCATCAAATTACTTAAAAGCTTTGTTTTGTCTTTCAGCTTGCGTAGATCTGATTTGACTTGACTTTCTTTTCATCTTCTCAATAGAAACAAAATCAGTGAATTGCTGTACTTTCATCTTTTTAGACTTCTTCTTTTACTCTTTTTAAAGCTCTTTAATCTTCAGCTTTTGCTTCTGAATTAAACGTCGTTGCTTCAATTTCTTCGCTTGTAGCTTCTTTTTTTGCTTCACTTTCTTCTTTCACTTCATTTTTTTTCTTCTCATTTTATCTTTCTTTCAACTATTAAACGCTGTTTCTTTAGCTTTCTAAGCTTTTTTTGTTTCTTTTCATTCATCTTTTGAATAGTAGTTTGCTATTTCTTTTTGATTCTTTGAATTTAATGATCATGAATTATCTGAATTTTATTAAAACTAAAAAACATTCTCTTTGTCTTACTATTAACTTTTAGATCATCAAATAAAGACTTTTCACATCATTTGCAACTTCACTTAATACATACTGTTCATTGAAGATCTTCATTTTTTGCTTTCAGAAGAACAACATCTGTAGTAAGCTTTTTCATCATATTGTTCAACTTATGAGCTTTCAAATCAATTACTTCTTTTACAACTGACTTCATTAATCATTGAATCATTCTTCAATCAGCTTTGAACAATGCTGAAGAAGAAGAATGACTTGAAACAGATTTAGTCTTTGATTTAATCTGCTTTATGATTTGTGATGAATTAAAAGATTGCAATTTCATCTTTTTTCATTCACTTTTAATGTTGATAAACATGAACGCAGCTTGATGTGCAAATTAAAATAAATTAAAGAAGTCTTTTTTTAATATTTAAGAAAGTTCTTGACTTTTAAAGATTCAGTCATTCAAATTTTGCAAGTAGTAATTGATCAAAGAATTAAATAAGCTGACATTCAGAGATTGAAAATGATGAGTAGAATGAGAAGAATATAAAGTCATGAGCATCTTGTTCTGCTCACATCAGTCAAGAAACTTTATGTTGATATGATTATCATGCTCATCAACAAATAGAAGATAATAATCATGAAAATTTCTGACTTTTAATCTCGTATTTCAATCAAATATGATAGTGAGTCAAAAGTAGATTAATTCATCATTAGTTCAGTCAGTAGTGAAGAAAGCAAAGAAGCAGAATTGCTCTTTGAAGTTATATTCAGTAAGTCAGCTATTATGAATATTGTCTGATTTCATCTGATAAATGATCGAAGAGAATATATAGATCAGATTCATGCAAATGATTGCAATCAAGATGATTAATTCTTTATTATCATCTTGATCAACACTCAGCAATTTGTCACTGTTTAAATGCTTTAAACTAAAGACTCTTTGAGTCTTTTGAAGCAGTTTAAGTAGAAAGTTCTTTTCGTTCATATTGTATATGTTTGAAGAAAAAATCTCATATTCTTTGATTTTTTGCTTTATCTACCTCATATTAGTATGAAATTAAACGTAATAAAGACACTTACTAGATCAAAATAAAGCTGATATTAATATGCATTATCAACTCTTTTTCGCTTTAGATCAGCTTCTTGTAGAAACTTTGACTGCAGTATATTTGAATGACATTGAACGAACTCATAGAATCAGTTTTTGCCTGACTGTTTTTCAGATATATTATATGCAAAAACGCGAATCATTGCATTGAAAGAAAGTATATCACGCTTGATAAGCTTGATGATATAGCGAATAAGCTCTTTTTCTTGTTGGTTTGAAAGAATTGACGTCGTTTGCTTACTTTTCTTCATCGAGATCATTATACTTCTATGTCGTCACGACAGCATGATTCAATTGATATTGAATTTCTTTGCAGTAGCAACGTAGTTAAATGAGTCTTGCAAAGTTAAATCAGCAAATGCTGCTTCAATTAAAGTCATATTTAATTGGTAATTGATTTTTGAAGAAAGATGAAAGTAGTAAAGTGAGATGTGCATGAGATCAAAACATGCACGAGCTCGAGCATACTTCTAAGCGACTATAAAAATGAGTAGCAATTTTGTCAATCATCTTCGAGCGAAGCACATTGATACATCGTATTTGTTAGGGGCCAGCATAGAGCGAGTCATATGAGTGTAATGTAACGAGTATATAAATGCTAAGGAAGGAAAGTATCTAGGAGGGAAGAACCGGCTATCTATATGGCTCAGGAGAACATAAGCTAACCCTGAATAGGGTTGGCTTCGGAACAACTCGATAGCCTAGTGACGAGCGACCGGCGATAGCCAGGAACATAGCCATCAACATAGTCACCAACATAGCTACCAACATAGGTGCGTAGCTAGGATCGTAACAGTATTACTATGTTTGAAGCAAGGTAGAAGAGAAAGCAATCAGATTGAAATATATATTCATTGATCAAATGATAGTCGATGATCTTATCAAGTCTCTGAACTCAGGCAAATTTCTAAGATTCAGATCAGTCATGAAACTAGCTTCAAGGATCGAAGTTAACCTCGTCGAGTATGACGTCGGCGAGTAAAAGAGCATGAATATACAGTCAGTAGAAGATCTGAATAGCTTTGTATAGAGCTTCAATTCCTAAGAGGGAGTGTTGGAAACAGGGAACAGTACGGAACAGGGAACTGGAAACAGTACTGTTACCCCTGTGGTTAGCAATCTTCGCATTGATCCGGATTGATCCGGCGCTAGCTGATGGGTATTTACCCTTCGCCCACTTCTTTCCTTCATCCATATGCTCTACCAGATATATATACTCTACCTACTAGATAGTTATATGCACATATTCGCTCTGACCCTCATATACCAATACGATCATCATGTCGAAACTCATGATGGTATGGAGCTTATGTGCGATACACATGAGAGTGTGACGGGTAAACTTTTCGCGAATGGCGCGTTGCATTCGCATTGGATGGGGGACGTACATATGTCGTGGGGTTGCATGCGCATCCCCGAGCAGGTTGGTAGGGGGCAGAGGCCGGGGGCAATTCTCGACGTATGTAAGTACATATTACAGTATCTTTCTACTAGTGATCATTGCACGTGTCCGTTGTTTGCTCACTCTGTTGCTTCTACAGCTCCCTATACCGCACCGGTACCCTATCCCTCGACAACGTATGAACCAATCAATCAATCAATCAATCAATCAATCAATCGTTTTGACAAAGACGGCTTGAAAGACTTCGTCTCTGTGATCACACTGAGCTCAGATGACTCGACACGAATCTCTTTTGTCTATATAACGACAATTATTCGTTCAATCGAATAGAAGCTTTGTGCTTAACTCATGTATCGAGTTCCAGTACGAGTATAGCGAATACAAGCCTGCAATTATACTTCTAGTCGATTCTGACAAATTAAGCCTCTTTCCCCCTAGGGCTTTTATATTCTGAGAAGACACTTCGGCCCACCTTCGCTCTCACCTGAGTGGGTACTCACTAGAATCTCGTTCTTCTTGTCCTTAGCACCCCCTAAGAAGACCCCGATGGCGACCTCAAACTCTTCAGCCTCAACAGACGACTTGGACTCTGCCAACTTCTGGAAACTCGAACACGCCAACCAAGCCTACTGGGACACCTACCTCTCCACCCGCCCCGCCTACCAGGCTTCCAACTTCTACACCCTCATGTACGACTACCATGCCTCGCACTCCCTCTCCCCCACCCCTTCTTTCGCAGTCGCTCACGACATCGGCACCGGCCCCGGCCAAGTCGCCGCCCAGCTCGCCTCACGTTTCGCTCACGTGGTCGCCAGCGACAACAACGAGACCAGCCTCGACGAGGCTCGCAGGCGTCTCTCGGCAACCTCCGCCGCCGGACGAGCATCGTTTGCATTGTCCACCGGCGAAGCCATCGCATCGCACTACTCCGCCCAATCGGCCGATTTTATCGCTGCGGCGGAGTGCTTCCCGCTTATGAATGCGAAGGTGGCGCTGGCCGGTTTTGCAGCGCTGCTGAAGCCCGGTGGCACGCTGGCGATTTGGTTCTACGGCCGGCCGCATTTTGCAGAGGGGGAATATGCAACCAAATGTCAGCCACTGCTGGACGCCATCATGGATCATCACTTTGGCATGGTGATCAAGGGGAGTGGTCCAGACAGGAAGGCGGGGTGGAAGAGGGCGGCGGACGGGATGGCTAGTTGGTTGGATTATATATGTTTTCCCGCGGAGATGTGGAAGGATGTGCAGAGATGGAAGTGGAATCCGCAATTCAGCTTGTCATTCTTCGGGCCTGAGGCTTGCGATTTTGAGATTGAGCCGGTGAGCTGTGAGGGGGAGCAAGATAAGGTTATCGAGGAGGAGAATTCGGAGTTCTGGAAGAACAGGTGGGATGCTGAGGGATTGAGGAGGTTTGTGGGTGCAAGTTTTCCACCGACGGCGAAGGGGGTGCAGGGTGAAGATTATGGACTTGTTGAAAGTCTTTATGGGGAGTTGACGGAAGCGATGGGGGGCAACGGGGCAGTCAGGGATTTCACGTGGCCAGCTGTGCTGATTCTTGCTGCTCGGGCGAATTCGTGAAGCTTGAGGAAGAGATGGAGACTTGGGAGGATGGATACGGCGCTCCCAAGTGTTCAATGGGCTGTATACCTGGGAATAACATTCCAATGGAAGTATCAGACTACATTTACGAGATGGCTTTGAAGTAAGTAGTAACGGTGGAAGCCGGCATGCATAAGAGGGAAAGGGAGTTCTGGGGAAAAGTGCCAGCTCATAACAGGCTTCCATATACCAGCTCTAATGCTTCCCGTTGGATGCCTGCCTGAACACGTTTCTATCACAGGTCATTCAGAATTAAATCCACCGCCTGCTCTGCAAGTGCGTAGAGAGTGGCCTGCGGATGTCCGCCAATCGCAACCGGGAGCACGCTGGCATCAACAACACGTAATCCATGCACACCGTACACGCAAAGATCTGTACCCACAACTTGACCCATGGCCGCCGAGCCTGCACTATGATGGTGTGCCATGCCTGTGGCCCTGATCCGAGCATCGATCTCGCCATCAGTAGAGTTGGTGGTCAAATTGGAGAACCCGGGTGGAGCAACTTCGGTTTCGATAAAAGACTTACCCGCCGAGGTCTCCGAAAATGCTTGGAGAACACGGCGTGTACCATAGATCAGGGCAGTGCGATCAACGCTCGTGGTGTAGTAGTTTGAGTCGATGACCGGCTTGTCAGTAGCCGAGTTGGAAGCGATGCTAATGCAGCCGCGCGAGGTGGGAAGGAACAGCATCACAGAAGTGGTTATGTACGACCCATCCATTGGAATGCCTGGCGTGCCAAGCGTACTGTAGACAGCGACTGTCTCGACATGACATCGGCCGGGTTCCAGGAGTGAGCGGGTCGAAGCCACTACTTTCCCTGCAGTTTCGTCTTCCTGTAATGCTTGTTTTAGAAGATCGATTGGTACTGCTTCGTTTATTGCCCAATCAGTTGGGAAGCCCTTGAAGAGAGCCGGGTTCGTTAAGAGCGGACTGCCTAAAGCGAGGCCCCTCTCTGCGTCTCGAAGTTTCCAAAGCTGATAAAGAGCAAAATGATCAAAAAGGTTTTTCCCCACCTCGGAAGCCTCGTGAACCAGGGGGATATTGAACTTGGATAGCGTATCTGCCGGTCCAATGCCTGAAAGCATTAAAATCTGTGGTGTTCGCAATGCACCGGCCGATATGATGATCTCCTTTCGCGCGGAAAATTGTCGACCGTCGACAAGTTCAACCGCTGTAGCCACTTGATATCCGGCATTATTCTTGGAAAAGAGCACACGCTGTACAGTAGCGTTGATTATGACCTGTACATCATCTAACTTGTACACAGCTTGCGTAAATTGACGTTGACCATTATACCAATTTTCGAGAAACTCCGAGATTCCTACTAGAGAACCCGAGGATGGATCGGGATTGACTTTGACTCCAAGTTCGGTCCAAGCATTGCGGATAGGCTCACGGAGTGGGTATCGACGTTCGGGATCACTGGCTGACACGGAGGTGATATGCATAGGGCCATGAAGACCGTGTTGTTCAGGATCTGCTGTGGAATCGGTGAAACCCTCCGACTTGCGCATGTATGGCAGCAATCCTTTGTAGCTCCAGCGTGCATCGCCCACCACATTCGCCCAACTGTCGTAGTCGGTAGCGTCCCCTCGAATCCAACCTCCGTAATTTATCAGGCTGCTACCACCAAGACCCTTTCCAGAGTTGATTATGTGAACACGATCCCCGGTAGCAGGTTGAGGTGCCGTCGGATACGTCCAGTCCAAGTCTGAACCAAGAAGAGCAAACCCTCCCATAGGCGTGAGGATATTGGGGTTATCTTTGGGATCAATACCGGCCTCGAGAACGAGGATTTTGAGAGAGGTATTGTTTTGGTGAAGACGTGATGCCACAGTGCATCCAGCAAGGCCACCGCCGACGATTATAACGTCAACTTCTGAGCTCGTCATACCGAAGATGTTCACGTGAGGAGACGGAAATGTTCTGGCGCTCGATTTCCAGACAGAGAGGTATAGAAGAGAGGAGAAGAAAGTCACGAACCGAGGTTACCAGTCAATAGTTGCCTAGAAGTCCAGAAATAAAAACCTCATATGTACCTGGGTATGCATTTGAGGGTCGCACAGGCAGATACGGTTGCGTTCAGTTCCTACATGTGTATTGTGTGGGGAATAAGAGATATTGGTCGTCTGCTTCCTGTTCACAGAAGTTTCACTATGTGCGGCATAGTGTGTAAACACGTACGACTCCAAGTTCATGTACCGCATGTTTATTTCATAAAATACATAAAATACACAGAACACATGCAGGGCTTGTAATAGGGAGCAACTGCACTGTGTGCGACCCAGCTTACTGTGTTAGAGCTACCTCAAGTCTTACAACACTCGCATTAGTCTCCGGCCTATCGTCCTGGCTTACGCGTTTACTGTATGCACCGTCCATCTCGAATGTTGCTTTCTATTCCAGCCCAGCACCCCCGGACAGTTCTTTAGACCGAATATGGCTCCAGGGCCTGCCACAAAGCGCCCATGGACTCCCGCTATCTACGCGGTAAGGTCGATGGGGTGGATGGGGTGGATGGGTGGAGCACTTTCACTGTTGTGGCACAAACGGGACCCGTACGGCGCTCTGATTGCCCCAAATCTCCGTTGCATGGGCCGTCGGAGGCGTACGGACATACCTACTACGGAATACTTGCTGATCAATCGCTTTCGCCATGCTGAGCGCTACTTTGCTCTTACACATCTCCATAGCCCCCCGGTCCGGCTGGGCCAAGGAACTTGGACGGGTTGATGCACACTGGAGAGTTGAATGCGACCACCATCCGACTACATGCTCCTAGCCGGTTCTTTACGTGAATCGTAAGGTTGCACTCACACATGACGCTTCCTGGGCGAGTTGCAGCAGCTGAGGGTATGGTATGTGCTGCCCGCGACCCTTTGAACGATCGGCATGCGTCGGAGACAAAGAGGAGACATGCTTCTGCATATGCAGCGGCCGGGTTCAACTATCCATCATACGTTAGATGGTCACTGATGGACTGATTCTCTGGTAGGGTGCGGGGCCGGTGTAGCTGGACTCTGATTCTTCTTGTTTCTTCTCCAGGCAGTAAGGCGTGAGCATCTTGGATACTCGGAATTTTCCCGCCTACTCTTTCAAACAGACATGGCCAGCAAGAAAGGGTACTCAAGGCTCTATACCGTAATCCCACAATTTTCCGGGCAAGATAGAGACTACCTCCCATCCACGAAGCGACGACTTTCCAATCATGCTGTGGCTTACTTTCTACTTGTTCTATCAAATATCTTTTTGTTTGGCCTCTGGCTGAAAGGCTCCTCTGTAAAGCAGATAGCGGAATCCACAGAGTGCATCCGTCCCCAACTGACATTTTGTACGTTTTCTCTCCTCTTTCCGCTACAAAAAACAAATTGCGGAAATTGAGTGTCAAAACAAGCACCTGCGAAGAGTATAATCCGCTACGAGAGGAAAAGGTTGATGAGGGATATCGATCACAATATCTTTACCGGCGAGCCACGTTCCGAACACGACGCCGCATGGCGAAAGCTGATAGAACCCATGACCACCAAAATCTCCAACGAGGATTACGCCCAGGCCAACATAGGAGACACTCTTAGATTTGGGGATGGCTCCGGCTACGTTGCAGAATTATCGGTGTACCACGAACTCCACTGCATTAGACGCATTCGCCGTCATCTCTATCTCGACCACTACTATCCCACCATGTCCGCCGACGCTGACGAGCTCAACAAAGAAAAACTACACATCGGTATATTTCTTTCTCCCTCTTTTCTACGTCCATTGCCCAGCATTACCTACACATACGTGTACGAGCTCTTCTCTAATGGTGCCATTCGTCTAGATCACTGTCTCGAATACTGGCGCGAGGCAGCCATGTGCCGTGGCGACGCCACACTGGCATCCATGTTCTGGCGCGACGGCCTACCAACCTCTAGAGTCTACAGCGAGCATGAATGTGTGGACTGGAAAGCGCTGGATGTGTGGGCGAGAGCGAACATGGTGGATGCAAGGAACCTGACGGCTTTGGTATGTTGAATTTTCTTATTTTACAATTTTCTTCTTCACCGCCGCAGCATGCATTCACTAACAAGAGGTACGTAGGATCAAACACACCGATTCGAGCTAAAGACTACGTCAGAGGGGAAAACCGTACAGATTGTGGATGGGGCGGAAGTGCATCCCTAGATTGTTGTTTCCACTGCTCCTGTTTGCAAACACAAGTAGCCAAAATGCTCTTGCTGGGAGTCTTTGCCGTATCAAGTGCGATATCATCACTCGGTCTTGATAGCTTCAAACAAGGAATATACGACATATCATGAACTTGCGTTACTATGTAAATACATCCGAAATCATGTTACAATCCCAGTGTCGCTCGAGTTTGCCCATCTCTCCGCGAACTCAAAGACCTCTCCATAATCCCGACACTTCTTGTCCTGTCCCCATCCATTCGTCGTGTGGTTATCGTACGACACCACCTCCAAATTTGTGTCGCTAGCACACATGATGCCTCGCCGGAGGTAATCAAAGCAGTGGCGGATATGACGAGTCTCGATGCGGGCGCCGAAGAGTTCGGGCTCAGAGGCGAGAGAGCCATCAAGGAGGGCTTGGTAATTCGAGCGAGCGACGTAGTAGGCGACCAGAACGGCGTGCTGGGTTGTGAGAAGACAAGTGAGCCAGCCACGGAAGGCGAAAGGAAGGCTTTGGGTGGCAAAAATGTGCAAAAAGGGGAAGTGGAAAAGGAGAGCGGGCGTACCAGACAGTGCAGCTGGTGGAAGACTGCGATGCCGGAGATGAAGGGCGCCAGCTCGGGATGATGGATGAAGCCTCTCCCCACCGGGACCGTGGCGGCCCAGGCGGATTCGGACTCGAGAGTCGGGCTTTGGGAAAAGGTCAGGTTGTGTTGCCATACTCGGTGGATTTCGCCGGGAGGCGCTGGGTCTCCCCCGGAGCGTTGGGTGAGCAGGTATGTATGTGTCTGAAAGTCTAGGGGCAGAATCTTACATCGAAGAAGACCTTTGTTGTGGCTTGTGGCGGTGAGGGAAAACCGTCCGATGAAGACACCAAGTGTCAGGGCGAGTAGGACAGCGCATGTGACTTGGGCATATAACATCCACCGTCTGGGTGGAGATCTTGGATGGTGTTCGTTGTACAATTCAGAGCTGTCGAGCTCGTCGGAGGTCAAGGGCTTGTATTCGGCGGCAGAAGCTTCGGACATTATCTTGGTAGAAATCAGAGAGGAAATCTCATGATTGCTTTGAATGCTAACGACTACTTGTCGATATCTCTTCACGACGATCTAGTGAGTACCAACAACATCCGGCGAGCTAGTAAACATCAAGGGTCTGGTGTACTTGTTCGATATTGCAGGGAAACATATGTTCTCTTTTTCGTCTAGAGGATTCACTCAGTCTCGTGGCATTGGACTCCAGTGGTAATATTCGAGCGAACACCAGATCAAGAGGGAAATGGGGGACACGGATCGCCTCGAACAGCAGTTCAACTCGAAAGATGCTACCGCACCTTGCCAGTCCCCACAGCTGACGCCCGATGCCTGTCACTACAGAAAGTGCTGGTTCCACCATCCTAGCCACATCACATTACCACCGTCACCCAATCCCATGTCTACTCTAGACCGCCGCGCTGCCGTTGACGCAAAGCCGCCGCAGCATCGTACCACATCATGCTGCAGACGGTGTTGGGTAATCAACTGGACGGACTCCCGCTGCAACGGTGAGAAAGACACCTCCAGTGTGTTGGCCGCAAAATATGTACTAATGACGCCCTTCCGCATAGTGCCTTCCTTCTCTTCGCTTTGAACAGCACTGACCTTTAAACAGCGATAGTCCACCAGAACCAAAACAGACCTTCGATATAGATCCTTCTGTGATCCAATAATTATTCGTCGTCATTTTCGCTCTCCTCAGCCCTCCGACCAACATCTCGACGTCAAGATTCGGAAACTCCAAAGATGCGGATGTCGACCTACCTTTTCTCCTTCGTACTACTCTTGGGTGTTGGATTGACGATGCCACTATCCAAAGGTTTCAGTTTCTTCCTTGTGATTTGTAACATACAGAAAATAACGGCTAACGGTAACAGCTGCAGCCGAAGCAGACGCAGACGATCTGGTGCGTAATAGCTGGTCTGCTAGAGGCCTCCACATCCGTGGAGCCGATGCCGGTGCCGATGCCGACGCCGACGCAGATGACCTGGTCCGCAATAGTTGGTCTGCTTGAGTGGTTGGCAGCTCCGCGACAGGCGGCCCGGATCGCGGGAAAGTCTATGGGGGGAGATGCATCGGGTGGCCTGGGGAGTGGGGACAAGCCAAGGGTCTCGGGGAGGATGGGGGATTTTAGTTGGCGGCTTATGACGTTCTTTACTTTTACTGGTAGAATACGCGTTGGCCAGAACAATCAACGCTTTGGATTCTTTGAGCCTTTGAGGCCATGTGGATGCATTGGTAGACTAGGTACTGTACCATCGGTAGACACTGCGCGCTACTCTCGGGGGCCGTTTTCTGAGGTTCCACGAGTAGAGGATGCAGGTCGGGTGACCCACGCTAGAGCTCGGCCGACCACTCCAATTGTCCGACTATGATCGGCTGACCATGCGCATAATTCCGCTTTCCTGAGCTCAGGCATTGATGATCTGAAATCATAGATAACAGCATCGATGAACAGAGAATTCTTAAATTCAATGTAGCCTTCATTAACCGTTTATTAATATCGTAAGGTTACCTTAGGGGTATGACAGGTGTAAGGTTCAGCCTCAGGTGTTAGCTTAGTTTTTAGCTTCGGAAAATTAGCGTGGGGCACCCGACCTGTTGGCTGTACCTACCTATGTAGTGCTAGTCTCACCTTATCCTAAGCTCATTTAAGCGAAGGATGAGCTTACATAAGGTACCTTAGGTGATAGGGTGGGGCACGGATAAGCGATCCCCCGGAAGATTCAAGCCCGCCCCCATGAGCGAGTACTCTAGCCGCGATGCTACATACCTTACTGTACAGTACATAACTGCGAATATTGCTTGTCTCGACCTCATGGGCCCACCGACAATTTAGTCGGAGGAACTTACTCACGCTTCGCAGTGTTCTGAATGTCGAAACTGGCAGCCCTCGTCGTGGTAGCAGAAAAGAAGCTCAATCTTTGAAGGACCAAGACGCATGGTGAGCTGTTCGAGCAGCCAAACCACCCGCAACTGACCCTTCTGCACGTGCGTGGCGTGATTGCGGGGATCGATGCAAGGGCCACACGCACCAGAGCCCCCGGGAGGGCCGGGACATGGAAAATCTCCGAACCCGATCCGACGATCGTCGATGTCCACATTCCTTGGTCTCTCATCGTTCAATCGCAGTATACTTCAGGTAGAGCTAGAGTGTGACGAGTGCTTGCAGGCTGCGAGACCGCGCACTGCTGCAGTATGGCTGCACAACATACACACCGCTACCTCGTCATCACGATGACCGAGACGACCCGACTTCTTGGACCGGGAGACCGCTTGTGGCCTGTCTATCCCATCAGTCGGCAGTGCTACAGACCCTTGTCTCCTATGGGTTTCCCTACCACCCTTGAGAAGAGAATGCTACCTTGAGCACCGAGTTGAGCAAGATACTCTACAGAACGCAGTTTGAATCGAGAGATGTCTGCATGTTCACGCGCTGGCCGTTCATTGAGTCGGTGGATATTGTTACAAGGACAAATACGGAATCTGTTTGGATACGTGATAAAGCCGGCAGCTACGGACATTGCTTTTCCAAACAGCGACATGGGAGAGATCCCTAGCGTTGAAAAGGCGACGTACAGCTGCTGACGGATCTCTGGTGACTCACATATTTCCTGAGCGATTTTCTCTCGAATCGCTGTTGCTATAAATATCTTGTTCTACTGCAATGACGTTTCCTTCCGGCCTCACAACCGTATCGGGCGTGCCCGCCTGAATGTGTGTGTCGACTCTGGATTCTGTTGTCAAGTTCACATTCTCGTGATCGTTGAACGAGTCGGAGAGTCGTCGATGCCTTCTATAATGATTGAAACCGAATCCCGAATATGACTTCAAACCTATCGACGCCTTGGACGAGACCGGGGTACCTTTCAAATACATCCATATTGGCCGCAACGTCGGTAGACAAGCACTAATGACAGCCAAGGACAATTCGATGTTGGTCCAGAAGAAGATCGGGGATGTATAGTCTCACAAAATTAGTACTACGATCAATCCTTGCTCGACTATTACTTACAGGTTTCATCATTGTAGTGCTGTCGAAATACGGCGTTGACCTGAAAGTAGAAAACCACACGTGTAATGCTTATTGCACAGACACTGGACAAGTTTAGTTCTGCAAGTCTGACCATTATGAATGGAACGTACGTTGCTCCGAGAAGGAACATTCCCAAAACCGCGAGTCTTTGCTTCAGGGGTAGGTGCAATCTCAGAACCACTGGAATAGGAAAGCAAAGGATCATGAAATCAACGATAATGTCGCTGAAACAGGATGCATACCACATAGAGACGCTCCACTTCTGACAGTGGTTGTGATAGAATTCTTCAACCAGGGGAGTGATAGGATAACAGGTAAACAGGTTGCTGAAAAAGAATGCCACTGTCCACGCGACCACAATAGCAAGCATGATCTGTGCAGCTATACGGAATGCCTTGGTAGAGAAGATATTCATGTAAAAGACCAAGATAGAGGATTTTGTGAAACCCAGACCGATAACACCGAGCATCTGGCCAGCGAATTTGCACTGCCCATCGGCACGGAGTCAGTTGAAGAACCGGAGCATTCAAGATTTTTCTTACCTTTTCATACAAGAGGAACCGAGGATCATCGAGAATTGGCTGTCCATTGGGTGCGTCTGTTTGGTGTTGACCCAGTTGTCCTCGGATGGCAGCTATGGGAAGTGGTCAAACGAGCACGAAATGACTGAGGCAGACGCACTTACCAATCAGCTGCACAACACAGCATGCGATTGCGAAAGCCTAGAAACTCTCAATATACTTATAAAGGGCCATGGGTTGTATGATTCAAATATTCACCAGCGCAACAAAGATTAGATAATCGTCCCCAGCCAGACCTTTGCGCCCCAGTCTCTTTGCCCATACTCGAAAACTTACAGCGATTGAAGGCAACATTAAGAAAGCAATACCCAGCCCTATCATAAGCTGGCGCGAATATGATTCTCCCATGACTGAAAACGGCAGTGTACGACCTGAAAAACTTAATCAAGTGTATGGGATTGAACAAAGAAAGGCCGCAGACGTCGTCTTTAACGTAAGCTTTTTTGCCCATGGCATTAATCAAAGGAGATCTGACATGCATAGAGTTGAAAAGATGCCACACATCTGCACGCCCCACTGTTTCGGACGAGACTCTGTCTTCGGTTTCTTGCTCGTACGCTAGTTTTCTTACGGGGCACAGTAGAAAAGAGAGGGATTCTGCCACGCACGCTATTAAAATGACGCTGGTTAAATACAGAGCCTCGGGAGGGTTCGGAAATCAATAACTTACGTTCAAAACCTACTACTGCATTACCAAACCACTGATGGTAACACGCGCCATCCTATAGGGATACACTTCGACCTATGGGCTTTCAAGCGCCTACCCCTGTGCTGACCCACCTCCTCAGCTTATACTCGGGGATTGGGCGCCTTGGCGAGACAACCATCCAGTAGGAGCTCAAAGGGCTTGCATTCCTCTAGCGGCCGAGTGAGAAGTCTTCCAATGACATAGTGCGCTCGTCCGTTTTCCTCCTCGCAAAGCATGTGGACCAGTTCTGCGCCCTCCAGTTGATCGACTCTGGACACTACTACCTTAAGCCCACCACCTTCCACATCTGAAACCTGCTGAGCCGCACTTAGGCTCCGAATCCCATCGGATCATTGGCTCTCCGAGGACATTTCCCTTCGAACGGTATATGGGTTATAGGCCGCGGTATACGAGGGTTTCTTATAGCTTGTAGTCGCGCTGTGCTTTAGGCTCTGGCATGTACGCATAGTCGTGGGCTGTCTCGTTCAACCAGAAGCAATATGTGGTCCTTCATCTTACTTACCCTGCTCCCTGTTTTCTGTAGCTCTGTCTCCGGCAAGCCGAGCTACAACGTATCGTCTGACCTCGGTCCACTTCTCTCCCAAAACGCATCCATAGTGTACACGACTTCAGGGGCACCACGATGGAGCACGTTTGATGCCCCGAGCCCAGGTACCGTTGTCAACGTCGTGACCGAACACGACGTGCTCGTTACGGTAGATATGGCTCTCCTGTATTGGTCTTCCGAGTTACTAACCGTCCCGTAGGTTCAGTATTGTATCGAATATAAGATTCCATTTCTTGCCCAAAATGGTGGACATGGCTGGTCAACGACCTTTGACTTGCATCAAAATGGGATTCTCATCAACATGCGAGGACTCAACATGGTGACGTTCAACGCTCAAAAGACACAAGCTACAGTCCAAGGTGGCGCATTGATTTCTGACGTGATTGCGGCCGCTTATGCAAAGAATGTCCAAGTTACGACCGGTAATTGTAATTGTGTCGGCACACTCGGTGCGATCCTTGGCGGAGGTTATGGCAACTTGATGGGTCTGCATGGCTTTGGTGTTGATAACCTCATCTCTTTGCAGCTTGTAACCCCATCTGGAGCTTTCGTCACGGTCACACCGGCAGAGAGCGACCTATGGTGGGCTCTTCGTGGTGCCGGACCCAACTTTGGAATCGTCACATCTGCGGTCATGAAATCCTATTCCGTGACGCCAGAACAAAATCTAGCTTGGCTGGGTCCTTTAACCTTCACTCAGGATAAGATCGAAGCGCTTGTGCAAGCAATCAACGATCTTGTCCTCCAGTCCAATATGAATATATTTCTATACTATCTAACCACGGGTACTCCAAGCTATACGCCTATTGTCGTCGCGAATCTATTCTATTATGGCAGCGAAACAGTTGGCAGAGCGGCGTTTGCTTCTATCATTGCAGTCGGGCCTTCTCATGATGGGACTAGCATAGTGCCCTATGATCACTGGAACGATGGTGCAGCCTCATTCTGCAATAAGGGCGACCGCAAGCCATCCTATGGTGCCGGATTCTTTAAGATGGATCCTGCGACATGGCGCGCCGTCTGGAATGAATTTGTTTCATTTGCTTCAAACCCCGCAGCAGGGAATAGCATCGTGTTGATGGAGGCATATTCTTTGATCAAGGCTAGAACGCTTCCGGACTCATCGTCCTCCTTCCCTTACCGATCCACAGTCAACTTCAACGCTGTGGCTGTTGCTTGGTATACGGACCCTAACCTGGATCAAGAAGCGGAGGCATTTGGAACCGCAGCTCGAGATCTGTGGCGATCGACAGATGGCCTCGTAGCGAATAGCACGTAAGCCACCTATCACAGGTAAATGGTCTTGCCGTTGAAGAGTGGTAGCTAACCCTAGGCGTAGCTATGTGAATTTTGCCCACGGAGACGAAAGCCTTCAAACAGTGTACGGGCAAGACTTGAATAGGTTACGGGTCATCAAGTCCCAGGTTGACCCACATCGTCGCTTTGACCAGTGGTTTCCACTATCCTAGTCTACTCGGGAACATGAGGATTAATTCACATCACGAGCAGTCGCTCATAGCGTCATTTGTGGCCTAGATCAACGCAGTTGCGCACACTTGAGAAGAAATGTTGCTCTTGAAAAGGTTTGATTGGGCGCTTTCGTTGTCGGAGAAAGGCATATATAGCGGAATCATATATAAATACGGAGACTGTCGTAATAATGAAGCACAGTACGATTGGTTTCGGCCACAACCCTACGCTTCCAGGATTGTTCCGGATGTAGTGGTGTGCGCATAGGCCCGTCTTTAATGCAAGTATTATTACAGTATTTAAATAATCTCAACACCACCGTCAGAGCTGGTCCTGTTTCATTCGCTTCTTTGTTCCAAACCTCTTAGCATCTCTCAAATCCTAGCGTTAACTTCTCTCAAATCCTAGTGTTAACTTCTGTCTACAAGCATCCTTCGCGATGGCTTCAACCGAGAATCACGTATACCTGATCACAGGCGCAAACAGAGGTGTGTAAATTCTCGGGCGAAGCTTACTCTGTAGATTACAGATCGGCTAACACAGCTCTCCTCCAGGCATCGGCAAAGCCCTCACAGCCATCATCCTCTCCCGCCCAAACACAACGGTCATCGCTACCGTCCGTGATCCCTCCAGTCCCTCCACAAAAGCCCTCTCCGAGCTACCGACCGGCCATTCCAGCAAACTAATTACCGTCAAACTTGATAGCACGGTGGAAAAAGACTCTTTGGATGCCGTGCAGACTCTGCAATCGGAACATGGCATCACCCAGATCGGCACCGTCATCGCCAATGCTGGCATCGGGACTCACTACGGCCCAATCCTTGGTGCTACGGCCTCGCAGGTTCAGGAACACGTTGTTGTGAATGGAATTGGTAGGTGAATACAATAGTGGGAGGGGGAGAGAAACCCACTTCTTTCCTGGCGTCTGTCTTGTCCTGGCAGACTGATGTAGCAACTCCCCTTTCACACTTTCTTTCCGCTAACTCATTTTACGTATTCCTCCAAAATCAGGCCCTCTCCTTCTCTTTCAAGCCGTCTATCCCCTTCTCAAAAAAGCCTCTTCGCACCCCAAATTCGTCCTGATCGGCTCCCCGAATGGCAGCATCGGCGGCATGGAGAACTACAGCTACTATCCAACATACGCGTATGGCGCTTCCAAGGCCATGGCTCATTTCTTGATTCGCAAGATCCATTTTGAGCACGAAGATATTGTTGCGTTTGCAGTTGATCCAGGGTAAGCAATCTGTTGATATCATTTTCGGTTTTGATTCATCCCCACTTTGATATGTTTTCAAAGAGGAATTACGATTATACGGTTTCAGCATATATCTATTTCCTGGTTTACTGGCTGGCTCGTGACGAGTGACTGACAGTACGACGGGAGTCTTCCCGTCTTTCAGGTTCGTCCAAACAGACATGGGTAATGCTGGTGCGAAATTCGTGGGGATGGCCGAGGCGCCGATAACGTTAGAAGATGCTACGGCGTTTATCATGGCTCAGGTAAGACTTCCAATTTGGTTTTAGACTGCTCAATTACCTTGTTTACGTGGAGTCTCAGGTGGATCGATCGACGAGAGAGGGATCTTCAGGACATTTCCCGTCGCTTGGAGGGGGGGAGGTTACGTGGTAGTCGGCCCGGCCTAAACAAGGCTCATTCGCCAAGCATGGAAGCAAGTGTAGTTCTTTGATCGCTGTCGTAAACGTATCAGGCGGGTAAGCCAGGTTCAAGGCTCGAGGCGTGGGGGATTCGAAGCATAAGTCGAAGACGCATCACACATTCTTACCCTATGTATTCAGAATTGTGTTTAGCTGTAGTTTTACACTGCAACACATGTTTGAACTTAAACATTCGATTTTCAATCTGCGTACGATAATTATATGAAGATATTTAAAAGAACGTGAATTTAAAACTATAGATTTAAATCATATATACTTACATACTTCCCGCATTAAGCGAAGAACATCAAAGTGTTTACTTGGTGTCAAAAGTACCTTAAGCTGACTCGCGAGATCTGTTCGATACTGACCAACACGCTCGAGTTGCACATTTTCAAGACGTTGGCCCCCATCTCCATGCCGACAGCAGTGCCTCCAACTAGTCTGGCTCCTCTGCCCGAGGGGCTTCTGCAATACCTCTCCCCTTACAGAGTAGTAGTCTGCACATCTTGCAGATATGCAATTCAACCCAAGGCAATCGCACGACATCTCAAAGAGATACATCGGATAAAACGTTCGGACCGACAACCTTTCATGCAACATGTGGAGAAATTCGAGCTTGCGGAGCATGAGCTCGTGATGCAATACATACCCGGCGAATTTCCTGTTCCATTGTTGCCCGTCCAAAGCGGGCTGCAGTGTAGATCCGAAGATTGCTCATATCTGTGCGTGACGGAGAAGCGCATGAAACATCACTGGCTTGCTGTTCATGGGAGGCAAGGACTGGCGGCATGTGATTGGCAAACAGCTCCCCTCCAAACTTTCTTCAAAGGAAATCTGTTGCGGTACTTCACAGGCACGCCATTAGGAAAGCCTGCCGAGAGGACTACAACTCAAATTGCCTATCAGAATAGAACCAAGGAGTGGACTGTATACAATCAAAACAGTTTTCAATGAGAATCGCTAACCAGAACTGCAGGAACAGCTTCCAGACGCCAGCCTCTCTTCCCCTCCACCCTCCACAACTTGGTCAAGAACTCTCAATGAATCAGACAAGTTAATAATGCACCACTATACCACCCATACATGGCGAGCCCTTGCTAACGATGAGAATACGCGGCAAATGTGGCACGTTGTAGTCCCACAGCTTGCTTACCAACATGAATTTCTCATGCACGCTCTCATGGCCTGTACTGCACTTCACAGGGCCTATCTCAATCCAGATCAGCATTCAGAATTGACCATCAAAGCCAGAACACATCTGAACCACGCGATGCCGCTGTTTCGCGCCGCAGTTCCTAGCGTGGAAAGCGAGACTTGTGATGCAATTTTCATATTTGCCCGCCTGCTGACTATTACTGCTTTCGTCTTGAATGAGCGCTTATTTATGGTTGGGGAATATTGGTATATGAGGGTCAGAGCGAGTATGTGCATGTAGATGTATTGACTATCTAGTAGGTAGAGCATATGTATATGGTATTGAGTATATCGGATAAAGGAAGAAGTGGGAGGAAGGATAAATACCCCTAGCGCCAAGCCGCTTCGGCCGGAGCGGAAATACTAACCGCCGGGGTAAGTGTATACGTACTTCATTACATTACATATCGTACCCCGTTTCCAACAGGGAAGAAGAGAACAAGCTGCCAAGTTGGCTCTTCTTCATTCGCAGTGGCTGTGAGTGATTAAGCTTTCGAAGCATCTTTGTTCTTTTTCATGAGAGTTCAGAAGTCATGAAGTAATTACTCCTGCTCGAGAAACATTTAAAGCTTCAAGCCATCATTAATACTCTTGAAACCTAAGTAAAGAGACATCGCTAACTCGGCAATGTTGCAGATATCATGCTCTGCAATGTCTGAGGTCAAATCGGAACAGAGCCTGTCAGATACCTGACCGAGTCTTGAGAAAACCTAGTTGACATATTCAAATTCCCTGATGAGCCACTGCTCGATTATTTCCTGACGATTCCTCTCAACGACTGACCAGAACAGATGCAAGATTATCGGCCCGCCCCATTTAACCTCCGACTAGGGGTTAATATATATCGTACCAATCAAATCGAGGAACGGCACCCCCTGCAATGACAGACCAATTAGATAGAGGGACAGCACCGTTCGTTGCACCTCATCGTCTGACAAGCATGCTTCAATGAATCGACGCTCACCCCACATCCCATATTCATAGGTATGTATGTATTTTCAAGCTCCCTTTGTCAGCGGGCCCAATGCCGGAGCAATTCTCTAATTCCTAATTTCGAGGTTGAGGTGCTATCAAATGGAACGCAAGTCACATTTGGCCATTATGCCATTATATACGCTCCAACTCCGGGTTTCATTCCATTCTCCCCCAATGATTCTTTCTTCTTTCTTCTTTCTTCTTTCTTCTTTCTTCTTTCTTCTTTCTTCTTTCTTCTTTCTTCTTTCCATGCCCGGTCCTGACGAACTCGGCTACAACCCACCTCAGCAATGTCCTACACAAACACAGTCCTACTCACCGGTGGAACTGGCGGCCTAGGATACTACGCAGCCCTCAACATCGCCCAAAAACATCCCAAGTATATGGTAATCATCACCGGACGCAGTGACCCCAATTCCTCGGCGAAGAAATCAACACCAAACTCTCCCAAAAGAACGTCGCCTTCCTCCCCCTCGACCTCTCCTCTCTTACCCAAGTCCGCGCCTTCGCAGAATCATGGCGTTCAAAGAACTATCTACCTATCATCTCCCTGATCCTAAACGCCGGTACCCAACTCCTCGGCCCCATGGAAACCAACGAAGAAGGCTATGAAAAAACATTCACGATCAACCATCTCGATCACGCATTGCTCTTCCACCTCTTCACTCCCTATCTCACCCCGAACGCGTCAGGAACCCACGCCCCAATATTCACCCGCAAAAACGGTCTCCCAGACGCCGCCTTTACCACGGCCGAAGAACTAGCACACCCGAACCCGGAAACCGCACATCCCAAGGGAATGCAGCGCTATAACAGCAGTAAACTAGCCAATGTTCTCTGGACATAAGCATTGGCTCGGCATCTCGCCGACGCGAAATCAAGCATCACGGCGAACGTATTTAATCCCGGGCTCATGCCTGGCACCGGCCTGGCACGCGACTACAGCCCGGTTGCGAAATTCGTGTGGTCCATATTCTGCCGCAGATCGTACCGCTTCTGCGAATGGTGATTCCGTTCGTCCGCGCGACGGAGGGAAGTGGTGCGGATTTGGCGTGGGTTGCTCTTGGCCCGGAGGCAGCGGGGATAGCTGGGAAGTATTTTGACGCGAGGAAGGAGATTACGACTAGTGCTGCAAGCTATGAGGTTGGGAAGCAAGAGGATCTTCGGGAGTGGAGCGTTAAGACTACGGTTTGGGAGGCGGATGGGTTGGCGGGGCTAAGGAAGTAAGGTTTGGGATTGCCAGTAAAGTTAAGTAGTAAGATGTATAGAAATTCGAAGTAACAGGATAGACTAGTTAGTATTTAGCGAAGATAGCAGGAAGAGGGGAGTGGCTTGGGAGGTCCTTTCTGTCATGAGCATTCAAAGTTTCTACATACCTTAATATCACCACAAGATTCTTCACCCTTCAGCTGCCCCCGCGGGCCCTTGCTGGCGCCACCTACTTGTTGAAAGGTACGGCGCAGTCGCTCAACCACTCGACCATCTTCCAGAAGGTGTACAACCGTTCCCCTTCGCCCCATCGCATGAACTAGAGAAAATTCAAGTCGGGCGAAAGAGGCGAGGACTTCAGCCGGCCATCTGGAGGATTCAATCCGACCCGCCACTGGTGATTAGAAGTCTTGCGAATGACAGTAGAAATGAAGGTTGCTGTGGCTTAAGGACAACCCGAAGCACAAACCAATCAGCTCTGCCAAATCAACCTGTCTGTTCCCTGTTCTGGTTGGCAATCTCGCCTAGTCCTGTAGGACTGAGAATACAGAGTCTTCACCTCCTTCCTCCGTTCGTAGCTTCCTACTGTAGCTCATCCAATATATGTTGAAGCAATAGAAGCTGCAGTAGAAGAAATAGTAGGAGCAGGAGGAGTAGTCGTTCAATTAGGAATATAGTTCCTAGTTAGGAACATACGGTAGTTGTTGCAGTGCCATTACACTGCCCGCTAGCCTGGTTGGGGCTAGCGCCTATTGCGGTACAAAACCTGACGTGCCTGGATAGCTTTTACATGCTTCTCCTGCATCTCATATATCATCACAGGCTATGTTATGTAAGAAGTCTTTATTTACACTTTGCAGCAGACAGGCTATACAACGGCATGTAGTATTCTGTAACATAACGATGTTCCTCAGCCATAGAATAAAAGACTTAGATATGTCACGTCATCACGTGGTTGAAGAGAAGTACTTGTTGCCTAAAGTAAATGAACGCGACTGTAAGTTTTTAATTTTCTTTCCATAATATTATTCTGTATTTCTCATAATAAAATTAAACAAGAAACATTAACTGGTCAGAAAATCTTGGTTATTATTCATTGAAATTTTTGATACATAAGTTGTTGTCATAAATACTACAGCTTTGTCTCATTCTCACTCACGTTCGCTCGTATTCCACGCTGTCCAGAATTTCTTAGACTGCTGTAGCCTGTGCATGACTTGTGCGATATTTTTCGACTGTTGTTGCCTCGGAACCAGCTTCGCGTATTGGATGTCTGTCTCAGCCCACGTCTCGCACATGCTCATAGAGTCATAAAGAACACTCCTGGCAAAGCTCCTGTCTGCCTTGCGAATCAGGTAGACCTTGCGAATCAGGTAGACCTCTGTCACAAGTAAGCCTCGTGATGTACACAGTACATTCCATGCAGAGCCACTTTCACAGCTCATGTCTCATACACACTTTCTATCTACGGGCCTGTTCTTGAATACATATACCCTCAGCATTCCGGGGTTCTATCTTCGAGTCTCTTTACTGCTCTTGTCGACTTCCCTACTTACGTCAAAGCGAGAAAAAAATCACCTGTTATTTCCATTTGAATGGAAGATCTACAGTTGAAGATCGAGGTTTGACTGCCCATGTACTTTTCAGTAAAGTAATACTAATAAACATGGGCGCTAGGAGAAAATCTGCCCAGACTGGTCGCTCTGTTAAAAACACTAGGTCTCGGACTCCTTGATGAAAGCAACTACGAAACCTTCCTTCAAGAACCCAGCTCAGGTCCTTTTCCCGTCCTACACGATGCCGCATTTTGGGAGCCAAAATTGGACGAGGGACATCTACTTGCAGCGATGACAGTTGTTCAGATCTAATCTCAAACGACAAGACTGGCGCATATGGTTGTAAGCTTGGCTTACCACGACCAGATCGCGTCGCAGTGGGAGCCTGGGTTCGAACTCTCTCCGTTGGAAATTCCGTATCTATTATTGATAGCCCTTGGTATGGACGTGTTTCCAGTGGGCGCTTTGCGACCGTTTGAACCATGGGATGTGGTCGAGATGTAGCTCATTGGTTCATTATACGACATGCCAGACCGTACCCTGAGTCACGCAGAGCAGTCATCTTTGGCAACGAAGCTAGAACGCCAGCATCATAAACTTCGAAGTTCGTTATCAATTGTATGTCCTGAGGTTGACTTGGTGAGATGGCTCTGCCACTTGATATGGCTGGTTCTGACTTCCAGAAGTGTGTTGCATGCATTATTTTGCCAGATGTCAAACGAGCAGCAGGAGCGAGTCGTGATGAACATGTTTATCTGAAAGTCTCTTGAGAGCTGCAGTGTAAGTGACTGTAATAGTGGATATCTGCGCGAAAAGTTTCCCGTCCTTCGAAATCTCGATATCGGACTCCTTTCTTCCTTGTAACTTACCTGGAGGTCATCGACAATACGAGTAGACCTATCGCCGATTTTTTTCTGTGGGGGCTTGAACCGGTCGAAGCTCTCATGAAGCAGATCTTGATGGACCTGTTCCAAGAACCAGATAGTGCGTCTACAGAGATGTGCATGGTCTTGGCAGCGCTCTTGGCGCTCTCTGACACCTTCTATCTTCGAATGTACCGAACAAGCCGACGCGGTGGATGTCTCATGCGCTCACCATACCAGCGTCCCCCTATATCGACATTCTTTCAATGGATGCAAGACCCTTCTCAAATTCATCTCGGCTGGGATGTTATTGAGACGTTGATCTGCTCATTTCAGGCTATGTATTGCCCCAGAATAGATGGTACTGCTGTCCCAGCGATGCATGCCTTTTCGGATAGCGTCAAGCCAGCGATTCAAGGCTCCTCGGTACCAGACCCATATTATCAGTACTGGAGACAACGTCAGAGGCGTCATTTATCGGTCAAAGCAGAGGAGGTATCGAATTCTGAGACCCACCGGACACAATAGCGATGGTGGACGTAGAGGAAGCGATAGGGACAGTGAACTCGACAGCGGTGGACACAAAGGACTTGATGAATGCGACAAAGCGCACGTGGTTCCCGCAAGGCCCAGATGGATCTCTGTCCCTTGTAGATATCAATTCCGACGAGCTGTCCTTAACAATAATAGAAAGCGTCCATGAGGAGCCTCCACCAGCTTACTTACCATCTAGTCCCTCCGAATCTCATGATAAGCGTCGCACGCAGGTCTCGAAGGCGGATGTCGGGCAAATTCCTTCGGAAAACCCGATGGAAGAGTCATCACAGACGCTCGCTCGAGGGAATGCTCAATGCGACTCTATTGGGCAAAATCCAAATGCTCCAAGAAAAACTTGGCTACGAAGATTTCTCGGATTTTATCGATTGAGCCTCTGGCTTCTGATTTTGGCATCAGCCGATTGCTGAACAACTCGGCAACTTATTGTATAGGACGTCAAGAAAAATTGTCCCTCGCTTCAAGAGAGTTTGCAGACTATATCACAATTGGGGAGATTGATGACTACGCGTAGATTAAGAGTTGAATTAGGACTATCGTGGTTTTGTTACACAAAGGAGGGGCAGAAGAGTACATTCGTGTAGTCAAAAGACAGAGAATTTGAGATAATATCATATGGGTATCGATAAAAGCGAAAGCACCAGCACGGAACGTTCAATCAATTTCGCTTTTCATCAGTACGTCGCCTTTATGATGCACACGTGACACTCAGCAGTGCGCCCAAAATGGCTTACTTGTAGAAAACCAGTAATGGCCCCCAGAGAACTTCAGAAGTCGCTTCCTCAGGAGGCATAGGTTCTTATATGAAGATGAACAGACCTCAAAGACATTGGCAAAGAGCTTGAGCGCAGAGGATGCAAGAAACAGGCATATGATAAGCAGACTTCAGGTATGAGAGCATTCTTAAGGTGCAAGGCGGCTCAGATCGTATCTGGATTTCGACAGATTGAACACTATCTTCTACGCCATGAGGATACCGCAGACAAACGGCACTCAATTTACACCGATCCCCCTGTCATCAACGATACTGCGTCAGCAAGACGAGAACATTGCGGATGAATTGCAGAGTACGTTGCAGAAATTCGCTGTCTCTGGTCGAGAGAACCTGCGCCCCTACTATCACGTTTTTTCACGAGAGAAAGATAAGGCAATGCCGAAAGTGAGGGTGACGTAGTTCTCGCACATTCGCACTGTTCTGGGAATTTTCCGTCCTGTACGCCATCTCCACGTACGGATTTCAGTTGGACTTGGGACCAAGCGAGCGGTATCCACGGGGAGACTGGGAGAGCCAAAGCGGATGCTGTCGAAGTCGTTAATGCTAAGTGATGTAGAATTGATCGCTTGAAGAAAAAGTGAATCTGAAGAGTAATATAATTCAAGCAAGAGAAAGAAAGGAAGGCCGTCGCTCAAGCGGACCAAGTCCAGCAGAAAGAGCCTGGATAGGGAGGAAGACGATAACGAAGGGACATGGGCATAAGGCTTCTTATGGAATCCTCAAGCAATTTAGCGTTGAGACTCATGGACCGAGGGACCAGTGCTAGACATTTAGTAGCAACTTGTTTCTATTGACCGCATCCGATCAACAGGTTTTACAGCGGCGCCAATGATAGTACAGGCACAGCATCAGATTTGTTCGCAGTCCATGAGATAGAATAGACGTTGGCCCAAAAGCCGCCAGATTTAAGCTTATCAAATGGCTAAACAATCCCATTCACTTCTCATCTCCCAGACCTATCCCCAAATTCTGGAAAGATTAAGCTGGTGATGTCGTCCGTCTGGACAGTACAAAGCATGTCCAGAGGGAGAGGTAATTTTGCCTTCTGCGCGTATAGTGAGTGTTGCTTGACACTCGCGTCTGCCAAGTAGGGGGTGCATGCTTTGCAAAACTCCTAGTTCGATTCTTGCTGGCAAATCAGCTCTGTTTGATTGAATCAGTCTCGATACGCGATTCGAGCTGTCCAAATGCAGCTTGAAACATGCAGTGAGCCATGCTCCTGCTTATGCCCTATACTCCCGCCGCTTGTGAACCCGTGCCCCTGTCAAGACGTGAATGATAGCTCTGGTTGAGATGCCTCATCAGGGGTCTCAGTATAATATATGTCATTAGTGAATTGCAAGAGGGACGTCGCGTTTGTGATTGATTCATTCCCCGCCATTGAATCCGAACCGGAGGTGATGTTCATCACATTAGAGATGGGTAGAATCGGCGTCGGTCCATCCGATAGAATCGTTGTATTCGTTTCGAGGAGGCCCACCCTGTTGTGAAATACTAGCCGGGGAAAGTTCAAGCATTTTTGATAGATACCTGGACAGCATTAGATACCTTCGGCGAGGTAATGAAAGTGATAAGAGAAGAGCGTATGATCTGGCGAATCTGGCGTTTCATGAAGGATACAGAAAGGAAATATCCCAAAACAGGACCGACAAGATGGCAAGAAGACTTACTGAAAACATAATAGACGTAACTACTCGGATTCGTGAGCGCTGTTGTGGTATCCAGAAGCAGGCAGTCATTCACTAGGTAGTGTTCCTGACGGTGTAGTGTGATTTCTGGGGTGGGAAAAACGGAATCTGCATAATAGTGTACGATTTCGTGTAACAAGATCGCGACCTGTTGGGATCAAGCCAGTTTGGCAAATTAGCCATAACGATGCTGTGACATCAATTCATGTCTACAACGTACCTGGGTGTCAGTGAATGTGCCTCCAAGTTCTGTGTACCTATTTGTTGTACCGTGTCCTTGTGACATACACTGACCGGGCGAAGGCATAAACACCTTGGCAAAAAAATCTTCACAGAGAAAGATCATCGGGGTGCCGATGAGTCGACATGCTGATTGGCCTGTAGCACAGTTGTTGTAACCTAGAGCGAGCGCGCGTACACGCGAACTTTTTGAAGGTAAGAGACCGTTTTGGTTCGGATCTTTAGAGGGATCATTGACGCAAGCAATAATGGGGCTTGCAAGTAAATTTCTACTGGAATGTGCACCAATGACAGCCGCTCCGGTTGTGATGTTTGAAATTACCGCAGCGACAGTGGGCGCGTCATACACTTGTTTGAAGAAGGCATTATACGCGTCGCTGGATGTCCTGGAATTTGCGTCTGCAAGGGCTGGCAAGAGGACTTGCCAGAGGGTCTGGAGAGTGTTGATGACTTCGGAGACCTGGTCACCGCAGTTGTAGACTCTGTATCTTCCGCTATAGACAGTATTTGGGCCACCTAGATTGAAAAGGTCTTCAGTATTGAACAGTCTGATGAACGAGACATAACACATACCCTGACGAGGCAAGTGAATTGCGACAGCTGCGCCTGGACTAGTCCAAATGTTAAGGAACAGGATTAAGAAAAGAGATATCATAGCTGCGAACAACATCCCAAATTTTTCATGCGACAATTCGGGAAAAGAGACTTGCAGAAACACACGACCGCAATGCTCCTGGGAATGCAAATGTTTTAAGGCTCCCACATAGAACATCATAAGTGGCTTGAACCATCGGCGACTGAGACTCTGGATATTGATAGTGACGGGAGCGCGCGACACAGTGACAGAAACACCCGATGAAACAGCGCCTTTGAGACCCAAACAGTGGCATAGAATGATGGAAGCGACCCATCCGATGTCGTAGAATATAGCGGAGTGATGATATTGATCCGTCGGGCCGCTTGAACCAGCCAAGATCGTTCGGTCTCTCTACACTTTGAAGGTGAAAGACGTTTGACAGTGGTATGTTTTAGAAAAGCCAAGGCAAGCAGTGGAACGTGGACTGTTATGAGGGTGGAACATAGCTATCCGCACTTCCGCGTACTGGAGAATCGAAGGTTGAATGATAATAATACAAGCGATCGCGGTTCCCACACAACATACGAGTAAAACAGCAATGAAAGTAGATATCATTGTTTCTGTTCATTTGAGGCGCAGACTTAACGACAAGCTGGAGTTTATCGCCTCACAAGGCTAGGTAAATAATAGTTCTACAGGCTGTGGAAACGCTTGCACGGCATTAACTGCATAGAGTCTTTGCTTCAAATGCTGCGCAATCACCAAGGTTTCAATTCATCCGATGACTATGCCAGGTCAGGCCTACTATAACTCGATAACAGCAAGGCGTTATAAAGTCATGCCTTTCCCTTGCTTACGATTCACTTGAAAGCCATCAACGTATTGTGTTAATCACCTACATCGTGATGCATACACCCTATCATGTGGCTTCCTATATACAGTATACATGATTTAGTGGTCTGGACCAAGATCAGTTATTGAGAGCTTCTGCTACCCATAACCTCTGTGTTCGTGCCATTGGTATCGACATGACTACTCTGTCGCCGAGAGTGTCTCAGTCCCTTCCGCGAGTTGGTACTAGATCTTCAGGACATCGAACCAGACGCTGGAAGTATATTTCAATATCCTTTTGTGTGAACGGTAATTAATGAGAATCTAGATCACTCGAACAAGCCCTGTACCTTCTGTGACCACGTTCTCAGCTGTCGCGAAGAAATCGATGATTTCCCAACCCTCGAGGAGTTGCTATTCAATGTCGGAGCGATGCAAGAGTCGAAACGAGGTGACTTGAGCGATGAACGCACAGCTGAAAACTTAGATGCAGTCAGGAACGACTGCGATGGGTCACCAGTCCTGAATCGAGACGTGGTGAAAACAGGGGTGGGTATATCATCTTCGCGTGTTGCTGAAAACGACGTTGACGGCCTTAGCTGAGCCAACAGTGTTGGAAGACGACCACTCGGAGAGGAGCGATATCGAATGCGCTCAGCGACAGGCTGATGGGAGCAACAGCCTCTACACCAGCGACCGCTCGACTGCCGAGGAACAGTATGAGAGCCAGGGTGAGAGCCTGGATTCGCCCAACACTCAACAAACTTCCGTGGCGAGCTCAGAAGCTGGGTACGGCCCATAACCCCCTACTTCGATGATCCCAATACTAACAGAGATGGTGCCGATTCAGATGTGCCACCTTTCAGAAGAAGAACGTGCAGTCTATTTCAGATACCCCTTCGTGCTGCGACGGTCTCTCGTTAATACAGGATAAACAAATGTGCGAGTACAACGACGGAGGTTGTAAGGATTCCCAGTCTGGTTCCTCAGCCGTTAAGGGGAAAAAAACGTCGATGAAATGACGAAGAGACGGAATTTGATAACGAGGAAGAAGAAGAAGAAGGTATGGGAGAACCTAACGGCGGTTGCGACAAGAAGAAGACGCCTTTACTGCGTTTCATGAAGAAGCGGTCTCTGCCTACCGCTGGGGGGAAAGCCTCGCGCAAAACGTATCAAATGCCGCCGCTTTTCATCGCCGTCTCCTTCCGATGAGAAAACGGAGATGAATGATGAGTCGGACATCGGCAGCTATACGCCTTCCAAACCCCACCACTTCTCAAACTCTCCTGTAAGTTCTTCCCACTTGGCCGGTCCTGAGGGAAGTACAAGTGATGACGGGACCACGAATTTCCTAGGCGGACGACCAAATCGGCGCCCGATATCTCGAATGACTGTCGTCTACGAGCAGCAGAGGTGGGATGAAGAGATCATCGAGGAAAAGGACGCGAAGCAAGGGCGCGGGAGGCGTCGCAAGCGATACCTCATACAATGAAAACAGTCGTGGGTGAATGCAGGCCGACTCACCGCGCCCTCGTTGATGCAAACCTGAAAGGGGAAGAATGGCGTCAAAATATGGGCGTTGAACTTCAAGCACCTCTTGACTAATTACCTGACATCTTCATTTCTAGTCTAACGTACGTTCTTTCAGCTTTACTGAAGTGCCCGTTTCCGTTCGATCTCTGAAGCTTCGCAGATAGCGAAGACTGATAAAAGCATCATAAGTTCAACATGGGTTGACACAAATATCGAGGGCAGACCTCGCCAGTGATCGCAACGCTTAGAACGATTACTTGGATTGGGCAGTTCATAGGTAGGACTTTGTTCAGATTGCTAGCCATCGGCTTCATCGTCATAAATTCCAGGTTATTTATGCTCGTCAGTGCATCTCCTCCGCGCACTTGCCCTGTTCGTTCAACATCGAGGCTAAGTTGTTCATGCTCGTCAACGTGTTCGGATGCTCTTTACCTAGCACCTTCTCACTCAACTTCAACACTTGTCGATACATCTCTTCGGCCTCCACGTACTTGCCCTGATTGTTCAGCACCATCGCCAGGTTATTCATACTCGTGAACGTGCCTGGATGCTCTTTCCCTAGCATCTTCTCTCTCAACTTCAACACTTGTCGATTCATCTCTTCGGCCTCCACGTACTTGCCCTGACTGTCCAACATCGAGGCCAAGTTATTCATGCTCGTCAACGTGTTCGGATGCTCTTTCCCTAGCATCTTCTCCTCTAACTTCAACACTTGTCGATTCATCTCTTCGGTCTTCATGTACTTGCCCTGACTGTTCAGCACCAACGCCAGATTGCTCATACTCGTCAACGTGTCCGGATGCTCTTTCCCTTGCATCTTCTCCATCAACTTCAACACTTGTCGATACATCTCTTCGGCCTTCACGTACTTGCCCTGACTGTCCAACACCGAGGCCAAGTTATTCATGCTCGTCAACGTGTTCGGATGCTCTTTCCCTAGCATCTTCTCCTCTAACTTCAACACTTGTCGATTCATCTCTTCGGCCTTCACGTACTTGCCCTGGCTGTCCAGCACCAACGCCAGGTTACTCATACTCGTCAACGTGTTCGGATGCTCTTTCCCTAGCATCTTCTCACCTAACTTCAACACTTGTCGATACATCTCTTCGGCCTCCACGTACTTGCCCTGACTGTCCAACACCGAGGCCAAGTTATTCATACTCGCCAACGTGTTCGAATGCTCTTTCCCTAGCATCTTCTCCTTCAACTTCAACACTTGTCGATTCATCTCTTCGGCCTTCACGTACTTGCCCTGACTGTTCAGCACCAACGCCAGATTACTCATACTCGTCAACGTGTTCGGATGCTCTTTCCCTAGCATCTTCTCATCTAACTTCAACACTTGTCGGTTCATCTCTTCGGCCTCCACGTACTTGCCCTGGCTGTCCAGCACCAACGCCAGGTTACTCATACTCGCCAACGTGTTCGGATGCTCCTTCCCCAGCAACTTCTGACACATCGTCTGCGCTTCAATACCCTTCTCATATGCAGCTTCATATTGCCCTTGTTCCCTATCATAGCTTGAAACCTTGCGGAGAATACTTGCACGTTTCAATTGACAAGGCTCCGTGCTGAAAATATACTTCAGCACGACCTGGACATGGGGACTGATAGTCTCCCATGTGGCCCAATTCTCAAATTCTCCATTTTGAGGGCAGTTGGCGAACACAGCATTCAGCGCTTTCTCTTGCCATTCCACCAGAACATGTTGAAGCTCAAGCCACTTTTGTGTTGAAAGCTGCACCAGTCGATGTATGTTGAAGATTGCTCCATTCTTTTCTTCAGTAATCAGAGAGAAAGCTTTGAGCATTCCGATCGCAGTGTCAAAGTTAACTTTACGCTCATCTTTCCGCCGGAGAAGCATATCTGAAATGGCCTGTCCATCCAAGACAGCCATAAGAGACAGTAGCTCGGCTGCTCGTGGCTTCTGCTTTGTTATCTGGTCAAAAGATATCTGCCATGTCAGGAAGATTGAGTTCTGTATCTTCGAGTCTCTTCCAGGATCATAGTAGGCTTGTTCTAACAGGTCCTTTGCATCCACGTCGCCAGGTCGTAGCAAGTCTAAGTAATGTGCAAGAGAGACTTCTTCCTCACTGATGTATGCAGCGGCCTGTGTAATTGCTAAAGGTAGAAAATTCAGGTTCTCTAAAAGTTCCATCGACGCCGCCTCGTCCCATTCATCATTTTTCGGCAATTTGTTTCGCAGAAGTTGCTTTGCATCTGCAACTGCAAATGGCACAACGGCAACCGGCTTCTCTCGGTTCATCAATCTCTCTCCAACCCGTCTGTCTCTGGTCGTGACGAGTGTGGAGCCAATTGGGCTTCGTGGAATATAATCGATTAGCGCTGCTAATTCTTGCCCTCTGCTTTGTCGCGACGGCGTTTGAGCATTAGCACCAAAGAGGACCTCCTTGTCATCCGCGTTATCTAACACCATAAGCCACGGGCCGTTGCCATCTTCACTAAGCCACTCCGTAACAATTTCAAGGTTGTTGATATCCGGATCATCGATTCCAGGTAATGTCAGCTTCCTCGCGATTTCTTTATACGCCTGATCGAATCGAGTAGTATTACTGGCATGGACCCAGAAAACTTGGCCTTCAGGTTGCTCGTCTTTGTAGCGGTAACAGTATTCGATGGCAATCTGCGACTTACTTTTCGGAGTCAGTTAAGTCAGATCATCCAACGTAAGTATGATCTTACCCAACACCTCCAATTCCAGCAAGCACAGCACGGCGTTGCTGCTTGTTTAACTTTAGCTTGATTTCGTTCAAAATTTCTGCACGACCAACGAACATATCGTCGCGATGGAATGGCACCATGAAGACCGGTTTTCGTGGTAGATTTACCAGACTGCTAGTAGAGAGCTGAGGCATATCCCGTATCAGCAACTCCGAGTTACTCGTCGCTTGATGAAATGTCAACAAGTGAATGTAGTGTTCTAGCATGGAACTAATCAGCAGAACATCGTTGTCGTGGGCAAGACTCTTGATAGCGAGCAGGCGCCTTTGCCAACTCGACGCCTTCTCAGCAGGTACATTTTTATCGAGGATACGTTCAAGGCGCTTGACCTGCTCAAGACACCCGTCAACCACCGGCTTGAGCGCATTCGCGGTCGTGTCATTAAAGTGGCCAGCAGCAGCATGCTTTTGCGTGCGTTCAAGCGTGTCGACCATTAAAGGTAGCTGAATCTTGATACTGCGAAAGGTTTTTGGCACCTTGTCGGTGCCTGACTTGAACTCATTCAAGCGGTTCAGAACCTTACTTCCAAAATCAACAAATTGAACAATGGCAGAGACTAGACTGATGACTGCTAGTGCTTCGGCCATGATGAGGAGATGGATGTAGGCGTATCGTTAGATGGAGGACGGAAGCTGCTTTACAGTACTATCATGAGAAATCCCACTACCGCCAGTAATTTCACCACGGGACTGACCTAGAAAGCATATGGTTAAACATTAACGTTAGGCGCTCGGTTAGATACAATCTTGGATTGTGTTTTGATAATTGTAGTGGTAGTTGAATGTGCTGGCATTTGCTTGCAAACTTAATGGAAGCAGTGGTCTAAACTACCGTATGTACGAGTAGATGGGGTGGATCGGGGAAAGTGCGCCCGGACCGCCCTTCGCTCTTAAATCGCATTAAAACGGCCTTATTCAGAGCGTCCACCAAATTTGACACTACATACAACAGTTCTTGTAACGAGAAGAACGAGATCGTGATTAGTACATACGAAAGGGCTGGAGAGAGAGAGTTCTTGCATTAGTACCTAATATGGAAGCCCGCTAGCGGGACTTGCGAGGAAGAAACAAGCCTCGTACCTTGGGACATGGACGAATATTTACAAGTCATGATATAACGACAAAAGACGACGCTCTCCACCAAAGACCTTTGACCCTGCTGAACCATCTGTGATGGCCTCCTTGCACCAGATATGAAGCGCGTCTTCCCTTATCAGTCTATCCAAACACCCTCCTTTAACACTCAAAGTCTTTTCCCTAACACATTGAGGTTTGACGGCGGTAGTGGGGCATATTCACGTCACTCTGGACTTAAACTCTTGGCTGTGGGCGGAAACCTACAGCCTCAGTCTCCTCAAGCAAACACCTCACTTTCAGACCATCATTCTATCACGCCATCTGCTCAAGAAACACCACCAAGTAAGTGCTGGGCTGCAGTTACAAGCATTGCATATTATCACTTGGCAATCATCACCTTGAACCTTTTGTTAGCAGCATGGCATCTCGCGGTTCTGGGCGAGGTCATGGCGACCGTGGTGGCTTTCGAGGCCACGGCGGTGCTGCTGGGGATAGAGGCAGAGGAGGCGGGGGATCTGGAGATCGAGGCTACACTGATGGAGGGAGAGGTCAAGGTGGTGGGATTCGTGGGGGACAGCGAGGAGGTCCTGGTGGTGGGCGTGGAGGTCCTCCACAGGTGTACACGTAAGGGTCGTCCACTCCGTACAACTATGTTAACCTTCTAACTCTATGCACTGCTCTAGGAGACCCGACAATCGTGTTCCTCAACCCAGCATCAAAGCAACTACAATCGAGAATAAGTTTCAAGAGAACTTGTCAGGCGGGTTGCCGAACATTGGTGATTTGTCACTAAAGTCAAGGCATCCGATTCGGCCAGGCTACGGGACACGAGGTGAAGAAGTGATACTCTTCGCCAATTATCTGGAACTAGCAACGGCTCCAGATCTGGTTCTCTACCGTTACGACATCCAGGTACAGCCAGAGGCCAAAGGGAAGAAGCATGCCCAGATCATCAAGCTCTTATTAGAGCTCCCCGAATATGCGGCCATGAAGGATCACTTGGTCACCGACTTCAAATCCACATTGATCTGTCGCAAAAAATTAACTTTGACTGGCACAGAACATCGAATCCAGTATCGATCCGAGGGCGAAGATGACGCACGTCCCAGTGCGTCTACGTATCTTATTTTCGTAACAGACACTGGGTCTGTAACCGTAGCCCAGCTTACGGCTTTTTTGATGTCCACGTCCGTCGACCTTACGTACACAGACAAACAGCCTACGCTTCAAGCTCTCAATATCTTCCGAGGCCACTTTGCGAAAGCTTCGTCTGCAAGAACGGCCATCGGGGCCAACAAAAGCTTTTCGTTACAAGGTGCCGACGAGTGGAACTTGGGCGCTGGCCTCATGGCTATGAGAGGATTCTTTTCAAGCGTACGAGTGGCGGCCAGTCGCATGCTAGTGAACATCAACGTCACTCATGCCCCGTTCTACAAGTCACTCCCGTTGGTTGGAGCCATGAGGGAATACGGCCAGGCTCATAACCAAAATTTATGGAAAACAGAGAAGTTTCTCAAGAAGTTACGGGTCAAGGTGGTCCATATACCTGAAAAGAAGAACAAAGCTGGGCGATCGATACCGCGAATCAAGACTATCTTTGGTTTAGCACACCCAGACGATGGACATTCCCAAGACCATCCACCACGAGTGCCACGCTTCGGTGCGGATGCAATGGAGGTTGAATTTTACCTCAGCGAAGGTGGGCCATCATCTGCTGCGCCAGGAGGGCCGGTTGGACACCCAGGAGGGAAAGGTAAAGGCAAAAAGAAGGGAGCAGGGAAACAGGTTGCAGAACCGAGCGGTGGGCCATCCGGATCCGGAAGTACACCGCAGGGCAGATACATCACCGTATATGACTATTTTACAAGGACCTATCCAAATCATCGTATCGATAATCCCAAGATACCAGTAGTAAACGTTGGAAACCGCGAAAATCCTAGTTATCTTCCGGTGGATGTTTGCGTTGTTGAACCTGGACAGAGCTCGACTTCCAAGCTTAGCCCTCTCCAAACGAAAGAAATGATTTCATTCGCTGTTCGAAAGCCCTGGATGAACGCGCAATCTATAGTCAGCACTGGACCAGGCACAGTCGGCATGCTACAACAGGTGAACCCACTTATGGCTAATTTTGGGTTCTCCATCAATGGGGAATTGATTACGGTGCCCGGTCGGGTCCTGCCTGCGCCGAAGGTCAACTACAAGAATTCTGCTGCTGAGGTGAGAGATGGAAGCTGGAACATGCTTAAGGTCAAGCTCAACACTGCAGCTACATTGAAAACCTGGACAACGGTGATTATATCCGAGGGGGGTGTGCGACAGGAATACCCGGATCAAGCTTCCCTCAAGCCGACAATGGACAAATTTTTTCAAGCTCTCAGGCAGATTGGCATTAACATCACACCTCCTCAACCAGGGCCTCCGGCAATAATGGTCAATGGCTCGGCAGATTTCTCCAAGATCGATGATGTCCTCAAGCAGATTGTTGCAAAAGGATTTGAACTTGCGTTTGTGGTCTTACCTACTGATAATACCCCAGCGTATGACTACCTTAAAACCGTCGCGGATACGAAACTAGGACTTCATACCATCTGTTCCGTCAGCTCCAAGCTTGCCAAAGAGCAAAATCAATACTTCAATAATGTGGCACTCAAGTTTAACCTCAAGCTTGGCGGCGTCAATCAGTTAGTTGACAACACTCGCCTTGGTGTCATCAATGAGGGGAAGACCATGGTGCTGGGTATTGACGTCACACATCCCTCCGCTGACTCTTCCTCAAATGCGCCAAGTGTGGCGAGTATGGTAGCTACAGTTGACAGAGTGCTCGGCCAGTGGCCAGCGGCTCTGCGGGTCCAGAAAGGCCGCGAGGAGATGGTGGCCGATCTAGGTGGCATGCTCAAATCACGCCTTCTTCTCTGGAAAGCAAAGAACAAGGTTCTTCCGGAAAACCTTTTAGTTTACCGTGATGGTGTTTCCGAAGGCCAATATGACCTCGTACTCAATGAAGAGTTGCCTCTTTTAAGAGATGCCTGTGCAGAGCTCTATCCACCTGCCGACACGAAGCAGAGTAAACCGTACTTTACCATTGTGATCTGCGGCAAACGCCATCACGCCCGCTTTTACTCATCCAGCCTGAAAGACACTGACAAATCATCGAATCCTCGTAATGGTACTGTTGTCGATCGCGGCGTCACCGAGCCTCATCTGTGGGATTTCTATCTCCAAGCCCATACTGCTCTCCAGGGCACTGCTCGCTCTTGCCACTACATTGTCGTCCTGGACGAGATCCTACGCAAACGCCCCATTCAAAAAGCCCTTGGCTACAAGAACGTAGCAGATGTCCTCGAAGACATGACGTACTGCATGTGTCATCTCTTCGGCCGCGCAACCAAGACTGTCAGTCTTTGCCCGCCTGCTAAATATGCCGACATGGTCTGCGAACGGGCGAGAAAGTATCTGAGCGGGTTGTACGACATGAGCACCCCTTCAGCGACCCCAGCGGCGAGTTCTGTGGGAAGCCGGAGGCCGGACGCGACGAATGAGGATGTCCAGGTGCATCCGAAGTTGAGAGATACGATGTTCTATCTTTGATGCAACGTTTGAAGATGCAAGAAGGTAGGTTTACGAAGGATGACTGGACATGATGACAGTGACGATGTTACGACAGGATGCGAAACGGCGGGATAAAATTTTCAATCACGGATGTGGCTCTTACTGCTTCCAAGGCCACCTCGTAGCATAATTAGTTGAGAGCAAGTTGCTTCCGAAGTTTCCAGAGCGACCTTCTTTAGCTACTTTAGCCGAAGCAACATTCTCAGTAGTTGTCTATTAGCTGATTTACGTCACACAAGGAGTTTGTACACCTGCGCCTGGAATGAGTGAGCTTTATACTCTTAATCTTGATCATGAAGTCATATTCCTTGAATAAAATTCCGAACAAATACATCACGAGTAATACAAGACTGCGGAAATTACTGAAGATACTAATTCTTTACTCAACTGATAATTTATTTTCTGTTCCACGGAAGCAATATCTCTCGAAGATCAAGAACTATTTCTCTGCCGAAAGTACAACAATGGAGCTCGAACAAGCTTTAACGTATCGCCAAATTGCTTAAGATGTCACTCAACACCTACCTACCGTGTTGGCATTCATGACCGCTCGCCCCCATCATATTCCTTCCCCCCACGATTTCTGATACCACCTTAATTAACCCCAAGGCCTAAAAGAAGTAGCGGAAGAGATCTACAAGGAGTATGATGGTCGATGAGGAGGAGGTGACGGGCTCAGCGTTTCGGACGCGCACGCGGAAGCGGAAGCGTAGGGTATTGGGATGAGGGGGACTTGAGTGTGGTAGGTAGAGATCTGTGGGGAAATAGGGGTGGGAGCTATGGATTGGGTTTGGATACGGTGGTGAGTAAGGTAGCTGTAGCGTTGAGGGTTGGGATTGATGGTTTCTATGTTGAAATTGCGCACATGACCCACGGTCGCTTTTCTCAATTCTCAGTAATTGCTTTCCCAACTACAACCTTTCCTTGCTGTTGCCTACATCCTGACGTGCTCAAGTGCGAATACCTGCTCTGGTCAGTTAAAACTATGTATCACTACTGAAGACGGCTCTGAATTCGTGGGTAGCAACGGCGGATACTTACAAAGGCGGTGGCGATTGGTGGTGACGCGCTCGAGTCTCAAGATTGGTCAAGATTTGGGCATGCGCACACCTCCGTTTAGGCGTGTTGGAGTTTCCAGTCTATCCGCTGGTGATATGAAATGAGCCATTTACCGGATGGCCCTCTACTTTGATAAAGTTTCAAAGTGACGGATTTTGAGTGCTAGCAATCTCGGTTCTCTCATAGATGGTGTTCGTTCTGTAGTTTCTACAACCGAAGCAGCTTGTGTCGCTCTTGTCGGTAGTCAGCGAGCTGCTGCTGTTGTGGATCCAAGTATTCGAGACGTCTTTGCGGACTAACGCGAGAGCCAACTTGAAGCTGACTTCAGCACCAACTGAACACAATGATGTTGGTTTGGCGAAAAGCAACTATATTCAGCACCGGGTAAAGCAGAGTAGTGATTGTATGCTCGAGGCCAATCGGATAGGTGACAGCGACAGCTCGAACCCAGGCATATAATGTACCTCTTTTTGGAAAATCGATAATCGGTATTCCTAGACATTTCATGAAAGTACCGGCAACATTACAGTCGAGATTGCAATGTAATTGAGAAACAGCTTAATTCTGCCGCTCCATGCTAGTCGAATGAGCTTTTTCTTAGGAGAGGCTGCATTCCAAGCACTTTCGTGCATTCGTCCAATAGTGATTCGCTCCGCAAACTCGCCACGCCACCTGATGAGCATCACATTTAGCATGCACTCTCTGTAGTCATCCCATTCATCTATATTGGGCTCATAATAACCGTCCATTGGCGCGTTCGAACCCGACTGCGATAAGAGAACGAGTTCTTTTAGCTCATCCTTGGCATCTACGAAAGGCGCTTTCCATAGGAAGCCCGCTTTGCGGTGGTCTTGGTCGTAGATCCAGATTCGGGGCCATGTGTCAGGGGTGCCGAGCCCTTCATCGGTATCAAGCTTAGGCGCAGTCACAGTAGGTTTGTCGACAGGTACGTGGAAGTTCTTCAAAGACACCGGGGTCGGAGCAGCTAAGGCCCAGAATTGCAGCCACTCCTCTGGATTGCTTGGGTTTTTCCCGGGTGGATCCTGGTCGAGGGTTCCGATTCTGTCTAGAGAAAGCGCTGCCTTTGAAGTTCGTGGCTGCCGCGGGACCGTGGGCAGGGAGATTATGGGCGGATTATACTCGAACATCTGGTGGCCAATATTAGCAGGAGGAATCTGCCGTTTCCTCTTAATGACACTCATGAAGTGTTCACCATGGAGCTCGAAGTGATCAATTCTCGATACCAAGCCAGAATGCCATGGTCGGTAAGTGACTGGCCCAATCCAGGCTGTCCAAGAGTAAGTGGGCAGGACCAATTGTTGCTTGGGGGTGTCTTCATCCTCTAGTATCCTGCGGTCAATGGAATCCTTTGGTCTCCATAGAAGGGCATGGTCCCAGATCTCTTTTGGTAGACCCTTAAAGAATGACCATTCATACATCTTCTTACAGACTACCTGGGCTCCTTCAAAAGCGAGGAGAATGTCTCGTGGGTAGCTGAGACTCTTAGCAGAATACAGTTCTATCAATTGAGAATATGATTTCCATGTATCAGGCCATGGAGTCGCCTTCACCTTCGAGAGCAGCCCCACAGATCGAACGCTTGAGCTTTCGTATAACGATGTAGATTTCGGGAATAGTTTCAAAGCTCCAAAATCGGGAGTGTAATAAAAGGTAGCCTGGTCTAAGTCTGAGGATACACGCTCGCAAACGATATCTTCACGCATAGAATCACATCTGCAGTCGAAGTGTACTTGTCGATCAGTAAATATAAGAGATCGACGCGAAAGTAGTCTTTCTTGAAAAGTCCAAGCTCTGGTGTTCCACATGGAGGTATTCAGCTGTTGAGACAGCATCGGCATTGGGACTAGAAGTCTTAATCCTTGAATTACATCTGTGTATTGAGTTACTGATCTAGAGCCCGGGCGTAACCCGGGTAGTGAAGCATCTGCATTAGTACCCCCGGCGGCTATGATACTCAATACTGCCTGGGAATATATCAGACCCATCTGGCTTATTTGTTCAATCTTCTCTTTCGGGTTATCTTGAACAATGCAAAGTTGATCACACCACAGATATCTTTCGCCAAGACAGCCAACGAGCTGTATAGAATCCAGAAGAGTTTGACCTAATATATCAGTCCGCTTCGCCAAGGAAGAGTCCTTTTCCATAGAGAGTTTGTTGCGCATAGTCAGCTGTATAATTTTGGCATTACCCCATACATAGCTCAGAGCAATATATCTGGAGTGTTTCGAAGCTTTCACAATACACATCCTCTTCACGTCGATGAGCCTAAGTCCTGAGGGAAACTGTCTGATCTTCTCCCATGGGGTATAATCACATTCAAATGTGTGGTTCTCTTTACAGTTTTGTATCCAACCACGAACTAAATTGAGGTCTACGCATTCCTGAAGAAGCCGACCATGATACAGGGGTAATTCTCCAATAGAGACTGCATCATCGGCTGCAAGCTTTATCTCTCCATGAGGAAATCGCAGTCTTGAAGACTCCAATGACAAGGAACTGTTGCTTGTAATGCTGAGCGTAATTGCTTTATGCACCTGGGCAATTCGCGATGTTCTGCTTCCAGTCACAGCAGGATTTATACCACATGTGACCCTGCCGCCGTCTGAGGTCTTCAACCTTGGGAGATCTTCAGGCGTCAGAATTTGATCTGGGCGACTCGAGCATATCGAATGAATAACCAATCGACAGAAGGCACAGTATTTTCGCTTTGCTATATCATCCAGATATCCTAAAGAGTGCCAACACTTAGTACTGGCTCCGCCAGGAGCGCAAAACCTGTCCTTCCGTGTATGCAAATCGACCTGTTTGAACATATCGAGAAAGTTCAGGCATCGACAGGAAGTACATAAAGAGTCGTCTACTTCCACGGAGTTGTAATCCATGCCTTTGGTTGGGCTTTCTCTACTTCTGGTGCAGTGAGTGATCCTTACACGAACAGCGTCGTCTTCATGCGTAGAATAGAGATAAACGTTAAGCAACCTCAGTGTTTATAGAGCAAGAAAGTCTTAGCATTCTGCTTTGAGCCATGTACTATCGAGGGTCAAAGATTCATGTGCTGAGATGTAAGGATACGGAGTGTGGACATGAGAACACCACACGATGCCAGAGCGTCGCGCTAGCAGCTCCCTGCATGTTAAAATATGCGCCTTGTCGGTGTAGGGCTCGTATGCAGCACTGATTTGAACTTTCACGATTCGGGCAATCCTAGATGGATAGTTATCCATGCATTTTACCAGCAGCGCAATCGCTTTACAGTATGTGAGCAAAGACTAACTCATCTCCAATACCTCACTTTCGTATCTACCGGCAGCGTATCTACCATTGAACAAACAATACATTGAACGCACGACATAAAATTCGAATAGAACATTAACAGAATATACCTTAGCGATGACAGATGTTTTCCTCGGCGTAAGCTCGGTACCGCTCTAGCACGTCAGTCTTCTCAATACCTCCGTCTCTAACCTGCCATGAGAAGGCGTAATGCGCTGCTACGGCTTTACCGTCAATCACGGCGTCTGGAATAGATAGATCAGTATGAGAAGTTCCCCTGTTGAAAAAAGAAGACCTACGCCTTCCGAGTCTTTTAGGAAGAGTCACTGTCAAGAATTCCTCATCATCGTCTGGAAATGGTCGATTGTTCACAACGTCGTCACCCCATATGGCGATCAAGTTGATGCTCACACGATAGTATTGGTAGTCCCACATGTCAAAGTGGTACTTGGATATTTCTGCTTCCCCCCCCTCGAGGGCCTCCAAGAATGAATAGTGCTGCTGCGCAAGAACAGCCCAGCTCTTCAGCCCCGGCCCAGACTGCAGGTATGTGGCCGTTGTTATGGGAGTACCGTCTAGGTTATATTCGGGGCCGAGAGGCAGCCATCGATGGGTCTTGGAGAGCGGTGAAAGCGTCCTCTGGAGGGAGAATGACGGATGACCAGTCCACATGGGAAGCTCAGATGCACGCCAAGAAGCTTTCTCAGGCAGTTGTTGAGGCGGGTCCAATTCGGGCAGATATGGACGTATTACGCCGAGATGGTAGTGCACCCACGAAAGCGCTGGGTTGTTGATGGTGTTGGCGGATGTGAGAAGGTTTTCGGGATGGGCAACTTTCGAGGCAACTAGGCGAGAAATAGTGGAATTATCAATAAAGACCTTGAGTCCTCCTAGTTAGCATGAGTATACGTCATGCTTTGCAGCATGACCGAAAGAATGTGTCTTACCACATCATCGTCTATCTTAATGTACATCACCCCTCTTTCAACGTTATCCCATACCGCGCCGTAAGGAACTCTGCTCGAATCGCCGCTGGAGTGTGTGAGGTTTAATCTAGAGTAGCCGCTTGTGGTAGATACCAGATGGTCCAACCACTTCAGATCTTCCGCGTCGTTGGTTCGTGCAACAAATATAACTTCGTCTAGCAGCCCGCCATTTGTAACAAGACTATGCTATAACGATAACATGTCAACCTCTCGCATAAATGAGATGAAAGCGGGAAAGTTATACTCTAAGGTAACAGTCCAAGATAGACACTCGAGAGCGACGCCCGTAAAACACCAAAGCCTTGACTTGAAAATTGGGAGGAATTTCAGGCACAACAATCTTTCGAACCGGGCCTAAAGTCGGTTTGTAGAGCAGGGTCCCCAATATCAGGAAGATCGTAACTAGAAATCCAAGCACCAGAATCTTACACATCACTCCAAAAGCTCGACGCCTTGGAACTATATTTTCTTGTAAAATGGTATAGGGCGGGTAATGGTATTGGGGAAGCATTGTAGTTGGCGCGAACCCTGTGTTGTAAAACGCGCTGCACGAGAGTACAAATCTGCCCGAGATCTGCGCAGCATGCTGCTTTCAGAAAGACACTTGGAGGAACAGAGAAGAGAGTTTTGGGTGAAAAGAAAGATCGCTCGTGCGCATAATGGTGTCCTGTACCCAGCAAGCTACTGTAGCAGTCAAGATCAAAGGCATTCTCGTAGGGAAAATGAGAGGCTTTGTCTCGTGTGCGAACGGGCCAGTTGTGGCCACGTCTATGCGACGCCCGCAAGAACCCATGTTTCGCATCTTGCCATGTTTTAATTAGAACGACTATATATGATGCAGGCAGAAGGTGTTGTCCAAGGTATTGAAGCTAAGTGTTGAAGGATTATCGAGAGACTTGTGGCACAAGGGAACCAGGCTAAGCCCCATGTTTCGCATTTTGCGACCTCAGCCCCACGAGGCTGAGGGCTTCCGAGTAGGTCGTGTAAAAGCATTGTTGGGAAACCGAGACCGCTCTTGCGAAAAGGGAAGATGCTGAGAAAAGGTAGTAGCACCTGCATCGAAAGCGCTTCCTGGGGTGGTAAAGCGCTGGGAGAATGGGATGGACGAAGCAGCGGCTTGAGGCAGTGTACAGCCACCAAAAGCGGCCCCCGTAACCCTATACCTAAAGTAAAGAAGGAATTTGATCCATCATCATACATATGTGTTTTTCCCAAGCCCTACGAGTAGCTTGAAGTGGGCAAATGGCCCCGAAAGGATTCGGGGCCTGTCATTCTCATTCCACGCCTTTGGTGGATTTTGATTCCTGGTTTGACAGGGGCCTATCGTGCCAATAACATCATCATGTGTCGAGGCGGAGCGTGACAGTCCTGCTGTTGAGCTGAGATCTAGGGCTGAGATCCTGCCAGCAAAGGATGGAAGATCTGTTATGACCCACCATGTCCGCCATACGGGTACGGAATATCTACCTGTATTGATATTATCTCAGAACAAAGTATTGCCAACCGAATGTTCCCTGAAACATTGACATATTTCGCAGCGCCAGATGTCAAAGGTAGTCGTACATGCGGTGCCATGCTCTCAACAACGACCTGGAACCCAACCCGCCTACTTCGTGTTGAAATCTAACTAAGTTCTTGTAACTCAACCGTCTGCAAAACACATATTCTAGACTGCATCTGAGCATGTAAATCTCAAAGCTTCGCCTTTAATATCCCGTCTCACCATTTCCTTTGGCCACAAACTGCTCGCCTTCCACGAAATCTCAATACCCGGAAATCCATAGTCTCTGTAGCGCTCTTGTGACTGCTTTGATCTAACGAATGAATAATTTTAGTCATGTTAAGCAGAGTAACACTAGAGCTCTGCCCAGCGTCGAAGGTGGTACCACGTACGACTTCTGGAGTGCGCCCGTCGGAATCAGCAGCAACGGCGCTACCCAACAGATCAATATTGGAACCATCAGACTTATACCTTCCTCATTCTCAATTCTCTTCACAGAATATCGTTCTGGTTTCCCTTCATGTACCTTATTTGTCAAGTCCTTTAGATAGAGAATCAGAAGACTTGAAGCTCGACTGGGCATATTCCATGTTAACGGACCATTGTAACTGATGTCCTTATCATCTTCCCCTTGCCCTTCCGCCTACGAAAATTTTGTAAATGGAGTAGCCTCGCACCAATCAGCCGCGGTAAGCTTGTTATTACCGCCAAAGATATGCTCCAAAGGTCCAGGAGCGCACATCGGCTCGTTTACTGCGACCACGATGCTGTCCATGACGATAAGCTTCTTGTTACGTTGTAGCAACACTTAGGTATACTGTTTATACTGCTACCTATTCTTGTGGTTTCCGATCCCTCTACGTTCTGGGATAGCTGAGCTCCCAAAACTGTTGCATTTATGTCAGAGTAAAGCGTCAGTCCTCCGGTGTGTTTTCTCGGCATCCAGATGGAAAGCGAGCTCTTCGTTTTCGCGTTTGTGATTATACATGAAGGGATCCCATTCAGCTCGGGTAAGCCTCACAGCCAATACAACGAGGTACTGCCTTTACCCCATGCCAATAAACAAGTCCCCGCAATGCGCCTTCGTCGAAGACTAACACATCACAGTAATTTAAATGCATTGAATCCATCAACATAGGGCACATGGTATAGTGTGGCTTCCATAAGGCGCGGAGAAAGCCGGGCATAGAGTGTGTGGCTTGTAAAGAGGCGAGGCTACACGCAGGAACTGCAGCCCTTGTTGCGAAAAGGCAGAAGGAAACGGTAGATAAGCAACGAGAAACTGGTTCGAATTCAAGGGACAATGGTAACAACGGAGGTCGCCCTAGCAGTGAAAATCATGCGAAGAAAGGAAACTTCGAGAGCGCACCAGACGGCGGAAACAATTTTAAGGCTTTCTTGTGAGCATTGATATACTGAAATTCCGCTGCTATTGTCTCCTCAGGGCAGAGCAAAGGCAAGGAGAGCATAGAGTACTTGCAAGACCATTCTCATGCAAGACCAACCTCGTGCATGAAGCCTTGATTCATGGTTGTCTCCTATGAGCAGTAGGTTGACAGAGGGAAAAGCTCGTAGCCAGCGATGCAGTTGTATCACATGGACCGATAATCTCACCAATCAACTGCATATGGATACGCTCTGAAAGTTAGAATCGACCAGCGGCTTGCCTTAAGGCCAACAGAAAAATGTTAGTCTTATCGTTAGAAACAAACACAAAGATTTGCGCCTTTCCCCAGACGATGTTTTAGATTACCGCTAGGAGTACTCCCGGGCCCGTGCACGTTCCGATCCCGTGCACACCCTAAACCCGATTAGTAACCAATACTATTTTTATTATTATTCAACCACCATTCATAGAATCAAATTGCAATTAATATAGAGAGTTGTCGATATCTATATGAAGCTTCCAAGCTATAAGAATTAATCATCAAATCGCTTAGGAGCTTTGAATTGCCTTTCAGCTCGCGTAGACCTGATTTGACTAGGCCCCCTTTCCACCTCCTCAATAGCAACAAAATCAGTGAATTGCTGTACTTTCACCTCTTTAGACTTCTTCTTTTGCCATTTCTGAAGCTCTTTAGCCTTCAGCTTTTGCTTCTGAACTAGACGTCGTTGCTTCAATTCCTTCGCCCGTAGCTTCTTTTTTCGCTTCGCTTCCTTCTCTCGTTTCGCCTTCTTTTTTTCCCGTTCCACCTTTCTTTCAGCTATTAAACGCTGTTCCTCTAGCTTTCTAAGCTCTCTTTGTTCCTTTTCTTCAGTCTTTTGAATAGCAGCTTGCTGTTTCTCTTCGATTCTTTGAATTTGACGATCACGAGCCGCCTGAATCTTATTAGGACTAAAAAACATCCCCTTTGCCTCATCATTAACTTCTAAATCGTCAAATAAAGACTTTTCACGTCGTCTGCGACTTCTTTCAATACGTACTGTTCATCGAAGATCTTCATTTTCTGCTTTTAGAAGAGCAACATCTGTAGTAAGCTTTTTCATCGTATTGTTCAACTTACGAGCTTCCGAACCAATTACTTCTTCTACAACTGACTTCATTAATCGTCGAATCTTTCTTCAATCAGCTTCTGACAATGCTGAAGAAGAAGAATGGCTTGAAACAGATCTAGCGTTCGATTTAATCTGCTTTATGATCTGTGACGGATTGAAAGGCAGCAATTCTGTCTTTTCCCATTCACTTTTTATGTTGGCATGCGTGAAAGCAGCTTGATATGCAGGTCAAAACAGGTCAAAGAAGTCTCTTTTTGATATTCGAGAAAGTCCTTGACTCTTAAAGATTCAGTCGTTCAGGTTTTGCGAGTAGTAATTGGCCAAAGGGTTGAATAAGCTCACATCCAGAGGTTGAAGACGATGCGTAGAATGAGAAGAATATAAAGCCACGAGCATCTTGTTCTGCTCACACCAGTCAAGAAACTTCATGTTGATATGACTGTCATGCTCGTCAACAAATAGAAGGCGATAATCCCGTGAATTTCTGGCTTTTGACCTCGTATTTCGGTCAAATACGGTAGTGAGCCAAGAGTAGACCAATTCATCGTTGGTCCAGTCAGTAGCGAAGGAAGCAAAGAAGCAGAATTGCTCTTTGAGATCATATTCAGTAAGTCAGCTGTCCTGAATATTACCTGATATCGCCTGATAAATGATCGAAGGGGGTATATAGGTCATATTCATGCAAATGGTTGCAATCAAGATAATTCATTCTCTATTGCCGTCTTGATCAGCACTCAGCAATTTGTCACTGTCAAGATGCTTTAGACTGAAGACTCTTCGAGTCTTTTGAAGCAGTTCAAGTAGAAAGCTCTTTTCATTCATATTGTATGTGTTTTTAGAAAGAACCTCATATTCTTCGATTTTTTGCTTTACCTACCCTTATATTAGTATGAAACTAAACGGAATGAAGGCACTTACTAGATCAAAATAAAGCTGATATTGATATGCATTATCAGCTTTCTTTCGCTCTAGATCAGCTTCTTGTAGAAACTTTGACTGTAGTATATCTGAATGACGTCGAACGAACTCATAAGACCAGTTTTTGCCTGGCTGTTTTCCAGATATATTATACGCAAAAACACGAATCATGGCATTGGGAGAAGGTAT
>JAABUU010000797.1_pt1 | contig 64042 bp, 57 predicted proteins | sample 5559301 | NCBI WGS metagenome assembly JAABUU01 (sample SAMN10711884, study PRJNA513360) | rock metagenome | isolation source: Antarctica rocks | place: Antarctica: Victoria Land, Richard Nunatak white
GTGAGGAGTTGCAGAAACTCGCCCACGGTCAGGCCCGTCGCGGCCAGGAACTCGCGGTCTTTGTGTTTCAGGGTGTCGTAACTGAGCATACTTACAGTATAGCCTATTGCCGATAATGTTTATTATACGGAAGTGGATGGAACCGTGCAGGTCTGGGTGCGCGACCAGGGACAGGGCATCAATGTGGAAAACCTCCCTCGCGCCGCCCTCTCCAAAGGGTACACCACGGCCGGGAGCCTCGGTCACGGCATGAAAATGATGCTGGAAAGCGTGGACCGTCTCTGGCTCCTGACCAGCCCGGAAGGCACCACGGTGGTCATGGAACAGGATCGCCTGCCGCCGCCGCCGCCGTGGTATTAGACCTCTTGCCCCAGCTGATCCCACGGGGCTGAACCCCTATGCTTTAAAAGAGCATATCCCCGCCTCTGCACTGGTCAGCACTGGCTACCTGGAAGGCAGACCCGGAGGGGCGCGGGCATCAAATAATGATGTAGGGGCGCGATTCATCGCACTCTTCTTCTCCGTCTTTGTCTCCTTCTGGTCCCCCAGGCTTGGAGGTCGTGGACGATCCACCGTCTTCCTCCTAAACGTCACACATTGACCCGAAATACGGTATCATACCGACAATGATCATCCGCTTCTACAACCTCGGCAAGATCAAGGAAACGGCGCTGGATTTGCGCCCGTTGACGGTCATCATCGGCCCGAACAATTCCAACAAGACCTACATCGCCTACTCAGTTTATGGGCTGTGGCAGGCGGAACAGCGTGAGGCGACGCCTCTCGATGACATCCTCACCCTCGCGTTTGATAATGTAAAAGATAATACGTTACGCATTCCGGTTGATCAGGCGCTCCGCGACCAACTCCAATCCCATAGTGATCGGATGTGTAAGCGGTTCGCGAATAATCTAGCGAGTTACTTCCAGGACGCGAGCGGCAAGCTGTTTGCAGATACCCACTTCCACCTGGAGCTATCGCTTGATGACCTTCTTGGCGCATTGTCCCATTTGTCCGGTGAACCACTGTATTTCATGGGCTGGCAATTCCAAGCCACCGCTGAAGGTAGCGCGATTAAGATCAAATACAGCCGATCCGCGGGGCCGCCAAATCTGGATGCTGAAGCAAGGGAGATTGCCAAGATCGGAGTTGATCTACCGCTGGGAATGCGGGTCATGTTTAGCTCTACTATCCAAAGAATGCTCTTTCCCCTGCCGTTTCTGCTTCCTGCTGAACGTAATGCCTTTATCATTACTTATAAGATGCTTGCCAACCGGCGGTATCAGGCATTACGAGAAGGCTATAGGCAAGCTTTTACTGGCAAGGGGAGTGTTCAACGTCGCCTGAATTTGTTGCGCGAGGGTGGCGAAGTGCGTTACCCACAGCCCGTCGAGGACTTCCTAGACTTCCTCACGGACGTGGAAGAAGCCAAGTCGCCGAACCTGCGTGGCCCATTTGCCAAACTTGCGGATACTATTGAGAATAGTATACAAAACGCCAATAGGACGCGCTACCGGCCTACGGCGCTAGGGGGCAAGGAGATCATCACGCAGGTGGAAAAGGGGCTGGACATTGACCTATACAATGCCTCGTCTTCCATCAAGCAGTTGGCCCCCCTGCTGCTGTATCTGCGCTACCGGGCGCGGGAGAACGACCGGCTCATCATAGACGAGCCGGAGATGAACCTGCACCCGGAGTCGCAGGCGAAGCTGCTGGAAGTGCTGGCGATGCTGGTCAACCACGGCGTCAACGTCCTCCTGACCACGCACAGCCCGTACCTCATGGCGCACTTGAACAATCTGGCGCAGGCGGGGGACACCTCGCAGGCGGTGCGGAACCGGCAGGCGAAGTCGCTCTATTTGAAAAACCCGGACAGCCTGCTGCGGATGGACCAGGTCAGCGCCTACGAGATGCGGGACAACCAGTTGCACTCGCTGAAGGACCCGGATTACGGCATCCGGTGGGACACACTCAGCGACGTGTCGGCGGACTTGCAGCAAAGGTATTTTGCCATCTATGAGGAAGGACATGCGAAGGAACGCGCGCGGAACGGGCGAAAGACTGCAAAAGACAGACAGCCGGCGGGCGGACAAGCAGGGGAAGATCAACCGTGAACTGTTCAACTTCCTGGAAAACCTGCTGGTGTTTCGGACGATGCCGGAACTGACGGTGCCGCCCGAAAGCAGCGTCAAGTTCCGCATCACGCGGCAGGCGTCGGAGCGAGGCGTCTGCCTGCTGATCCACATTGACAGTCAGGATGATCCGATCTTTGAGGCGCAGGAGTCGCGCCCGGACTACCTGGCGGTTTATCTCCACGGAGGCGGCTGCATCTGCACGATCATCGAGATGAAAAGCAAGGGCAGCCGCGACCTGAAGCATGGTCTGACGCAGATCAAGATGCTGGCGGACAGGCTGCGGCGGGAGTTCCGCGACTGCCTGCCGCCGCGCTTCCGGCTGCACATCCAGGGCGTCCTGCTCTGCCAACCCAATGCCGACGTGCCACGCGCGTTGATTGCCCGCATGGCCGCCGACGGCCTGACCATCATGCCGGTGCAATCCCAACACCGCGCCGAGTTGTTCCCCTACATTTCCCGCGTCAACACGCTCCAATCCTGGTACAAAGACGAAGCCCGCAGCACAACCCCTCCCAGCCCGCTGGAAGCCATGCTGTCGCGCGACTCGCTGCGTGTCCGCCTGCCTCTGTCTGAAGCCGCTTCCGGGGCCACGCTGCGCGAGGCGTCGTTGCACCTGTGCTACGCGGTGACGGAGCCGCCGGGGGAAGTGACATGGACTGTCCGGGAGCGGCACTGCGTCCTGCTGGTTCGTGAAGAGGGAACAGCTCTGACGGAAAGCCTGCGGCGGGATGTAGAACTGAACAATCTGCAAGCCAAGTTCTCCGTAGAGGCGTTATAGCTCCACTTGAACTTACGCCCCGACCATCTCCACGAACTTGGCGGGGAGGACGACGGGCTTGCCGCGCGCGAACTGGATTTCGAGGCGGGGGCTGAGGCGGTCGCCCCGGACGGCGAGGATGACGCCGACGCCGTGCTGGGGGTGCTGGACGCGCCCGCCGACACGGGCCGCGCCGGGGCGGAAGGCGGTCGGCTCGGGCATCGGGGCGGGCGGCGGCGGGGCGAGATCGGCCAGGTCGGAGAAGGCGTCGGGATTAAACGCGGGCGCGGGGGCGAGGGCGGCCCAGGGGGCGCGGTGGGCGTCGGTCAGGCCCAGCGCGTCGGAAAGGTTTTGGCGGGCGGCGGCGTCGAGCAGCGCGTGCAAGTGGGCGGCGACGGCGCGGATTTGGTGGGGCGGGGCGTCCCACCAGGTCTGGAAGTAGCGTTCCAGGCCCAGCGCGGGGGCGTGCCGGACGAAGGCCAGCGCGTCCGCCGTCCGCCACGAGGCAGGGTCGCGAGCGATCAGCGCCCCGACCTGACGGACGGCGTCCAGGGTGGGGCGCCAGTCGGCTTCGGCGAGAAACTGCGAGGGCGGCTCGGTCTTGACGGTGTGCAGGTGTAGCTGCGACTGCGTGCGGGTCAGGGCGACGTAGAACAAGCGGCGTTCTTCCTCGATCTCGTCCGGGCCGCCGTAAGGGAAGATGCCCTGGTTGCAGTCGGGGACGAAGACGACCGGCCATTGCAGGCCCTTGGCGCGGAAGACGGTCAGCAGGGCGACCGAATCCGCCGCCTGTGTTCGGTTCTGGCCGACGCCGCGCGCGGCCAGGTCGTCCAGGTGGGCGAGCAGGGCGGCGGGCGTGGGCAGGCCGTGGGCGTAGCGGATGAACGCCTCGACGCTTGCGGCCCGCGCCGCCCCCGTTTCCGGGAAACCGCTCGACCGGCGCAGGTAGTCGAGGTAGCCGATCTTGTGATCCAGCAGGGTCAGCGCGGCCCCGGCGGGCAGCGTGTCCAATGTTCCGGCCAGCCAGGTCAGCGTTTCGGCGAGGTCCCGCAGGCGCGAAGCTAAGTGGTCCGAAGCGCTTTGGGCGGCTTCGGTGAGCGCCTGAGCAAATGAAGCCCCGTGGTGGACGGCTTGGGCGATGCTTTCACCCAGGGCGCGAGAGAGGTAGCGGGTAGGTTTGTTGGCGATCCGAAACCAGCGTATTTCCCAGTCGGATGCCGTCCCCCTCGCCCCCAATCCTGGGGGGGCCGGAGAAGAACTTGGAGGGTCGGGGGACCCGACCTCTACGCGCCGTGTAGGGGCGGGGGGGGCTATTTCCCGCTCCCTCTGCGCCAGCCGCAGGTAGTCCAGCAGCGTCGAGACTTCAGGACGGGCGTAGAACGGGCTGCTGCCGACGACCCGGTACGCCTGCCCCGCCTCCAGAAGGGCCTGCTCCAGATGGGGCGTCTGGGCGTACAGGCGGACGAGGATGGCGATCTCGTCGGGCCGGCGCCCCGCCCCCAAAGCCTCCCCCACCAGCGCCGCGATGTGCCGCCCCTGCCGCTCCGGCGAGTCCTCCCCGTGTACCTGCACTCCGCCGCCGAAGCCGCGCGTCAGCGACAGGCGCTTCGGCTCACGCTTCCGGTTGCGCGCGATGACGCGGTTCGCCAGAGCGAGCGGCGCGGCATGGGAGCGGAAGTTGTCGCGGATGAAGTAGCGCGCCGCCCCGTAGCGGCGGGCGAACGAGAGGATCAGGCCCGGATCAGCCCCGCGCCACTCGTAGATCGTCTGGTCGTCGTCGCCGATCGCCATGTAGTTCCGGGCCGGGGCCGTCAGCAGGTCCAGCATCTCGGACTGGACGCGGTTGACGTCCTGGAACTCGTCCACCAAAACGCACTGGAACCGCCGCCGGGCCTCGTCCAGCACGTCCGGGAAGCGGTGCAGGCACTCCCACCCTGAAAGCAGCATGTCGTCGAAGGTGAGGACGTTCTCCCCAGCGCGGACGCGCTCGTACAGCCCGTACAAATCCCGATACCACTCGAAACCGGGCGGCGCGGGCGCCTGCCCCGCCACGGCGCGGGCGGACGGCGGCAGGTCGGCGCGGTCGAGGTCGGCGTACCACAGGTTCGCCTTCATCACGCCGACATAGGTGAGGAAGTCTTGCCGGTCCAATTCTTCCAGTTCCCGCGCGTAGGGCGCTTTGTCGCGCCAGGCGCGGGACAGGACGCGGCCCAGAAGCTGCGCCTCGCCGACGTCCTCTTCGGACGACAGCGCCAGTTCGGGCAGGCGCCCCCGCCGCTGGGCGAGACGGAGCAGGCCCCAGCTGACCGCGTGCAGCGTCTGCACCGGCACGCCCGCGCAGTGCGGCCAGCGGGCCAGGGCGACCCTGATGTCCTGGACGGAGGCCTTGCTGAACGAGGTGGCGAGGAGGGCGCGGGCGGGGAAAACGCCTTCGCGCACCAGCCGCTCGATGCGGTACGTCATCGCCGTGGTCTTGCCCGCGCCCGCCACAGCGAAGACCAGGGCAGGGCCATGATCGTGGGCGACGATGGCGCGCTGTTCGTCGGTCAGCGGGGTGTCGGTTGGGGAGGGGTTCACGCCTCTATTATACAGGAAGTCCACCTCCCGGCGCAAGCGCCCCGGCACTGGAAGAAGAACCCGGCACTGGAAGCAGGGCGCTTGCATATAGCATATAGTCAAGGTAGGGCAGGCACAGGGGACAGAGGGCAGGCACAGGGGCCTGCCCCTACGGAAAGGCGCGTAGGGGCAACCCCCCGTGGTTGCCCTTCCCTTTCGCCGTGGCTGCCCTTTATCTGCGATTGCCCCGGCACTGCCCTTTATCTGCGATTGCCCCGGCACTTCCAGTGCCGGGTTCCTCTTCCAGTGCCGGGTTCCGACTTCCCCCGTCGCTCCTACCCGCCTTTGTCGCCCATGCCTGACGCCGCCGTGCCCGTCGGCGACCCGCCGACCGTGCCGCTGCTCGGAACGGGCGTCCCGGACAGGCCGCCCGTCGGCGCGTCACCCGATTCGGACCCACCGGGCGCGGGCGACGCATTCTCCGTGTTCGGCATGGCCGCCTGCGGCGATGCCGCCGCGCCTGCCGACTCTTCCAGCGTGTCGCCGCTGTTCAGGCCCCCGTCGTCCATGCCGGCCGTGTCGCCCAGGCTGCCGCCCCCGCCCATCAACACTTCGTCGTTGGGCACGGCCAGCCCGCCCTCCGTGGGGCCGCCCCCGGTCGCGCCCGGCCCCGTGGCGGCGGGTCGGCTGCCGCCGATGGCGGCCACTTCGGCTGCTTTGTCGGTCATCGTCCTCGTCCTTTCTCGTTCCCCTACGCCCCAGTGCGCGTGCTGCCGTCCGTGTTGGGCGCGTCCACGCCGCCCGCGTTGGCGATGCCGGGGTCCACTTCCTCGCCCGTCTCGCCGTCCGGGAAATTGTCCACCTCGGCGGTGAGGCCGGGCGGGATCGTGTCCGCCGTCGGGCTGGGGCCGACCTGGCCGGTCGGGTTCGGCGGGGGCATCGGCATCTCGCCGTCCCTCGTGCCCTGCGGGGCGTCGGCCAGTTCGCGCACCAGGCGCTCTTTGACGTCCTCGGCGTAGTCTTTGCTCACGATGGGGTCCTTTCGGGTGTCTCTGAGGATGGTATACCCATAATCCTTCCTGCCACTTCTCCCAGATCGGCGCTCGCAATGTCCGGCTGCGGGCCAAGGGGACTCAGGGCCTGGTCGGGGCGGGCGACGAAGGCGGCCTTTAGCCCCGCCCCGAGCGCGCCGGCGATGTCCCAGGCGTGGGCGGCGACGAGGCGCGTCTCGCCCTGAGCCGCGCCCATTTCCGAGACGGCCAGCGCATACGGCGCGGCCCCCGGCTTGAGACGCCGGACGGTATCCGCCGAGAAGACGCGCTCGAAATAGGGCGTCAGCCGCGCGTGGGCGACCTGCTTCTGCGCGGCGTCGAGGGAGGACTGGGTCAGCGCGGCCAGCCGGAACCCGGCCTGCTGGAGCTGCCCCAGCGCGTCGGCGACATCGGGAAAGGCTGGGAGGCGGCGCATCCCAAGCAGGATGTCTTTTGTCGCCCCCGCAGGCAGCGAGACGCCGCGCCGGACGGCGACCATTTCCAGAGCGGCGCCGGCCAGCAGGCTGAACTCGGTGTAGACGCCCAGCGTCGTGTCGGTCAGCATGAGCTGGGTGAGCTGCTCGAACCAGACTTGACGCAGGCCGGGCCGGCCGAAGGCGTCCTGAAAGTGCGGGTCCAAGACGCTCAGGTCGAGCAGCGTCCCATTAAGGTCAAAGAGGCAGACTTGGCCCGGTTGGGTTTTGGGAGGCATGATGCCTGCCGTTTACCCTTGTCGTGGGGGAGGAAAACGGGGCGGGCGTTCAGAACCCACCCCGGCGCGAGTGCCGGGGTGGGTTCTACCGCCCCTCCGGCCAGATGTACCGCAGGAGCGGCGCTGCCGACCCATCGGAGCCGCCACTGGAATGGCGTGGCATGAAGCGGTAGGGCCGGCGGAAAGGCCGAGGGACTGCCCGGCGCGGGCGGTGAACGGCTTTGCGATGCGCCGGGGCCGGATGCCGGCGGGCGCGCGGCGCGTGAGCGGCCGGGGGCTTCGCGTGGTGGGGCTTTGGTTTTGCCGGCTTCGCCGATCCTATCGCTTTGTGCGGCGCAGGCCGCTTCTTGGCGGGGACGAGAGGACGCGGCTGCGACCAGACGCGGCGGGGCGCGGGCGCGACGGAAACGGATGCCGAGGGAGTGGATGTCGAAGGCGTGGATGCCGAAGGAGCAGGTGCCGGGTGAGCGGCGGGAGGCGCGGAAACCGGCGGGGCCGCGACCGAATGCAGGGGGGGCGGCGCAGGAGCCGGGGCGCGGCGATGCATCAAGGCGCTCGTGCCGATGCCGAGGAGCAGGAGCGGCAGCAGGGCCGCCCACCACCACCACCGCCCCATCGGCCACCGCCGCCTCAGCGCGCGGGACTTGGGCGGCGCGGCCTCGCGCGGCGCGGGCGCGGGGCGCGGCAGAGCCGCGCGCAGCGCCTCGGCGAAGGCGCCCGCCGTCGGGAAGCGCCGGGCCGGGTTCTTGTTCAGCGCCCGGCGCAGGGCTTTTTGGACGGCGGGCGGCAGGCCGGGAACGGGCGGCGGCGGCTCGTGCGTGACCTGATACAGCACGGCGGGGATGGTCGGCGCGGCGAACGGGGGGCGGCCCGCCAGCATCTCGTACAGCAGCGCCCCCAGCGCCCACACGTCCGAGGCCGCCGTGCCCGCCTCGCCGCGCACCTGCTCCGGGGCCATGTACGACGGCGAGCCGATGATCATGCCCGTACTGGTGATCGTCGTGTCGTCACTCTGCCGCGCGATGCCGAAGTCGAGCAGCTTGGCCGTCTCGTCAAGCAGGAGGAGGACGTTGGAAGGCTTGACGTCCCGGTGGACGATGCCCGCCGCATGGACGGCGTCCAGGGCGCCGGCGATCTGGGCGAGGACCGGCTGCGCCTGGGCGGGCGTCAGCGGACCCTGCGCCAGCCGCTCGCGCAGGGTCTGGCCCGTCAGGTATTCCATCGCGAGGAAATACGCCCCGTCCCGCTCGCCGACCTCATGGATGACGACGATGTTCGGGTGCGAGAGATGGGCGACGGCGCGCGCCTCGCGCCGGAACCGGGCGATCAGGTCGCGCTGCTGTTCCGGGGTGTGCGACGGGGGCAGGGCGAGCATCTTGAGGGCTACGCTCTGCCCGGTGCGCGTGTCCCGCGCCTCGTACACGGTGGACATGCCGCCGCGCCCGATCTCGCGCAGGATGCGGTACTCGGGGACGGTCTCCGGGGCGGCCGCTGCGGCTCCCATGATGAGGGTATCGGAGGGTGGGACAGTTTCCATAAAATCAAGCAAGGGGACTGTCGCCTTCAGGCGATAGAGGAATTGCTTCCCGCTCTGCGGGATTTTACCCTCACTGCCGTAGGCTCCCCCCGTCCTTTCACGTTTAGTCTTTAGGATTTAATCGAACGCCCCTTTGGGCATAATAAGATTGGTCGCTCCTGATGGCGTTATCCGACAATGATGGACGCCCTGGTGTAGTGTCGGCTACGATACCAGAAGCACTCCTGACGAATACAGAAACGGCCTTGTACCTTGACAACTGAACATCGCGGGTTGCGGCAGGTAGAACTTTAACGAATGGCGCGGAAGTCCCCTGGCTTTAGCCACGGGGATGGACAGCGCAACGCCCGTCTGCGGGCGTTCTCTTTTCTGCGGGCGTTCTCTTTGGCCTTTGGGGTATACTCTTTGTAGTCGTTTGTTATGTGTATCAAAGGCATATCGTAAGCCGCCGGATTGTATTGCCCGTTTTATCTTCGGACATGAACAGGTCTAGCAGTCCGGGTCAGGCCGGGGTCAATCCACACCTCTGGCAAAACCAAGACGACACAGATGTAGACAGGACTACACCAGTGGCAGTGGGGCAACACTGCTTTCGTGAAATGCGATAGAAGCCCCGCGCTTTAGCGCAGGGGAGTTGTCACAGTTGCTCCCATGTTACCCGTTCAGCCGCCGAAATGCGCCCGCAGGTCTGCCAGTTCTTCCTCGGTGAACAAGCTAAGGACCCGCCCTGAAGGGCGGGTCTACGCGGAGGGGCCACCCCTTCGGGGCTATAGATGAGGCCCGCGATGCCTGTTCCTAAGCCCCGCAAGCATTTTATCAAGGGGTGGCCCCTCCGAATAGGCCCGGCCTTTAGGGCGGGTCAGACCTTATGCAAGAGGTTCAATGGCCTTTCTACCGCCAGCGGTCCCGCTCGCCCAGACCGAGATGCGAGCCGAACAGGATGCCGAAGTCTGCCGAGCGGGCGGCGGGGTCGGGCGCGCAGTGGAGGGCCAGGGCCAGCGCGATGACGCAGTCGTCGTGGCCGCTGCCGCGCGCGGCCATCTTCAGGCGGCCCGGCCCGCCCGCCGCGTACTCGAAGTTCTTGAGCTCGTGGACGAGGGCGGGGTGCGGCGGGAACTGGATCGTCCGCGCGGACAAGGCGACGTTCAGCCCGTCAATCAGGGCCTGCTTGCTTTCCGAGCCGAACGTGAACCGCTCCACGGTCGGACGCCCCGCGCCGGGGGCGGTCTGGGAGGCGATCTGCCCGTCCAGCATGTCGGCGATGGGGTCGCCGATGCTGCTGCCGTCGGCCAGGACGCGCCGGGGCCGGAAGCGGACGACGATTCGGGCCGCGTCCTGCGCCTGCGTGTGCCAGCCCGTCGCCCGCCAGCGGCTCAGGTGGACCAGCCGGAACGGGCGCTGCTCGGCGTCCAGCACGGCCACGACGGTGTAATCGAGTTTTCGGCCCCAATCAATGCCGGCCACATAGCAGCGCCCCGGCTCCGCGGTCGAATCCAGCGACAGGCGTTCCGCGTCCAGCGCGACATGGGCCAGATCGGTGACGGCGGCGTCCACGTCCTCCTCGCGGAAGACCATGCCGAAGTCGTCAATGAACTTGGCTTCGTACTCCTGCGCGTACAGCAGCTCGCCCATCTCGTCCCGCTGCGACCGCAGCCAGGCGCGGTCGAGGTGTTCGTTCTGGGCCGTCGCGCACTGGAAGCCCTCATACGAGACGCCGTCCCCGTCCGCGTCTGGGGGCAGGGGAGGGAAGCCCAGGGCGTACAGCCGGTAAAAGGCCGAGCGGCGGCCGCTGGGCGAGGAAGCCAGCAGGAACTCGCCCCCTTTGTCGGCCAGCATCGGCGGCAGGACTTCGCTCAGGACGCGGTCCGGGACATACGCGGCCTCGTCCACGATGATCCGGTGCGCCCACAGCCCGCGCAGGCTGCGCCCGTCGCGCCCCGCCGTCCGGCACAGAACCTGTGACGAAGCCGCCGCGCCGTCCCGCTCGGCGACCGTGATGACCAGGTGCGGCCGGGCGCGGACGACCAGCGTCCGGCCCTGCTCGTCGGGACCGCCCCGCGCGAAGGCCCGCTCCAGCCGGTCCAGCACCGCTTCGCCCGTCAGCCGCGCCTGGGATTCGGTCGGCGCGACCACCAGCTGCCGGCAGCCGCGCTCGGCCAGGGCCAGCGTCGCGATGTCCACGCTCAGGCACTCGGTCTTGCCCCAGCGCCGCCCGCAGGCGGCGACCCGCACCGAGGCCCCCGAACAAAACAACTCCCGCTGGGCCGGGTGCGGCTGCCACCGCCACAGGCTTTCCGCCATCACAAGACGATCCAGGGCGCTCGCGATGCGCCCTTCTTTGTTCCGCCACACAGTTTCGCCTGCTTTCCGCCCTCCATGATTCCAGTATACCATAAAAGGAACATTCGTTCGTAATTTTCCGCCGTTTCGTCCCGACGGCTTGGCAAACGGGGAAACATCATCATTCAGGGTGATTGCCTATAAAGGGCAACCACGGGGAGGGAGGAGGGCAACCACGGGGGGTTGCCCCTACGCGCCTCGTGATCCGTTGTCACCCGTAGGGGCAGGCCCCCGTGCCTGCCCTCTGTCCCCCGTGCCTGCCCTCTGTCCCCCGTGCCTGCCCTGCCTTGACGGCTATAGGCAATTGCCCTGATGGGGAAACATCATCATTTGCGAGGCGGGGAAAAGCATGGTAAAATGCAGTACCACCAACCAGCGGCGCGAACTGCCTGCTGCCGCGAGTCCCATCCCATGCCTACCGCTGACAATCAACCCGGCATCTCCCCCGCATCGCCTGCCGGCACGGCGGCAATTCTGGAGCGGATCAGCGACGGCTTCCTCGCCCTGGACACCGACTGGCGCGTCACCTATGTCAACGAGAAGGCAGCCCAGGTTTTTGGTCGCCCGCGCGAAGACTTGGTCGGCAAGGCGCTCTGGGAGGAGTGCCCCGAAGGCATCGGGACCGCGTTTTATGAAGCCTCTCACGAGGCGGCGCGGACGGGGACGCCGCTCCAGCGCGAAGTCTTCTCGGCCCCGCATGGCCGCTGGTTTGAGTGCCACGTCTACCCCGCGCCGGACGGCCTTTCCCTTTTCTTTCGGGATGTGACCGAGCGGCGCGAGACGCGGCGGCGGCTGGAAGAAAACGAGCAGCGCTACCGCTCGCTGTTCGAGCAGAACGTGGATGCGGTCTTCAGCTTCGACCTGGAGGGGCGCTTCCTCGAAGCGAACGCCGCCTGCGAAGCCCTGTCCGGGTACAGCCCGGACGAGCTGCGCCACACCTATTTTCTGCCGCTCGTGGCGCCCGAAGACCAGGAACGGGCCCTGGAGATCACCCGGCGGGCGATGCAGGGCAAAGCCCAGCATGACGAAGCCCAGCACGACGAAGCCCAGCACGACGAAATCGTCCTCATTCACAAGAGCGGCCGGCGCGTTGATCTGAAAGTCGCCAAGGTGCCGGTCGTCGTGGGCGGGGCCGTCGTCGGCGCTTACGGCATTGCCAAGGACATCACCGCCCGCAAGCGGGCCGAGGCCGCCCTGCGCGAGAGCGAGACCTGGCTGCGCGCGGTCGCCGAAGCCAGCCCCGTCCCCATGACGATCACCCGCTGGGAGGACGGCATGGTCCTCTACGCCAACCGGCACGTCCGCGACCTATTCAGGGTCCCGCCGGACCAGGAAGTGATCGGCCGCCGCACCACCGAAGGGTTCTTCGTCTCGCCGGCGGACAGGGAAAGGCTGATCAGGGCGCTGGTCGAGCGCGGCCATGTCCAGGGCTGGGAGTGCCAGGTGCGCCGCGCCGACGGCGCCCCGTTCTGGACCAGCGGCGCGTTCCAGCGGATGGTCTACCGGGGCGAAGAAGCGATCTTCTCCGTCTACCACGACGTTTCCGAGGCCAGGCGGCGTCTGGACGAGGCCCGCGCCGAGGCCGAGCGCGACCCGCTGACGGGCCTGCTCAACCACCGGGCCTTTCATAAGCGGCTGGAGGAAGAAGCGGAGCGGGCGCGGCAGGGAGGGACGCCGCTCGCCGTCGCCGTGCTGGACCTGGACAACTTCAAGTTCTTCAACGACGCCTATGGGCACGCGGTGGGCGACGACGTGTTGCGCCGGGTTTCCGCCGTCCTGCAAACCGCCTGCCGCGCCGGGGACACGCTGGCGCGCTTCGGCGGCGACGAGTTCGCCCTGCTGATGCCCGATGTCGGCTCGGACACCACGGCGGACGCGGTGCGGGCGCGGCTGACGGCCGGCCTGGGGGACATTCGCTACACGCCTCCCGGCTCGGGCAGCGCCGTCCCCGTCGGCTTGTCGGTCGGCGTCGCCCTGTTCCCCGCCGAGGCCCAAACCCGGCTGGCCGTCGTGCAGATCGCCGACGAGCGGCTGCTGCGAGCCAAGACCGGCGCGGGGACGGATGCGGAAGCCCAGCGCCTCCGCGCCGCGATGCGGCAGACCGTCCCCGGCTTTTCCATGCTGGACGCGCTGGTGACGGCGGTGGACGCCAAGGACCGCTACACCCGCCGGCATTCCGAGGACGTCCTGACCCACAGCCTCCGGCTCGCCGACCGACTCGGTCTGGCCGCGTCCGACCGGCAGACCGTCGCCGTGGCCGCCTTGCTGCACGATGTCGGCAAGATCGGCATCCCCGACCAGATCCTGCGCAAGCCGGGGCGTCTGACGGACGAAGAGTTCGAGGCGGTCAGGATGCACCCGGACATCGGGGCGGCCATCGTCGCCGCCGTACCGGGGCTGGCGGCGATCCTGGATGCCGTGCGGCATCACCACGAGCGCTGGGACGGCGCGGGCTACCCCGGCGGGCTGGCGGGGGAAGCCATTCCCCGCGTCGCCCGCCTTCTGGCCGTGGCCGACGCCTACTCGGCCATGACCACGGACCGCCCGTACCGCCAGGGCCTGGCGGCGGCGGAAGCGCGGCGCCTCCTCGAAGAAGGCGCAGGGGCGCAGTGGGACCCCGCCTGCGTCCGCGCCTTCCTCGCGGCTCAGGATGGGGCCAGGGCCGACGGTTGAACCGCCGGAAAATAAATTTCAGAATCTCTTGACACCATCGCTTTCTTATGATAAGATTATCTTGACCCCGCTGGTTGTTCACAGCAGGCGCAGAAGTTCCGAAGTACCGGTCTCCGATCCACTCCCGTCCTGGACGGGAGGATGTACGTTGGTCTTTACTCCAAGTGCCTGTGACAGCCGTTGCTTTTCAGCCCCCGTTACACCCGCTGCCGTCGCTCGTTCACTTGTGTTGCTTCTACGAGGACAATGACATGAACCGCACGCGCCAGCACGCCCCGGCTTCCGGCCGGTTTGCCCTCACTGTCCGCCGACGGTACGCCCTTTGGCTGCGTCCCTTGTCCCTGCTGCTGGCCCTCTGCTGCTTCTGGTCCTTCGCCGGATCGGGCATCGCCATTGCCGCCACGCCCCAGAGGGACAAGGCGACCGGCAAGACGGCGTATCACCCGTTCCCGCACGCCCCGGCCTTCGCCGCGCCGCCGTCCCCCTTCCACGCCGCGCCTGCGGTGCTCCGTTCCGCACCCGTCTGGAATCTGACGCAGGCCGCGTCTATAGCCCCCCGGCGTCCCGCTGTGCCGTCCGAATCGCTGCTGGATGAAGTTGGGCGGCCGGCGCATGGCCTTCCCTATGCTCAGGCTATGGCTTGGGGGCGGGAGATCAAAGCCCCTGGCTTAACCAGCAAGCGGGCGGCGGAACTGCACCTGTGGCTGGGGGAGTGGGAGCTAGCCCAGAACCAGCAGCCGGAGCGGGCGCGGCGTCACTTCCGCCAAGCACGGATTTGGGCGCATCAGGCGGCAGGGCAGCCGGCAGAGAAGGAATGGGCCAAGCGGCTCTATGGTCTGGCTACCTATGACAGTGCGGTCGCCCTTTACTACGAAGGCGCGTATCAAGAAGCGACCGATGCGTTCCAGTCCCTTTGCCAGCGGAAAACGGCGATGCCCGGCTACGACCTGCGTACCGCCACCCTCTGGTGGCGTCATGCCGGTGCCTGCGCGGGCTATCACGCGGATCGGTCCGCCCTGGGCATCCCGGAGCCGCCGCGCCTGGACCCGCTCTGCGGCGTGGCCGCCGTCGCCGCCTCGCTGCGCGCGCTGGCTCTGCCGTTCGACAGGAAGACGCTTCTTGCCGCCTGCCGCGTGACGGGCGAGGGCAGCACGCTGGACGACCTTATTGCGTCCGGCAGGAAGCTGGGTGTCACGGTCCAGCCCCTCTCCGCCGACGAGCAGGGGCTAATGGCTCTGCCCAAGCCTTTGATCGCCTATGTGGAGCATGACCACTTCATCTCGGTCGTCAGGGCGGACAAGAAAGGCGTCTCCTACCTCTGCTCGGACTGCGGGGCGTGGCCGGGCGGCCAGGTGAACCTGACCTGGAAGCAGTGGCGGGCTTTGGAGCCGGGCATCTACGCGGTTGTCACGAAGCCCGACAGTATTTGGAACAGGACGCTGATTGTTGCCCTAGACAAATCCATCAATTCCTTCGTGCGTGTTGCCAGCGTCGGTAGCCTCGCCGGACTGCGCTCATCCTCTCTGCGCGTCCATCTTTCCTCTGCCAATCTGCTCCGGCATCATGTCGCACGGATCGGTACGATTGGGATTGGTTGCGGTGTCCGAACGACTGCTCAGCACTGTGAGGATTATGTCTGCTGCCATACGGCAGGGGCCGGACCAGGAGGCGGTGGCCTCGGTGGTGGTCCCGGCGGTGGCCTCGGTGGTGGTCCCGGCGGCGGTCCCCCTCATGTTACGTTCAATGGACCAACGGGCGGCGATCCCGTCAACCTCGCAACTTTGGAAGAAGAGTATGCGCCGCCCACGGATCTGACCGTCTACAACCCGCATGGGCCAGCCATCACCTGGAGCCGGATTTACAACAGCCTGCGGCGCGACGAGGCCACCTATCAGGAGGATGATTTCGGCGGCCAGTGGTCCCAGCCCTATAACGTCCAGGTCTACGACCCGAGCGTGCCGCTCAACTCCAACACCCAGATCACGCCGGGGTCCAGCGCGACATTTCCCGCAACGGGGTCGGAAGCCGCTGGTGCGGGACTGACCTGGGACATCGTCCTGAACGGCGCGACCGTCGCCACCTCGGCCAGCGCCAACGGATGGGCCGTCAGCTTCAGCAGCAGTTCCCCCTATGGCGGCTCGTCCGGCACCTTCACGCTAACGGCCCCGGTCGGCACCACGGCCGCAACCGGCTACAAGGTGCGCTACCTCAACACCGGTTATTACGGGAACGCCTACGCCTCGGCCACCCTTGATGTCGTCTCCGTCTATACCGTGCCCCAGGGCGGGGCGGCGCAACTCCCGGCCCCCGGCACGGACGCCCCGGCCAGCGGCCTCTCCTGGGACATCCTTTGCAACGGCGTCACGGTCGCCACGTCTGCGCAGCCCGGCAACTGGCAGGGGGGTCTCAGCAGCTACGGCTCCAACGCGACCATCACCGTCCAGACCCCGCTGAACGCGGCCATCGGAACGGGCTACGAGGTGCGGACCAACAGCTATGGTATTCATTCCGCCTTCTTCAGCGTCGGTCCCAGCCGGTTCGCCCCCACGACCGGTTCAGGCACAAGCAACCAGAAGTTCCTCGTGGAGCCGAACGGCGCGCGCACCTGGTTCACGATCCCGACCGGCTCCGCGCCGGCCCCAGGGCAGCCCGTCCAGTGCGTCGTACAACCGGGCGCTCCTCTGTTGGTGGAGTGGGACTACGACTCCGCCAGTTCCGCCGGCCACTACACCCTCACCTGGGCAGATCGCACGAAATGGGTGATGAACGCGCCCGTGAAGGAGATCGCCTCCGGGTCGGGCAGTTCCTCCACCTACGGCCTGCTCTCCTCGCTTGCCCGGATCGTGGATCGCAGCGGCAACGCCCTCAACTTCACCTACGGCTACACCAACCCCACGGACAACTGGCCGCTGCTGACGGGCATCGCCGACGGCAACACGGGCATGACGCTCCTGAGCATCAGTCGGGATACGACCGGGTTCGTGACCTCGGTAGCGGACGCCTACGGGCGCAGCGTGGTCTACAGCAAGGACAGTGCCACGGCGCGGCTGAACCAGGTCTCGCAGATCGCGCCGACGGGTGCCGCCAACCCGCCGCTACGATACACCTATGGCTACTCGCAGGTCGCGGCCAGTGACGATTACCCACAATATGGCTCGACGTTTCCGTTCCTGCATACGATCACCGTGCCCTCTCCCACGGGCGGCGGCACCAGCACCGCCACGATCAACTACAGCACCGACATGAACGCCTCGGTGACGAGCATCCAGGACGGCAACGGCTACACGACCAATTTCACGGTCGTGGACGCCAACCACACGCAGGTGACGACCAAGGATGCAGCGGGCAACCAGGTCTACACCTATGTCGGCAGCTTCGACGGCAACCTGAGCAAGACCCTGACGACCGACGGGACGGGCCGGATGGTCTCCCAGGAAGTGTATTCCGACCCCAATGACCCGTACCGCCCGTCCGCCGTCTACGACGGCAATGGCTTTGTGGCCGGCTCCTCGACGCACATCGCCCCCGGCGGCAGCGCCACGATCTCGGCCAGTCCCTTCGGCTACGTCTACTTCCCCAATTGGCAGATCGTCCTGAACGGCCTCGTGGTCGCCACGGCCGCCAGTCCGAACGGCTGGAGCTTCTCCGGCAGCACCAGCACGTTCACGGTCGGCTCCCCCATGACGGCGGCGACCGGTGACTACCAGGTGCAGTACAATTCCGGCGGCACCTCCGTCCCCTATTACGGCTATTCCGGCAGCCTCTCGGTGGTCACGGGCAGCGCGAAGCCGCCAACGACCTTCACCTGGGACAGCCACGGCAACCTGCTGTCCGAGACCAGCCCGCGCGGCACGACCACGACCTACACCTACGACTATTCCCACTTCGCGCTCGGTGAGCTGACCCAGGTGCAGCAAGGCAGCAAAGCGCCGACAACGTATGCCTACTTCGAGCCGAGCGGCTTGCCCCAAAGCGTCACCGCGCCCTTGCCCGGCACGACCGGCAGCGCGCAGACGGTCACGGTCTCCTACACCTACGACGGCCTCGGCAACGTCTTAACCGTCACTGCTCCCGGCAACAACGCGGCCTCGGCGATCACCACGACGTATAACTACACGACGGACGGTTCCTACAGCCAGTCGGCGGCGATGGGGCAGCCGCTGACGGTGACGAACAACCTGGGCAAAGTCACCCACCTGCGCTACGACGCCCAGGGCAACACGGTCGCCGTCAAGGATGCCCTGGGCAACGAGACGGACATGGCCTACGACATCCGCAACGCCCCTTTGCAGACGATCCTGCCCGCCACGGGCCAGACCGGCAGCGGACACGGCGGCAGCCAGACCACCTACCTGTACGCCGAGCCGTCCGCCTTCGCCACCGCGCAGTGGCCCGCCGTCACCCTGCAATACGGCCCCGCCACATCTGTAACCTCCTATGATGAGGGCAGCGTCGGAGCTATCCGGCAGGTGAGCTATGCCTATGGGCCGGAGGGGGAGACTCTCTCGGTGTCGGGCAGCACGGAGCCGGTGGCCTACGTTTACGACGGCCTGTACCGCCTGAAGACGCTCACCGACGGCGGGGGCCATACGACCAGCTACTTCTACACCCCGGCGGGCGATACGGCCCAGGTTGTCTACCCCGGCGCATCCTCCACGCCGCCCACCACGCCACTGGCTGCCGGCTCCTATGACACGATCACCTTCCCCGCCTACGACGCCGACGGCAACCTGCTCTCGCGCGTGGACGGCAACAACGTCACCACGACCTACGCCTACAACACGCCCGACAGCCTGCTCACCGACATCGCCTACCCGGCAGGGAGCATTGGCAGCGTTCACCTGAGCTATGACGCCTACGGGCGGCGCAACGCCATGACCGACGGCACGGGGGGTCAGACCTACGCCTACGACGATGACGACGACCTCACCAGCAAGATCGTCACCTGGACCGGCCTTGCCGCCAAGACCGTCTCCTACGGCTTCTACCCCAACGGCAGCCGCAGCAGCATGAACGCTGACGGCCACCCCTTCGCCTACTCCTATGACGGCGTGGGACGCATGAGCAGCCTGACCAGCGACGGCGCCCTTCAGGCTTCCTACGCCTATCAGGACAACGGCTGGCTTCAGTCCAAGACGCTCGGCAACACCGATGTCACCACTTACACCCGCGATGCCCAGGGCCGCCTGCTCGACCTCGCCAACAAGACCAGCGGCGGAGCCACCCTCTCCGACTTCGCCGTTCCCAGCGTCGGCGGCTATGACGGCGCAGGCAACAAGCTGGCCGTTACCGCCACCATTCCCAACACCGGCTCCAGCTACAGCGGCACGACCCACTATCAGTACGACTACGGCCAATCCGTCAACCCGCAGGCGAGTCGCAGCCAGCTCACCCAGGCGACCAGCACCAGCTACACAGGGACCGAAAACTACCTGTATGATCAGTCAGCCCCCGGACAGCCGGGCAGCAGCACCGGCCCCGGCAATGCGACCTACTTCTTTGAGGGGGCAGATCACTCCTACAACGCCGACAATCAACTCGTGGGCGAAGGCTACGACAGCAATGGCAACCCGACCAACTACCATTCCCAAACGCTCACGTTTGACCCGGAGAACCGGCTGACGATCTACGGCAGCCTGCAAACGGACGGGTGGAGCGGGGATGACCTACGGGCGTGGAAGCAGACGGGGGGCAGCACCACGCGCACCTACTTCCTCTACGACGGCAGCCAGCCAGTGGGCGAGTACGACAGCACCGGCGCGCTGCGGGCCACCAACGTGTTCGGGGCGGACGGCCTGCTCTCGCGCCTGGACCCGAGCAGCCCGGTCAACAGCGGGCGCACCTACTACAGCTTCGATGGGCGGGGGGCGGTGACGCAGCGCCTGTATACCGGCGGCGGCCCGTACCAGACGGACCTGTACTTTGCCAACGGCTACCGCAGCGAGCGTCTTTTGGACTACTCGGACCCGTGGGGCTTTGGGGCGCAGGCGGGGTACGTCACGGACTTGGAGACGGGTCTGATGCTGTGTACGCACCGCTTCTACGACCCCAACGTCGGACGGTTCCTGACGCGCGACCCGATGGGCTACGCGGGCGGCATCAACCTCTATGGGTATACAGGCAATGACCCGGTCAATCGGCTTGATCCTAATGGATATATGAATCCGGGGGCAGTATTCGCCGGCGCCGGAGCGGGCGGCGGGGGGATCGTTCTTGGAGGGATAGGCGAGGCAGGCGCCGGGGCTGGAGCAATAGGTGTCGGGGTGGCGCTGGCTCCGGTGGCTGTGGTCGTAGGATTGGCAGCCGTCGGCGTCTGGGCGGGCTATCAGTCTGGCACTGCGATCGCCGACTTGATACCAGGGCCAGATGGATTGCCTGCGCCGCCCATGGAGTATCGTCGGCCACTACCAAAGACCAAACGTGACAAATGTATGCCTGATTATGGAAGCATCGGCCATTATCCTGTCGGGCCACATTATGATCCTGATCCTGACAAGGTTCATGGAGGCCCCCATTGGGATTATCCCAACGGTGACGGCGGGAACGACCGTTATCCCGCCCCAGGTCATCCCCAATATCCGGGTGCTCCTGACGTGCCAATCAAATAGTAAGAGCTTGGCGTCCTTAGAGACTGAAGAAGAGAGACTGAAGAAGTGTCATTCGAGGTCTGTCTTTTAGCTCTCAAGGACGCCGTGCCTATATAGGATATTCCTGAAAATTGAAGCAACCCGATGATATAGCATTTATGGGTTTATAGAATTTGTGTGGGTCTTTGTGGCTTTCTTGCTCCTGGCGGCTTGTCGCTCATAAAACACACTTTCTAATGAACACCTTGAAGAAATACCTCATCGGAGACGGCAAGGGCACTTTTTCAGGCCGTCCAACTGCAAAAGGGGGAGAGCGGGAGCCATAGCCACTTGTTGTCCTTTATGGACTATACGGGGCCAGACCCATGCGAAATATGATAGACCCTTTATATAGAACCGGAGTGGATTTGAAGCATAACTGAAGCCCGGAAGTGAGAAAACTCGTTGGGGTGGTATACTCCGAAAGGGAGGCCGCCAACTCTGAGCCTCATAGGGAGGTATCTTCACCAAAAAGTTTAAGGAGCAAGTTCTGCGCGAAATGCAAGCAGGCAAATCCCTCGCCCCAGCCGTCTGTGAGTACAATCTGCACCCGAACCTGATCTGCAAGCGTTGGTGGTGTCCCAATTTAAGTTGTCTGATTTTCTCGGTTGTATTCATGGAGAAACAGACATAGACAGTTCTCGTGCATCGCGTCCGTCCATCGCGTCCGTCTTCGAGAAAGAGAGCGTCTGCCTGACGAAGCGCCCCATCTGCCTGACGAAGCGCCCCATCCGCTGGCGCAGGATGTTGTTGAAGCGCTCGATATGGCAGGTCTGCATGGCAGGTCTGCCCCTCACCCTTATCGGTCGGGTGGTGGCGTTTCTGGGGCAGCACCTTCCGGTAAGCCTCCCAGAAGTCCGTGTACAGCACAGTTTTCTTGTAGGACTTGGGCACACGAGACCAAAGCAATGCACAGGTCTTCTGGCTGCACAGGTCTTCTGGCTGCGATCCCCAATGGCATAGGCGACGATCTGGCGGGTCCTGCGGCACTGAGCCAGCCAGACCCACCGCTTGTTCTCCTTGCGCTGGACGAACGAGCACATCTCGTCGAGTTCGAGGACGTCACCCTTCTGGGCGTTGACCAGCGTTTTCTTTAAGAGCGGCAGGCTCACGGCTTTTTTTTAGCCAGGCGAGGGCGGTGTTCCGGGAGATGCCGAAGATGCGCGTCATGGCCCGCATCGAGCCGCGCTCGTGGTAAGCGGCCAGGATTTCGGCCTTGCGCGCGGGATCGTAGGCATTGCTGCCCTTATTCTCGCGGCTGGTCTTGCCGCAGCCTTTGCAGCGGTAGCGCTGCCGGTTGTTCTGGTGTCCAAACTGGTGTCCGAAGCGGATCAAGTCGGTACTGCCACAGTGGTAGCAAGTGACGGTTTGAGTGACCATAAAGATAGTCTACCCAACAACTTGATTTGAGACACTACCCAAGCGTTTATATTGTTTTTCAGCAACTTGGGTTAAAGTGGCTGCAATGAATGCATCGGCACTGGGAAATATACGAAAGGACTGAGGAATGATGCCCTTGAAGATGCATAAAGTTATCTATGAGCAAATGCCGTGGCGTAAAGATCATGTTGAAGAAATCTACCCCAATCTGAAGAGTAAGTTAGTAAACGATGAAAGCTGGCATGATTTTCCGCTACTTACAAAAGGGGTTGGCAAGTACCGCATCTTCCAAAATGATTATTTTCAAGCAATCTTTGCTAGAGCCAATAATCGGATGTTCGACGAGATGCAAGGTATACCTCCTGTAGATTCAGAAGCCGATGCAGAGTGGACAATTTGGAAACAGGTAGATGGTTATGCTATCACTTCTGTCTTTACACTAACGCCTGGCCCATTTAGCAACACAAAAGATGTAGCTGAGTGGTTAAATCGTCATGCCTTAGGCTTTGAAGAAGACAAGGATGGTCTGAGGGGCGTGGCCTACTTCGCAGATATGGAGCGCGGCTGTTTGTCTGATGCGATGGAACGTCTTGCCTGGTTTGAAGGCGTTATTCTTTCATTGAATCGAAAGTTCGAGGAATTAACTGCAAGTTACTGGGCAGAAATCAAAGTCTATAGCGACGAAATTTATAATCAGATCAAAAGCAGCGCTGTACCTGACGAGATTATTCCTGTGCCCGAAGCTTTACGACCTCGTGGTTGGAAGCATCGTGAACCAATAAGAGAGGATGATAGAACTCACCTGCGACTATAGAAGAGAACGTGCGGTGGCTATACCAACATCTTTAACGCCGACAACCAGCTTGCCAATAATCCCTACGCCTACGACGGCAACCCGACCAACTACCATTCCCAAGCCCTCACGTTTGACCCGGAGAACCGGCTGACTTCGTATGGCACGGCGCAGACGGATGGGTGGAGCGGGGACGGCCTGCGGGCGTGGAAGCAGGCCGGGGCCGCCGCGACGCGCACCTACTTCCTCTACGACGGCAGCCAGCCGGTCGGCGAGTACGACAGCACCGGTACACTGTCCGCGACCAACGTGTTCGGGGCCGACGGCCTGCTCTCGCGCCTGGACCCGAGCAGCCCGGTCAACAGCGGGCGCACCTTCTACAGCTTCGACATACGGGGGGCAGTGACGCAGCGCCTGTATGCCGGTGGCAACCCGTACCAGACGGACCTGTACTTTGCCAACGGCTACCGCAGCGAGCGCCTGCTGGACTACTCGGACCCGTGGGGGTTCGGGGCGCAGGCGGGGTACGTCACGGACTTGGAGACGGGTCTGATGCTGTGTACGCACCGCTTCTACGACCCCAACGTGGGCCGGTTCCTGACCCGTGACCCGATGGGCTACGCAGGCGGCATCAACCTCTATGGGTACACCAAGAACAATCCGGTCAATTGGGCTGATCCTCTAGGATACATGATGGCAGCGGGGGCAATTCTAGCCGGTGCCGGCGGTTTCGCGGCGACCACGGAAGAAGCCGGTCTGGCTGCGGATGCGACTGGTGTGGGCGCTCCGGTCGGCGCAGGGCTTGCTGTCCTCGGAGCCGTGATCTTTGTTGGTGGTGCCATCATCGCAGGTGGGGTATATCTGGCTAGCAGATCCGGACAAGGAAGCAATTTACCAGGTCCGAGTAAAGGTGGCCCGCCTAATGGGTCGTTGAACGAGGACGACGGAGCAGGCAATGGTACAATCAGAGACTACGGCCCTGATGGTAAGCCAGTGAAGGATATAGACTTCGGACATGACCACGATAATGTTGGCGATCCACATTGCCATGATTGGGTTCCGAAACAGGGTGGCGGGCTAGGACGTGGCCCACATAGGCCTATCGCCCCAGGAGAGAAATAATGAGGCAAGTTAAGGACGCATGGACTGGCTGGGTTGAAGGCTTCAGCATCAGGGGCGTATGCATTTATATGCCCGCTCTGATCGCAAGATTTCCGTTTGCCTTGATCACGTCTATTGACAGTAATCGCCATGAGAAAGCTCGTGCGATAATGGAAAAGGTGCTAGAGAAGCGTAAAGGTCAACATCAGCACATGGCAGTCAATAACGGCATGTTAGTCAGCGGGGCCGATATACTTGCGCTATCGACTGCGGACCGCACCGTGTTCACCGGTTTTGATGAGGTGTGGTTGTCGTATGAGAAGCCTTTCGATAGCTTGAGTTTAAGTGTCTTCATCACCTCTGAGTATGCCTTCACTGACGAGTCTACCATATCTGGACTGACTGATGAGGACTGGTCATCGGCGGCTGTTGAGTGGATGACGGAATCAAACTTTGTGCTGGGTTTAGGTGATGGCATTGGATTGAACTATGTCACGTCTAGCGAGTCGGTAGCGCAGGCTTTAGACACAATCAACGAGTAGGGCCAACGGTGGGTCCCCCGCCTGGGCCAGCCGCTGACGGTGACGAACAGCCTGGGCAAGATCACCCACCTGCGCTACGATGCCCAGGGCAACACGGTCGGCGTCAAGGACGCGCCGGGCAACGAGACCGACCTCATCTATGACATTCGTAATGCACGACTCCAAACGATCCTGCCTGCCACCGGCCAGACCGGGGGCGGGCACGGCGGCAGCCAGGTGGGCTACCTGTACGCCGAGCCGTCCGCCTTCGCCACGGCTCAGTGGCCTGCTGCTACCCTGCAATACGGCCCGGCGGCGGCCCAAACCACTTATGACGAGGGCAACGTTGGGGCCGTCCGGCAGGTCGTCTCCACCTACGGCGCGGAAGGCGAGACGCTTTCGGTGTCGGGCAGCACGGAACCCGTCCGCTACGCCTACGACGCCCTGTACCGCCTGAAGACGCTCACCGACGGCGGCGGACACACCACCAGCTACTTCTACAACGCGGCGGACTATCTGTACCAAACCGTCTATCCTGGCGCGCAGGCCACGCCGCCCGCCGCGCCGCTGGCTGCCGGCTCCTATGACACCATCACCTACCCCGCCTACGACGCCGATGGCAACGTGCTGTCGCGCACCGACGGTAACAACGTCACGACCAGCTACACGTACAACACCCCTGAAAGCCTGCTCACCGACATCACCTACCCAGCAGGCGCCATCGGCAGCGTCCACTACGCCTACGACGCCTACGGGCGGCGCAGCGCCATGACCGACGGCACGGGGGGCCAGACCTACGCCTACGATGACGGCAATGAACTAACCAGCAAGACCGTTACCTATACCGCCCTCCCCGGCCAGACGCTCGGCTACGCCTTCTGGCCCAACGGCAGCCGCAAGACCCTCACCACGTCCCAGGGCAGCTTCTCCTACAGCTACGATGCCGTCGGGCGCATGAGCAGCTTGACCAACCCGTACAATGAGACCTCACGCTGGGCCTACCAGGACAACGGCTGGCTCCAGAGCCAGACGCTCGGCAACGGGGCAGTCACGATCTACACCCGCAACGCCCTGGGCGAAGTTACCCGCCTGCTCAACCAGACAGCGGGCGGGGCGACGCTCTCGGACTTCGGCGGGCCGGGCGGCATGACCTATGACGGGGCGGGCAACCGGCTGACCCTGCCCGTCTCCGTGCCCGGCGCGCCTGCCCTGTCCGGCACGACGAGCTACCAATACGACTACGGCCTCACCAACAACCCCGCCGCGCGCCAGGGCCAGCTCACCCAGGAGACCAGCACGCGCGCCGGCGGCTACAGCGACGCCTTCGCCTACGACGCCACCGCCCAAAGTCCCGGCGGCACCAGCGGCGGGCCGGGCAACCCGACGACGCTGGGGGCCTTCAGCGGCGTCCGCTTCAACGCCGACAACCAGAACACGCACTACACCTACGACGGCAACGGCAACCAGAGCGACCCCAGCGGCCCCTATGCCTATGACCCCGAAAACCGCCTGACGATCCTCTACAACGGCTCCCTCACCTTCGCCTCGGACGGGGACGGCCAGCAGGCGTGGGATCAGTATAATCCCCAGCCCGGCGTCAGTTGGCGCCACTCTCATGTCTACGACGGGGAGCAGCCGGTGCTGACCCTGGACAACGGGGGCCACGTCAGCGATGTGACGACGTTCGGGCCCAACGGCCTGCTGTCGGTGAACAGCGGGGGGGTGAGCAGCTTCTACACGTTCGACCCGTCGGGGAACACGAGCCAGCGGTTGACGGTGGACGGGAGCGTGGACTACTCTCACCTGACGAGCGGGTTCGGGGTGGCGCGTGTGCATGACGGGAAGTACGACCTGTATGACGGAATGGGGGCGCAGTGGGGGTATCGGAACCTCAACAGCGACCAGGTGTTTTTGTTGGGGCACCGCTACTACAACACTCTCTACGGCGGGCAGTTCTTCACGCGCGACCCCATCGGCTACCGAGGGGGTGTCAACCTCTATGGGTACTGCCAAAATGATCCGATTGATAGGCTTGACCCAGAAGGACTAGACTTTACACAAATGGGTGATCCTAATCATCCACTGTTTTGTGCCTTTCTGGGAGGCATCGCCGGGGGTAAAATGGGCATCGTTGTTGCTGTCACTATTACTGGGGCGACGGGAGGTACTGGCGCTGGGATTGGAGCAATAGCCGGGGCAACAGTTGCTGGGGCAATGGATCAAGCAACTCAAAATGCATGCAACGGTGATCCACCTGCAAAGGATGTGCTTAAAACCTGCATGGATGGGTTTGCAGCGGGGGTAGCCGGTGCGGCGGGGGCACCTATAATAAAGGCGGCGGGAGGAAAATAAGTGAAGACAATCCTGCTATGGATATGTTGGCTACTATTCATAGACACGGCGATTATCCTGGCTTCATATTACTGGTTGCACTGGTCTCTCGATGTTTCTATGCCTGCAACCTTATGTAGTATTCCAGCCATTATCGCTGCATTTTGGCATAAGCGGTCTGCCGATAAAAAAGACAGCTAAATGTGCTTTGCATGTATGTCACTGGTGAGCAAATAATGGTAGTGGTCTTATGACGGTTGTTGGCCTCGGTGAGTAGATTTTGGACCTGGTTATTCAGCCCTCACTGCCAAAGACAGAATTACAGAGAGTCGTCTTGCTAGACAACAACCGTCATAAGACCGCTACCCAAATAATTTCATCAATCTTGTGTAACTTGTGGTTACATAAACGAGACTGCGACACGAACGGCTAAGTGCGCTCATGCAAAGCCGCGCCTCGGTGCTTCTGTCTTTCGAATTGCATCGCCGCATTGAGCAGGACGGGGAACAGTTCGGCCCGTCGCAGCCAGGTGACGCAGGAGAGCAGCATGCGGGCGGGCGGCTACACCGACGCCTACGGCTACGACGGCACCGCCCAGAGTCCGGGCGGCACGAGCGGGTGGGCGGGGGCGTGGACTACCACGCGGCGTGGTGTAGGGCCTATGGGATCGTCTGCCCGCCCCCTACTCCGGCGATCTTGTACCCGCCGTCCTCCCGGATGAGCCGGTAGAAGCCCCGCGCCCGCCGCCCGTTCTCGCCCAGAACCGTCACGATGACGGCCGCCTGGTCCCCTGTTTGATCCACCTGGACCGGGCTGAACGCGGCCGAGCGGCAGTGGCCGAACTCGGGGTAGCCGCGCTGGATCATCTGCTCGAACTGCTGCGCGGACCCGAAGTTGTTGTGAAGGCCGCGGCTCTGATAGAACCACGCCCGGTCGGCGTCGCCCGCCCGGATCGCGGCCAGTTGCGCCGTGACGGCGGCCAGCGCCGCGCGCCGCGCCGGCCCCGCCGCGACGTGCCACGTCTTCGGGTCAAGGACGGGGGGTGCATCGGCGCTGCCCGGCGCGTCGGCGTCGGCCGGCGCGTCGGCGGTCCGGGGAACCGGGTGCGCGGCGATCTGGCGGCGCAGGACCAGCCCGCTCAAGCTCAGGCAGAGCGCGACAAAGAGGACCGGGGCGATGCGGCGGAAGTTCATGGAAAAAGGCTCCTGTGGGTCTGCTTGCGGGGATCAAAACCCGACGGTCACGCCGCCGCCGTAGAACTGCACCGGGGCGTTTCCCCCCAGGCCCCGGCCCGTTTCCAGGTCGAGCTGGACGTTCTTGCCCACGCGGTAGGTCAGGCCGCCGTCGGCGATGGGGGACGGCGGACCGCCGACGGGCGCGTCGTAGAAGTAGTCCGCGAAGATGGACAGGGGGGCGCTCAGGGCGTAAGTGACCTGGCCCGTCCCCGTGTAGTCCGTGACGCGCCCGCCACCCTGCGTGGGGTAGGACAGGACCAGGTTCGATGAGAGGCTCCAGCGCGCTCCCGACATCGTCTGCCCGTTCAGGCTGAAAGTGGGATCGAGGCGGCCGCTGGTCGTGACGGCGGAGCGGATCGGGATGGACAGCGAAGGCGTGAAAGCCAGCTTGGTGTTGCCGTCTCGGCTCTGATAGAACTTGTAGCGGACGCCGACCGCCCCATCGCCGAAGCCCGCCGCCCTGTCCGACGGCCAGACGTAGTCCGGCAGCGTCACGCGCAGCTCGGTCTTCGCGTTCAGCCCCGTGCGGACCAGCGCCTGCGGCGCGTCGGTGGACTGGCCGGCGGATTGGCCGTCGGACGCCTGCTTGGTCCGCGTCACCCCCATCTCGATCTGCACATGGCCCGGCGCGACCGTGTCGCTGCCGTTGGTGAAGCCAGGCCGGTCCGGCGTCAGCGCGTCGGCGGCTTTCCCCGCGCCGGCGCTGCCGGCGTCCCCGCCTTTGTCCGGCGCGTCCGCCGCGCGCGCGCTTCCCGGCATCAGAGCCGTCATCAGAGCCGTCATCAGGGCCAGGGTCAGGGCCGAAAGGACGCCGGCCGGAAGCCGGCCGCCGGGCCGGTAGATGTGGATCATGGAATCTCCTGGAAGCTCAACGTGCCGAGGATGAGGCGGCGCCGGGGACGGTCCACGCGCCACAGCCACGGGTGGCTGTTGAAGATGGCGATCAGCGTGCCGGAAGCCGCGTCGGCGGAGGCCGGGGGAGGGATGGTCAGAACCAGCCTGCCGTCCGGGTCCAGCCGCCAGCGCAGCGGCGCCTGCCCCGACACGGGCGGGGCGCCGGTCGCGGCCCAGGAGAATGACCCGCCCCCGCCCTCCCCGAAGACGAACCGCAGGCGCGCGTTCTCCGAAGACCGTCCCGCCAGCGTGGTTTCCCAACCCCCCGCCGGTGAAGGTCTTACGGCGCGGGCCGCCTGCGCGTGGTGGAAGAAAGCGAATGCGCCCAGAAGCGCCAGGGAAACCGCCCCCGCCGCCACGGCGAAGACGAGCGCGCCCCGCCGCCCTGGTCGCGGCGGGGCGGGCGTCCGCCGTCCTGCATCCGCCGCCGCCTGCTCGGCCAACCCGCCCCCGCGCGGCGGCAGCGGCGGCAGGGTGAACTGCATCGTCCGGTGCAGCGCGTCCTCGTCCGCGAAGGGGGCGTCTAGGGGGGAGACGCCCAGGCCCGTTCCCAGGCCGGAGCGGAACCGGTGCCCGCAGTGGTCGCAGATGTCCCGATCCCGGAAGGTCATGGTCCGGCAGCGCGGACAGTATTTCCCCTCGCGAGATTTCCCCGGCTCCGGCGTGTTCATGCTCACAGTGTACCAAAGAGGCCGGGAAAAAGCAACCGCCAAGCCTCCTGCGGACAGGGCGATTGCCTCTGGCGTGCCCGGCACTGAAAGTGCCGGTCTACTCGGGAGTGGAAGTGCCTCCGGCACTGAAGACACACCCCCGATTGCTTGTCCTCAGTCTCTGTAAACCTGTCCTCAGTCGCGGAGCGACTTTCACGCAGGGTAGACCGGCACTTCTAGTGCCGGGGATGCTTCTAGTGCCGGGGACGCCATATCCGAATAGACCTACCTTGAGGCCGGATTACGACTTTAGGCCGGGTTACGACGCACGCCCGTTTTTATCGCCGTCCGGCAGGACTCCCGCCCGCGCCTGTCGAACAACAGGGATATGAACACTAGTAAGAACACCAGTAAGAACACCCGCGCCAAAACCGCTCGCCCGCTCCGGGCCGCCCTGCTCGCGCTCCTCGCCCCGCTGTCGCTGCTGACGCCGGGCGGGGCTGCGCCCGCCCGCCCTGCGCCCGCCCGCCCTGCCGCCGCCAAGCCGTCCGCCGCGTCGCCCACGGCGCTCCCCGATCCCTGGAAAGAAAGCGACATCGGCACCGTCGGCGTGAGGGGCGGGGCGCGCGAGGCGGGCGGGGTGTTCACCGTCACCGGCTCCGGCGAGGACATCTTCGGCCCGGCGGACTCGTTCCACTTCGTCTGGCGCAAGTGGCACGGCGACGGGCGGATCACCGCCCGCGTCGTCCGGTATCAGCGGCGGGACATGTGGACCAAAGTGGGCGTGATGATGCGCGACTCCCGCGCGCCGGGGGCGAAGTTCGCCGACGTCCTGGTGACGCCCGACAAGGGCGCGGAAATGCAGTGGCGGGCCGCGCCGGGCGGGGACGCGCAGACGACGGATCAGACGCCTTCGCCGGCCCCCTTCTGGGTCCGGCTGGTCCGGGCGGGGGACACCCTAACGGGCTACGTTTCCCAGGACGGCCGTCACTGGCAGGCGCGCGGGAAGGCCGCAGTGCCGATGTCTCAGGACATCCTGATCGGCCTGTGCGTGACGAGCCACCGGAACGACGCGATCACCGAGGCGACGGTGGACTCGGTGACGGTGGAGTAGGCGACGGTGGAGTAGGGGGAGGGGCGGGCGGCTTCCTACGCCGCCCGCTCCAGCCGGGCCTCCTCGTCCGCCGGGCGGCTTCCTTGCCGGTCGGCCTGTTCGTCCGTCGCGCTCCGGTTGCGAACCGTCAGCACGAGCTGCGTCCCGTCCGCCCCGGTACACAGGGCCAGCGTGTCCGCCAGGGCCAGCATCAGGCGGAAGCCCAGCCCCAGTCCCTCGCCGGGCTGTCCCTCGCCCGCGCCCAGCAGGGCGTCCGGGGCCAGGCCCGCGCCGCAGTCCGACACCAGGATCGTGAACCCCTCGTCCGCCGCCCAGACCTGCGCGACGCCGCCCCCGCTGTGGCGGACGGCGTTGGCGGCGGCTTCCGAGACGCAGGAGCATAGGTCGTCCAGCCGGCCGTCCCCAAACCCCCGGCGGGCCGCGATGGCGCGCAGGTGCTGGCGGAACAGGGACACGTCCGAAGGGTCGAGCAGCGGCAGGCTCCACAGGCGTTCGCCGCGCAGCAGGGCGGGCACGTCGGCGGCTTCGCACAGCCGCAGCCGCCCGCCTGTGACGGCCCGCAACGTCTGCCGGTGAAAGGCCAGGGCGCGCTCCTGTGTCTCGCACTGCCGGGCGGACTCGCGCGCTTGGGTGCGGCGCCGGCGGATCTGGGCGACGGCCATCCCGGCCACGGCGGCGAGGCTGAGGGCGGGAACCAGCAGGTCGAATGTCGGGTTGAGCATGGCGGCGTTCTCGGGAAGCGCTTTTTGGCATGGGCGGGGACAGTGGCCGGCGGATCGTGTCGGGTATTCAGACAGCGCTATTCCCTCAATGTTCCACAAGAAGCGCATTTTTTGAGATGAAATCGCGCGGCCTGCCGGGGCGAGGGGGCGCGGAACCAGGCGCTCTCCCAGGCGCTCTCCGTAGAGGCGACGGCGCAGGCGGACGGGGTGTTCGATCCGGCGGGCCTGACGCCGGGGATTTATCAAGTCAGACCCGACTGGGCGGCGGATCGTGATTGGAGGGAGGACGGGCGACTGAAGTCGCAGCAACAAGTTCACAAAACCTGCCTTCGCAGGTTAGGAGGCTGAACTATCCTGAGTCCGCGAAGGCGAAGGCTTTACTAGGGTGACTTCGTGCTTTTGTTGCTGCGACTTCAGTCGCCCAATGGCAGAACATAGGAACCCGGCACTGGAAGCGCCGGGTTCCTGCACCCTAGCCCACGATGAACGGGGAGACTTTCGCCAGGACGGCGTCCGGGTCCATCGGGGTATCAATGCCGTTGTTAGTCGTCGCCAGCGGGGCGGGCGGAGCGGGCGTGCCGTCGGCGATCAACTTGTCCATCAGCAGGCGGTTCTGGATGGCCTGAAGGGCGGCGGTGTGCCGCGCCTCCGTGCCCTGAATGCCGGCTGCCGTGGTCAGGAACAGCTTGGTGCGGAAGTAAGGAATCGCGCCGAGGTAGGCCATCGTCCCCGTCGCCTCGACATCAATCAGCAGCGCCAGGATCTGCTCGCGGCTCATGGTCTCGACGCCGAACTGGTACTTCTTGGGGTGGATGCCCAGGCCGGGGATCAGGCCGTCGAGCTTCAAGGCGCCGCGCAGGAAGTCCCGGTGCGCGGCCTCGACGGCGGCAAACTGGATGATGTGGTAGACGTCCGGCAGGTAATGGTCCAGGTTCAGGCCGGGGATGGACACCCCCTGCTGCGTGAAGCCGCCGCCGGTCAGGCGGGCGACGCATTGCCGGTACAGCTCGGCTTCGAGGTCTTCCAGGGCCAGCGCGTAGTTCAGGACTTTGACGTCGGCCTTGAGGTTCAGGCCGGGCAGGGCCAGCAGGCCCAGGGTCGGGATGTCGCCATAGGTGAGCGTCTTGGACGCCCCGAAGACGCCCTGGTGCGAGGCGGCCAGCGTTGCCGCGCCGACTCCCGCGATGCCCAACGCGGCGCGGCCCGCCGCGCGCAGGAACTTGCGCCGGGCGGCGGCCTGTGCTTTGGCCGCATCTTCGGGCGCGGCTGCGGGCGCCGGGGCTGCGTCGCCGATCCACGTCGGGATGTACGCAGGCGTATAGGAAGGGGTTGGGTCTGTGTTGTGCATGATGAATGGTTTCCTCGGAAGGACCGGCTACGCCAAAAACGGCTGGACGGCCTTCAGGATCTGCTCCGGCGTTTGGAAGAACTCGAAATCGTACTCGCCCACCTGCCGGGGCGTCACCTGCTCGTCGCCGGGCATCCGGCGGGGGCTGGGGTCCTGGATCAAGGTCAGCTTGAGGACGGACGAGTGCCGGGCCTCGGTCGAGTAGATGCTGGCCGCCGTCTGGATCAGCTTGAAGTCGGTGAGCGCGCCCGCCGCGCCCAGATAGGCCCGGACGCCGGTCTCCTCGACCAGCGAGATCACTTCCAAAATGGAGCGCAGGGTGGAACCGAAGGGGGCGCGGTAGCCGCCGGGGTTGGGGCCGACGGGCGTGCCGCCCATCTGCTGGATCGCCGCGCGCAGGAAGTCGCGGTGCGCGGCCTCGACGGCGGCGAACTGCTGCAAGTAGGTAAACCCCATCTGCGGGTGCGGCGGCGGCAGGTAGCCGGTCGGGATGGAAAGCGCGTAGTCGCTGACGTCGGCAGGCAGCGGGGTGGCGAGGTCCTTGCCCGCCGCCAGGTTGAGCGCCTGCCGGTACAGGTCGGCTTCCAGCGTTTCCAGCGTCAGGGCGTAATTCAGAACGCGCTCGTTCTTGGTGCGGCCCGGAATGCCCGGAAAGTGCTCGTTGTCGGGGACGTTGACGATCTCCAATATCTGCTTGCCCGTCGCCTGGGCCGGGCGGGCGTCGAACAGGCCCAGTGCCGCCGCCCCCAGGCCGGCCGCCGCCATGCGCGTCAAAAAGGCGCGGCGGCCCGACTCGCTTCGACACAGTTCTTGGAAGTTTAGCATGGATGAACACTCCTTCAGTGCCCCCCTTATACCATGTCTTTTATACGCTTGTAAACAGAAAGTCTAAGGCTTTGCCAATTATTAACCCTCTGTTAATGAACCCCTCCCGCCGCCACGGCGGGCCGTCATGGAAACGCCCGCCCTTTATCAGAAGGGCGGGCGTTTGCCGGGGGCGGCCTCATGGCGGCGTCTGGTTCTTCGGCGGGCGCGTTCAGTGTCCCCCGAAGAGGGAGTGGCCCGAAATGGCGAGGCCGATGTTCAAGATAATGGAGAGCAGGCTCAGGATTCCGCCAATCAGGCCGCAGATGCGGCCGGCGTTGACGTTGCCGCGCTGGCTCGGATCGGCCTGGCCCTGGTCAATGGCGGCCAGGGCATTGTTACCCTGAATGTAGGCCATCGGGCCGAGGATGATGCCGAAGCAGAAAAAGCTCAGGATGCCCATCGTCAGGATCTGGCTGCCCTTGACTTCCACCGGGTAGTAGCCCTGCTGCCCGAACGGGTTTGGGGGCTGCTGCCCGTAAGGGCCGGCCGGCGGCGGCCAGACGCCGGGCGTGCCGCCGGGGGGCGGCTGTCCGTAGGGGGAAGGCTGTCCGAGGGGCGGTCCGTCGGCAGGCGAGACCGGGTTGCCCGCCAGGTCATACTGCTGCTCGGCGGGCTGGCCGTACTGCTGCGCGCCCGGCTGGCCGGCCTGTCCGCCGAACGAGGGCGGCGGGGGGTTGCCGGGCAGGGGGCGCGGGGGCGGCTGAGAAGGGGCGCCGAAGGACGGCGGCGGGATCGGGTTTCCGTTGATGTCCCGCGGCGGCTCCTGCGGGCGGTTTGGGTCGTCAGGCATGGCATGGGTTCCTCGTAGTAGCGCTCGTGGTGGTCACTCGTGGTGGTCGGCGGCTGCCGCGTGTTTCGCCGCGCGCGCCTGGTTTTCCTCCCTCCACGCGCCGCGCGGGCTGGGGATTGATCGGGGGGCGCGGGCGGGAAATGACCGGGCGCTCCTACTTTTTCTTCCTGCCTACTTTTTCTCCCTGGACGCTCTGTGCGGCCAGCCGGACGCGCTTTCCAGATGCACCAGGCGCAGGTCCGCCGCCCCGACCGGCAGCGGGACCGGGTCCAGGCAGGTGAGACGGCAGCCCGGCGCGCGGACGCCGAGCGTCACCCTGCCCGGCGCGACCTCCACGACCGTCACCTCCACGTCCTCCCCGATCTCCAGCGCCTGCCGCGCGCCACAGGTAAATGTCACCATGAATCTCTCGCCCCTTGCCGACAAATTCCCACTCTTGGAACCGCAATGCTGACAATTACCCTCATTGGGCATGGCGTAAGCCTAATCACGAAAAAAATCTGCCCCCACGGAGGAAAGCAGGCAGGTTTCCGGGCTGGGGGCAGGCTTGGCGCCTTTGCCCCCAGCCGGAAGCCGTCGGGCCAGGGGGCGGACACAAGAAAAAGAGGGCGAACACGAGGTTCGCCCCGACGGAGTTCAAGCAGGCGCGTCATTGTTCAAGCAGGCGCGTCATTCACCGACGGCGGGCAGGCCGAGGTAGCCGCGTATCCAGGGTTCGTCGGGGGCGATGACTTTGCCTGCCACCAGGTCGGCGATCAGGCGGCGACGAGGGCGCGGGCCGGGGCGCCCGCAACGACCGTCGTGGTCGTCTCCCCCAGCGCTTCCAGGACGCGCTGGGCGCGCTCCACGGTGATGCCGTGATACTCGTTGCGCTCGTCACGGGACACGGACGCCTCGGAGACGCCCAGGCGGTCCGCCAGCTCGCGCTGGGAGAAGCCGTTCGCCAGGCGCAGCCCGATGAGCAGGCGCCCGATCTGGGCGAAGTTGGCGAGCGGCGCGATCTCGCGGCGACGCGCCTTCTCGTACCAGTCCACTTCCTCGGCAAGCTGCGCTTGGAAGGAAAGCGTGGCCTCCATCCCCCGCGCGACCTGCTCGGCGGTGTAGCCTTTGGCCTCCAACTCGGCCTGTTGGCGGCGTGTGAACGCGCGGTCCTCGTCCATCTGTCTCCGGGCCGCCTGATACTCTGCCTCGCTCCGAATCATAAAATCAAGTCAGGAGACTGTCGCCTTTAGGATTAATCTTTAGGATTAATGTTTAGGCGAGAGAGGAATGACTTCCTTACTGCCGTAGGCTCTTGTGTCCTGCTCCTTTCGTGTTAAAGTTAGCCCTTTCGGGTATACTCTGTATGTCTGTAAGGCACTTTCCAGAAGGAAAGCCAACGGTTTTCAAGCAGACACCTTGAAAGTTGAGATAGCAGGTTGCGGCGACACAATACGTTTCGCCGTGTAAAATCTCAGGACGTATCTGCTTTCAGCCGCAAGGCTGTTTCAGATGGTCTCATCCCCTTCGGGGGATATGGACACGGGCCTCCGTAAGTCGGCCTATTGATGCACCCGTTTTCGGGTAGCGTCAAAGCCGCTCCCTTTAGGGAGCGGTTACTTACATGTCATCTCCTTTATTGAGAGCATCCCGCCGCCCCATCCTCACCTGACGATCTGGACGATGCCTTTCGGGCGGTGATCCCGGCGGGACTTGCGGAACGCAGCGGGGAACAGCAGGCTGTGGCCGTACTCATCCCGGATGCCCGACGGCTGCCCGAAGTGCGGGTACAACTCCACGCGGTACTGATGCCACATCGGGAGCTGCGACTTGGCCCCGTCCGGGTCCGGTCGGCGTCGCCGTGGGTCCCATGTCCAGACCTGATGCGGGTCGAGCGCGTTCAGCTCCTGCACGAGCCGCCCGGTGACGATCCCTTCCTCTGCGGCCTCGAAGTAGCCGTCAATGTCGTTGGGATGGTCCTTGTTCTCCGCGAACGAGCCATCCACGAAGATCCGGTCAATCCCGACCTGCCACAATTGACCGACCAGGACGCCCAGATTCGTCACCAGCGTCTCGCGCCAGACTCGGTCCCAAGTCTCCGACGCGCTGCCCGCGCCGGTCACTAGGAATGAGCGACGCAGCTCCTCCAAAGTCATCGGGTAGTCGCCTGGCGGCAGAACATCGGCGGGCGTGAACAGGGGCAGGGACATGATCAATGTTAACACATAAGTTAAGCTTTGTCAAGTGTGGGAGGAAAGGAAAAGGAATGGAGGAAGAAGATGGGGGCGAACGCGAGGTTCGCCCCGACGGAGTTCAAGCAGGCGCGTCATTGTTCAAGCAGGCGCGTCATTCACCGACGGCGGGCAGGCCGAGGTAGCCGCGTATCCAGGGTTCGTCGGGAGCGATGACCTTGCCCGCGACCAAATCCGCGATCAGGCGGCCCGCCGCCGTCAGCCGCCCGTCGTCCAGATTTCCCAGCGTGAACCGGGGGCGGGGAACGGCGGGGCCGAAGTTGTAGCGGACCAGCGGGGCGAGGAGCTGCGCGCCGATCACGGTCTCCTCTAAATCGCGCTGGAGTTTTCTGAGGTAGAACAGCAGCACGTCCTGATGGACGCTGCCCAGGGCGAAGGTCGCGCCGGACGCGCTGCCGTCCGTCGTCAGGGTCTGGCCCAAAATGCTCTTGGCGATGGCCCGGTCCAAGTATTCGACGGCTTCCAAAAAGCCCGCCGGCGCGGCCCGCGTGGTTTCCAAAAGGCCCAGGCGCATGTCGGAGGGCAGCACGATGGCGCTCTCGTTATGCACCTGCGAGACCAGCGACAGGAGCTGGCGCTGCTGGTCCGCCCCGTAGCCGCGCTCGGCGTCGTAGGAACCGGTGACGGTGGGCAGGCCGAACTTTTCCAGGTACTTGGCCCACCAGCGCAGCATCTGCTGCTTGACCAGCCACGGGCGGTATGCCGCCTTGAGGTCGCTCTGCCCCAGGGGGCTTTCGTATTGCGGCATGTAGCTGTAAAGGAGGAACTTGTCGGGCGGGAACGTCTGCCCCAGGCAGCCCCGGAGGGCCGTGACATTGGCAAAGGCGTCGGTCTCGAAGGTGAACCCGCCGGGGTCCTTGGCTTTCAGCGCCTTCAGCCCGATCCCCCCAGCGTGGGGGCCGTCCGGGATGACTTGGTAGATGATCTCGACGAGCGAGACGCCCAGAGCCAGGGCGTCCAGAACGTCGTGCAGGGTGTCCAGGATGCCCCCGCGCACCTGGGTCAGCGCGTCGCGGACGAATGCGGCCACGGCCTGGTCTTCAGGCGACTCGGAAGCGGCGTGGACGGCCCAGCCCTGGGACAGCACGGCGAACTTTTTGGTGTTGAGGCACGCCTTGACCTGCGGGTCGTGCAGCATCCGGCGATAAACGCCGTACCCGCCGGGCAGCCCGTCATCGGGCAGGGCGAAGGAAGAGAGCGCGCCGAGCAGCGAGACGCCATTGGCAGGCGTCAGCTCGCCCAGGGGCGGCGCGGCTCCCTCTGCCTCCCCTCTCCCATTCATGGGGGAGGGGCCGGGGGTGGGGGCCGCCGCTTTGCGGTTTCGGAAAGGCAGGGTGAGTTTCATGGTTGGTTTCCTTGTTGATGGCGGCGCTTTTTCCGGCGCTGGAAGTGCCGGTCTACCCAAGAGTGAAAGTGCCTCCGGCCCTGGGATAAGGGCGCGATGACTAGGAAGGGCGCGATGAATCGCGCCCCTACGCTACTCTCCTCAGTCGCGGAGCGACTTTCACGCTGGGTAGACCGGCACTTCCAGTGCCGGGCACTACAGCCGCACCGCCAGCACATACACGTCCGTCGTTTCGGCACTGAGCACATGCGTCGTCACGGGGCGGCTGCCCGGCCCGTGCCCGCCGAAGCTTTCCAGCGTCCGCCCGTTGCGGACGAGGTAGACATGGCCGACGGGGCGCTCCGTCGAGGCGCGGATGAAGGCGATCCGCGTCAGGCCGTCGCGCAGGCGGCAGCCGGCGAAGTCGCTGCGCTTCAGGTCGTGCGCAGCGCACCAGTCGTTCTGGCAGACCGAGCCGTCCGGCAGGATCACTGGGGCTTTATTGGGGTTGCCGTTGGTCGCGACGGCGACGGCGGCGCGGACCCAGCCGGAGCAGTCAATGGCGTGGTAGTCGGGCAGGACCGCGCCGAGGTCGTGCGCTTTCGCGCCGAGTTCGTAGCCGACGCCCTGGGCGAGACAGGCGCCGAGGTAGCGGGTCAACCGCTCCGGGTCGAGCGGCAGGGAATGCCAGGGGTAGCCCTCGGTCGGCGGCAGCAGGGCGGAGTGGTCGGAAATTCTTTCGGAGTCGGAAATTCTTTCGGAGACGGTCTCAGGAGTCAGGGTCGTCATGGTCGGAAAGCCTTTCTTATAAGACCCGGCCCTTCAGGGCCGGGCTACTCGGAGTGGAAGCGCCTCCGGCCCTGGGATAAGGGCGCGATGACTAGGAAGGGCGCGATGAATCGCGCCCCTACGCTGCTCTCCTCAGTCGCGGAGCGACTTTCACGCCGGGTAGACCGGCGCTTCCAGCGCCGGTGATTTTCTCTCAGTCGCACAGCGCCAAAATCAGCAGCGGCGTGTCGCCCAGCCGGAAGGTCTGCGTCTTGCGGACGGTCCACAGCCGGCCGTCGCGGAAGAACACGTCGCCCGCCAGCGGCGGGTCGCTCTGCCCGCCGTCCGCGTACAGCGACAGCGCGGGCCGCAGCAGGCCCACGGACTCATTGGCGTCGAAATACGTCCCCGCCGTCTGGCCGTCCATCGGGGCGAACAGGGCCTGGCCGGGATGGTTCTGCCCCGACCGGATCAGGGTGAACGCCTCGCCGTAGCGGGCGAACAGGGCGGACACGCGGCGGGCGCGGGCCGGCGCGGAGAGATCGTTCATGGCTCCCCCTCCGCGCCGCACGGCGCATCGAACAGCGCGTCAAACGGCAGATCAAAGACGGAAGGGCCGCCCGGCGTCGTCCCGATCAGCGTCGCCTCCGTCAGCGTCGTGTGTCCCAGCAGCGGCGCGCGCGCCGACCCATCCGGCGTCGCCCCCGCCGCGTCCCCGCCGACGCTTTTGGCGGCCCGCGTGAACGGCTCCAGGCGCTTCGCGCCCTGGGCCGCCAGCCGCTCGCCGGTCTGGGCGGGGCCGTCCGTGCGGGACGCGGTGACGGACAGGGGGCCGAGATGGAAGTCGTCCGCCATGCCCGGCGCGCGCGCCTGCCGCCGCAGCCACTCGCCCGCCAGGACCTCGGCCAGCCCCAGGGTCAGGGTCGCCCGCAGCCCGGCGTCGGCGGTCGGCAGGGTCGCGGCCTGGAGGATGGCCGGGTCGAGCGCATATTCCAGCGCGGGCTGCTGGGCCGCCAGCAGGTCGTCCAGGGCGGCGTCCTCCGACGTGTCCGCCGCGCCAATGGTGCACAGGCGCTTGAGGTCGGCATGGGTCAGGGGTAACAGGGACATGAGATCGGCTCCTTTCTGGAAAATGGCCCCCGGCCCTGAAGGGCCGGGCTACTCGCGAGTGAAAGCCCCTCCGGGGCTGAGGAGATGCCTCCGAACGCCGTTCTTCAGTGCCGGAGGCACTTCCACTCCGAGCAGCCCGGCCTTTCAAGGCCGGGTGATGGCCGGGGGCTTCCTCCCTACACCTGCGCCCCATCCTACACCTGCGCCCCATACGCCGCGCGCCAGTCCCCGAAGCCGGCATTGTAGCGCGCCCGCACCCCGTACAGGAACTGGTCGCGCAGGAACCCGTTCTCCGAGCTGCTTTCCAGCGACCCGAACTCGAACTCCTTACGCATCTGCAAGACCAGGGCGCGGACCACGCGCGACGTGTCCAGCAGGAACCAGTTTCCCGGCGACGCCAGGTACGGCGTCGTCAAGAGCGTCAGCATCCCGCGCAGGGGGTTGGCGGCCAGGTCCTGCGCCGCCGCCGAAACGGGGTCGGGGTACAGCGCCGACGTCAGCAGCGCGCTGGCCTCCCAGAACAGCTCCGGCGGGACGACCAGGACGTTGGGCCGCGTCCCCGCCGGGCGGCCCTGGTCGTCCGTGAAGCGCATCATCGCCGTGATCGCCGCCTGCAAGGAACTGGCGCTCAGGGCGTCCGTGCCCTTGTTAGACTGCGCCGCGCCCTGCGTGTGGACGCCGAAGAACGGGACGCCGTCGTAGCCCGCCGCCGTGAACCCCGTCCCCAGCAGGCCGAAGACGATCAGGTCGAGGTGCTGGCGCGCGACCAGCGCCATCTGCCGGATCCGCATGGCGACCTGCCCGTACTGGTCGTCCTCCAGCGCGGTCCGGTCCACGCTGATCGTGCTTTCCCAGGTCCGGTTCTGGATCGCGTAAGAGTACGGGTGCAGGTCGCCCGGCTGCCGCTCGTCGCGGAACTCGCGCATTCCGGGCAAAGCGCCCAGCCATGCATACTGCTCCGTGTCGCGCTCGGAGGGGATCACGGTCGCCACCTTGTCCCACTGCGCGGGACTGTCGCCGAACGTCTGGAAGAAGGCCGTTTTGAGGCCCGCCGTCAGGAGTTCGGGAATGTCGGATTTCACCAGGGTCATGGTCATGTGTCCTTTCGTGTCGGTTCGTTTTGTCAATTGGGGCCGGGATCGTCCCCGCCTTCACTTCCCCGCCTTCACTTCCCCGCCTTCATCTCGCCGGTTTTTATCTCGCCGGTTTTTATCTCGCCGAGGATGGCCTCCACCTTTTGCTCGATGGCATCAATCTGCGCCTGCCGCTTCGGCGTCCGAAACAGCGTCTTCGCCAAGGCCGCCAGCAGGTGAACGCCGACGCCGACGGCCGCCAATGTCTGCGGGTCAATGTGCATGATCGTCTCCTTTCGTCTCCTGCGAGGCGCGCGCCTGCTCCTCGCGGACTTCTTCGCGAATCAGGGCCGCGACCCGCGCCGGGTCCACGCCCAGGCGCTTTGATAGGAACGTATGTTCGTCCTGTGTGAACACGGATGCTTCCCCTGCCCCCGCCGCCTCGCCGAACAAAACCGTCGGCGGCTGCGCTTCCAGGAAGCGGCGGAAGACCCGCGCAATCGGCTCCGGCCCCTCGCTGAGTGTCACCGCCGCCTCCCCCGAAGCCGCCAGCAGGGCGCGGGCGGGGGCTTCCGAGGCCGGCACGATCCGCCCCTGCGCCTTGAACGCCGCGATCTGCGCATCCACGTCCCGCCGGGTGATCTCGGCCTGGAGGCGCACGATCTCGGCGTCCGGCCCTCCAGCCCCCGTCCCCGTCGGAGAGGCCCCCACCCCCGTCCCCGTCGGGGAGGGGCCGGGGGTGGGGGCCTCCTTCCCCATCAGCACGGCCCCGGCGATGCGCGGCTTCAGCACGAGCGAGACCTCCCGCAACGCCAGCGGCGCGCGCGTCAGCCCCACGGACAGCTTCGCCGCCCCGCGCCGCCGCAAAAACGCCGCCAGGTCGTCGGGAAAGGCCAGCGTCCCGAAGAGCGCCGTCCCGTCCCGCCAGACGCGCCGGACATGCCCCAGCGGGTCCAGCGGCGAGTCCACATGCTCGACCTTGACGGGGACCGGGGGCACGTCTTCTCCGAAGCGCGCGGCGATCTGGTCCAGGTCGTCCTCGGTCAGCGTTAACCCCTTGTCCGGGTAGTCGCCGGTTTGGAGCAGCCGGGCCGTCCGCTCGGAGCGACATTCCTCCGCACCCCCCTCTTCGCCGGTTTCCCCCTCGGAGAAGGTGAGCGGGACGGGGGCATCGAGAGTGATTTCGGCCATTGGCTCGGTCAGTGTGTCGGTCATGTCTCGTTTCCTTTCTCGGAACCCACCCCGCTTGCGGCGGGGTGGGTTCCTGCGGGTCAACTCACCTTCGTGTCGATCCGCACCGACAGGTGCGCGCCGTCGGGAACACCGACCACGATGCCGCAGGCGACGTTGTCCGCCGTCGGCGCGGTCGAAACGGTCGCGTCGTCCACGATCAGCGCGGTCTTGCCCACATCCGTCTGGGCCGCGCCGGCTTTCGCCAGCGTGAACACGCCGGTCTTGAGCACGCGCACGGACCTCGCGCCCGCCGCGCCGCCCGTGTTGTCGGCCTCCTCATAGGCGACGCCCGCGAAGACCAGGCCGGGCGCGTCCGACGCGGGCTGGACCAGCCCGGTCGCCGCCACGGCCAGCAGCGCGCCCTTGAAGATGTGGACGCCCGCCCCCACGGGGCAGGCGATCAGGACGCCGTCCTTGCGCCGGGCGTCATATGAAGCGGAAAGTGCGGTCATCGGCATCATCCTTTCTTCCATTCCTCCAGAGTGACAGAAAAACAATTCCCGGACGGCAGTCTGGAGGGCAGTGGATTGCCGCCGTCCGGGATAAAAATAGTATACTCTTGTATCATACGGTTGTCAAGCCTTTTGCATATTTTTTGTCTACTATTTTTTGCACTCTTGACCCGCGCGGCTCTTGCCGACAATCAACGGGAGAACGAGCGTAAAACGATGGAGCGAGCGGCGGGAAATGTGGAATAAAAAAGGCGTCGCAGTGGAGCAAGAGGGTAAGACCATTTTCACGGCTAAAACCGAAGACCGCGCCCTGCCGGCGAACCTGGGCGCCAGGCTCGCCGGGGGGTTTTTACTTGTCATAGTTTTAGAGCTGCTGGGCTTCTCCCAGACCGGTCGCTTGATGCAGGCCAGCGCCGACCGGGCGGCCCGCGTGGACACGCGCGTCCACGAGGCCGTCGCCCAGGCCAACGCCGTCACGCTGGCCTCGCGCGACACCGCCTCCTACAGCCTAGGCTACGCTTACACGGGCGGGACGGAAAAGCGCGAGCGCAAGTGGGAGACCGAGGAGGCGGACGGGGAAGGATTTGATGCGCTCCAGGCGATCCTGCGGACGCTGCCCGGCAGCGGCGATCTGCGCCGGCAGTGCGACGCGGCCGCGCGCCAGCGCCGGGACGTCTGCGACCCGCTGGAGGAGCGCGCGATCCGGCTGACCGCCCAGAGCCGGGGCCGGGAAGCGCAGGCGCTGCTGGAGTCGCAGGGGATAGCGGCCCGTTACAAGCTGGAAATCCAGATGGACGCCCTGAACCGGAGCCTGGAGGCATACCAATTCCGGGTGGATGCGCGGGAAGAGCGGGCGCGGGCGCGCACCCTCGTCGTCGGCTGGATCGTGCAGGGGCTGATCCTCGCCCTGTCGCTCGGCATCGCCGTGCTCGTCATCCGAGCCGCCGCGTCGGGCGTCCGCGCCACTCTGCGCGCCCAGAACGACCTGCGCCGGAGCGAAGCGCGCTACCGGCTGCTGTTCGAGCGCAGCCCGCAGCCGATGTGGGTCTACGACCGCCGGACACTGGGCTTCCTGGCCGTCAACCAGGCCGCCATCAGCCGCTACGGCTACAGCCGGGCCGAGTTCCTGGCGATGACCCTCTTGGACATCCGGGCTGCCGAAGATCACGACGCCGTTCGCCGAAGCGCGGAATGCCCCCAGGCGGAATGCCCCCAGGAAGAGCGCCTCTGGCGGCATCTCACCAAGAACGGCCGCCCGATCTGGGTCGAGATCACCTCGCACCCGGTCGTCTGGGAAGTGAAGGACGCCGCCATGGTGATCGCCCAGGACGTCACCGCCCGGCGCGAGGCCGGGGAGGGGATGAACCGGCTGGCCGCCATCGTCAATTCCTTACACGACGCCGTCATCGGCTGGACGCCGGAAAAGGTCGTCACGAGCTGGAACCCCGGCGCGGAGCGGCTGTATGGATGGACGGCTGAGGAGATGATCGGGCGAAGCATCGAGACGCTGATGCCGCCGGAGCGGGAAGCGGAGCGCCTGCGGATACAGGAGCGCCTGCTGTCCGGCCGCAACATTGAGATCCCCGACACGACCCGCCTGCATAAAGACGGCACGCGCGTCGCCGTCTCGGTTTCCTCGTCCCTGGTCCGCGATGCCGGGGGCGCGGTGGTCGGCGCGTCCACCATCGCCCGCGACATCACCGAGCAGAAGCAAAGGGAGGCGCTGATCCGCTGGCAGGCTTACAACGATCCGCTGACGGGCCTGCCCAACCGCGCCCGCTTCGGGGAGGAGCTGGACGCCGCCATCGCCCGGAATCAGCCGCTGGCCCTCCTGTTCCTGGACCTGGACCTGTTCAAGCACGTCAACGACAGCCTGGGCCACGCCGCCGGCGACCGGCTGCTCCAGGAGGTCGCCGGCCGCTTCATGCGCTGCGTCGCCGCCGTTGGCAGCCCGCAGGACGTCCTCGCCCGCATGGGCGGCGACGAGTTCACCCTGCTGGTCCTGCCCGGAGGGGGGCGCGCGGCGGGGGAAGAAGCCGCCACCGCCGCCGCCGACCTGCTGGCCGCGCTGGAGGCCCCCATCACCATCGAAGGCCACGAGCTGCGCGTCGCTGCCTCGGTCGGCATTTCCCGCTTCCCCGAAGACGGCGCGGACGCCGAAACGCTGCTCAAGCACGCGGACCTGGCGATGTACCAGGCCAAGTCCGAGGGGCGCGGGCGCTGGCAGTCGTTCACGCCCGCCATGACCGAGGCCGCCGACGAGCGCCTGGCCCTCGAACACAGCCTGCGCGGAGCCATCGAGCGGCCCGGCGGCGGGCAGGGGGAGATGACGCTCTTCTATCAGCCCCAGGTCTCGCTCGCCACGGGCCGGATCGTCGGAGCTGAAGCCCTGGTCCGCTGGCGGCACCCGGACTGGGGAATGGTCTCGCCCGCCCGCTTCATCCCGCTGGCCGAGGAAACCGGGCTGATCGTGCCGCTGGGGGACTGGGTGCTGCGCGAGGCGTGCCGCCAGGCCGCCCGGTGGGCGCGCGAGGGCCGCCCGCTGCGCGTCTCGGTGAACCTGTCGGCCCGCCAGCTCGGCGAGCGCGGGCTGGTCCCGTCCGTCCGGGCCGCGCTGGCCGAGTCGGGCCTGGACCCGTGCCGGCTGGACCTGGAGCTGACCGAGAGCGCCCTGATCCAGAACGTCCACGCTCAGGGCGACGCCGCCGCCGTCCGCCTGGCCGAGCTGCGCGCGCTGGGCGTCCGGCTGTCCGTGGACGACTTTGGGACGGGCTATTCGTCGCTCTCCTACCTGCGCCGCTTCCCGCTCGACATCCTGAAGGTGGACCGCTCGTTCGTCCTCGGCCTGGACGCCGACACGGGCGGGGACGACCGCCGGGCCGGGGAGGGCCGCCGAGACGGGGAGGGCCGCCGAGACGGGGAGGGCCGCCGGGACGAGGCCGTCGTGCGGGCCGTCATTGACATGGCCCACGCCCTGTCGCTGGAGGTGATCGCCGAGGGCGTGGAGCGCGAAGGGCAGCGGCGCACCCTGGCGCGTCTGGGCTGCGACCAGATGCAGGGCTTCCTGTTCAGCCCGCCCGTCCCGCCGGAGCGCCTGGAAGCCTTCCTGCCGCCCGCGCGGGCGGCGGGGGACATGTGGGAGGACATCCGGGAGGGCGGCGAGCGGGAAAGCGGGCGGGACGAGCGGGCGCTGGCGGCGTAAGGGCCAGGGGGAACCCGGCGTAAAGGCCAGGTCTATTCGGAGGGGCCGCCCCTTCGGGGCTTCGGATAAAGCCGCCGTGTAGGGGCGCGATGAATCGCGCCCTTTCCAATCATCGCGCCCTTGCCTCTAATCGTTCCGAAGCCCCGAAGGGGCGGCCCCTCCGAATAGCCTGCCCCTTCAGGGGCAGGCAGCATCGTCAAGGCCGGGCAACAGCGTCCCCGGCATCTCCTACCCCGACATCCCCAGCCGACTTGAACCCGTCATCACACCGCTCCAGCTTGTCCCAAAGGCTGCCTTCAGCGTGATGGCGCTTCTGGTTATCCACATAAGCGACGACGCGCGGCAGCTCACTTTTGGCGTAGGTCAGCGCGCCGCACCCCGGTTGCCAGTAGAGGCAGATTTGGAGATTATTCCGCAGGTCGGGGTGATGATTGATGAAGTGCGCCGAGCCGCCCTTGACCTGCTCCATGAAGTCCGAGGGAGCGAGGGTCATCGGCAGTGAGCAAGCCAAATGCAGGTGGTCCGGCATCCCATTGAGGGCGTGCACCACAACTCGCAACGCCGCGCACTTGTGGCGGATATAGTCGTGGAGCAGCGGTTCGACTTTGGGAACGAGGTACGGTGCGCGCCGCTTAGTCGCCCAAACAAAATGCTGGAACATCTCCGTATAATTGCCCACCGCACAGCCCTCCATAGTCTCATCACGAAGCGGCCCCGTCCTCTGCTCTTTCCGAAGCCCCGAAGGGGCGGCCCCTCCGAATAGCCTGTCCCTTCAGGGGCAGGGCCGGTCTTCAGGGGCAGGGCCGGGGCGGCCCCTCCGAATAGACCCAGCCTAAAGGCCAGGTTTCCTCTTCCTGCCGGCCTCCACTTCCTGCCGGCCTCTAATTGTCGTCCGCGTGGCGGTGCAGGAGGGTATTGCCGTGGTACAGCGCGACCGCCTGGACGCGGTAATCGGCGCCCGCCAGGTCGCCGCGATACAGCGAAACGCGCACGCTCTGGTCGGGGTAGTCGTAGGACAGGAGCAGGACGTGGGGGTCGGACGAGCGGGCGACGCGCCCCATGCCGCCCGCCGCCTGGTCCACGTCGTAAAGCGACATGCCCGTCTCGATCCGCTCGTACAGGTACTCCGCCCGGCCGCGGCGGGGCGTGCCGGAAAAGGAAGAGGGGGTGGGCGAAGAGGCCGCCGGGGCGGCGGCGGGAGCAAGAACGGCAGGGGCCGGGCGAACGGCCCCCTGGCTGAAGCTCAAGGCCAACCATGCCGCCATCCCGATAATCGCCACCAGGCAGAACGAGCCGAGGAATGCCTGCGCGAATGCGGACAGCCCCCGGCGGCGCGGCGCGGCGGGATGCGCCGGCGGCGCGGGCGGGCGCGGCAGCATGAGGGCGTCGAAGGCTTCCGTCCGCTCGACCGGCACCTCGAAGCGTGTTCGGAACCGATGCCCGCAGGCCGCGCACTCGGTCGCGTGCAGCATCGTCACTTTCCCGCATTCCGGGCAGCGCTTGGCGCTGACAGACGTTTTCATGCCGCCATTATACCTGCTCCCGGTGGAATTTCATAAAACTATGGTGCAGGTGATCTCTTGTAGTCCCCGCGAAGCCATTTCCCAGCCCTCAGAAGCCATTTCCCAGAGATGCAGAATGTCACCTTGTATTGTAACTGATGTTACGCAGAGCAGTCGCCACGGGTTGAAACCCGAGGTTTTATTGGGGTGAGGCTGCCAAGTCCCCAATGTCCAGGGGACACAAGACAAGGTAAAACAATCGTGATGGGCGTTTTGGAGCGGGCCGAAAACGAAGAAGCCAAGTCTAAGGTTCGGGCCAAAGTCATTCAGGGCCGGGATGAGAAGACGCTGAAAGCCGAGATCAAGAAGGAAGTGACGGCCTTCTCCGAACTGTATACCGACGCCTGGAAGGGCTATCGCGGCCTGTCTCCTGAGTATATCCACAAGTTTGTAGATCACGCCGTCAACTACGCTATCGGGCAGGTTCACACGAACGGACTAGAGAACTTCTGGGCCTTGCTGAAACGGTGCTTGAAAGGCACTTACATCAGCGTTGAGCCGTTCCACCTGTTCCGCTATCTTGACGAAGAAGTGTTCCGGTTCAACAACCGGGGGAGAATGACGGCGGGCGGTTTAGCCTCGTCAGGGAGTCGGTTTCCGGCAAGCGGCTTACTTATGACGACCTGACTTCCTCTTATCCGGCCTATTACGATGAGGTCATGCCAAAAACTACAAACCTTCCGCTTCAACCACCGCAAGGACGATAAAGCAAAAAGGCTGTTATGGCAACCCGAAACTGCTAGAAGTTTAGAGTATAGAAGTTCATCACGCCATTGTAAATCAAGACACACTGCTGGAGAATGTCTCGTCCTATCAAGGCTTGTATCCCCTGGGCAGCCAAGTGAGATTCAACTATGGGGACACTATGAAAGGCAAAAGTGCTTTGAGGGTGAACGAGAAGGATACTCACATCATATTGGTTGGTGATGTGTGGGGTTGCGCCTGTTGACGGTGTTAGAGTTGAAGTAGTGCCTGTCGGAGACAGGCTAAGGCTTTGCAGGATGCCGGGGTCAATGCAAGTGCAACTGGCCCCGGTGTCTATTAGCCCCTGTACCACAACAGGCTGTGGTACAGGGTGATTGTTGGCGGTCAAGACATCGGCGCGTGGCCTGCTGACGCCTACCAAGATGTCGAGTAGTGGCCCATGTAGGCCAATGGCGAGTGTCAACTGAGGCATGGAAGGCCAATGTCCCTAGTGATGAACTGCACCTGCTCGATAGCCTGTATTTGCTTGACCATGAACGGCTCTAGTCCGGCTACTTTGTAGCCCGCCTTTAGCGCGTCCTCGTAAGTTCCGAAGACATCAATCACTTTGTCGTCTTGGATAAGTACGAACTTACCCTGCTGTGGCAAAAGATTCGCGAGTTCCCTCTTGTATGTCTGTAGTTCCTGTTCAAGTGCCAGTGCCATTTTTTGCCCCCTGTCGTGATGATTTTGCCTGGGATTAAGCGGCTCTGGTTTAGCCGCCTTGTGCGACGCCTCATCACTATAGGCGTCTTTGGGAACGGAAAGTATGTGCTTCATCGCATCCTGAAACCGTTCCCAGTCTTGTTCAGGATTATCGGAAACGTAGTTGACTTGCGGGAGGGCCATTTTTTCTGCCATAATGCCCCTCCTTTCTACACTGCAAGAATCATGCCAATCTGCCCGATTTTAGTTGCTCTAATGATTGAAAAACAACTAGTAGCGATACCAGGGTTAATCTACAGGTATATATAACCCAAGTTGCGGTTCTCTTTTTTGGTCGTAAAAGTCCTTGAAAAAAGCCCTGAAATACCGCAGATTTCACATTTCGGCGGCTAAAAATCGCGTTTTCAGGCAAATCGCCGCTTCGTTGCAATAGAACCGCAACTTGGGTTATATATAGTATATGCCACTTGTCAAGTCAGATATATGTCAACCATGTTTTCTAAATGTAGTTGTCAACGATTCACAATTGGTCCACATTTAGTGAGCAACTTACACATAATCAAACAAATATTCGTTGTTCTTAGTTCCCGGTTTCGCGAAACTAGATAAATACATAAGAGGGAGGTGGGCTTCTTCCATCCCCTGGACTTCTTCCGTCCCCTGGACGGGGGGCGCTTCTGAGCCTCACCCCAATAAAACCTCGGGTTTCAATCCGTGGCGACTGCTCTGCGTAACACCAGTATAACACCGATTCCGCCCCCGCGCCGGTTACGCCCCCACGCCGGTTCCGCCCGGTCGGACGCCGACGATTTTCCGGGGAACTCGGAGGGGAGGCCGCAGGCAGGAAGCCTCACGGGGCGGACGCCAGGGCGATGGGGGACCAGCCGGCGTAGGGGCCGTACTCAGCGTGCGTCAGCCCGCCCGCCGCGTCCACGCGCCAGACGGAGGCCGGCCCGCCGCCGTCGCAGCGCCACAAAAGCTGCGCGGCGTCGTCGGCGTCAATCGCCACCGCCGCCGGGGTCCAGCCCTCGAACGGGCCGCACAGCGTCTGTGCGTAGCTCTCAGAGGGCGCGTGGCCCTCGGAATGGGCGAGGCCGTTCTCGGAGTCCCCGCCGCCGGCGGGGAGGGTCCACAGCGAGGCGCAGCCGCCCGCCCTCTTCCAAAGCAGGCGGCTCGTCCCGTCCCGCCCCGCCGCGACCGCGACGGCGCTCCAGCCGTCATGCGGCCCGTACTCGGTCTGGAGCGCCCGCCCGTCCGCCCCGACGCGCCACACGCTCGCCGCGCCGTCGTCCCGAGTCCACAGCAGATGCGCCCGGTTGTCCGGGCCGACCGAAAGCGACGCGGCGGCCCAGCCGGGGAAGGGGCCGTAATCCATCGCCTCCGGCGGAGCGCCGGGCCGCAGGCTCCACAGGGCCGCCGCCCCGTCCGCCCCGGCCCACAGTACGCGCAGGACGGCGTCCGGGCCGACGGCCAGGGCGCGCGCCTCCCATCCCGCATAAGGCCCGAACTCGACGTGCCGGTAATCGCCGTCCTCCATGTCCACGCTCCACACCGAGGCGGTCCGGTCGCGCCCGGTCCACAGCAAAAAAACCATCCCGTCGGACCCGGCGGCGACGGCGCGCGGGGTCCAGCCGGCGAACGGCCCAAACAGGTACGGGGCCGGCTCTCCCTCCGGCTTGAGGTCCAGCCCGCCCGCCGCGTCCAGCCGCCGCAGCGAGGCCGTGCCGTTGCCGTTGTCCCAGAGGATGTGGGTGCGGCCCTGCCCAAACCCCGGAACGGAGAGGAGACCGGGAACGCAATCGCGTCCGCCCCCAATGCCGTCGTCAGTCATAACGCCTCTCCTTTCGCCGGGGTCCCCTCGCCCCACGCGCCCCGGCCGGAAACGACACCAGTATACCCCCACCCCAATCGTTCAGCACGAGACGGCAAGCACAGGCGACAAAACAGGGACCTTACGGCTCCTACGGAAAAATAAAAACGCATATATGCCCCGGTAGTTCTACTTGGCATGGTTTATGCACAAAGGTGTTGTGTACCGCCTACAAGAATGTAGAGCTTCTCACAGAAAGGGCCAGCATCTCATGGTACTTCCCTCATTTCATAGATACTGTTGGGGAAAGCTTGCGTCGCAAGACAAGTGTAAGAGCGCCTGGAGCCGAGCGCCTCTTTGGGTCTTGCTGACGATCAGCGGACTTTTGACCTTCCCCCGTCTGGCCGCTGCCGGGATCGGCCTGCAAGGCACGGGGGGCGGAACGCCTGCCGGGCCGACGCTGTTCACGTTCCAGCCAGGCGGCGGACCGCTCAACTCCGGCCCCACCCTGGGCACGCCCACCCCCGTCATCACCACAGACGGCGGCTCCGTTTACTTTACCAGCCCCCTATTTACCACGGGGGGCAATTTCCTGGTCCGGGACGCGGGCAGCGCCGACCTGCTGCAAGGCAATTTCGAGAGCTTGCAGCAGTACGCGCTGAACAGCACCTCGCTTTTTGCCAGCTTTGATGTCACCTACACGGGCGGCTCGGATTTGGCGCTGGCGGGGCTTGCGCCGGGCGACCGGGGGACGCTGGGCCTGACGCTCTCCGGCGTCCAGCCAGGCTCCGGACGGGGGCCGCAGACCGCCGGCGAGTACGGCATCTCTTTCGACGCCGCGCCCGCCCCGGCCCCTGTGCCGGAACCTTCGAGCCTGGCGACATTCGCCGCAGCGGGACTGGGGCTTGCGGGCCTGCTGTGCGCGGGCCGGCGGCGGGCCAAGCGCTCCTGAACCCAGCCGCGCGGCAGGGAAGAACGAGACGAAGACAAGAAGCGGCCCCTTCGGATGAAGAGGCCGCTTCTTGTCTTTGTTCTGCGGCTGTCTGAGAGGCTATTCCACATCCCGCAGGAACATTTCAGTGACCCAAAAGCGGCCCTGGCCGTCGCGGTACAGCCCGACGCCGACTTTAGTGAAGCGCGGCTCCAGGATGTTGGCCCGGTGGCCTGTTTAGGTCTATGCTTACTCCTTGTGATCCTGCGGAGCGCCTTCCTGGGCCGGTGCATCCTGTTCCAGCAGTCCATGCCGAATTTTTTCTTTCTCGATTCGTTCGGCACGGTTGTTGTTGGAGCCAACGATGAAGCTCGTCAGAAAGCCCAGCATCGGCAGACCGACCACGGCAATCGCCACTTCTTCTACCCCGTGCATTCCCAAATAAGTAGCGCTGCCAATCGCTGTCAATCCCAGCAAACCGCCCCAGGCCATGCCCCACGTTGAACGTCTAGCTCCGGTTTGCTTGACCATCCTCTCCATGTCTTGACGGTGTTGGGCCTCCGCTTTAGCCATCGCGATTATGGTCGGGACAAGTTCAGGATCAACTTGCTTGTAAGCCTGAAGGGTATAAGGATCAGGGAACTGCCCACTGTGAGTATAGCTGAATTCGGCAATAACGGCCTGCTTGGCGTCTTGACCATCGCTGCCAGGTTGACGAATATCTTGAGATGGAGGTGTGAGGGGCTTCCGCGCCGCAATCTGAGCGCGCTCCTTCTCGTCTTCTGATTCCAGGTTAGCCATTGACATGCTCGGTCGGCTCGTCGCCCTGAAAGTTACGCCTGGCCCTGCTGTTTTTGGCGGCCGTTCTGATCGCCTGCTTTAAGTCACGCCCCAGCATGAGGCCGTCATGCCTCAACGCCAGCGCATCGGCTTCTTCCCCGTTCCGAGTGTGGTTGTATTCGGTCAGGGTATCCCCCAAGTCAAGGACACTCCCAAAGCCCTCCGCGAAGGAAGGAGTAGCCGCTGTCGTCTCGGATTGGCGTAAGACGCTGTCCCGGTATTCTCTCCCCACACGCTTGCTCTGATGCGCCCCAACGATGCCAGCCATTTCATGCCGGAACTCTAAGACAAAGAGACAAGCGGAGGTAAAAATCCAAACGCAGAATTCAACCTCAACTACTGCCTTAGTGATCCCATGCACTGCCCGATCATCAAAAGCGTCACCTGCAAGCCTGAAGAACAATGGCGTAGCCGCCGCAGTAAGACATAGGAGTGCCGCCAGCGCTGCCAGCGCTAGTAGCTGTCGCAGCATGAACGGCCGCATCTCTTTTATCACGTTCCAAAGTATCGGCCCTTGCCCACTAAGGACAGTTTTACGTTTCGTCGCTGATGCATTCTTCATCGCTGGGTTTTCTGCACTGCCTCTCATTCTTCTGGAAGTCGCCTGCCATCATTGTAGCATAATTATCGTATTTGCATAGACGTGGAAAAGCCCGCCGAGGTAAACGCACAGTTCGCCCGGCGGGCTTTCGCTTCGCCTGCTTCCTATTCCCTGCTTCCTACTCCACGTCCCGCAGGAACATTTCAGTGACCCAGAAGCGGCCCTGGCCGTCGCGGTACAGCCCGACGCCGACTTTGGTGAAGCGCGGCTCCAGGATGTTGGCGCGGTGGCCGGAGCTGTTCATCAAGCTGGCATGGGCGTAGGCGACGTTGTAGACGGCGTCCGTGGCGCCGGCGTAGAAGATGTTCTCGCCGACGAGGGCGGTTTCGGGCTTGCTCTCGCCCCAAGCGCGCAGGCCCGCCAGGTAGCGGTCCATCGGCGTCCGCCGGCCTTCCGTCGGCGAATGGTGGTCGAAGTAGCTCAGGGCGCACATCTCGCGGGAATGGGCGCGCGCGGCGCCGTTCAGCAGCGCGTCCTCGGCCAGCGGCCCAAGCCCGCGCTGGGCGCGCTCGTTGTTGATGGCCGCGATCAGGGCGGCTTCTTCGCGCTCCTCCTGCGCCGGCGTGTCCAGCCGCAGGGCCGCCGTCAGCGGCATCAGCCGCCGGGAGGCGGACAAGCCCAGGGCGGGATGGCCGGTCTGCGGGGCGGGTGGGACCAGCAGCACGAACTGGATCTCGCCTTTGACGGCCGTTTTGACCTGTTTCGCCGTTCTTGGCTGGCCGAGCTGTCTTGGCTGGCCGAGCCGTGGGCGGGCGGCGGCTTTGTGACGCGGGGCAGGGGAAGCGGCTCCCTGCCGGAGCGGTTTGTTGTGGGAAAAAAGCGTCAGAAACAAGGGGATCAGCATCAGAAGCCACTCCCGAAGAAGCCACTCCCGATAACACGCGAAGCAGTTGTGTCGAGATTGGAGAACCGCGCGGCGATTCGAGAGCGGCCGAGCGGCCTTGCCAATCGCATTTCTAGTCTTGCCTTTCCAGCAGCGAACCGGGCAAAAAGTCTTGAGAAAGTTCTGAGAGAGTCTTGAGGAAGATCGGGCGGCTGCTCCAAACTGGGGAACGCCACGGCACAGGCGCGTGTTGGGGGAAAGACGGCGAGCGCTCCCGCCGTCTGCGTTTACCTGAGGTTAACCTTCTACGGCCAATCCATTATAACACGGATTTTCGGCGTCGTTCGGACAGGCGATAAAACGGATGACAAATATTTTCGACAGCGATGCGGTGGCGCTCTGAAGAAAGGGCCGCCTCCCATTCGGGAGGCGGCCCTTCTTTTTCTGCCTGACCGGCGCACTAATGCGGCCCCATCGCCGCCGACGCGGCGCCGCAGGGGCCGCCGCCGGTCGCCTCGGCGATCTCCACCACCACGCCGTCGAAGGTCAGCGGCGACCGATACCAGGGCGACAGCTCCTGGCTGTGGCGCGGGACATAGTGGGCGATCAGGGACCGGCGGAAGCGATCCGCGCTCGTGTTGGGGGTCGAGCCGTGGATCAGCGAGCCGTTGAAGAACAGCACGTCGCCGGCCTTCATCTCGCAGTGGACGGCCTCCATGCCCTCGGGCACGGGCACATAATCGGTCGTGAACGAAACGGCGGCGTCGGCCTTCTGGGGGCAGGCGACCTCCTCGCGGTGCGAGCCGGGCACCACCTTCATGCCGCCGTTGCCGGCGTCCACGTCGTCCACGGCCAGCCAGGCCGCCAGGCAGGTGCCGGGCTTGACGCGCAGGTAGAAGTTGTCCTGGTGCAGCTCCTGGCCGCGCGCCCCGGCGGGCTTGAAGTAGAACATGGTCTGGACGCCCACCGGCTCCTCCCCGAGCAGGCCGGTCAGGACCGGCTCCAGACGCGCATCGAGCAGAAAGTCGCGGGCGATCCGCCCCACCGCGCGGCCCGGCTGCGAATGCGGGTTCATCATGCGCGGGTAAAAGGCCAGCGGGTCGGCGGGGTCGGTCACGCCTTCGCCGATGGACGACAGGCCCGGCACGGGGCCGTCGGCGTTCTCGGCCATGAAGGCGTCGCGGATCGCGGCGGCCTCGGCGGGCGAGAACAGGCCGCGCAGGACGAGAAAGCCGTCGCGGTCGAACTGCGCTTTCCCTTCTTCCGTCAGGCCCGCGTTTTGAGCGGGCCGGTTCATCAGTTCGGGCATGGGTTAGGTCTCCTTGGGGTATACTATACACCAGGTTCCTATCCTCTGTCCATCACAAGGGCTGCCGAAAACCTATAACATCTCCCTACCATGGAAAAGATACCCGAAAAAATCGAAGAACGCCATCCCGAAGTCATCCACCTTGTCACCGGCCACTTCCACGAGACGGCGGGCTACGAGACCTGGCGCGCGCGCGGCACGCAGGACTGGCTGCTGATCGCGACCCTGGACGGCGGCGGGCGCTTCGGCCATGAGAAGGTGGGCGGTGAGTTCACGACTCGGCCGGGCGACTTGACCCTGTTCCGGCCCGGCACGCGCCATGACTACGGCGTCGCGCCAAGCTTGGGACGCTGGGAGCTGCTGTGGACCCACTTCCACCCCCGCCCGGACTGGACGCTGGGGCTGGGCTGGCCCGAAACCGCGCCCGGCCTGATGCGTCTGCATTTGGAAGACCCCGACGTGCGGCGAAAAGCGCTCGCCCGCTTCGGCGAGGCGCACGCCCTGGCGACCGGGGCGCTCCCCTCGGCCCCGCGCCGCCGCGAGGCGTTCGCCATGAACGCCTTGGAGGAGGTCCTGCTGTGGTGCGGCACGCAGAACCCGCTGTCCGACTCCTCCCCGCTGGACGGGCGGGTCCGGGCGGCGATGGAGTTTCTGACCCGCCGCCTCGCCGAGCCGGTCACGACCGACGCCCTGGCCGCCGCCTGCGGCCTGTCGGTCTCGCGGCTCGCCCACCTGTTCCGCGCCCAGGTCGGCCTGACCCCGCAGCAGTACCTGGAAGGCCGACGCCTGGATCGCGCGCGCCGACTTCTGGAATTGACCCCGCGCCCCATTGGGGCCGTCGCCGCCGAGGTCGGCTACGAGAACCCCTTTTATTTCACCCTGCGCTTCAAGCGGGCGACGGGGTTAAGCCCGCGCGACTACCGCAAGAAGCACGGGGGCGGCCCCTCCGAATAGACCTGCCCTTGAGGGCGGGTCATCCCCGCGTTTACCCCGCGCCCCCCGCCGGGAACAACGAGGCATCACTTCCTGCCTTAGAAAGACCCTTCCCATGCCCGAATACGAGCACTCCCTCACCGTCCAGGCGTCCCCCGAAGCCGTCTTCACCTTCGTTTCCGACGTCTCGCGCCTGCCCGAATACCTGCCGACCACCCACCACGCCGAAGCCCAACCCGGCGGGCGCGTCCGGGTGCAGGGCGAGGCAGGGGGCACAAGTACGACTCCGATGGCTACTTCCGCACCGACGCGCCCAACGGGCGGGTGGAGTGGGGATCGGACGGCGAAAACCGCTATTCCGGCTGGCTGGAAATAGACGGCGTGGCCGACGAGTGCGAGGTGACGGTGCATCTCAACTTCCAGCCCAAGCCGGAGCAGTCCGCGCGCATGGACGCGCAGACGGGCGACCACGACAAGACCATCCAGGAGGGCCTGGTCGCCGCCCTGAAGTCCATCCGCAACAAGGTTGAAGGCACGGGCGGGAAAGTCGAGCCGTCGGCGGCAACGTAGGGCGCTTACGGCGGGCGACAGAGGCGGGCGCAGCGCGAGGCGGCTCGAAGGGCGTAGGGGCGGGGTCCCCCCGCCCTCCTCTCTTGCCCCCGCCCTCCTCTTTATACAGTCTCTCACCTGCGAAGACAGGTTTCGTGCTCTCGTTGCCGCGACTTCAGTCGCCCGATCCCGGCCAATCCTAACGGCGCTTCCGCTTGGGCGTGGTCGCCTTCCCCGCCGACGCCGACACGGTTGTCGCCACCGGATTGCCCGCCGCGTCCTGCGCCGCGCCCCACCAGACCCGGACGCGCATCCCCGGCAGCAGGTCCGCCAGCGACGCCGCCCGCCCGCCGGACTTGACGCGCGTCCCCGCATCCACGGCGACCGTCTGCGCTGCACCCGCCGCGTCCTGAAGCCTCAGCAGGGCCAGATCGGGCCGCACTTCCACGAGTACGCCGGACACCGATGTCGGGCGGGACGCCTGCTCGATGGCCGTCTCCCCCGGCGGGTCGGCGAGGACGTCCGAGACGGAAACTGCCGCCAAAAGGCCGTTCGCCAGCCCGCGCGTCAAAATCGTCACTGACGCCCCCGCACCGAACGCGGATGCGGGGACCGCCGATCCCCCCGCCCGGAAGAGGGTACGCGGGGACAGCAGGATGGGCAGGGGCACGTCCCCATCGGCAGGCTGCACGGTCCAGACCCTGCCGTCCGCGCGCACCACCGTGCCGCTGAGGGGACGGCGCCGGTGCGCGTCCAGCGCGTCGGCGGTCTCGGCGTCGCAGACCAGCAGGGCGGCCGCCGTCCCGGCGGGGCCGCGCCCCAGGCGCACCCGGAGCGTCTCGCCCGGCGTCAAGTCGCGCGACAGGGCGATTAGCCCGCGCTGCAACACCCAGGTGGCCCGCGTGATCCTGACCGCGAACGCCCACCCGTTGGCGGTCTGCACTTGAAGTGCGCCTTCGCTCACGGAGAGCAGGGTGACGGTCAGGTCGGACGCGGGCGCAGGCCGGGCGGCAGCGGGCGGGGCCGCGAGGGCTAGCGATACGGCAAGAAAGAAGAGGGAGAGGACCGGCAGGGGCCGGGGCCGTCCGTGGGTCATGGGAAAGTCCTCCGTGAGAGTTGAGTCCGCCCCCCAGCCCCCAATTCTGGGGGAGCCTGAAGGGAGTGTGGCCCCTCCTGTTGCCCATTATCGGGGGCGAGGGGGACCTTCAAAGCTCTCATCCACACGCTCAGGGCAGAGCCGTGCTGTGCTCCAGAGCGGCCTTGAGCGTCGTCATGTCGGCTGCGGTCAGGCGCGGCGCGGCTTTGTGGAAAAGACTCAGGAAATATGTCTCCTCCGGCCCGCTGCCGGGCATCCCCATTGTCTCCTGGCCGTAGATCGAGTCCCCGATCTTCCGGCCCCCCGGCGTCAGGACGGCCCAGAACGGGATGGCGTGCCGGCCCCCGTACTTCTGGAACAGGGCGTGCGCGCCGGGGTTCTCCCAGGTGTTCCGGCCGTGCTCGAACACGTCTTCTTCCACGACCACGCAGTTCGCCTCGATCAGCGGCTTGACCTGTGGGTCGTTCAGGAACTGGTGCAGCATAAAGCACGGGCCGCACCAGGAGGCGTGGAAGACCAGCACGACGTTTTTACCCCCGGCCTTCGCCTGCGACAAGGCCCCGGCGAGGAGCGCGTGGCCGTCCGAGCCGTCGCCGTGGTCCGCTCTGCCGCCGTCGAACTCCGCCAGGAAGCGGCGCATCCGGGCGGCCCCGGCGGCCTGATGCGCGGTCTGCGCCCGGCGCTGCGCTTCCAGATCGCCGCCGTGGGGGTCGTAACGGAAGTGGTAGGCACTGCCCTCATAGACGCCCGCGCCCGGCGGCAGGTACGTTCGGATGTCGAACCGCGCGGGGGGCAGGGCCTGGGCGGCGACGGCGCTCACGGAGAAGTCCAGACGCCGCGCCGGGGCCGGAGTGCCGCCCGCGCCGGACTGGTTCTCCAGCATCCGCACCCGCCGGGCAAGCCAGACGCCCTCGAACCGCTGAGGCTGGTCGTAGCGCCATTCCTGTAAGAGCCGCCCCGACCCGTCCACGGTGGTCGCCCGCGTCACCTGGAGCGCGCCGCCGCTCCCCTCCGCGTAGACCGTCCCCCACTGGTAGAGGGGGTCCGGGGAGGCGGGGTTAAACATCTGCGTGTCCAGAATGTCCGCCGCGATCCCGCCATCCGTCGGTCCGGTCTCGGGCGGCGTGTATTGGGAGGGCCGTGCGAGCGGCAGGCCGGGCAGGCCCACGCCGGGCAGCAGGACGAGGCGCATCCCCCGCCAGCCTGTGTCTATCGTCATCCGCCGCATCTGCGCGGAGTAGTCGTAAGTCTTGTGGCCGTCGTACAGCACAGTCTCGGTGTCCAGGGGCAGCGGGGATGCGACGCCGTGGGTGTCCGTCGCGTACTCCTGCCCGGACAGGGCGCGGCTGATGCAGAGCAGCTTGCCGCCCGCGCCCGACAGTGTGACCGCGTACCGCTTCGGCGGGTGGGGCGCCCGCTGCCCGCCCAGCACGATCCTGATCATGCGGTCGGCCACGGCCTGCGTACACTGGCCCTGCGTTACCTCGCGCCGGTAGTCCCGGACGATTTGCTTTTCCTGCGCCGCCTTGAGTCCCGGCGAGCGCACGTCCGTTTCGACTACGGTGTAGGTCAGGGTGAAGCCATCGGGCAGTTGCAGCGCCTGGACCTGGTCCAGCGTCGGCGGCGCGGCGGGCGGCGTCTGCGCCGGGGCGGGCAGGGCGGCGAGGCCGAGCAGGGCGGGAAGGAAAAGCCGAAGGACGGCGCGCGGTGTGGTTTTCATGGGTATCTCGTTGACCAAATTTCCCTGCCCTGAACGGCAGGGCTTTAGAAGTGCAAGCCCCCGCCTGCGCGGGCGCAAGAGAGGCGGGCGCGATGAATCGCGCCCCTACATCGTTGTCCGATGCCCGCGCAGGCGGGGATTTGCTTTAGCGAAGCACGGGGGTTCAGCCCCGTGAGATCAACCCGTGGCTCCTTGCCGCCCCCTGTGACACTCTCACCGCACCGGCGTCAGCGTCAGCGACTTCAGGTTCATCGGCTGCCAGCCCTCTTGGATCGGATGGACGGAAACCCTGGCTGGCCCAGCCTCGCTGATCGTCAGCGTCCCCAGCGTCACCGGCTGGAACTGGGTGTAATCGCCCGTGTTCGGGGCGTGGCCGCCGACGGCAATCTGCACGTTTCCGGCCTCGGTCACGCCGACCGTGAAGGTCCCGCTGCCCTGGGCGGCGATGAGGGCGGTGACGGTGAACGTGCCCGGCTTGGTAATCTGAACCGGCCACTCCGCCCAGTCGGCGGGGTTGGTCCAGTAGCCCAGGTTGTCCTTGCCGCCGCCCGACTCATAGGCCACCGCGCCGTGCGTCTCGGCGTCGGCGGCGGCCAGATGGAGGGTGCCCATGGCGTCCTGGCCGAGATAGGTAGGTGTGACATCAGGCTTGCCCGCGATCTTCAAGACGACCGTGGACGAGATAGGATCGGGCGCGGTCGTCGGGACCGTCAGCAGGACGCCGTCGGCGTCCAGGGCGGCGGGGAGGGTCCGCTTGCCGTCCAAAAGATAAGCCGAGCGGACGACGTTGCGGAGGCCCGGCACGCGCAATTTGTCGTCGGCGGGCCACTGGAAGACGTGCAGGTACAGGGTCGTATCCGCTCCGTCCGCCTTCTGCGTGCAGCGGCCCCAGGGCAGGCGCTTGAAGGGGGAGGGCGAGGCCGCATAGACCGCCTCGCCGTTGGTCTTCATCCACCGTCCCATCGCCGCCAGCCGCTCCACTTCGGGGGCCGGGATGATGCCCTGCGAGGTCGGGCCGACGTTCAGCAGGTAATTACCGCCCTTGGAAGCGATGTCAATCAGGTTGTGGAGCAGGGTCTCGGCGCTCTTGAAATGGGTGTCGTCCGTCTTGAAGCCCCAGGTGTCGTTGATCGTCATGCAGGTTTCCCAGTCACGGCCGCCGGGGAAGCCCGTGGCGGGGATGTTCTGCTCCGGCGTTTCGGTATCGCCCGGCACGCCGCCGCCCAGCCGGTTGTTGGTGATCAGGCCGGGGTCCTGCGGGAACGAGGCCGTCAGGAGGCGCACCTGGTCCGGGGTGAACGGCCCGTTGATGTCCCACCACAGCACGGCGGGGTGGTAGCGGGTGATCAGCTCGTTCACCTGGGGCGCGGACACGGTGCGGACATAGGCGTCAAAGTCGCCCTTCTGGGCGGGGTCCCAGGCCGGACCCGCCGTGCCGCCGCCGGGGTGGTGCCAATCTAAGTTCTGGGAGTAGTAGACGCCGAACTTGATCCCGGCCTTCTTACACGCGGCGGCCATCTCGCCGATGGGGTCGCGCTTGAACGGGGTCTGGGCGTTGATATTATAATCGTCCACTTTGGTCGGGAACATGGCGAAGCCCTCGTGGTGCTTGGCGGTCAGGACGATGTATTTCATGCCGGCGGCTTTGGCGACGGACACCCACTGGTCGGCGTTGAACTGCTCCGGGTCGAACTGCTTCGCGTAATCGGCATAGGTGGCGACGGGGATGTGCGCGGAGTGCATGATCCACTCGCCGATGCCGCCGACCGGCTTGCCGTCGTAGCGCCCGGCGGGGACGGCGTACAGCCCCCAGTGGATGAACATCCCGAACTTGGCCTCCCGCCACCACTTCATCCGCGCGTCCCGCTGCGCCTTCGTTTCCCCGGCGTGGGGGTCCACGGAGGCTGACGGGGAGGCTGACGGTGACGGGGCAGGCGTCTGGGCGGGCGCGGGGCCGGACAAAAGGGCGGCGAGGAGCAGCGCGGCGGCGATGCCGGCGGCAGTGCGGGCGGGGCGGTGGGTCTTCATGGCCCCATTCTATCACGCGCGGGGCCGGACGTCAAGCCGCTTCCGGCGATCAGAGGCAGGTCAGGGGCAGGCCGGGGCGCCCTATTGCCTATTGATAGTTTGGCCCCCCCATAAAGGCTTGTATCAAGAAGATCCCGCACGCGACGATGACCGCCGCGCCCACTGCCATCAGCGCCGCAAGGACGGGGAAGCGCCGCCCGACGAGCAGGCACAGGGCGGCGCACGCGAGCGCGATGCCCCCCATGCCGGCCAGGGCCTGCCTTTGCTTTTCCGGCGACGGCAGCAGGAGTATCGAGGCCAGGAACAGCCCATAGGCCATGCCGGCCCCGCCCGGCAGCCCCAGCAGCCCGTCCAGCCACGCATAAGGCGTCAGCGTCCGCCGGCGCGGCATGGGTGACGCGGGCGTGGCCGCTGCCGGAGGCGTCCCCTGCGGCGCAGGCGGCCAGACGCCGGGCGTCTCCGAGGAAGGCTTGTCTGCGTCTTTGCTGCTCATCGCCGCTGCCGATCTCGTTCCTGCCGGAGACGGGCGCGCGTCCTGACCTGATCCAGCGCCCATTCCAGCGCCTCGCCGCCGGACATCACGACGAGGCGTGTGTTGGGCGGGCCGATCTTGGGGTTTTTAAGCAGATGCTCTTTGTCATAAGTGACCAGGACTTCGCAGTCGCGCTCGATAGCCGCCGCTAAGACTTTGGCATCGGGCCGGTAGTTCGTCAGCCCGGCGCACATCTGGATCGTCGCCTCGTCGGGATCTGCCGTGGTCGCAATGTTCGCCAGTACCAGGTTCTCGGCCAGGATGATCTTGAATCTTGGGTAATCGTCCCCCGTCAGCCTCTGAAGGACCCCTTCCGTCTCTCGGAGCGTATGACCGCTGACCCAGAGGGAAATCAGGCCCACTTCCCCCATCTTAAATAAGCGCCTGCCTGGAGACGCCGGATTGTCCGAGAGGAGGGCCGCAATGATCAAAGACGCATCCAGGGAAAGCTTCGGCGGGTCCAGGTCATCCATGTCCGGTTACTCAGCCTCCTGGCGCATTTCTCGAAGCGTCTGGATGGCCGACTCCAGCGTCACCCCATTGCGTGTCAATATCGCCCGCATTTCGTCGAAGTTTTCATCCAGCCTTGTGCGCGTCTGGACGGAGGGCGTGAGAACGATGCTGTTGTTTTCCAAGGAAACCTCGATCCGCGCCCCCTCATCCAACTTGCACTGCGTCCGCATGGCTTTCGGAATTACGATGGTGCCGCGTTTGCCTACGGTCAATGTTGTGGTCATGGTTTTCCCTCCAAACATCTCTGATTTCAGAAATCAGATATACTCAGTGTACCACATTTCTTATCCTGTTCATCCCGCCCCGAAAAACACGCACTTGCCGCCGGGGGCGTCGAAGGTCACGTCTAGGCGCGCTAGGCCGCCGGGCAGGGGCCGGACGGCGACGCCGGGCATGGCCCAGGTGTCGGCGCTCACGGGCACATGCGTTAAATAGGTGTATGTCCCGCGCGCATTGGCGAAGACGGAGACGACCCCCCGGCCCGTCGTCGGGTCTATCTTCTCGTAGATTTCGGGGCTGCCGCCCACATCGCCGGTGCGGGTGAGCGTCGCCCGCGTGATGTCGTCCCGGACCTGCTTGTAGGCCGCAAGCGCCGCCCCGAAGCGGGCGATGCCGTCGTCCGAGAGGCGCAGGAGATCGCCCCAGATGCCGTTCTGGCCGAGTACCAAAGACGCGAGGTTGAGTTCCTGATTACTTGCCGGGTCGTCGGGCAGATAGTGGGTCAGCAGCAGGACGGAGGGCGCCCACTTGTCATAGGTCAGGGGCGTCCGGCAGACCCAGGCGCGGGCGGGGCCGGGGAAGAAGAACAGGTTGATGTTGCCGTCGGCGGACACGGCCAGGTCGTAGTTGTGGCTGTACGGGCCGTTGTTGATGAGAAAATACTTGCCCGCCGACAGGAAGCCCAGCCCGACCGAGCGGCCCCCTTCGGTGATGTCGAAATCCACGATGGCTTCGGGGCAGGCGGCACACAACTTATCCACGACGCGAGCCATGTACCCAACCTGCTGGAAGGCGTAGGAGTCCGCCCGCTCCCGCGCGGTGTTCGCTTCCGTGCCGTGGAAGTGGCCGGGATCGTCGCAGCCGTACTGGCCGATGGCGTCCCACTTGAAGTACGTCACGCCGACCTCGCGGGCCAGGCGGATGAGTTCATCGGCGAACGCCTCCCAGTAGCGGGAAACGAGGCACAGGCCCTGGCTCCTTTCCGTTTCCCAGACCTCGTGCGGGTCGGGCGGCCTGCCGCCGCTGGTCATCAGGCAGTCTTCATGGTCCCGGCGCATCTTGCTGGAAACGGCGGCGACCGTGGGGTTGAACCACAGGCCGAGCTTCATGCCGTAACCGTCCAGGATGTCTTTGATGCGCTTCAGCCCGTCGGGGAAACGCTGACGGTTCACCTGCCAGTCGCCGGTCTTCTCGTACCAGCCGGTGTCCAGCACGAACACGTCAATGCCCATTCGGCGGGCGACCTCGATCTCGGCCTCGATCCGGTCCTGCCGCATGGACTCTAAATACGGGTTCCCGTACCACCAGCGGTTGCGCTCCTGAAAGTTCCAGGTGTTGTAAAAGATGTACGGGCGGCGCGACGCGGCATTCTGGGTGACATAGCGCAGCAGAAAATCGCGGTAGGCGCGGGCCAGATCGTCTTCCGTCCCCGCCACCGCCCCCGCGTGCAGCCAGGGCGTCACGTACCCGTCCACGATCTGCCCGTCATAATAGTTGCCCTTGACGGCCCGGAGCGAAACGGAGCGGTCCGGCCCCATTAAACATTATCGGCAATAGGCTATACTGTAAGTATGCTCAGTTACGACACCCTGAAACACAAAGACCGCGAGTTCCTGGCCGCGACGGGCCTGACCGTGGGCGAGTTTCTGCAACTCCTCAC
>JAABUU010000798.1_pt1 | contig 63873 bp, 76 predicted proteins | sample 5559301 | NCBI WGS metagenome assembly JAABUU01 (sample SAMN10711884, study PRJNA513360) | rock metagenome | isolation source: Antarctica rocks | place: Antarctica: Victoria Land, Richard Nunatak white
CGCGTCTCTCCCCCGCGCGCGCTCGCGGCTGCGCTCACGGCCGGGCCGCGCGCCGGCCTCGTCCGGCGCGCGCGCCGGCGGCGCGTCTCTCCCGCGCGCACGCTCGCGGCTGCGCTCACGGCCGGGCCGCGCGCCCGCCTCGTCCGGCGCGCGCGCCGACGACGCGTCCTTCGCGCGCGTGCGCTCGCGGCTGCGCTCGCGGCGGCGCGCGCTGTCGCTCCGCTCGCGCTCGCGCCGCTCGGGCGCCGCGTCCGGCCGCTCCGCGCGCGGGGCTACCGCGACGGCCACTGCGCGCCGCGCCGGCGGGCCCATCGCCTGCGCCCCCTCCGCGGCTCGGCCATCGGCCGGCGCGGCGGCGGCGGCCGGGGGCGCTCCGTCGGGCGGGCTCGGCAGCGCAAGATCGGCTGAGGGCGCCTCCTCTGCGAGCTGCTCCTGGCCGCCAGGCGCGGCCGGGCCGTCCGATTCCCGCCGCCGCTTGGCGCGGGGGCTGCGGCTGCGCTCGCCGCGCTCCCGCCGCCGCTTGTCCGCCGAGCGCGACCTGCATGGCAGCACCGACGCATGTGTGGCGCGAGCGCGGATAGGCGGGGCGGCACAGCAGGTTATGCAAGACAGGAGCAACAAACATGGGCGAGCGCACGCGCTCAGGAAGCGGGGCCGGCGCATGGAGTCGCGCGCACCGGCGGTGCCCCTGGCGCCGGTCCTTGTCCCTGCGCTCGTGCTGCCGCTCGGCGGCGGGCGCCGCGGCGGGCTCCGGCGGCGCTGCGGCGGCCTCCTCCGCGGGCGCGCTCGCGCGCTCGCCTGCCTCCGCGCGCGGGACCGGCGGCGCCTCCGCCCCCGCGTCAGCCGGCGCTGCGTCAGCCGGCGCCGCGCTCGCCAACGCTGCGCTCGCCGCCTCGGGCCCGTCCTGGCCAGCCGCAGCCGCAATCTCGCCCGACTCTGGCCCGCTGCCGGCCCCATCGCCCGCCGCTGCGCCGTTGGCGAGCGCGGCCGCGCCCTCCTTCCTGCGCTCCTTGTGCCTTTTGTGCTTCTTGTGCTTGTGCCTGTGCCTCTTCTCTTTGGCCTCCTTCGCGGCTGGCTCCGCTGCAGGGGCCGCACCAGCGATGGGCCGCGCGGCGTCTGCCGCCGCATCGCCCTCCATACCGCCACGCTCCGCGCGGTCTGTGTTGGGGGCGACAGGACAGACTTGCACCGAGAGGCAGTGCGTGCCTGGAGGTGCTCCTGAACTAGGGTACGGGCTCCTCCCTGCAGTTTGCAAGGCGCAAACAAGGCCTGTGCAGGCCACAGACAGCAGTACAGGCTGCTGGCCGGCGCAGAGCGAAGCGCGGGTGGTGTGCCAGGTAGAGAGGAGCACAGCATGCCTGGCGACGACTGGCGGGACAAGCTGCAGGTGCTCCCTTGACTCAGGTCGCTGGTCGAGCAGCAAGTACCAGCGCCTTGCCTTGGTATTTGCAGTGCCGCCTGACGCTGTGTGCCGCTCTGGGGCAGGCCTTTGGCCCGCCACCCTCCGATGACGCGCTGGGCGACTTCAACAAGCACGTCGAGCAGATCACAGACAAGCTGTCGCCCGGCAACTTCATCAACGAGAGGATGGAGGTGTGCTGGCATCCTGGTGCTCTTTGTGACTTCAATGCAAGGTTGCAGGTCGTACAGCCCGTGCGGAGGCAGTACAAGCGCTCTCCTCGGTGCGGCGTGCAGGCGCAGATGCGGGACATGATGTGCTCCAACGGCCAGCAGATAGCCTTGGGGCTGGCTGCTGCTGCGGTGTACTCGACCGTGTTCCATGAACTGAAGCAGCAGGCCAAGCGCCACACACAGAAGCACAGGTAGACGGCGTTCTCCGCAGCATATTACACTGGATGAGTGCACGAAAGCCGCGAGTTTGACGGCAACTGTTTGTACGCAGGCATATTGGAACAGTGGTGCGATACTTGACGGACGTGATGCTGCCGACTGGCTTCTTCGGCCCCGTGCTCGGCATGCTGCTACGCGCCTGGATACCGTTCTTTCCGTAGTGCTTCCAATCGAACGCTGCGCGGCTGCAGGCCCTGTCAGAGGCTGGTGGGGTGTGGACGCAGCTGCGCCCGCCTGTGTTCAGGGGTGCGAGTTTAGGTATGTTGCCTCTCCGTGGCTCGGCAGTGTGGGCGTGTCTGCTTGTATCCAGCTGCCTAGTCCCTGTTACGGAGAGGGCAGCTCACCAGCGCTGCCAGGCGGTAGGTCTCAGCAGCGTGTGCTGGCGAGAGCGCAGCAAGTTGTGACGAGAGCGCAGCAAGTTGTGCTCGCCCGTGTCTGCATGCCAGGCTCGGGCGCCCACCCTGCTACTTTGTGGAAATGCGTGCGTGGTATAACGCAGATTGGGCTCAAGGTGTGTGACGCATGGCCCTGCAACGGGAGAGAGGAAGAGAATCTAGACTGGCGTGGAGCACATGCTGGTGTCTTTGATGCCTTTTGCTGCAGGATGCGTATAGATTAGGGCCCGCATGGGTGTGCATCATGTCGAGGTAGGGCCAGGAATTGTACCATGGTTGAGTGGCCTGCGCTAGCTCTGTTTTGCTGCTGACTGCACTGCCTGCTTTCCGATATTGCTTTGGGTCTGCTCTGCTTTGCATGTGTGCATGGTCGATGTCTCAACCTTCCTAGGTCGGGTGTGACGAGTGCAAGGTGAGCACCAATGAGCTCTCTCATGCACCCTGCTCACACAGCCTCACAAACGTGCTGGCCTGGCACACCGCCTGCAAAAGCACCCGGGACGCGATGCCACCACAACGACCCCTGCAAAGAGACCCCGGTCTGGAAAGAGGCGTCAGCCTCGCTCAAACGCGGCGCTGCTTATACAGCCTCCGCCAACCGCCTACACAGACAGCTACGGCTCTGGCCACGCCTTGCAGCCCAGCGCCGCGCCAGCCCCCTCCTACACACGCAGGAGTCAGGCCCGCACGGCTGGCACCAGCCCCTCCATGGCCTTTCATACGGTTTGCAGCTGCGCCATAGCACACCGTGCTGCTGCTGCCACAGCTCCAGCCAGGCACGGGATTATAGAGCCGCAGTGACTGCGAGCCCGGCAGCATGCAGGCTGACAGGCCCAGGCTCGCCAGCAGCCGCACACATGCACACAGATAGACAAACCCGCTGCCGCACAGGCTTGCACGCGACCTCTTTGTGCGCCAGCAATGGAGCGCCGACCCCGCTGCAAACTACAAAGACAGTCTGCCACATGGTGGCGACCAGGAAGCCCCTCGCAACAAGAGGCCCCCGCGCCTCACTTTCCCGTACCCACTCACGCAACCTCCCGTCTGCGCCAGCGCCCAGCGACGGCGTCCTTCCCCACAGCATGACAGAGCTAGGGGCGACACGCCCGCGCCGCCTCGGCGCCGTGCCTGGTGCGGCCCCGCTCTCACAGTGCTCACGCCTTGAGCGCCGCCCACCTGGGCACTGGGTGTGCGCAACGCATCGTGCCGCGCGCGCGCAACCCCTGGGGCCCTCCGAGGGCCGCGCGCGCCCTAGACCTCGCCCTCCTCGCCCTCTTCGCCGCCGCCATGCGCCGCGGGCATGTCCTCGTCCTCGTCGCCAAAGTCATCCTCCTCCTCGCCCGCCTTGACCTGGCGCGCGGCGCGCGAAGCATAGGATCAGGGTTCGACAGGGCTGCCATCTTTTCTTCGCCCTCCCGGCCGCACCAGGTGCCTCGCTCGCAGCGCACCGCAGCACCGACACAAGAGCATCATCGGGGAGGTCACAGCTGCCGCCTGGCAGCAGCAGCGGCGCCATGCCTACCGGAGTGCACAGGCATGCCGGGTCCAAGCCCGTCAGATGCCAAGCTGCGCTTCCGTAGCAGCTACGGTGGTGTGGCTCGACCTATCTGGCACTGGAGCGCGGTCTGAGAGCATGCAGGGGCGCCCTGCCAGCACCTTGAGCCCAAACGCGGCGGCCGCGCCGGCGCCGCCCGAGAAGTTGACTGCGTTGTGCTGCTCGTTGAGGTCGGCGGCCGCCTTGTCCACCATCTGCGGCACAGCGCTCGGTCAGGATTATTGTTCCTGCGCAACACCATCTGCGGCATGGAACATGTGAGCGGGAGCCCCGCGCGGCCGCACACAGCCTCGCTCCTGACTGCAGGCTCATCACACGCGCTCTCCAGCGATGCTGTCAACGCACATCGTGCGGCGCGGCAGCGTGCGGCTGCGCTCTGCATCTACAGGGCTCAGCCCTCATGCCACTTGGTCAGACGCGGTGACGCATTGGTGCCCTGTGCCTGCTCGGCAGCGTGGACCGGGCGCACGCAATCTGCGCTTCCCCGCAGCCTGGCAGGGCCATGCGGTGCCCCCCAAGTGCCGCTCCGTGCGCTCCCGCTCAAACAGCCGCCCTGCCTGCCAAAGAACCCCAATCCTAACCCTCCACACACCCCGGCAGCGGCGACAAGCCCACGCGCCTGCAGCTTGGCGATCTCCGCGGCGCGCTGCTCCTCCACCGCACGCCGCTCGGCGGCGGCGCGCTCCGCCGCGGCCGCCCGGCGCGCGGCCTCCTCCGCGACAGCCGCCGCGGCGGCCGCCTCCGCGCGCTCGCGCGCCTCGGCCTCGCGCCGCGCCTGCTCCGCGCGCAGCCGCTCCTCCTCCGCCCGCCCCTCCTCTTCCTGTGCGCGCCATGCAGCACACATCAGGCTTCAAGCCATCGTGCGCGCTCGTCGGCGCGGGCCTCCCGCTGCGCTTGCAGCCACGCCGCAATGCGGCGCGTAGCTGCCATCATATCTCACATTTTTTCGCTTTCAGGGGTGATGGCCGCGCACCCGCTTCTTCTGCTGTTCTTCCCGGCTCTGGAACTCATTCCAGAGATTGTCGTCGTCGGCGGCCGCGTCGCCGCCGCCGCCCGCGCCGCCGCCCGCATCGCCGCCGCCGCCGTCGCCGCCGCCTGAGTCCGCGGCCGCGGGCGCGGCCTTGGCCAGCGCATCCCAGGCATTGGCATTCTGCAGCGTCACAGTCTGCGCGCGCGCGCAGCGATGAGTGAGCGCCACCCAGGCATTCGCCTGCTGGCCAAGGGAGCGACGCTGCGCTCAGTGAGCGGAGCGCGAGCGGCCAGGACATGGACGTCACCAGGGCCCACGCATTTTGCTCGGCGCCGTTTCGGCGTGTCATGCGCGCAGAGCGCGCCCGCGGCTCCGCGGCGTGCAGCACGACGCTCAGCTGGAACTCAGCCGCACCGCTCGCGGGGCAAAGCGGGTACGGGCGGGACGGGCGGCGCGCAGGGCGTGGTGGGGGGCCGCACCTTCTTGTTCGCCATGTTTCGCATGATGTGCGTGTGCATGGACGCGGGCTGGTTTGCGGAGACCAGCGCGGAGCCCGCCGTCGCAGCACCCGGCCGCAGCTCCGCTGCGCGCGCCCGCACCCGCTATCACCCCCGCCGCCAGCGCCGGCGCGCGCGGCGCAGCGTGGCCGGCCGCCGCCCGCCCGCAAGGCTCTGCGAGCTGTCACGCAGGGCGCTTTGCGCGCAAGGTGTGCGACCGGGTATGCCCTGATGTCTGCCCGACCACGGGCTGCCCGGACCGCCCCGGTCGCCGCCGCCCAGCACGCAGGGCGCAAGCTAAGCTTCTTTACATGATACACAGAAAAAAAAGCAAGTCGAACCAACCAACTTCATCACTAATGCCGCGGGCCGGGGCCGCACGTCGCCGGTCCGCGCCGTCCGCGCCGATCTGCTTGGAGCCCACCTCGCCGCCAGAGTCCGAGTCGCTCGATGACCCGGAGCCTGCGCGCACGGCGGCCGCGTCAGCCGCCAGGCAGCCGCGCGAGCGCAGCCCTGGGCAAAATGCGCCGGCCGCCCTGGGCGGCACCGCCCTCCGGCTGCCGCAGGCGCGCACGGGGCCAGACCCCGGCAGCCGGCTAGCCGCGCGCGCGCGCTCACTGCTGCGTCAAGCATGCACCCGACCCGCCGGCGCCCCTACGCATGCACGGCCCAGTCATCATACCCTACCCTAACCCGGCCGCAACTGCGCGCGGGCCGCACCGCTGGAGGACGTGCTGGCGGCCAGGTAGGGCCCGCCGCCCTTGCCGCCCTCGCCCTCCGCCGCCAGCGTGTGCGCGAGCGCCGCCTCGGCGCCGCCGGCCCCGCCGCCGCCGGCGCCGCGCTCGCCGCCGCCGCTGGTGCCGCCGCCGCCGCTCGCGCCGCCGCCGCCGCCGCCGCCGCCGCCGCTCCCGCCGCCGTTCAGGCCGGCCGCGCCGCCGCCATTGACGTCGGCACTCGGCGGCGCGACGGCCTTGGGCGGGCCGTTGCCGGCGGCGCCGCCGCCGGCGCGCGGCGCGGGGCCGGCGCCGTCGGCGGGCGGCGCGCGCGCGGCGGCCGCGGCGGCGTGCGGCGCGCGCTCGCGCGCCGCGGCCGCCTGCTCGCCCACGTATGCGTCCAGGCGCCACAGCACGTCCGGCGCCAGCAGGTCGATGTCGAGCTCCACCTCCTCCTCGCTCTGCGCGCGCGCGCGGCCGGCTGGGGGCGCGGCTAGTCGTTGGGCGCGGGCGCGCGGGCGCGGGACGGCGCTGCGTGGGCGCCGACACGCTGTGCGGCCGGCTCCTGACGCGTCACTCCCGGCGGGCGCCTCCGCATGCCCATGCATTGTCATGCGGACTGCGGCCGCGCAAGACAGGGCTCCCAAACGCCGCCGGAGCGCCCCAACCACAGCCGCCAGCTCGCTACCAGCACCAGACCGCACACACATCAGCCACGCAATGTCGCCCCAGGGCCCGCCGGCGCAGCAGTGTCCGCAGGTCTGCCGCTCCATGGCCGCCGCGGCGGTGAGGCGCCCGCGGCGCGCCGGCCCGGGCGGGCGGCGCGCCTCGTCCACGGGCTGCGACTCGCGGATGATGTCGAGCACGCGGCCGAGGCGGTCGCCCGGCAGCGCGCCCAGCGCGTGGCTCAGCCGCCGCTTCTCCTCAAACGTCATGTCGCGCCCGCCCGGCGGCGCGCCGGCCGCGCCCTCGCGCTGCTCCACCGCGTCCGCCAGCGCCTGCAGCTCGCGCGCCATGGCCGCCACGCGCTCCGGCAGCGCCTCTGCGCCACCGGCCAGGTCCTGCGGCCGCGCGCGCCGCGTGCTCAGCGCTCGCCCGCCGTGCCCTTGTATGGCGACGCCGCGACCGAAGCCGCTCGGATCCGCTGGCGGGGGGCCGCTGCTCCGCGCGCGGGCGCGCCACGGGCGCGCCGCAGGCGCGCCGTTCGCCCGCACGGGCGCCGGCCACCGAGGCCCCGGCTGTGTCGGCCTCGCGTATGCACAGACGGCGCGGCGGGGCGCCGGGGCGGGGCACAGGCAGGGCGCCGGGGCGCAGGCAAGTGCGCGCAACAGGGCACAGGCAGGCGGCGCACCCGCTCCTCCAGCGCCTGCCGCCGCACCTCCTCCTCCCACTTCTTCTCCATCGCCACGCTCGCCCACTTCTTCTCCCACGCCTCCGACATCATCTCGCCCTGCGCGCGCGCGCACACCCGCGCTCGCCGCGGGCGGCCCCCCCGCGCGCTGCCGGGCAGCACGCGCCCGTCCCCCTCTCACTCGCACTCCGGCGCTGGCGACCCGTCCCCCAGCAGGCTCGCGCAGAGCTGCGGGCAGGCCCCCAGAGCCCGGACCCGCGACGCTCAGTGGCCGGCTCACGGCCGGCCGGCTGCGCCCCAGCCAGTGGCGCGTGGCTCCGGGCCCACGAGCGGCGCGCGGGCCGCACCATGCCGCGCACGGGCGTGCCGACCGCGTTGTACAGGCGGCAGTTGGTCCAGATCTGGCGCATGTCCTCCCGGAACTCGGCCGGCTCGCGGTACTGCCGCAGCACGCCCCGCTCCGGCTTGTGCTCCAGCTTGCGGCCCACCGTCTCCAGGTCCATTGGGCGCTTCACGATGTCAAAGTAGTCCTGCGCGGCCGTGGCGGCGCGCTTGCTCCGCAACCGCTCGCCTCGGGTGGGGCTTGCAGACGCAGAAGTCAGGCCCGCTGCTCCAATTCCAGCCTGCCTATACGCCAGGTGCGCGCGCCGCGCCGCTCCACACACAGGCTACTCCAGCCTCAGTCCTGCAGTACGCTCCTCCCGTTCGCAGCGACCTCCTGTTGCACACGGCTACTGCTGCGCGTGAGCTTGGCTTGCCCGGCTGGGCAGGCGGTGGCAGGACGCTCTCTAGGTCACGCAGGTGCGGGCAGCGGGCACCGGTGCGACGAGCCACGGGCAGCCCTGGCAGCGGCGGAGCGACGCGCTGCCCCGGCAAGCCCAGCGGCACACTTGCGCTGCACAGCACACCAAACATCCGCAGCATTTTGGCATCAGAGCGCGACGCCTCCAGCGTGCACACGCAAGTCCGGCCTCCCGCGTGGCCCTGGCAGGCACTCAAGGACGAGGCGCAGCGCGCAGCGCTGTGCAGCTCGCCGCCCGGGCCGTTCCGCGAACAGTCATGCGCGCGGCCCGGGCGCCCGGGCGCGCACCGGGCAGCGCAGCAGCACCGGGTCGACCGCCTTGCTGAACGGCCCCGCGCCGCGGTGGCGCATGATTGTCTTCAGCACCGTCTGGCACTGGTTCCACAGGCTGTTGATGCGCTTCTCGCGCTCGCCGTGCACCGCGCGCCGCTTGGCCTCCGGGCCCTCCAGGCCGGCCGCCGCCGGGCGCTTCTTGGCCGGCGCGCCGCCGCCGTGCGACGCGCGGGCCTGCAGCGGCGCCGGCGGCGCCGCGGCAGCGTCCGCGCCGGCCCGCGCCAGCGCGGCCAGGCGCGCCTCCACCTCCGCCTTCTGCTCCAGGATGCGCTGCAGCTCCGCCTGCAGCTCCGCGCGCCGCGCGCGGACCTGCTCGCGCGTGTAGCCCGGGTCCCCGTTCATCGCGCCGGCGGGTGCTAGCTGGCACGGGGCTCACATCAGGTGCTGCCGCCGCGTGGGATGCACTGCACGCTGCGTCCGTGCGCGCAGAGCCAGCACAGGTCGACCAACGGGCAAATTTTTGCCATTTGTTGCTGAGGCAATGCTAGCTTGGGCAACCCTACCCTGAGACAAAGGGATCAAGGCAGGGCAGGAGTGCAAACACTGGAGATGCAGCTCGGCCCGATGCAGCCCGCGCACGCAGCGCTCAGAGGGGCATGGCGGAAAGCGGGCACACCAGCCGCCTGCTGCTGCTTGTGACCCAGCGTGCCTTCCAGCGCAGGAACGGGCGCTCGGAAGCTGCGGCCGATGCCGCTCGCCGCCAAGGATGCGGCGCTGGTGCGCCTGGCGGTCGGCGCGTTCCAGCACCGCTGGGAGGCGCTGCCGCAGCTGGGCCGCACGTGCCTGGATGCCGGCGGGAGCCGGCACGAAGTGCGTGGCTGCGTGCGGCACCTGGCCGTGTGCGCTGCCCCATCCGCTCAGACCTGCCCAGTCGTTTCCGCTGACCCCAGCCCTGCCGCGGCTGTCACGCTGCACGTAGGTGGCAGTGTACATCACCCGTGGCCTTTCATACCTGCACTGTCTGACCACTTGCAATCAATCCTATGCAACTGATGTGGCTGTGCACAGCCAGCGAGGTAAGGAAACTGTGCAGATGACCGGCTGGACGTAGTGAGGGCGCCGTGCGGGGGCAGGCTGGCGGGCTACCCGACCTGCCTGGCGGCCACGGTGCGGCTGCAGGCGGCCGGCCTGCTGCAGGCGGAGGCGCCGCCGGCCGAGCGCGAAGGCGCGCCCGGCGACGCCTTCGGCCGCGTGTACGGCAAGGCCGCCGGCCGCGTGCGCGCGCGCCTGGAGGCCGCAGACCCCGTGCTGGCGGGGTGGGTTAGGTGCGCGGCTGTGGCCGAATACCTTCTCGGCGCTGCTGCATGTCCCACAGCGCCGCGCGTTGAGCTGCACCTGCGCCTCCGGGCGCGCCTGGTAACACAAACCTCGGGCTGGCGAGTGGCAGCTGGACCCACTCTCATGGCCAGACTGGCTTGCTCTGCTGGTGTGGAGCACAGCGTTGGTGGCTGCAGGTGGGGTGCTCGTCTGTTATGTACCAACCAGTGCCTTTCTCTGGCGCGCTGCTTGTTAGTTGCCGTGTACCACTGACCTTGATAGCCTTCCACTCCAGGGATCATGCATACGGAGCGATCTACAGTCACCCCGGCTTGTCCCTCCGGCAGAAGCAGCTTCTGACGATCGCATATCTGGTGCGCCTGCGCCCGGGTGGGCGGCCACATTGGCCGGGTATGGCGCTTACTCTCTGTCACTGCATGCGCGGCGGCCTGCCTTGGACACGGGCCTGGCCGTGCGCTGCACGCTGCTCAGCCATTGACCACGCCCCGACGCATACAGCGCCCAGGCGAACCCGCTTGAACAGTGGTGCTGAATGCTGCAATTATGCGCGCAAGGCTGCCGCGAGCATGCACGATGAGCTGTACGGCCACCTGCTGGCCGCGCTGCGCTTTGGCGCCGGGGAGGAGGGCTGCCGGGCGGCCGTGCGCATCGCATTCGAGCCCCCGCCCGAGCCCATGGGTGCGCTCCTTCAGGAGCAGGCTTGCGGCGTCACCAAGCTGCTGTGGCTCGTCAGTGCGCACGCCGCAACTGCCTACCTAGCATGTGGGCTGCTGGGGCATGCATCAGAAGCAGCTATGCGGCAGATAATCGCCCAGCTGCTGCAGCGGACTGCTTGTGTTCCATTTGCTGCCTCACTGCATCTCACACGTTGGTGACATGGTTCTTACTTGCACCCACCGCCTGCTTTAGAGCTCCAACCTGTTTAGAGCTACAACAGACAAACCTCATGCTGTTGCTCATGCAGCCAGGCAATTATACTGTCAGCATTGCCCTCAACTCTGGATATGCCATGTGTATTGACACGAGGGTGGCATGCGATGGCATGCTTGGGCTGGCGCTGACAGTCGACGGCCGCCGCGCGCAGGAGCAGAGCAGGTGCACTCCGAGTAGGCGGCCTTGGCAGTCGTTGCACGTGCAGTTGCCAAGGCTGCGGTGAGCTTTGGAGGTGCACCTGAAGCAGACGCAGCAGAAGCAGAGTAGCGAGGTATGCATGAGCTGATGGAGGCTGTGTATGTGTAGTACAATGGGCGGTGGCTGTCAATGCTCGTCTGCGCAGCCCATGTCTGCAGAGATGAATGTACTTTGTAACGTCACCTAGTCAGTGCGAGCATTTAGTCACATCATAGCTGCATCATCCCTGACTTCACTTCCATAGAGCATGCACACCAACTATTATTGCAAGAGGTTGCTCATTCAGATTCTTATGTACCTCTCAAGGTTGACACCATAAAATATTTTCTTGTTGGGACTTCAGGGTGAAGCGACCAAGCGACCCCAGCTTGGTAACCCAGCTTGGATAATACTGTACCTTCACAGTTTGCATTGCGTGCGCAGTTCCGCTACTTGTACGGGCGCCTGGCAGCCAGCAGGCAGCGCCAGCCACTGCTGAAACGGCTCCTCCCAGTGCGGTGTGTGTGTGAGAGAGCTGCCAATGGCGAGACAGGCAAGCCCAGCCACTGCCCAAAACGGCGCTGCGCAATGCGCGCTGTCGAGCTGCCCGCAGAGCTCAAAAGGGCTCCTCCCGGCGCTCGGTGTAAAACTTGCCGCTGGCGGGCGGCTCCAGCGCGAGCCAGGCGGGCGTGTCGGCGCCCTGCGCGGCCGTCTTGTACCCCTTCCAGCTGCTCATGTCGGTGGCGCAGTACCTGCCGCGCAGGCGACACATATAGGGTATAGGGTTGGCTATACCCTACACCTATACCAGTACCCGCCGCGCAGACGACCTGGACACCCGGGGGTTGCTATGCCACAGAAAGGGTCCCGTCTCAGCGCCCTGCGCGGTCCAGTCCGCTGCACAGCTCTGCGAGCGGTCCTGCTCATACACATCACACAAGCAGGCTCCATTTGCGGCCTGAAAACCATGCGTGCTCTCTCAGGATATGCAGCACCCTGTACAACTGGACCTGCAAACGCCGTGCGCTCACGCAGCCAAGCAGAGGCCCTCCCTGATTCATTACCCGCTCGCGGACACAGGCTGGCAGATGCCAAGCACCCGGTCGTGGCCGTACCGCCTGCGCACAAACCCTGCCTCGCACAGAACGCGGCGGGGCAGGCCTGCAGCTGCGCAGCACCCCCGGGCACTGGAGCAGCAGGGCTGCCCCATATTACCGGCGCGCCCGCACCCAGGACAGCACGCATTGACGGCGACGTTGCGCGGGCGCAGCTCGTCGGCCAGCACGCGCGTGTACATCGACTCGCACAGCTTGCTCACGCCGTACATAGACGACGGCCAGCCACTGCCCTTCAGCCTGCGCATGCTCTGACGCTCAGGACGTGCGTCCGCGCGTCGGCGCGAACAGCCGAGCCAGCTTGCCAAGCAAAACAAGGCGCTCGCGGGGCCTGACATGCATCGCACACACGCGCAGGTGTATGACGGCGCGGCTGCTGAGGACGCGCAGCGCGTGCTGGCTCGCATGGAATCACTGCAGCAAAGTGCGCGGGTGCGCGTGCGCGCTCTTTTCGGAACGCGGCCAGCGCGCGCTGAAGCCACGCCCGGGGCGGCGCACTTGTCGCCCGCGATGGCGCCCACAAACTCGCGCGCCAGCGCGTCCACCTCGTCGGCCGACTGGGCGCCCTCGAACCGCGCGCGCAGCGCCTTGTCCCGGATGATGCTCAGCTTGCCGGCCAGGCTGCGCGCGCGCCGGGCGGCTGTCAAGCTCTGTGGCTGGGCAGGGCGGTGATTATTGGATGCCATGTGCGGTCTCCCAGTGGCCATGCGAACTTGGGCGGCAGTACAGTGACAGGCCACCAAGTCTGTCTCTGTGACAGCAAGGGCGCTGCCTCAGGCCACCCATACCATGGCGCAGGGTATGCTGGAACGATGGCACAGATGCTCTATACGTTCGCACCATCCACTTGGAACGTGACAAATTTTGCCCATGAATAACTGCAAAGCTGCTCGGCACCATGCATGCGCAGCGCACAAGCAATTAAGTGTGCCTCACAAGCATGGCAGGGGCCGGCGCCCGCGGCGGCAGCACGAGGGCCCACCTGCAGACGTTGACGACGGCGCCGCCCTCGGGGATCAGCGGCAGCAGCGCCTCCGTCACGCGCCGCGTGCCATAAAAGTTGACGTCCAGCGTCTGCTGCGCCTCACTGGCGCCGAACGCGCTGCCCTTGAACGCCAGGCCTGCGCGGCCCGCGCACCAGCTCTCCGCGCGCAAAGATTTCGCGCACAGGGAGCGGCAATCTCGCAGACATGCCAGCCCCGGGTCCACCTTCCAGTGCATGCTCTGCAATGCGCTCATCTCAGACGAGGCCGCTACCGCTCTCCACAGAACGCCTGGCAACAAGCACGGCACGGCAGTCGCAAGGCGCGCCCCGCCTGTCAAGCTCGTGTCGCCTATTGAGGGAGGGGGGTGCACGTTGCGGCGCATCGCTGGCCCGCTGCGTACCTGCATTGTTGACGAGGATGTCGACGTGCTGCAGCTCCTCCGCGGCCCACTTGGCGAAGGCGTCGACGGAGCCCGGGCTGGCGATGTCCAGCGGGTGGAATAGGACCGCCTGCGAGCCTGGGCACGGGCGCCTTGTCAGTGTCTGCGGGTGCACAAAGCAAAACATGGCAACTGTCGCGGGTGCTGTACAGCGGGCGCTGGCGCTGCACTAGTGTCGAGCGCTGGTCGGCTTGCCAGCAACACGCTGCTGCCGTGCTCGTCACGCACACACCAGCGGGTGTATGGCCTTGGCACAGAGTGCACCCCTGAGCTATGCTTCACTTTGAGCGCACCCAGGCACAGGAAGTATAAGATGTCGGCAGCCGCTTCACAACATAGCAGAGCAGCACAACATGAGCAGACCACTTCAGGAAGCGCAACGTCAAGGCGCTCACCCGTGGCCTCCTGCAGCTTTGCCACCGCCTGGCGCCCCAGCTCCTCGTTGCGCGCCGCCACCACGGTCTTGACGCCGGACTCTGCGAGGATGCGCGCGACGTCCCAGCCGATGCCCTTGTTGGCTGGCGCAGGCACGACCACAGTTGATTAGCAAGCTGTCTCTTAGGAGACTGGTGTGGCAGCAATTCGGTGCGTGCGGTCCACAGACCGCTGCTCTGAAACAGCGGGGTGGCACCTCCAGTCACCACTGCGGTCTTCTTGCTCGCAGTCGACATAGTCGCTGCACTAAAGCCCACGCGCCGCTTGCCTCTCCGAAAAACAAAGTACCTGTGTGCAAAGCAGCAATCCCTAGGTTGAAGAGCTCAAGCCTTGTCTCCAGCTGGTTTGCAAGCGGTGCAAACGGTTCCACTCGGCAAGCCGTACACAGTAATGATGGGTGCTATTAACCAAAGCGAAGCGTGAGAGCTGAGTCAAAGGCTGCACCGCGTGGCGTCTAGGACACCGCGAGCATACATGTCCAGCATGCCGTTAAGTCATGCCGTTAAGTTTCTGTGACAACTTTTGCTCAATGGTGCCTACCTGGCCTGTGACAAGAGTGCACGTGCCTCCTTATTTATAGCGCCACTTCATATATTATTTTGATAATAATATAACTTGCTCGACAGACCCTGGAGGCAATTCAAAATGGCTCAAAGCGAAGGTCGGCCTCCCGCACTCGCACAATGACAGGAGCAATGCGGCTGGCGGGCGCAGCTGTGCTGTGCGCCCTGCTGGCAGCCAGCGCCCGGGCTAGCACCGACGGCGATAGCCCGGACTTTGCGCACAAGTTTGGGCTGGACACGGTGCGCCTGGCTGCCCAAGCAGACGCGTGCGTTGGCATCTCAGAGACAAAGCGCTGCACTGAGCCTCTAAAGCGCGGGCGCGTGCGGCGCCGCCAGGTGAAGTACCTTGCAGAGAGGAGATCGCAGGCGCCCAGCAACCTCTCAGACTACTACTCCGGCCTCAAGTACTTTTCGAGGATCAGCCCCGAGCCTTTCTGGGCGGTCTTGCCAGGTGCAGGCTGCCCCGTGCTTCCGCTGTGAGCGGGTTTCAGTTGGACGTTGGTCACGCTGCGGCGTGCAGACGGGGAGGTCGTCAGGCGAGCGCTGCAAGCAGGCTCACGGCCGTGAGCGTGCAGGCATGGATATGGACGCCTCCGCCGGCTACAGCGGCCAGCTCTGGAAGACGAACAAGGTCGACCAGGTCGAGGACGACCTGGCGCGCCAGATCTTCGCCCGCCTCTGCCAGGACGGCTCGCCCCTCGTCGTGGACGTGGGCGCAAATATTGGGCACGTCCACACTGCTTGCGCTCCTGCTTCCCTCCAGCGCGGGGCGCCTGACTCTGCCCGCCGCGCGCCAAAAGGTGGTACACGCTGCTGGCGCTCGCGCACGGCTGCCGCGTGGTGGCGATCGACGCCGGCGCGGACCACCTGGTGGCGCTGAAGATGTCGCTCGCGCTCAACGGCTGGCTGGACCGCGCGCGCCTGTACCACGCGGTCGCCACCGGCGACCGCGAGGTCACCTTTGACGGCTGGAGCGCCAAGGCGTCCAGCGACAAGCTGGCGCCGCGCCTGTACGGGCAGCACAGCGCGGTCACCAAGGCCGGCCACAAGAGCTTCTCGTCACAGACGCCGGTCGCGCTGGACGACATCATCGACGAGGAGGTCGCCTACCTCAAGGTGGACGTCGAGTCGCACGAGCCCAGCGTGTTCCGCTCCGCGCGCCGGCTGCTGGAGCGGCAGCTGATCAAGTACGTGCTGTTCGAGTGGACCTACTTCATCGGCGGCAAGTACCACTTTGCCGGCTATGCCGACGATGTGCTGGCGCCGCTGTTCGCCGCGCGCTACCGCTGCTTCGTCGCGACCGCGAACGCGCGCATCCGCATGGAGCTCACGCTGGAGAGCGTGCCGGCGGCCACCAAGCGCCTGCACGCGCACTGCTCCTCGTCCGAGTCCGCGGCGGGGCACCACTGGTGCATGAGCAACATCATCTGCATGCGCCACGACCAGCCGGCGCCCATGGAGGCGCCCGTCGCCTTTTGGGAGGAGTAGCGCTGCGGGCGCGCCGCGCTGGTGGACCAGAGCAGCGCCGCTGCATGCGCTGTCGGCGGAGGACATGCAGCCGCCGCAGGTAGCAGGTTGTTTGAGCGTCCCTCCTATCAGGGCCAGGATTCGCTGGCTGTGTTCCCCCTGCAGTAGGTGTAGATTAGTGCGCTTAATGTGAGCTGAACTTGCAGTTCTCAGCTCGTCACTCCAGGGCGGCGATCTGATTTGTTCAAGCAGAGCTCAACGTGATTGCCGCACAAGGCTTATACCCTCAGCCTGTGCCTGTGCCGCATGTGTCCCTTCAGAACTATCAGCGGACCGTGTACTGCCAACTAATTGCAATTCTTTGCTGAGAGTGTGGGCTGCTCTTGGCTTGAGCATGAGGCAGGAAAGCAAGCCAGCCTGCTGTTGCAATGCGTGCCAGGCAGTGCCAGCATGTCGCTCGCCTAGGGAGGCAGTCAAAGGAAAAGTGTTGAGAACCTCAGCCTGAGATCCTTTCAGTGAGATGCATTGCAGACATGCCAGCTGTGAAAGCGTATGCGCAATTTGAGCCTCACTTCCACTTGTGCGGCCCCACAGAACGCTAGTGCGGTCAAGCACGCCAGCGCAGCATAGCCTGCTATACTCAAAACACGTTATAGCGTGTGTGCACATTGCACAGAGCTACTTGCTGTGGATGCACCGGCGCCGCACTCTCCAGTCTGGATGCATGATATTATGCCGAATAAAAACAAAACTGTGCCTGGCTTACCCGGTGGCAGCTCATGCATAGTTTGCTATCACATTGCTGCTTGTGCGCATGTTGTTCTATATTAACTGCGGCATGGACTGTTTAGATTTCGTACACAGAGATGCCTGTTCAGGCACAAGGGCCATTCAAGTTTCAAACTCCGATTCGCAGTTAAGATGGCAGCCCGCGGTTAACTGACGACGTTGCCAGACGACGTTGCCAGTCCGACGCACTCCTCCGTCACTCTGCCAACACCTGGACGCAACCAGGCTAGCAATCGAGATAGCAGCGCACTGTCAACAGACAATACTGTCAGACGCACTCCCCCGTCACTCTGCCAGCGTCAGGATGCGACCAGCGAGACTGCCTGTACTGCTTGCCCTCTGCGCGGCCTGTGCGGCCGGCGTGCAGGCCGCTGGCGGCGACAGCCCCGACTTTGTCCGGCGCTTTGCGCTGGACGCGGTGCACTACCGCGCCGAGCGGAACAACCAGGCTGACGCCGCGGTGGGCGATATCTTCTACGGCCTCAAGTACTTTTCTGAGACCAAGAGCCCCCGGCCGTTCTGGGCGGTGCTGCCCAGGCGCGCGGCGGCTCTTCTGGCGCTGTCAGCGCCCCTTGGGAGGTGGGTCACGCCGCGCACGCCCCTGCACGCAGTGCAAAAGGAGCATGGGTCTGCGCTCCTGTCAGGTTGGACGTGGAGGCCAGCTACAGCCACGTGCTCTGGAACAAGTCGATGGTGGACGCCGTCGAGGACGAGGTGGCGCGCGGGATCTTCGCCCGCCTGTGCCCGGAGGGCTCGCCGTTGGTCGTTGATGTCGGCGCGAACATCGGGTAAGCCTTTGGCGCCAACACGGGACTGCCTGCTGAGCTACAGCTGCGCATGGGCCAACTTGGCTGCTCCCGCCGCCCAGGCCCGAGTGCTAAGCTTAGGGTAGGGTAGAGTATGTTGGTGTTGAGCGCAGGCTGCTCTGCGCCGGCAGGTGGTACTCGCTGCTGGCGCTGGCGCACGGCTGCCGCGTGGTGGCCATCGACGGCGCCGCCGACCACCTGTCCAACCTGAACATGTCGCTCGCGCTCAACGGCTGGCTGGACCGCGCGCGCCTGTACCACGCGGTCGCCAGCGCCGACCGCGAGGTCTACTTCAACGGCTGGAACGCGGAGGCCGCGGCCGCCGCCGAGCAGGGCCAGGGGTACGCGCGCGACCACGACCGCAGCCAGGCCAAGAGCTTCTCCTCGCAGGCGCCGCTCGCGCTGGACGACGTGGTCGGCGACGGCGAGGAGGTCGCCTACCTCAAGGTGGACGTCGAGTCGCACGAGCCCAGCGTGTTCCGCTCCGCGCGCCGGCTGGTCGAGGCGCGCGCGGTCAAGTACGTGCTGTTCGAGTGGACGTACTACATGGGCGGCAAGTACCACTTCGCCAACTACGTCGAGCACGTGCTGACGCCGCTGTTCGCGTCGGGCTACCGCTGCTTCCTGGCCGCGCACGCGCCGGCGAACCGGCTGGAGGTGACGGCGGACACGCTGGCGGCGGCCGTGCAGCGCCTGCACGCGCACTGCTCGGGCCTCGCCGTCCCGGCCGGCCAGCGCTGGTGCATGGACAACGTGGTGTGCGCGCGCGGCGACCAGCCGCCGCCGCTGGACGCGCCGCTCATCAGCGCGGCGCCGCCGGCCGTCCTGGCCTAGGGCGCGGCCGCGGCCGCTAGCCCCGCAGGCTGGTGACGCCGCTGGCGGCCACCACAGCAACAGGGGGGGCCGCCAGGCTGTGGCCGGATGCAGGTGGACGCAGGTGCCAGCAGGCGTCGCGAGGTTGCGCTGCTAATATGAAGGCTTGATCTGCTTTGGCCTGATGCTGCTCCGTTGCTGAATAGCTGGGGCGCTTCTCAGCTGGAGAATGGCTGCACGCGTTTTCAAACGAGACAGTACTCCTTGCTGAACTGGCCGCATTGGCATCTGAAGACCTCACGTAGGCTGGGACGGCTGCTGAATCACCACAGTCTGGCAGCGGGAGCAGTTGCATGGGAATCATGACAGCCGCAGGGTCTGCATGTGTAGCTGAAGCAGCCGCGGTTGTGGGGGCACTAAACATGACTGCTCGATGTTGCAGCATACTTTGACATGCTTGCTTGACAGCACAACATGCGTTGCACGCATCGTCGTGACGCTCTGCATGCGAGCAGGCATGCACATGCAGTGTCATAGTGTGTGCGCTTGTGGGTAGGTTTGTAAGTAGGCGACCTGCACGCGTGCGGCTGGCGAGCGCGGTGATGCCAATTTAGCTCATCGACCAGGACCACACTGTGTTGCCGACTTTCCTATCGTGCTGCCTGCATGGCCCGGCCTGTGCACGTCGACGCATGACCGGCTGCTTCGGATCGCATGTGCAGGGCGCTCCAAACCCGCCAGCACCTCCCACACAGCCGCAGGGCGGAGTCACCTGCACTGCGCTACCGTCCGTGACCGGTGCAAGCACACAATGCAAGCAGCGCCGCGGCAGCGGTAACCGCTGTCCAAGAACAGTCCTGTCCAGCGGCGTGGCGCTGATGCCCGCCGCTGCCGCTGGCTCGGCGTCCGCTCGCTGCCCTACGCAACAGCCGCCGCCCTTCGCCGGCCCGCAGCCGCGCCGCCGCGGCCACCCGCAAGCACCGCCTCCGCCGCGCGCCGGCCCGATGCGAGAGCGCCGTCGAGCGTGGCGCTGTCGCGGTGGTCGCCGCACACAAACAGCCCGCCGCCCAGCGCCACCGGCCGGCGCAGGTCGGTGGGCGGCGCCTGCGCACGCGGAAGCGGCGGGCAATCAGCCGGGCACTGCAGGGCAACGGGGAGGCCTGGCAACATGCCTGCTGCTGCCCCCCGGCGGCGCGGCGCGGTGCAGCTCGCGTGCAAGCGCGGGGCGCCCACGCCCGCCCTGGTGGGCGGCTGGAGAAGGGAGCAGCAACAGGTGCGACACATGAGACACTGCGCAGGCGCGCGCCCCAGAGGCGGGCCAGGCCCGGCCGCCTGAGCCGGCAAGGTCCGGCGCGTCCGCGCGGCAGGCCCGCCTGCTAGAGCCCCGCGGCGCACCGCCTGCCCCGCCCCGCCTGCCCGGCCCGCCCAAAGCCCCGCCCGCCAGAGCCCCGCCTGCCAGAGCCCCTGCGCGACGGCCGCACGACAGCGCGCGCGCGCCTGGCTGGGCTGCGCGAAGGGGATGCGGTACACGCGCAGCAGCCGCCAGGCGGCCACCGCATCCGCGCCGAACCAGGCGCCCAGCTCGCGTTGCGCGGCCGCGGCCAGCGCCGCGTCGTCCAGCTCCGGGCGCGTGCCGAGCGTGGACACCGACACGAGCGCCTGCCGGGCGCCCACCGGTCGGGCCGCGCCGTCCGAGCATGGGCGAGTCTGCTCTGGCGCCGCATACAGCCGCGCGGTCCTGCTGCTGCTCCTGACGCGAGGCTGAACAGTGCAAAACTGGGTGTGACGCAGCTCCGACCATGGAGCGCGACACACCAAGCGACACGGCCTGAGCACCTGCCGGGCACCCAGGAGCTCCCACCCCGGCGCCCACCGCTCCCGCAAGCGACGGCCTCGGGACAGGGCGCGGCCGACGGCGGCGCGCGCCGGCGCCGGCGCGCGCGCGCGCGCCTGGCACGAGGCTGGTGCTTGCGTGCGCGGTGGGGTGCTGGGGTGGGAGCTGTTCGGGGCGGGCGCCGGCGCCCGCGCGCGCGCCTGGCCTGGCGGCGCATACGACGTCGCAACCGCCGACGGGAAGCACGCGTTGTTGACCAGCCCGCCGCTCTCGCGCTCGCCGTTCAGGTACAGCACGGGCTCCGGCGGCGCAGTTGGCGCCGCAAAGTAGAGGCACGCGGTGCCGACGCCGGCCTCCGGCTTGGACGGCGTGCCTTCCAGCGCGCGGCCCAGCAGCGCGCGGGCCTGCGTCCGCGCGCGCGCAGGGTCAGAGAGCAAGGGTGGCCATCCAGACACAAGGCACCAGGGGTCCCGATCAGGTGGCGGGCGCGCAGGAGCGCAGACCGCATGGCGCCCCGTGCGGGGTTTCCTATAAGGCTGTCCGGAGTCGAGGCAGCCCTGGCCTAGGCGCCCCGCTCGCAGGGCTCAGAAGCATATCATGGAGGTACCGGGCGCAGCAGACGTTTGGCGGCCTGGCGGCCTGGCGCGCGCAGACGTCAGGCACCAGGCAGATGAAAGCAGACGTGTTGGGCGAGGCCTGCGGCCGGCAGCACTCGCAGGCTCCTTGCAGCGCCCCGAGCACAGCAGGCGCGCGCCTCTGGGCCCTCAGTGGCCACCACGACGCCGCGCGCGCCGGCCAGCTCGCCGCCGCTCGCCAGCCGCACCGCCGCGGGGCGGCCGCCCTCGGCCGCGCGCACCCCTGCCGCGTGCAGGGCACGCCCTCACGCACGCAGCGCGCACGCGAGTGCCTCCCGGGGCTGCCCCGGGCAGGACCCCTACGCAAAGCGGGCGGCCCACCAACGCGCTGCCGCCGGGGGGCGGGCCCGCATGCCTGCCGCCCCCTGGGTTCGCCCTGCTGCCCCCAGGGTCCGCCCTGCGGCACTGCAGATGCGAAAAGCTGCATGCGCCGGCGCCTGCTCGAGCGCTGCGCCGACCAGCCGCAGCCAGCGCGCGCGAGCGGGCACGCGGGGCAGGACAGGGCCGAGGCCAGGGCCGGGGGCGGGGCGGCAGCCTGATAGGGCACGCGCCCGCGGCGCGCGTTCCCAGCCGCACGGCGCCCGCCGGCAGCCGCGCCGCCAGCTGCTCCGCCACGGCGCCGATGCCGGCGGCCGGCAGGCAGTTGGCGCCCGTGGCCAGGCAGCGCATGACGAACTCGAACAGCCGCGAGCTGGTGCCCAGGTCTGCGTCGAAGAAGATGCCGCCCAGGAAGGGGCGGAAGAAGCGGTCGATAATGGCCTCGGAGAAACCCTCCGCCTGCGGCGCATCCCGCGCTCAGCCCTGGCGCCGCGCACCGGATAGGGCAACCCTACCCATATACCTTGACCTAACCCTAATCCTACCGCGCCCATACCACTGGCGCGGCCGGCGAAGGAGCGCCGCTCCTGGGACACAGCCGCTCGCAGAGCTGCTCCTTCGCGTGTGGCTACCCGCAGGGCGCCCCTATCCGTCCGGCCCTGCTGGTCGCGCGCCGCGCCGCACGAGTGCTGTTAGCGCGCACCCGCAGCCGCGCGAGCGTGGAGGTCTCCGGTGCAGCTAGGATGGCGTCCGCGGACTTCAGCAGCGCGCGTCCGCGCAGCAGGCCCACGCGCGCCTTGTCCAGCGGCGAGCCGACCGGGTTGCCCAGGCTGGCCAGGCCGCCCAGCGGGTGGCGCAGCGGGTCCGCCACGCGGTGGAAGGCGCCGCCGTAGCGGACCAGCGCGCCTGCGGCAGGGCCCCCGTAACCTTAGTCAGCACCTTCGCGGCCGCGGCCGCGCAGCTACGGACGCGGCCCGCTGCACGGCGAGCGTGCACAGCGCGGCGCTGCGGCGTACACGAGGCCGCCGACGCTTCTTGCAGCATCTGGCCGTGGCCAATTGGTGCAAGGGCTAGGGGTAGGATATGGTAGGGTAGGGTATGGTAGGGTATGGTAGGGTAGTAACCATACCCTTTTCCCTATAATGACCCACCTCATCGAGGCACAAGCTCGACCACCACTACTGCGGCGCGCCTGCATAGAATGGCCGCAGGTCCAGCGCGGTGTAGTCGAACGCGCGCTCGGCCTCTGGGTACGACGTGAGGAAGATCTGGAACCCACGATCCAGGCGAAAGCCGTCCACGATGTCAGTGCGCACGCGGCCGCCGACGCCGTCGGACGCCTCCAGCAGCGCCACGTGCACTCCCGCCGCGGACAGCGCCGCGCCGCAGCTCAGCCCGGCCACGCCTGCGGCGCGCCCGGCGCCACGCTCGCCGTGTGAGGAGGGGCGCGGACATCGCCGCGGAGGTGCGAGCGGAGCTTCCGTTGCGCGCACGATGTCCTGGCGCGCCTGCGGCCGCCAGCGCCGCGCCGCAGCCCTGCTGGGCCGCGCGTCCTGTCTCATTGGTGCCCAGCGGACAGGCGCGCAGAGGCTCGCTTCACTGCACGTGTGTGCGCCGCAGTTCCGGTCGGCGTGCACAGCTTTTGCTTGCCTCTGGAAGCGCCACGCGCGCGCCCGCCGCCGCCAGCGCCGCGCTGCAGCTCGGTTGGGCCAAGCCTTGCAGCAGGGTTAGCGCTCCTGAGCTGGACTTGCAAGACCGACTCAGCTCAGCCCAGCCACGCCGCGCCGCTGACTGTGCGCTGGCAAGTGCTACGCAACCGAGTCACCTTGCTTCCTGCGTGCTGACAGCTGCGTCTAAGGGCCAGCATGCGCACATGATGTGCCGTGCAGCACGCCCATCACACTGGTGATATAGCCACCCGCTCCAGCGGGGGCGTGGCAGCTCAGGGAAGGGTCAGACTCCTTCAGCTCGCTCACAGCGCTCACGTATGCGTGACACTGATAAGCGACACTTGCTCAAGAGGCTCATTGCCCAAGCGCAAGTGGATTAGCTCTTTGCCAAGCTGGGTAGCTGGGTAATGGCGACTCTTGTGTTGATATCAGAGACAGCGTAAAGCGCACATGCCCTGTAGAAGGGCACAGCAGCCTCTTGACTCCCCATTTGGGCGCGTCACATGTGTAATTGGGGCCTGTGCACAGCTTTTCGAGCAGTGGCTGCACGCCTGCCCCCACGATGACGACCTCCGGCTCTTCAGCAGCGGACGCCCGAGCGCCAACAGCCGAGCGCGCCCGGAGTGCACATCGAACATGTGGCCTCCTCTGGCCAAATGGCCGCGGCCCGCAGGTGTGGCCCGCAGTGCAGAATCCCACACTCCACACCTGCACCATTTGAATGACCAGTACGCTCAGTGCGTAGCCTCACTTCGACATCAACATGTTGTACAGGCATCCCAGGCCTTGACCTCAAACGGCGGGGTGGACTAGGCCGGTGCTCGACTCGGGCCTGGTGCTCGAGCATCCCTTGCTGACTGAGGCAGTGACCACACCACCAATTGCTTGTCCGGTCACCTAGGTTGCGGGGCGAGCCTGGTTTCCTGCAGTTTGGTGCTAGTAGTGAACATGATGGGGACAGTGCAAAGCATGCGGCCGCGGATACGACTAGCACCGCGCTCAACATGCCCAGCATGCAAGGGCAGCGCAGGGAATTAGGTCACTGACACGCACCCCACCGCCTGCGGGCGCTCTTCAGGTGCGATCTGGGCATCCATGTCTGCAACGCTCGGCGCACGACTCATCTGGCCCTCTGTGTGTATGCTCGTGGGCCTGGTTTTGCACAAGCAGCAGGCTCACCAGCGCTTCACACCCGACCACTGCAGACCTTGCGCGCAGGAGTCAGGCTGGCCGGGGCCGTCGGCCGCATGACGCCGATGCACGTCTCCAAGTTCTACACGTTCACGGCGAGCGTGATCTGCCAGCTGGCGGCGGGCCTGGCCTACTGCTTCAGTCTGTACTCCGCCGCGCTCAAGGAGCGCTTCGGCTACTCACAGGAGCAGATCGAGGGCGTGGGCAGCGCGTGCAACCTGGGCGGCTACCTGTCGCTGCCCTCCGGCCTGTTCTACGACTGGCTGGCCAGCCGCGGCCATGACCACCTGGGCCCCAGGCGCGCGCCCGTCTATGCGTCTGTATCAGTGTTCAGGGCCCACTTATTTGTTGTGCAGCAGCGGTACGGAAAGGACCCGCCTACTGAGGACCGGGGGCGGTCCTCGGGGGGCACCGGAATGCCCCGGGGGGGTCAGTCCACCAACCCTGTTAGGGCATTGCCAACGCAGCCCTGAACCCCCAAGCAAGGGGGGGGGTTGGTCCACCTGGGCATGCACTGTGCAAACAGACCTGCTGCACGCGCGGCCGGCGCTGCCTGAGAAGAGGCAGCAGGGCCCGCCGGAGCCGCGCCCGGCGAGCCGGCGCTGAGCGCGCGCCCGCGCCAGGCTCACCATGGGCATCGGCGCGGCGTGCAACGTGCTGGGCTACCTGGTCCTCTGGGCAGCCGCCTCCGGGTGGGGGCCCTACCTAAGAGGTCCTGTACGCAACAGCTCTTCAGTTGTGCGCAGCAAAGGCTTCCCATGCGCCTGCCCTGCATGCCGGCATGCGCCCGGCGGCTGGCGACGCGGGCGCCTGGGCGGGAGCTTGCTCTTCTTACACAGCCCGGCCTGCGCGCCTGCATGTGCCGCAACCCGTCCACAGCTCAGATGCGCTCATGTGCCCGCTCTCAGCCACCACCCGCTACAGTCTGAGAGGCGGCAGAGGGGTGCATATGTGTGCCTGCGCTTCTGCTGAGGCTGACGACATGGGGTCCAAGCGCATGGCGGGGGCGGCGGCGCCACCCAATCAATGGGATCTTTATGCTTGCAAGGCAGGCCCGCGCTGCCGCCGAGCCCGGGGCGCGCGGCGCGCCAGGCGCATCGAGCTGGCATACTGGCAGGTCATCGCGGCGGCCGTGCTCGCCTGCAACGGCGGCGCGTGGACCGACACGGCCTGCCTGGTCACCAGCACGCGCAACTTCCCGGGCGAGCGCGGCACCGTCATCGGCATCCTCAAGTCCTGCGTGGGTGCGCGGCCCGGCGGGCAGGGTAGGGTCGGGTAGGGTTGGGCCGGCCTGGCGGGCGCGCACGGGTGGCGCGCAAGCCGGAGCCGGCCCTGCCGTCGGGCGCGAGGGGCGCTGTGCGGACGGGCTTGGTCTGTGTGCACTCCAACCCGCGGAGCAGCGCCGTGCTGCCGGGCGTCGAGCGCTCCGCGGCTGTGATGTGGGGGACATGGCAACTGACGACCTGCAAGTGTGCAGGCGGTCATGAACAGTGGCTCACGAGGGTGCACGAGCGCGGGCTCTCCCGCGCTCGCCCAGGACTTGCCGCGGGGCTGTTTCCAGCCAGCCGCTGCTCGAGTCCGCGTGTACCCCCACGGCGGCCGCGCTGCCGAATTAGTCACGGAGCCCTGCAGCAGGCAGCCTGGCGCATGCTGCAACTCCAGCGCCGCGGCCGCGCGCAGGCCTGAGCGCGTCCATCTGGACCGCGCTGTACGTGGGCCTGTTCGCGCCGGCCGCGGTCGACTTCCTGCTCTTCCTCGCGCTCGCGCCGGCCGCGCTGACGCTGGCCGGCATCTTCTTCGTCAACGCGGTGCCCTTCGCGCAGGCCGGCGAGGCGGCCGCGCCGCGGCGCTTCATGCTCGCGATCCAGGCGCGGCCGCAGGCCCGCGCCGCCGCCTGCAGCCGCGGCCTGCTGCAGCGGGGTGACGGCTGCGCGCATGGCTGCGCTTGGGAGCCTCGTTGCGGCGCAGGGACCTGCTGCGCAGTCGCTCGGATGTACTGCACTGCATGCGGGCGCCCTTGCACACCTGGCTTGCCAGTTCACAGAGCTGCCGGGCCGCATGCTGCGCTCACGCCCACGCGGGTGTTTTGCGGGGACCTCCGCGACGGCCTGGCCCGCGCGGTGCGCCTCAGGACTTTGAACCCCGCGCGCGCCAGATCCTGCTGGCGCTGGGCGTGTACCAGGCGGCCACCGCCGTCATGGAGCAGTCGGCCACGCTGGCGCTGGGGCCGCGCTCGCGCCAGGCCATCACGCTCGGCGCGCACCCGGCCGTCGCTTGTCCTCGAGCGATTGCAACCGCACTGCGCCTTACCTTGCCGTGCTCCTCTTGGCCCAGCTGCTGGGCATGACGACGGGTCCCTCGCTGTGTGTCAGGCGCAACTGCCGGCGCATGGGGCGCTGCAACTGCCGGGCGCCGCTGCGCCTAGCAAACCCCGGCAAAACCTGACAGCGCGCCCAGTGGGACCCTGACAGCCGGCGGGCGCGCCGGGCAGGCACGCTGCTGCTCGTCGCGGCCATCGCGCTGGTGCCCTGCCGCAGCGGCGGCCTGTGGGCAGTGCCGGCTGTGCACGCGGCGGCCGCCGCCGCGGACGAGGAGGTGGCCACCGAGGGCGCGGCCGCCGCTGAAGCGGACGACGGGCCGGACGCGGCCGGCCGCGAGGCTGCGCTGCCGCTGCTGCCGGGCGCGGCGGATGGCAACGGGGCAGCAACCAAGGGGCAGGCGCGCCGCGCCGCCGCGCGCGCCGGCGCCCCAAGTGTCAGGGTTGCGTTGTGCGACGGTGCATGTGCACGGCTTCTTCCAGGTCATGGCTGAAGGGAGGGCCGGGGCGTCGCAGGGCGCCGGCAGCGCCCAGCAGCCGGACGTGACGCCGCTGCAGTGCTGCGCGTCGCTCGACTTCTGGCTGCTATTCTTTGCGTGCACCATAGGCATGCCCCGGGCTCGCCTGGGTGCTGCTGCCGCGCGAGGCCACGGCCGTGCTTGCTTGCAGGTGACTGCGCAGCAGCGAGAAGCCGGCACAGGTCACGTAAACTGCACCACCTCTGGGTGTGCAGCCCTGGCAGTGCTGCGCTCTGTGCGGCCCTTGGCTGCTGTCCCTGGCTGGCCTCCACAGGCTGGCGCGCTCGGGAAGAGGGGCTGCCGAGCATGTCACCAGGGTCGCGTCACAGTGCACGGGTTCTGTCACGTCGCACAGCTCGCGGTGGCTCAGCACCTGGGAGCAGGCCCGTCTAGCCCTCCAACCCCTCACACACCTGCGTGACTGCGGTCGAGCGCGCCGATTGAGCGCCCTGCCTGCGGGCGCGGCCGGCGCAGGCATGGGCTCCGGGCTCGTGCTGCTGAACAACCTGGGCCAGCTGGTGGCGGCGCTGGGCGGCGGCCAGGGCCCGGCGGTGTACGTGTCGCTCTTCTCCATCATGAACTGCGCCGGGCGCATCGCCTTCGGGTGCGCCGCCGCCCTCGCTCCCAGCAACGGCGGGCCAGGCCCAACATGTAGGTAGGTGCTGGGGGCTGTGAGGTGCAGCCACCCCCCACCCGCCCCCCCGCCGCGCAGAAAAGGGAAGGAAAGAGGGGCGCGTACCTCCACTCAACCTGCAAGATCCGGCGGCAGGCCTCACTCCAGCCGCCCGGCCCCATGCGCGGCCCGGCTCCCTCAGGCGCACCGCGCACCTGGTAACACCCTGCATGCGCCCTGCCACGTCTGCGCAGGTACATCCCGGAGCGCATGCTGCACGAGCGCGGCACGCCGCGGCCCATCTTCCTGGTCGGCGCGGGGCTGGCCACAGCCGCCATCTCCGCGGCGGCCGCCTACGCGGGCCTGGGCGCCCTGTACGCCGTGACCGTCCTGGCGGGCGCCGCGTTTGGTGCGCGCGCCCTTGCGCGCGAGTAATCACGCTTCGTATCCCATCAGTGGGGCGACCAGCTGAGCATTGAAGGCGCTGAAGTGACCGCGTGACAGTCTGCGCAGCTGCCTCTCCTTTGATAGAGGCTCGTCACTCCAGTCCAATCCAGGTCGCTTTAGTAAAGCACGGCTTGGCTGCTTGGCGCGGCGCCTTGCGCAAGTCCGCATGCTGCTGCGCGCGTGACGGCGGGCCGCCGCGCCGGCCGCGCCAGGCGCGCACTGGAGCCTGATGCCCGCGCTAACGTCGGAGATCTTCGGCCTGCAGCACTTTGCGAGCAACTACTGCCTGGTCCAGGCGCGCGCGCTCCCCTGGCCGCCCCGGCTCGCGGAGAAGACTGGGGACGGTGCCGAGCATCGAGGTCCTGCTTTAGGCATGCCCTCATGCGGATCGCATCTGACCCGGTGACCCAGTCCTCGTGCCCTTGAAACTGTGATGACAGATTTTTGTACAGAGTTGGGTAAGAGGCATGCATGACCGCCATGCAAGGCGCCATGCAAGCCGTGGCCTGGGCAGCGCCCGCCTCAGATGGTTGCTGTAGCCAGTATGGCCGTATGCCGCGCCGCGCGCCGCGCAGTTTGCGCCCGCGCTCGGGAGCTACGCACTGGCGACCAAGCTGGCCGGCTGGCTGTACGACCAGCAGGCCGCCGGCGAGGGCGGCGCGCGGACGTGCGCGGGCGCGCGCTGCTACCGGTGCGCGCCGTGACCAGGGGAGGCCCGCGGGTTGGGCACTCTGGGGTCGCTGTTTTGGGTCGAGGGCGCAGGCAGAACCATGGGTCAGGCGCCCCTGACATTGCTGTTTTGGGTTGGTGTGATGCCTATGCACACAGAGAAAGTGCAGCGAGTGTTGTGTCAGTTGGGCTGTGGTGGGAGAGGGAGTCATTCATTGCACTGTAGCACTTGCGGGCGGGCATTGCAGCCGGTGGGGACCCGCATGGCACTGGTGGGTGTGCATAAGAGGGGTGTGGGGAACGGTACAGCACCGCGGCATCCGGGCATAGCTTGGGCCCCCTCCTGCACGGCGGCTCCTCGCCGCAAGAGCGCATGTGCATACTGGCAAGTCGGCCCAGGTGCAAACACAGACCCCTGGGTAAGGAGCGCATCTCGCTTTTTATAGTTAGGCTGTTTTCCATGGTTCCAGGCGCAGGGTTCCCTGTGTGGGAAGCGATGGAGTTTATTTCTAAAGCAGTATGAACTGGCAGTCTCGTTCCTAGGATGCTGCCTCGACGGGGCCCCCCCGGGGGCCGCAGGGGCACCTTTGCCTGTACCGCGGCGCTCAACCTGCTCGGCGCGCTCTGCGCCTGGCGGCTGCTGCGCCGGTATGTACGCGCGCGGCGCGGCGGCGGGCCGGCCGGCGCGGGCGCCCAGGGGCCCCGGCGGAGCCCCGCACCCCCTGATGGGTCCCCGAGGGCGGCTGCGCTGCGCCGCGCGCACACGGCCCCAGCGCGCGCGCCCGGGCGGGGGAGGCCGCCGGGAGCGGACCCAGAGCAGAGGCGATTGGATCCGCACCCCGCGCCGGAGGTGGCACTTACAGCCGCGGCGGCGCGGCGGCCCCACCGGGGGCGGGACGCGGGCGGGCACCCTGGGGCACACGCGGGGCAGGCCGCGCCGGGCTGACGCGCGCGCACCTCCCGCGCGGCAGGACCGCATTCCTGTCGTGCGCAGGGCTGGCGCTGTCGGCCGCCGCCGCCTCCGCGGTGCTGCACCTGCGCAACCGGCGCCACTACCACCGCGTGGCGCGCGGCCGCTGAGAGAGGCGCGTAAACAGGTGAGCCCCGTTGCGGATGAAGGCCGGTGGCAGCTCTCGCGGGTCATGCGCCATTTATTCTTGCTTGATTCTCGCCTGGTGGGAGCCTCATAGCACATGAGTATCGAGGGTGGGCACCTTGCGTGCGCCAGGCAGTGTCTGTTAACCACCAGCTGCATGAAATGCGTCAGCGCTGATGCTCGTGCCCCTGGGCCTGTCGAGCATGCCATACTATTTGTAGTGCATGAAGGACGCTTTTGTTGTCAACCGTATGCCTGGTGCTGGCAGATGGTCTGGTGTCGGCTTTTTTGTAGCAGATCACAATGAGGCCATCGCATGCGCACTGCGTACGTGCTCTGCTACCCGTCGGCACAGTTTGCTGGGAGAGCCTGCCTGCTGCCTGTTGCACTGCGTGCAGGGCGGCGGTGCAGAGCTCTGCTTCAGACGCTGCCGTACCAGGTCCGGCGGTGGATCTGCTCACAAGCGGCGCACGGGCCGTCTCCAGTCCCTTGAGCGCGCCGCGCGACTACACACTGTGCGCTGTGCCGCCCAGGAGCCTGCTGCTTTGTCAGCAGCCCATGCACGCTGCGTGGCCCTTTGGGCGCACAGTGAGGGTCTTGCAAAATTGAGGGTGGCTGCGCTTTGAGCACATATATATGGGGCCAGCGCACGGAGAGTGCTGCCAATTACTGCACATGATAGGCCGGGACACTGTGCGCACGAATGGCTGGTACAGCACGCTGACAAATGCAGTGCATTGCTAAATATCTATTTGCAGAAACTTCCGTTCGTGTCCTCTGACTCTCATCCTGCCTTACAATAGACAGAGTTTTGGACCAGTCACCATTTGTGGGTGGTTACAGAGGATGCAGCGACGGTGAGTGTGCGTCCCTCCCCAAAACGCCAGCCCTCAGAGTTCCGATGCAGACCATAGCTAGACACACTGCTGGCACGGCGGGGCTGAAGGCGTTCCTCACGCTGGCGCAGACTCAGCTGCCGCCAGGCTGCTGCCCTGAGACGTCACGCTTGCAACCCATCGGTGCCCAGTAGGTCCCGCAGCTGCTCCCGCACGGCCACGCCGCCCGGCCCGCCCGCGCCGCCCGGCCCGCCCGCGCCGCCTAGCAGCGCGAGTTCCCTGCGGCCACTGGCGGGCGGCGCGAGCGCGCCGACCAGCACCGCGGCCGCATCCTCGCGGCTGACCGCGCCCGCAGCGGCGCCCGCGGGCGCCGCGCCCTGCGGAGCGAGCGAACACGCGACGGCTCAGGCTTGCCCATGCAGCATAATGACATGAAGACAGGAAAAGAATGACAATGGGCCGTCCACCCATGCTGCAGGCATGTGAATCGGCTAGAACTTGCTTGGGCCTATCCTGTGGTGCCAGCAGGGTCCCGCGCTCCGGGCAAAGGCTCCCCACTTGTTGCAGCGCCGCACACACTCTGTACAAAACTTCTCAAACGCCCGACATTGGCTGTAGGTGCGTGGTCCATGTAGGAGTTGGTGGGCACTGCGCAGGCAAACCAAGCACGGCACAGCACGATGCTCTCCGTGTCGTGGCCCGACACGGCGACCGCGGAGTGCGCGCACCTCCGTGACGCGTGGATCCCCGGCGCCGGCCGGGATGCTGCGCAAGGGGCCGGTGCGGACTAGCGTGTAGGGTATGCCCGCCTGCGCGGCCGCGCGCTCGCGCGCTGGGTCGCGCAGCACCGCCTCCTCGCCGCCCAGGAGGCCGCCCAGCGGCCCGCCCCCGCCCCCGCCTGGCGCGAGCGCACAACTCGCATTTTGGCTGTAGGCCACTGCTGCGCACCGGTGAATCTGTGATCAGGTGCAGCGCGAGCTGCCGCCACAGGCATGCCCGCCAGTTGCAGACCGCTAGGGGAGGCAGCAGGGCGCATGCTGGCGTCCCTTGCCTGGCAAGGCCAACAGGCACGGCTTACGCAGCTCCGCCTGCCGCTCGCGACAAGGGCCGCAGGCACACCATGATGGGGCCTGCCAGCGCACAATAAAACCTGACACTCTGCTTGTGGCTGCAGTGCTCGTTGTGCAAGCGCGACAAACAGCAACACAGGTAACCTGCGGTCGCAAGCGCTCAGGCCGAGGCTGGCGGCCGACACACGCCGCGCATCAGCCGCAGCGCGCGGGCCCCCCGCGCACCAGCGGCCGCCAGGAGCACGACGTGGCCCACGCCCGCCGCCGCCGCCGCCGGCAGCAGCGCGCCCATGCGGCCGGGGCACACCACCGCGCGCACGCCGCGCAGCGCAGCAGCCACCGCGCGCGCGTCGCCTGCCACGCCAGCGTACGCGGCGCTCAGGCGCGGGCTCCCTAGCATGCGACACCGCCAGCCGCTCAACCAGGCCAAGCAGCGCCCTGTGCCCCGCTCCCCCTCCGGCCGCGCCCGCTGCTCCAAACACCACATGGTGCGGCCCGGCACTCACTCAAGCTGCTGGCCGCAGGGCTGGCTCGCACAGGCGGGAGTCGCAGAGCGCGTGCAGGGGCGGCGCGCGCCTATGCCGCCCTCCACCGGCGTAACGTACTCGCCAAACGCGGCGCGCGCGGCCGCCGCGTCGCGCACCAGCACGCGCACCTCCTGCCTGCCCGCCCAGCGCGCAGCGCCGGGTCGCATGAGCCCTGCCCGCTTGCACCAGCCGCCCGACATGTGTGGGCTCCACAGGAACGGGACACTCGATAGGCGGCGCGCCCGCACATCCCGCCTGCCCGGCTGCGGCGCAGCGCCTCCTCCCCACCTAAGCAGCCCTAGCTGGCTGAAGCGCTGGCCCACTGCACCCCCCAGTGGGCAGGGTGGTTGGATGCATGCCGGCTTGAAGCGTCTGCACACTGCCCCTTGTCTGAGCGCCGAGCCACTCCGTCGCGCTGGCCCGCGGGACCAGCGACTCACCAACACACGAGAGGGCCGTATGGAGCCGCCGCGCCGCCAGCCGCGGCGGCACAGACGAACGGACCGTGGAGGCGGGCGCCACCTGGCCAAGATGAGCTGCAGCACGATCTGCTCGCCGGTGGGGCTGTCGGCGTCGGTCACGAGCACCGCCGTGCGCGCGGGCGCGTCGGGCGCGCCGCGCGGCGCGCCGCCCGGGCCGCGCGGCTGCGCGACCGCGGCGCCGCGCTCGCCCTCGCCGTACCACTTCCGCAGCTTCGGCCCGGCTGCGGCGCCGACGGGCGGGTGAGCGCCGTTGCGGCGCCGACGGGCGGGTGAGCGCCGCTCCGGCAGCGTTTCTGCTCGACAGCAGGCTGGAGAGGAGGGGCTGCGCCTCTGCAGCGCCGCCTGCCCTTGTCCTCACAGCTTGGCGTGGAAGCAGCAGCGTGTCATCAACGACACCCCCGACCCGTCAGCAGTGTCGCCTCTCACATCAGGGCGCAGGCCAAGCCAGGGACGTGGCCCGCCCCCAGCGGCACACAGCGCTGCCACCGGGCGCAGGCCGGCCGAGAGCACAGCCGGCGCGGCTGGCAGGCCGCGCACCTAGGATGAAGTCCAGCAGCTCGTCGCCAAAGCCTGCCCTCACGGTCAGGCTCCTGCTGTCCTGCTGCGCGGGGCGCCCAGAGTACCTGCTGCGCCTAATCTCACACGCCTCTCGCCGTGTCAGCACTCTGGCGAAGGAGTGACGCGGGACGGTGCCTGCAAAACAGGCATTGGCTGTGCTCCCACTACATGGCCTGCGGAAACCTGTCTGGCCCATATTGCAAGCCCCTCCAAGGACTCCCTGGAGGTAGCTTTGCTGATCAAGCACGAGGTGTGCTGGTTTCGGCCATCGTCCTCTCTGGGGTGGGCACATGCGCCACCCTCCGGGTAGCCCATATGGGCTACCCGATGCATCGGCTACCCGATGGCATGTGGTCACATCGCTCAGCAGTCAGAGGGCTGCCTTGCAAGTCTGAGCACCTGACGCATAGGCGCCCGCCGCTGCTCACGTCGTGCATGACCTGACCATGCATCCAAGCATGTGCGCCGGCTGCTGGGCCCCGTGCGTACTCCACAGCGTCGAGCTGCGCCCTGGGCACGCCGAGGCTGCCCCCCGCACGTCGCTGGCCGCGTGGCACAGCAACAGGCAGCGCTCGCTGTCTTCTGCGAGCGCAGCCAACACACAGCAATGCAGGCTGCAGCACCGCAGAGCTGCTCGCACGCACCGGCTCAGCTTGCGAGCTGTGTCATGCGACAACGAGGTGCGCAGGCGCAGGCGCAGGCGCAGGACTCTGGGGCGTTCCAGCGCGCCCTGCTACATTCTACCGGGGCGCTGCGCAGCGCCCCTGCAACGGGTGTTGCCAACTGAGCTGCTGAGGTTCGGCAGCAGATGTGAGCGGTGTGCGTGCGGGTGTTCCAGGCGCTGCTGACGGAGCTGAGCGCGCTCGGCCCGAGCGAGCTGCGCGCCTGGGTGGCGGCGCACCGGCCCAGGCTGACGTTCAGCTTCCTGAGCTGGCTCGCAGACAGGCGCGCCTGCTCCCTGCCTGCACTGTGCGGACTCCGTCCTGCTGTGTGCGCGCGTCTGCGGGCACCTGTTGTGGCAGGGGTGTGTCTGCGCTGACTGGCAGCGCCCCACTCCTAGCACGCATGCCTTCAAGCTGTTGTCTCAGGCCTGCCAAAGCGCAGTCATTTTCCAGCAGTGGGGACGCGCGCGGCAGGGAGGCGGCGGAGTGCGGTGGCTCTAAGAGCGAGCTGGCCGAGCTGTGCAGCCAGCTGGTGGTGCTGCGGGAGGGCCTGGGTGCGCGGGGGCCCTGCGTGGGTCCGGGGCAAGGAAGGTTACAGTAGGGTTGGGGGTCTATACGCCGTGCTTCAGCAGCTGTGGTGCAGCGCATGGCAGGTGCATGCAAGGCAAGCTAGATTTGCCAAGTGCTGCCATCCTGCGTTAGGTGAGCGCGTGCCCACACGCACACACGCCAGCAGCGCGAACCAAAGCAGCGCGCTGCTCTTCCGCCACGAGCGCTCAACGGGTTTGGACTTCGCCCGACTCGGGTCAGCAGCTGGCCTGTCTAGCGGGACTGTTGTGTGCGGGGCGGACCGAGCCAGCACGCCTCTCGCGGAGCAACACGGACCGCGCGGATCAGGACAAAGCTCTTGCCAGCGCCCGCCGCCACGCTGCTGCGCAGATCCGGCAAGCCTGGATGAGGCGGGCGCGCAGCTCGACGACGCTGCCGGACCGGACGCGCTGCGGGATGGGGGCGCGCCGGCAGCCGCGCTGGCGGCGCGCTGGGGCGCGCTCGCCGGGCGCGCAGCGGCGCCCGGCGCGCTTACGCGCGAGGGCGTCGCAGCCGGCGAGCGGCAGGCATGGCCACCTAGCCTGGGCCTTAAGCCTGGGCCTTGTCCCCTGCTGAAACGGCCGCAGAACGAGTCAGTCTGCTCATCATGATTGCGGGTGTGCTTCAACTTGTCCGAGCTGCATGTTGGTGCCCCTGCTGCACCTCATGCCGTACATTTCGTATCCCCCGCAGAGCCGCCACGAGTGCACCCTCCTACGCTTCAGTGCTCAGCGCAGTGAGCGCGGGCGCCCTGCGTGATCCGCGGCGCGCCACGGCAGGGTGCGGACCTGGCGGCCAGCATGCGCGAGGCGCGCGGCCGCTCGGGCGTGGCGCTGCTCGGGCGCAAGGCCCTGGGCGAGGAGGGCGCGCCGGGCGCGTCCGCCGCCGCGGCCGCTGCGGGCGACGCCGCCAACCGCATACTGCAGGCGCGCGCCGCGGCTTGGACTCAGGTACCTGCAAGGGTTTGGCGTACATGCAGTGCGCGCTCGCCTTCACAGACATTAGTGCGTCTGCACTGCGTGCCTGCGCACATCCTGACAGTGGCAGCGAAGCTGGCATCCTCAGGCTGGAGTGCTCCACCTGTGTGTTGTCTGAGCAGGCAGGCCTAGTGCGTATGCATGTGAGCCTCCTTAAGCACCACCAGCGGTGCCAGCAGCGCCCCGACCTGCCAGCATGCCAGAGGGCCCGGCGGCTGAGCGTGCAGGCCCTGCTGGCCGTGCCGGGGCGGGACGCGCGCGCGGCGCTGCTGCCGTCGGCATTCGAGCCTGCCGCGGGCGGCGCGGCGGCCGCGGCGGGCGAGGAGCTGCTGTCCACTTCGCCCCTGCGCCTGCTGCAGGCGCGTGCAGGCGCTATCCTATCCCTACCCTATCCCTATCCCTGTGCGGGCGAGGAGCTGCTGTCCACCTCGCCCCTGCACCTGCTCCAGGCACATGCGCTACGGGTAGGGCCCGCTCGCGAGCGCGCTCGCCCCGGGCATGCCCTGCACAAAATGAGGGCGCGATGCAAAGTCGCCGAGGCGCATGGTCCAGGAGCGGCTGCTGCGCACCTCGCGGCGCCACCAGGCAGTATGCGTAAGCACTGCTCAGCGCTGCATGCTCAATTTGAATGGGGCGCAACGTGCGCGCTTGCGTCACATGTCTCACTGCAGTCGCATCGTCATATATCACGCAGCATGATATCAGCCGTATGCTCGATGCACCAAGGCTACCTAGCGTGCGGCAACCGGGCTCTTCAAGCACGCATGGCTCCGCATGCGGTTAGGTCTTCACTACAAACAAGACGGGCATGAGCTGCTACAGTGTTGCCAGGGGTGTCTGCCTGAGGCCTGCAGATGCTGCAGTTTTCTCACTGCCGCACTGAAAGCCGCCTGCCGTTGCAGGCGGTGGACCTGGCTCTAGCGCGGCTGCAGCGCGGCGCGGACAGCGGGCTGGACGAGCCCACGCGCCGGCTGCCTGGAGCGCCCCTGCTGGCGAACAGCGAGGACGCACTGGAGCCCGCGCTGCAGCACTTGCGCGGCGCCATCATGGAGCTCTGGAAGCCATGATGCTCTCGGTATGTGGATGTAAGGAATACGTGAAGTCAGAAAGGACATTCAGGGAATGCGCATGTGGCCTAGGCCTAGCCTAGGCCTAGTAGGGCGTGAAGCCCGGCGATGCAGTTTGAGACTGTTTTCAACAGACACACGCGATACTCCTCTCCATAAGAATCTCAAAAGCTGTGTGCCCTTCCTGGTGCACCGCACAGCTCACGCGTATGAGCGTGGAGTTTCGGCAGCGCCGCAGCTGCGCGCCGGCCGCGACATGCTCGAGCGCTGAGGGTGAGCTCGCGCTGCCCAGCCAGCACAGCAACAGCGGCGTGTATGCCTCCGTCAGCTGGTGCGCTGCGCCTGCGGGACCGAGGCGTCGCTCGCGGCGGGCGAAGCAGCCCGCCGCCTGCTTCGAGCTGGCGCAGGCGGAGCCTGGCAGCGGCCGGCTCACCTGCGGCCAGCTGCTGGTCTCACGGCCGGTCGCCGCGCTGGCGGTGCTGCCGCGGCCGCTGGTGCTGTTCGCGGCGGGCGCCGTGTCCGGCGCGATTGGTGCGCCGGGCCCCTCTGGTGGCTGGCTGACCTCAGTTGCTGTGTGCGCCTGTGGTGGACTGGTTGCTTTATGTGCTGCACTCTGCAAGGCAGGCAACTGCGACGCCCGTCGGCGACCAAGGCGCGTGCCCGCCTGCGCGCCGCAGGCAAGTCCCTGACCGCGCCGCTGGACCGCGTCAAGCTGCTGCTGCAGACGCGCGGCGGCCTGGGCAAGAGCGCGGTGGCGGCCGCGGCGCGCGGCGGCGGAGTGCTGGACGCGCTGGCCGCAATCGGGCGCGAGGAGGGCATTCGCGGCTACTGGAAGGGCAACCTGCCGCAGGCGCGCTGCTGCGGGGGTGCACCTGCCTGGCTGCCACGCCCTGAGCAAGTGCGATTGGAGGGCAAGGCCCTACGTCGCCGCATTTTTACATTTGCGGAGGCGTGCTCACTGCTTGCGCGTGCGCACAGCAACGTGCCCTGCTTGAGCCCCGCACTGCCAAGCAGCTGACCTGAGCCTATGTTGAGCCAGCGGCGCGCGAGATGTTGTAACCGAGCAGGCGGAGTAAGCGGCGGCCGGGCGTGAGTAACAGGGGGTATGTACATCCCGCAGATCCTGCGCGTCATCCCGTACAGCGCCACGCAGCTCTACTCGTATGAGGTGCTGAAGCGCGCGTTCTCCGACCGCGACGGCAAGCTGAGTGTGCCGGCGCGGCTGAGCGCCGGCGCCTGCGCGGGCATGACTGCCACCCTGGTGCGCTGCGCGCTTGCGGGGGAGTCACGCTCCTTTTCCAGGCCCGCACTGCACACGACCCTTCCCAGACACGACACATTGCTCCCCCGCAACACCATGCTGCAGACACCGTGCGTGTACTGGGGTTGCATGTCTTGCGCACAGGAGTACAGACGCACGTTACCTGAGTCACTCTGCATCGCGGTTCGTGCTCAGCCACGTGGCTAGGTTGCAGAGGCGGTGGTGGTGTAGCGACCGCACGATGTTTTTTTTTTATGGCGCGGCTCACATGCCAGCACACTGGTGTGCGACGGCTGCATGCGCCTGCGCGGCCAGGTCACATATTCACATGCGGTAACGGCTGCACGCGCCTCTGCGCGGCCAGGTCACATACCCGCTGGACACGCTGCGGCTGCGGCTGGCGGTGGACCCGGCCGCGCGCAGCCTGCGCGGCGCCGCGCTCGCGCTGCTGCGCGAGGGCTCCTACGCGGCCTTCTTCCGCGGCCTCGGCGCGTCCATGCTGGGTGCGCCGGCCCTGCCTTCCCTGCCCGGCTGCATGGCCCGGCGCCCATGCACGTCTGCCTCATAGGTCTGTCTGGTGCGTGGCGCTCGGCATGGGCTCTTGCATCCACAGTGCTTGCGCCCAGCACCACCGGACAATGTCTCACCGTGTGGACTAACTGTGCTGCCTTGTGCATACCAGGATTGGTGAGTGCGTGTGGCCAGCAAGCTGGCAGCCAGAGCACCTGTTTGCGCACTTGGCTTCGCTCCCGCCGGCACAGCCTGCCGTTCGCGGGTGGCTGCCCTGGCTGAGAACGACAGCGCGGCGCCGCGCAGGCATCGCGCCGTACATGGCAATAGAGCTGGCGGTGTTCGACCTCATCCCGCGGCACCACCTGCCGTTTGCGCGCGGCTTCACCGCGGCCTTCCTGGCCACCACCGCGTGCTACCCGCTTGACACCGTGCGGTGCGGCCTGCCCGGCGCCCTGCGTGGCATTGCTCGCGCTTGATCGACATGCGCATGCCCATGTGGCATTGCGTGAACAGGCTGAGCTCGACAAAACCGCTCAATGTGTCATGATCATGCACTTCACATGTCAGACATTGTGCGCCATGCACCTGTGCACAAGCGCTCTCTTTCAAACCTTGCGGTGCATGCGCATGGGCATGTCATCCTGCATTGTTACCCTGCTCACATGGACTGAGGGCTTCGCGCATGGATGGTGCAGGCGGCAGATCCAGATGCAGAGCGGCGGCGGCGTCGCGGTGCCTGAGATGACGCGCCGCATCTTTGCGCGCGAGGGCGTGCCCGGCTTCTACCGCGGCTTCCTGCCCAACGCGCTGAAGAACCTGCCCAACAAGGGTGCGCACGCGCCGGGCCGAAGCCCTCTGCACCCGCCAGCCCTAAACCTAGCACTCTGCGCCTGTGCAGCTCTCTGAGCATCATCTTTGAAGGCACCATGTATCTGGCAGAAGATGCACATAGCTGCGCTCTTGTTGTGTAATGCACACTGTGCAGTTTTGGCTGTTGGCGTCCCCGGGACCGGCCCGCGCGCTGGCAGCATGCGCTGACGGACCGCGGCCCGGGTGCAGGCGTGCGCCTGGCGACATTCGACGCAGCGAAGAAGCTGCTGGAGTCCGCCGAGGTCGCGTACGCCGAGGAGGCAGCGCGCGTGGCTGTTTAGGCTCCTGTCGCGTGACACTGTTGCTCGGATATGTAGCTTGCGCCGCCTGGTCGCTCGCTCACTACGCACTGCTCATGTGCAGTCTGCGCGTTGCGCGGCTTGTGCAGCGTCAAGTGGGCCGGTCTCCTGTGGCGGGCTCGCGACGCCTCTTGCGCGCACGTGTCTGGCACTGCAAGCATTTGTGACAATTGTCCTTAGGATGCCACTGTCTGTTCTGCGTATCCGTGTTTGGCAATATGAGAGCATGTCGTTAATTGGCGGCTGTCACAAGCGCCTGCATGTCTGCTCCAGACCATCCAGTCCAGTCGCGGCCATAAGAACAGGTGGTTTCTGTAAGCAGGCAGAAACACTTTGACATGTTTACTGTCTTGCGACAAACAGCAGTTGCGGCACCAAGAGCGCAGAACTGCTCGTGTGGTGGCTGCTCTCACTGAGGAACAAACACGCCGTCCCCCAAGCAGTTGGGGCACGCCTGCAGCCCGGTGGCGGCGCACAGGGGGCACGCGGCCCACCGCCTCACCTGCGGCGCCCGGATCGGGCTCCAAGCCAGGACGCAGGCCCCTGCGGAAGAGGACGAGGAGTTGTTGGTCACGCAATACCTGCGGCGCCTCCAGCGCGCAGCAAGTACTGCGAGCAGGTGGTGGGAGGTGCAAGGAGTGAGAGGGGCCGGCGCACCTCTGCAGACGCTGCACTCGTACCGTTTGTTGGCGCTGCACAAGGTGCACGGCACCTCCCGCTCCCTCTGACAGCAAGCAGCAGCGCCGAGCGTCAGCACATACATGCACGCGTATGTGTGCACCAGTAAAGGTAAAGATACACAAGGTGAACAGCTCGCAGAAAGATAGTGCTGCTGTGACGACAGTAAGCTGACTGAGCGCTCGCGCTTTGCTGCCATGCCTCAAAGCGTCAGCAGTGAAAGCCTGCCGCTCGTCGGCAATGGCACAGGCGCGCACCCTGCGGTACTTCACCACCACCCGCACGCCGCTCATTGCCACGGTGCTCACCGCGAGCGTGGCGCCGCCCACCACGGCAAACGTGCCAGCAAGCGCGCCCATGCCCTTTAAGAGCGCCATGCCTGGGTGCTGTCCTGGGAAACTCCTGTCACAGTGGTAGCAGCTTGCTAGGCGTCACGGAAAGGGCTGCCTGCAAGGCATCAGAGGCAAGTGCGAGACAGACAGGGGCTGCTTGCCAGGCGCCGTAGAATGCGGAAGCAACCTTGTGCAGGAAGCGCGTACACTGCTGATCGTACTGGCACTGCCAACCATTGCCGTAGCTCGCTGGGAATGTGCAGGGTCAATGACCTCAGCATCGTCAGCGGCTGCAAAAACACAGCTGCAGCAGCGCAATCGCTTTTATTTTCATTGAACACGGCACTGCACTCCCACAGAGACGCCATCGTGCTGAGGCGGCAGCTGTTGCGCACCAGCCCTTCACACATCACTTTTAATCACCAGCTTGTATAAGTTTGCCCTTGCCATTTGCTTGCCCCTCAGGCGCACTCATGGCGGACAGCACCCAGGAGTCCCTCCTGCGTCCTGAGCATGAGGAGCAGCGCACTGGTGGCGGCCCCACTCAAGCATATTCTTGCGTGCACTGTAGGCAGTGCACTAGAGTTTGCAGTCGCCGGCTCTGTTAACGTGATCTTGAGACACGGCCTGCATTGGGGCAGATGCTGATGTGGAGGCGCCTGCTGAGCCGAAAGGCGGCGACCACGCCAGGGATGCTGCGGCCGTCGGCGTGGTTATGACCACCTGCATCCTGCTGGGTGCGCGCTCACCTGCCTCAGCCAAAGCTGCCTCCGTGCATGTGCATGCACACCTAGCCCTGCGCTCGCAGGCACACCAGGCCACTATACAAGCAAGCATGTCTCTCAGAGTGACCCCCTGTGTGCCCACCGGCTGACGCGAGCGCTGAGCGAGCGGCGCCGTGCAGGGGACATGCTGGGCCTGGGGACGCTGACGCTGCCGTCCGCCTTTGCGCGCCTGGGCTGGGTGCTGGCGCTGGCCCTGGTGGCGCTGTGCGCCGCCGGCACGCTGTACTCGGGCCGCCTCTTCACGATGCTCACGCTGAAGGTGGCGCAGCTAGCTGGGACTGGGTGCAGGAACAGCCGCAGCCTGCCAGGTCTTGCAAAAACAGCACTCTATAGACGGCCCCTGCATACACATGCATTATTATTAGTGCATGAGGAATCGCTCGTGCTGAATGGCTCAGCTGTCGTGGAAGAGCGCTCGCCCAGCCAGGCTGCCGCGAGAGGGTTGGGTGTGCCCCGGCGCAGGTGCCGCGCGCACAAGTCTTTGACGACTTTGGCGGCGTGGCGATGGGCCGCCTGGGCCGCTGGCTGGTGTACTGCACAGTCTACCTCACCATATTCACCGAGCCGATCGTCTTCCACCTGACCAGGCGCGCAACCGCCGCCCTGGCCCTACTACCTACCCAATGTCCCACCCTGCTGCCCCCCACCAGGCACGCGGCACGCAGCTGCACCCCTTCCTGCGGCCGCGCCCCTGCGGCCCCCTCAGGCTCTGGCGCATGCTGCCGCGCACTGACCAAGCCCTCTGCTCCTGAAGCCGCTGCACTGCCGATACCTTGCTGCTCCGCAGGGGACGCATTGACGCCGCGGCCGGCACCGTGAGGCTCTGTTTGCCCTGCCAAGCGCACAGCGCGCGCCGCGCGCGGGCCCCCCGAGGCTGTTCCCTGACGGGCGACCCGCTGAGGCGCGCGCTGGCGCCCGCGCAGCATGGAGTCGCTGCAGCAGGTCTTCTACCAGCGGGGCATGAGCGCGCGCCTGGCCGCCATCATCGTCACCGTCATCATCCTGCCGCTCAGCCAGGTGCCGGCCCAGGGCGTCGCCGCCCGAGCGCTCATCATGATGCTCCGTGAGGATCCATGGCCCACTTCATCCTGCTACGGTGGGAGCACGAGTGGCGGGCAGCTTAGGGGCACAGAAGTGCTTCAGTAGGGAGCCCTCTGTGTAACACCCCTGCCGAACATGTACGCCCCGTATGGCAAAGTGTGTGCACAGGCGCGTCCCCACAGGCAGCCGCGGCGGGGCCCGCGGCGCGCGCGGCGAGGCCCGGGAGTGCGCCGCGCAGGTCCGCGGCATTGAGGACGTCAGCTGGTGCTCCATCATCGGCATCGCCGGCATGCTGCTCGCGCTGGGCATTGCGGCGGTGAAGCTGGTGCTGCTGCGCGCGGCAGACTACACGCCCACGCAGTGGCTGCGCAAGTGCGCGCCGCGCCTCGCCGAGCGCCTTGCCCGCGCTCCCTGCGTGTGGCCTGCGCTGTTTGCATTGGCTCGCGTTTGTCAGTGCTTGGGCGCAGTGTGTGTGGGTGGCTAGGATTGGGGCAGGGTTGCCAGAGTTGAGCACGCGTGTCTCGGCGCCCAGGCCGGAGGACGTGCGCGGCATGCTGATCGGCGTCATGGACATCGGTGCGCGCCTGGCCCCGCGCTCCGCTGTCCCCCGCATCGCCTCCCGTGCATGCCTCCGCGCATGCCCGGCTGCACTGTGTCTGCACCTGAGGCGTCTATAGATTGCGTGCCGCGGCCATGGGGTGTGTGCCACGCGAGCTTGCGACGGCGGCGCAGCAAGCTATCAGGCAGCGTGCTCGGCGCGCTCCCACCCGGACCCGGGCGCCCCGCGGCGCGCAGTGTTCACGTACGGCGGGCAGGTCAACTGGATGCGCTACATCCTGTCGATGCGCACGCCGTCCAAGTTCCCGCTGGCGGTCACCGCCGTGTCCGGCATCATGACCGCCGCATACGTCGGCATCGGCGCCGTCGGGTGCGGCGCTGCCGCCGCCCGCAAATGACCTGACTACATGAAAGCAGGCAGTGCACTTGCTGGTGTCTGGTGCCGGGCCTTGTGGCCGCGTGCGGCCGCGGCTCAAGTCTCACGTGCGCCCTATCACTAATGCTAGGTGTAACCCTAGCCCTATCTCTAACCCTGCCGCGCAGGTACCAGCAGCTCGGCCGCGACTTCGACCTGGAGAAGCCGCTCACGTCCATCCTGCCGCAGGACGGCTGGACGGTCGTCATGAACGCGGGCCTGTTCGCGCACTGCATCCTGGCGTACCAGATCAACCTGAACGTCTGGACGCACCTGATCATCCACCTGTCCGCGCCGGCGCTCAACACGCGCGCCCCAGCCCTCCCCGCTGCCCGTGCCCTGAACCTGTGTGCGCACCTGGTCATCTACCTGTCCGCGCCTGCGATTAACACGCGCGCCCCGGCTGCCCCGGCGCCCGCGCTCCACCTTTTGGCGCTGTGCTGGGCGCTCCGGGCGGCGCCTTTGCTGGGGGCTCAGCTGGGCCATGCCCCGGTGTGCATCGCCGAGCGGGCCTGGGTGCAGGCATGCGCCGGACGTCAGGGCAGGGCCCAAGCAGTCTTCAGAAGCGTCTCAGTAGACGTTGATGAAGACCTGCGCCGAGGTGCAGCGCCAGGCAAAGCCTGGGTTTCGTCGACGGTCGCCCCAAGCAGCGCGGGGCGCGCAGGCCGGAGCGGCAGGGCAGCGCGCGGGGGCGCGGCGCGTGGGCGGGCGTAAGCGTGGCCGGCATCGCGCTCGCGTGCCTCGTGGCGGTCACGTTCCCCTTCTTCAGCACGGTGACGGCGGTCATCGCCGCGCTGGGTGACCTGTCCGGCGCATACGCGCTGCCCGCACTCTTCGTGCTGGCGCGCCCCCTCCCCCCGCCCGGCATCCTGCCCGGCACCAGGGTCCCTGCCAGGGTCCACAAGCTTCGTGGCCGCTGTTCGGCGCGCTGCCCGCGCTCTTCGTACCGGTGTGTCCCCCAGCCCCGCGCCAGGGCCCTTGCCATCGGTCCACGAGCTCCCTGGGCGCTGCTCGGCGGCCTGCCCGCGCTCCTCGCGCTGGCGCCCCGCCAGGGGTCTCGCCCACGGGCGTCTCCCTTGCGCGCACGTGCTGACACCTGCGCAAGTTCTGCATGGCCTGGCTCTGACCTGCACGCTGCCTGTACGTATACATGCCTGCATGCGGCTGCTCAATTCCAGCACACGGCTTCTGGCGCCCATGTGCTGCGCTACCGGGCGCGTCACGTATGAGTTGTCGAGCCTGCTTCCGTGATCCGAGGTGTTGTTGAGCCTGCTCCGTGAATAAGTGACGGGGGTTTATTTACAGAAAAACGAAAAATATGTTCACTTTAAATTCAATGAGGTTGAGGTTCAGGGGGCACCGCCTCGCGCGCCTTAGCGCCTTTAGAGTGTGGTGTCCGGAATAAGTTGCAATGAGCGGCGCGGCGCGCCACAGGCGATGATGGGCCCGCGGCTGCCGCGTGTGGAGCGCTGGTTCCTGTACGCGCTGGTCCCGCTGACGCTGGCGCTGTCGGTGGCGGGCGTCTACTCGTCCGTGCGGGAGCTCATCGACCAGTTCAGCAGCCACCGCAGCTTGTGACCCCGCTTCACGCTGCGCGACTGAGCTGCGCAGAGTGGGCGGGATGCGGAGGGTCGCCCGGCTGCTGAACTGTTGCCCCAGGTGAGGCGGCTTGCTGCCCTGCGCGTCGGGGCTGACGCGCTTGCGGTGCGCTTGTTTGAGCATGCCGCAGCTCGTGCAGGCGCGGGCATGCTTCCCTTCCTGGTGCTGTTGCTCGACGCTCTGCAGGCACTTGATTGCAGCTTTTGTTGCATTTGTTCCGGGCCTCCTTCACAGCAGAGCTGGACATACCACAGGATTTTGCTCGTGAGCACGCTGACATCTATTGCGAGAATGGCAGCTAAGAGCAAATGCTGCTGTGGAAATCAAATTCAGACTTGTTCAGCGGTGACACTCTGCAGTTCTGAGCCGCTGGGTCAACATTTTGTGCGCGGACTCTGTCTGCGTTGAGCTGGCAAGTCCGTAGCTGTTGCGTGGGTCGCATGAAACTGCTCCGCGCTTTGCCATGTGATTGCTCGTGCTGAGATGGTGCAAGGCACCTGCGCGACCGCGCCTCTGCATGCAGCATCCGATCCCACCACCAGCTCCATGTCAAAACATGCGCCTTTGCCGACAGTGGCGCATGCAAGTGCATCCGCTCACGAGGGCTGGCGTCGCCAGTATGCCGCCCTCAGTGACCTCATTGACCCAAAAGCACTCTGCATACAATTAGTGTTTGCCCAACAGTGGCACACTATCAACATGCTGCCAAGGCAGTCAAAGAAGCAATGCACAACGCGTAGCAACCCCTGGCTGCCCAGCGCGGTAAGGACGCACACCGGGCGCTCCAACAGAACCTGCAACACATACATGGCCGACCCAGCGAAAACGTAATGTGGACCCTAGAAGATGAGCCTGGGCTTGCCCTTGCGGCCCTTGGCGTCACCGCGCCGCGCCTGCGCCGAGCGCGCGGCCTCGCCCGCAGCCTCCTCCCCTTCCCCTGCGTCGTCCTCCGCGTCCTGGCGCCTGCCGGCCAGACCAGGCGAGAAAGCGCCACTCAGCACGCACAGCCGCTCGGAGAGCGTGAGGTCAACAGGGACTGCTGTATGCACACCTCCCTCCTGCGCGCCGCACGGCCTCACCAAAGGGCCTCACCGACCCCTGCTCAGCTTGCGTGGCTGCAGGCGCAGCGCACAGTTCCCGCGATGTGCCGGCAGAGCCCGCCCGGCCGCCCGGCCCCGGGCGCGCCGCCGCGCGCGGCGCGCACCGGCAGCGCGCGAGCATGTCGCGCTTCCGCTTGGCGCGGTCCTGCTTCTCCCTCACCTGCTGCGCAATGACCGCCTGGAAGCTGTCGCCCTGTGCGCATGGGGCTAGGGTCAGGGCGCCACATTCACGCGGCGGGCGGCGCGTACTAAGGGGCGCCCTACACGCTGCCCAGTGGTCCTGGCGGCTCTGTGAGCACCGGCCCGCAGCGCCGGGCGCGCCCGACAACGTTAAGCCAAGCCCAGGGCCGTGTCCGGGGCAGCATATGGCAGTCCAAAAACGCGGCATGCGTGTGCGTGTTCCGAGGTTGTGGCGCGTATATGGCTCAGCATACTGTAGAAGGCCGAGCTCAACGTTGACCCTAAGCCCTAGACCTAATCTAGGGCCCCGAGCGCGCTGCGACCGAGCGCGCCTCCTGCTTCTTCAGCTCGCGCATGCGGTCCTTGCGCGCGGCGAACAGCAGCACGCGCTCCTCGGGCGTGGCGGCTGCCTCCGCCGCCTCCCGCCGCCGCCGGCCCGCGTCTGCGCCCGCCTTCACCTGCTCCTCCTGCCGCTCGCCCGCCGAGGGTCGGGGCGAGCCGCGTAATAGTGCGCCGCGAATGGGGGACATGGGCAACTCTACCTATCCAAGCCCCTGCGCCAGGCTTGGTGCGACCCGCATATGCAGCGCCTGGCAGGGTTTCCAATATTCGCCACATGAATGTAACCATGAGGGCACGTGGGCTGAAGCGCCGCCCCCTGCAAGCCCGCCAAGTGCATGCATGAGCTGCCTGCAGTTGCATGATAGTGACATCATAGGACGCAACATACACGCACAATTTTTGCATACCCGGCTGCCGGGGTCTTTGAGCTCGCGGTGCGCCTTGTTGAGCGCTTCAAACGCGGCCCGCGCGTCCGGCCCTGGGTTTTTGTCCTGCAGCGCCGCCGCCACACACGCCTCACACGCCTGAGCCCGGTCAGGTTCGTGATGCAGCGCCATCGCCAGCGCTCCCATTCCTGGCAGCCAGAGGAGCAGCAAGCGCAGCAGCTAGCCGCGCGGCAGTCGCGCCGAGGTCTGCTCACCGGGTGGACCAGGATGGAGAGACGCCGGTAGGCTTTGGAGACGTCCGAGCTCGTGCCGCCCCACCAGGGGCGCCCCAGCTCGTCCATGTCGGGCGACGGCAGCTCCATCAGCCTGCGAGCGTGCGTGCGCATTGCTCAGCAAGTGCACAGCGCTTTTGGGGAGCAGTCTGCCTTCAGTTCTGTGCATTTACTATCTGCTCATCACGAACTGGTGCGCGCCTGAAGAAGTCCTTGTCCTTGAAGGCGAGCAGAATGCGCGCGATGGCGTCCTGCACGTCCATGGGCGCGCCGGCGCGCCGCAGCTCGTCCTCGTCGTCCTGCTGCGTGCGCGGCCGCGGCGCGCCCGCCCCCGTGCCGCCGCCGTCCGCTTGCGCTGCCAAGGCATTGAACGTGCGGTCCAGCAGGCGCTCCGCCATCTTGCGCGACCAGTCCTTCGCCCAAGCCCGAGGGGCCCTGCAGCAGCCCCTGAGGTAGCAACAGTGCAAGCTGCACGCCTACTGCAGGCAGCCTGCGCGTGCTCGCAATGGGAAAGACCGCGAGGCAGCAAGAACACACAAGAGCACAACAGGCAAGGTAGCAGACGCAAAGCAAGGCTGAAACAGGCCTCGCCTAGTCGGGTTGTCTGAAAGCACAGTGGGTGGGACCTTGGCACTGCCCACGCGGGCGGGGTGCACCCCGCACATTGTGCACAAAGCTGCGCCTAGTGGCTGTTGAGGCTGTCAGAATATAGTTGCCAACCTCATTGAATCCCCTGCCCAGAGCGCTCCAGTCGTGATGATGCGGGGCATGCACTGCGGCCATGCCGCCCGCGGCCGGCCCAGCCTGCCGTGCCGCGCGTCGCTCACGCCGCAGTGGTGGCTCAAGGGCTACGGGTCGCCGCCGGACTACCGCTGCCCCAAGGACTACACGTCCCCGCGCTACTGGAAGGCCGGCGGAGAGGAGGGCAAGGAGGCGAGCGGCTCTCCCCCAGCCAAGCGCTTCTGGTGCGCCCTTGCCCCTGCGGCGTCCGGGGGCGGCGCACGGGCCACAGGCACAGCTGAGCAGCGGGTGTGATGGTGCGGGCCGCAGCGAGTGAGTGAGGGCTGTGCACTGCGGCAGGGACTACCGGGCGCCGGGGAGCTATGCGACCCCGCGCCCGTACGGGACGCCGCGCTCCTACCGCGCGCCCGCAGCCTACGGCCCAGGCGCGTGCCTCGTAGTCGGAGCGGAGATCTTGGGTGCAGTGACGCACGTGGATGAGGCCGAGTTGATAGCTTTTGTTGATCGACTAGGCCCACGACTCACAAGCCCGACTCCTCTGACCAGGCACTGGCAACAAGCCGGTGGGGTTTCACTGAGGGGGACGCGCGTCCTGCAAAGCACGCAGCGGCAAAAGGGGGTGCGGGGGCGCTGGCAGGCTCGCAGGACCCGGCGCCAAGCAGAGGCGGCAGTGGTGGCAGCGAAGTCCTCGGCGGCGGCGGCGGCGGCGGCGGCGACGGTGGCGGCGGCGGCGGCGGCGGCGGATCGGGCGGCGGCGGCGGCGGGGCCGAGGGCGGAGCGGGCCCCTGGCGGACTGCCACAGTCCTGTTTGCCGCTCTGGTCGCGGGTGCGCTCGTCCCTCTTGCCACCTTGTCCGCAGCGCGGTCCGCCGCCGCGTGTCCGCCAACAGGCAGGCAGCAGTGAGGCCGTCGAGCTCTACAGCTCGGCCCCTGGAGCTCAGCACGGTAGGCATGGACTGGTGAGCGATGTGTGGGGTGTCAACCTGAGCACAGTCATGCGTGTCTGCAAGCGCGGACATGTTCGCGCTGGGGCCGCCGCGGGAGGCAAGGTGGCGTGGGCTGCTTGATGCATGCGTGGTGCATGCCCGATGCACGGCAGCGCGCCGCTGGGCATGCGCCGGCGACGCAAGGGGACCCTAGCCCTATATCCATGTGCCCCGCAGTGGGCGGCGTAATTGCGTACCAGAAGAAGGGCAGCCGCGCGTCGCTGCTGGCCAGCGGCGGCATCGCGGCCGCGCTGCTGCTGGGCGCGGCGCTCATGGCGGGCGGCACGCGCGTGCCCGGCACGCTGCTCTCGCTGGGTGCGCCCGCCGAGCGTGGCATACGCGCTCTTCTAGTCCAGACACACACATGGGTCGTCGTGCACTACCTAGGCCAGGATGTTGCCACGGCAATGTCCGGGCTGTCGCATGCCGTGCTTGCGATGTGCTGCGCAGCGCAGCAGCCCCGCTGGCGGTCCCACAAGGCGTGCGCGCCGACAGCGTGCTTGCCGTGAGCGCGCTTCATGATGAGACTATGGCAGGGCATGCACTCCGCCGCCCGCTCTGCACACACCGTGCTGACGCGCGCGCTGCGCGGCGCGCAGCGGCGACGGCGACGCTGGGCGTCTACATGGCCAGGGGCTACGCGGCCACGCACAAGGCCTTCCCGCAGCTGACGTTCACGGTGCTGTCCGCGCTGCTGGGCGCGGGCTACGTCAGCACCCTGCTCTAGCGCGCCCCCGGGCGCGGCGCAGCGCCGAGCCGGGTGGGGAGCCTCACTGCCGGGGCCAAGATGTTGCAGAATGTGGGTGCATGGCAGGGATGGCACGAGCAGCACTGTGGGGAGCATTGCAAGCGCTGCCGCTCTGTGTGTGTGCGTGCACGGAGGCGAGAAGCGGGCTTACAAAGCCAAGGCCTAGATGCCCTCGTAGCAGGAGCCCAGTGTATCAAGTACGCATGCTATCATGCGTGTACATTAGCACCGTGTGATGACACCCACAATCAAACACAATTGAGTGGTGCTCCAATTCGCCATAAATGGCCCCCTACAGCTGCTCATCCCTTGTGCTTGGCCATGTGCAGCAAAAGCACATTGGCAGCAACAGCTAGGGTGCTCGCCGCCTCCAGTACATCCACGCTGCTGACCACTCTGCTGACTGCAGCAGTCTCCAGTAAAGCCCACATCCACGCCCAGCTCAGCCGGGGACGCGCAATCAGTACATGCAAAACAAATGAAGGTTGACCAGGAAACCAGGCATGCCAACCATACGCTCATGAGCATGAGCACCAGCATAAGCATTCATCGTGAGCATGAGCGCCAAAGTCACAGCTGTCTCGGCCACCAGCATGCATACAGAAAACAAGGACCCACAGCAGTGGCATTGGACGTGATATTGGCATGAACGCAAAGAGAGGGCTACAGCAGGTGGGTGGCACGCACGTGCACTGCAGGTAGCACTTGCCGGGGCCATGATATCAGCGCATGCAGGACAAGCAGCTAGGAAGGCAGGTGCAGGCTGGCATGCTCATCTTCACATGACCGCGCACATCGGGCAGCAGCCATGCCCATGTATCTGAGCGACGCTCCTCCGGTCCCACTCCTGTCCAGGCGCACACAAGCATGGTGGGGCCGCGGCAGATATCGCCGGCTTGCCGCTTGCTGCTTGGCGGCACACAGGGATTGGGCCTGATCCAGCACAGGCTGCCTTTCTGTGAGCTCTGGTGCACAAAAGCAGGATTATTATGGCGTGCTCGCTATGAGCACCGGCGCGCCGGCAGGCACAGCGCGTCTCTCCCGCCGGCGGCATGCGCGCCAGGCAGACCTGTATATTCAAACTGGCGGGGCGCGCCTGCAGCTCGGGCGAGGCGCGAATCGCGGCCAGGCGCACGGCGACCTGGCGCATGGCGGGCCGGCCGGCCGCGCCGGGCGCCCAGCACTCGCTGAGCAGCTGGCGCAGCGGCTGCGGCCAGTCCTCCGGCAGCGGCCGCCGGTAGCCCTCCGCGACCTGCGCGCGCTGTAAAGCTGTCAGGAATCATCCCTACCATAACGCAATGGCCAGCCCCAACTCGGGGCGCGTGATGCAACACAGGCTGTCGCTCGCATGGCCAGACGGGTGCGTGCCAGCGGCTGCACGAGACAGACGAAAGCGCTGCTTGCAGCGAGCAGGGGCGAAACCCCCATGCTCCCGGTCAGGCCCCCGGCAGCGTGCAGCATCATTGTTTCAGCGGCAGTTGAAGGCGCTGGGGCGCAGACAGAATCAACGACGTGTCACAGCCGGGAGGACTTAAGAAAGCGAGGCAGAGCAGCGTCCTGCACAGCGCAAAGGCGGGTGCTGAACCGAGCGGGGCAGCTCCATGCGCCACAGCATTTGGGCGCGACTGCGCGCTGTCGGGCTCCGCGGCCAGCTGGGCTGGGCGCGCCGGGTCGCGCGCCTTGTGCGCATACAGCTCGCAGATCTCGCTGTCCCCGGCCCTGGCGGTTGCCAGGACAGCCGCCGCCGTGATCTCGCGCGCCAGCAGCTCGTACAGCAGCACGCCAAACGAAAACACCTGCGCGCAAGCCGCGCTCGCAGTTCAGCAGCGCGCTGACAGGGCGACGCGTGTGCAGCGCTCGCTCAATCCAAGCGTTCCTGATTCACAAGGATGGCACCCAGCGGTCTCGCACAGGAATACCCAAATCTCAACCACTACGCTCCCCATGCCCCACAGAATGGCGCTCTGACACAAGGTCTGAGAAGCGTGGCAACTTTTTTGTTGCATACCCCATTCAGCGCGTGCTTCTTCATGAATTTCCCCACAAGGTGCACACCTGCAGGCCATGTGGCTGTTGCCGCACGAGGGCTGTTGCCGCACCACGGAGCAGGCAATTTGCAGGCGTCATGCAAATTCCCGGCACAGCGCTTGCTTAACAGGGGCCGCGCGTCCGCGCAGTCGTTGCAGGGCTTGCAGCCCTCACATGCACATGCACAAGTAATATAGGGAGAAGGCATAGGGCCGCACGTCTGCACGGTCGTTGTAGGGCTCGCAGCGCGTGACCTCCGGGCTCATGTACAGGTAGGAGCCGGTGCGGCCGGTCAGGTCGAACACGGTGGACGGCGCATCCGCCGCATCCGCGTAACGCCGGCCGTCGGCCGCGCCGCCCGCGCGCGCGCCGAGCGCCTGGCCCGGCAGCGGGTGCGCGGTCAGCGCGGCGTCCAGCGCGGCCGCCTTGGCAGCCACCGCGTCGTCGTCGACCGCCTCGCCGCGGTCCTTGCGGCTCCTGCGGCGCGCGCTCGGGCTCAGAGCTCGCGGGCCGCGCTCGAGCGCTGCTGCGTTTCGGCGTGCGGCCATATGCCACGCCCGCCGGCCTCCCATGCAGCGTGCAGCCACATCGTGCAGCGGAGTTGTGAGGCGGCAAGCAGGCAGCGCCCGTCGCATGTGTTCGAGGAGCTGCTTCGCATCGGCGCTGGGCGGCGCGGCAAGGCGCAGCTGGGCGCGCTCGGTCATATGTCATCGATTGGAGGTACAGCGCTATCCTGTGCCAGCACGGAGCCAAAGCGGGGCTGAGGGCAGGGAGGCGCCAAAGAGGGGCGCACATCTGGGTGTGCACGCGGCTAGGGCAGCTCGGCAGGTCGCGCGGCAGGCGGCTGCGGCGCATGTCCGACCCCAGCGTCGGGTTCATCACGGACACCGCCAGGCCAAAGTCTGCCGCAGAGGGTCCCGCATGCAGGCCCCTCAATATTGGGGCCCCAGCGTTTAATAATAGCTGTGGCGTAGGCCGCCGCCCCAGCGTGAGTCCAGCCCTAATGGACGGTCTCCGCTTGTAACGCATTATGCAATACGTTGTTATTTTGTTGAAGTGCTCAACGCTCGCGTCTGCAGCGCTGCCGTGGCACTCTGCCAGACCCCAAAAGTGCGTTTGGCAGTGAACACGCCAGCACAGGCACATCAGAAGCCCAGCATATGTGGCAGCATGCAGGCGAGGGACAGCGCGCACCGCAGATGGCCGCCTGTGGCCGCTGCTGGCCCCGGCCTGCCGCAGCGCATGGCCCGCACTGAATCAGAGGCAGCTTGCTGCCATGCCGAGCTTGACCCAGGCGCTCGCATCACGGATGGCGTGCCAGGCTCACAGCGCTGCACAGGCATGCTCCCGCTGTCTTTTGGGGAGCACTACCGTGCCGTCAACTCAGTCAAGGAGTTGCAAAGTTAAGAAAGCCCCATCTGGGCTTGGACAGGGTGCGGAGCAGGCGCACTGCGGAGCAGCACGTTGTCCAGCTTCACGTCGCGGTGGATGATTTGCGGGTTGTAGGAGTGCAGATAGGCGAGGCCGTCCGCGACCTCCTCCGCCCACGCCAGCGCGTCTGCGTAGCTATACGTCAGCCGTTCCGGGTCCGCCATCTGCGGCGCGCGCCGGGGGGCCCGGGTGAGCGCGCCGGGCCGCGGGGGCGGCTGCCGGCGCGCCGAGGGCGCCTGGGTGCGCGCGGCACGTGACAGGGGCGTACCATGACCGCGGGCCGCGGTGGCCCAAACTCTCCAACTCTATGCCACAAGCACGTCCAGTTGGGGCATGGAAGCTCCCCTTACAGCTTATGGGGCGGGCCGCTATTGGTTCAAGGAAGTGCCGGGTCCCCGTGTAGCGAAGCACCCGGCTTGTGGCTGCCTTCACGCCAGTCACTTTTTTTCAGGGTAAGTGTAGGGCCCTCACCTGCTGCAGAACCTTCTGCTTCAGCGTGCCGCCGTCGATGTACTCCTGCGCGCGCCGGCCGCGGGCATGGGCGCTCGCGCGGCCCGCATGCATGCCCCCGTGCTCGCACAGGCCGCAGCGATATGGGAGCGCCCTGACCTAGCAGAGAGCCTGACCCCAATGCCAAGGCTGCGCCGGGGGTCAGGCTCTCCACTACGCCAGGCCAGGATCTCTCGGCATGCACGCTCTGAACCCGCACGTGACGCGGTGGCATGCGAGCGGCCGGGCGAGGCAGGTTGGACATCAGCAGTGCGGCCTCCATGCGTTTGCTGGCGGCGCCGGGCGGCCTGGTGCAGGCGGCAGGCGGCAGGCACGGGCGGGCGCAGGCGGGCGCGGCCGCGGCCGCGCCTGCACGATGTAGTAGCTCTCCTGAGGGCCCGGGTTGCCGCTCTCGTCCTGGGCGCTGTCGCGCGGGCTCAGCGACGCGCCGACGCCTATCAGGGACGTGATGTTCCTGCGCCGCCCGCGCGCAGCACGCTCATCAGCCTGCACCGCACCTGCATCGCAGGCCGAGCGGCGCGCGCGCCCGTGCGGTCTCTGAGGAAAAGCGTGCAAGCCTGCGGCCACGTGCAGCCCCGGCACGGCGCGAGCGTGGCGTGCGCAGCGCGCGCACCGGTGGCGCAGCGTGCGCAGGATCTTGCCCTCGTTGGCGAGATCGTTCAGGTTCACCGCGACATTGGGCTTCAGCCGCTTCACCGCCACCAGCTGGTCCGGCCGGCCGTCCTCGGAGCGCAGCCAGCAGATGTCCACTGCCGCGCACGCCCCAGCCCCCCCTAGCCTCAGCATGCGAGCTTGCGCAGTGGGTGCTAGCAGGAGCGCTGCCAGGAAACAGGCCGTGAGCGCATGCAGCTTGTCGGGGGATGTCAACAAGCTCTTCAAGCCCACACGCCAGGCAACAGTCAGAAGCCTTCTTAAGTATGCGCATTGGCCCCACGCACACCCTTGTCATAACGCAGCAGATTAGCGCACCCATTGCACCGAGGTTGTCCCACCCACCTAGACGTGTGCCAAGCTGCCCGACACCACACACGCCCGCACTGTCTTTCCAGCTGCCCCGCGCGGCCGCCCGCACCAGTCGCAAAGGAACCCGCGCCGCCGGTCTTAACGCGGGCGAGCCGCGACTCCGGGATGAAGTGCTCGGTGCCCACCATCTCCTGGAACTTGGGGACGGGGGGCGGCTCGTGCTCCCACTCATCCAGCTGCGACTGCCACAGCGCCTCGTACGTCGCCTTGGCGGAAATGTACTTCTTACGCAGCTCCGACGGCAGCGGCTCCCGCGTCTCCTTGGCCGCGGCGGCCATGGCGCGCCAGGCGGCGTGCGCCCAGCCTTACCAAAGGTGATTGCACCGCCGAGCGTGGGCGCTCAGCCCCAGGTGGTTTGAACTGGTTTGCGACAGTGCTACGATGTGTTTTTGAGTGTCAGTTGCACACCTGGGCGGGACTACTTTAACGTCTACAACGCAGAGCGCAATCCCGTTTGTTTGCCTATCTGACAGGCAGCTAGGGCTGAAGCCCGCTTCAGCGGTGCACGGATGAAGCGGGGAGGCCGAGCAGCATGTGCGTCGGTAGCGCTGCGCATCCCTGGAGAGTGACAGAGGTTTGCAGACACCATCATGTTGCCCACGTAGCAGCACAGAGTCAGCATTGGATACACGCTCAGCAGGACATCAGCCAGAGTCAGCAGGGATCCCTGTGTCCAGGACACCGCTGTTCCCCAGTATGGTGGAGGACGGCACTGCAGACCCGCGCGGCGCCCCGCAGCCCGCGCCCAAGCGGCAGCGGCGCGACCCGGGCAACCCACTGGCGTTCTTTGACGTGACGATCGGCGGGCAGGCCGCCGGCAAGATCGTCTTTGAGCTCTTCGCCGACGCGGCGCCCCGGACCGCCGAGAACTTTCGGCAGCTGTGCACTGGGGAGGCGGGCGTCGGCGGCGCCACCGGCCTGCCGCTGCACTTCAAGGGGGCGCCCTTCCACCGCGTGATCAAGGGCTTCATGCTGCAGGGCGGCGACTTCTCGGCGCGCGACGGAACGTGCGGGGCACGCCCGGCTTTGCGCTGTGATGGCGGTTGCTAGACTGCCGTGTGCGCGCGCGCGGGTGCAAGCCACCGACACGCTGGGGCGGCAGGGGCGGCGAGAGCGCGTATGGAGAGAAGTTCGAGGACGAGAACTTTGAGCTGAAGCACGACCGGCCGGGGCTGCTGTCAATGGCCAACGCCGGGCCCAACACCAACGGCAGCCAGTGCGCTCTCCGGCATGCACTCTGAATCAGATATGCGCGAAGCGTTCCTTTACCTATATGGCCCTGAAGGTTCCTGAGCGGGCCCTCGCCCGTCAACGCGTTCCCAAGGCCGAGGTGCACGGCGGCCCCCCATGGCGCGCCGCTCGCAGGTTCTTCGTGACGACCGTCCCTACGCCGCACCTGAACGGCAAGCACGTCGTCTTTGGCCAGGTCCTCAAGGCGCGCCCCTCTCCCTGCGCGCGGGCCCGAGCCCGGCGGGCGCCGGCTGGCTCGGAGCCGCGCCGTTGGCCCAGTGCCGAGGAGGTCGCCGCACGCGGCGCCGGGGCCGTCCTGCTTGCTGCTCGGTCCTGGGGGCCGGCCGGGGCAGGGGCGGGTTGGCGCGCGCGGCAGAAGCAGCAGGGCCGGCGGTGGGTGCCCGCCAGGTCACCCGCGCGGCGCTGCCGGGCGGTGGGCACCGTGGGCGCGCGCGCGCAGGGCTACGGCACGGTGCGCACGGTGGAGGCGGAGGCGGTGGAGCCCGACAGCAGCCGGCCGCTGCGCGAGTGCCTGGTGGCCGACTGCGGCGCGCTGCCGGCCGGCGCGGACCTGGCCGGCATCCAGACCTGGGTCCCCGAGGCGCGCGGCCCGCGCAGCCCGCCGTTCCGCGCGGTCCCCCACGCTGGCCGTCGACGCGTTGGAGGCGCAGCCTTGTGCAAAGCGTAGGAAGCGGTTAAAGGGTAGGTCAGGAATAACCCTAACCCTGGCGCAGGAGGGCGACGCGTACCCCGAGTGGCCGGAGGATGCGGAGGTGCCGCCCGGGCAGCGCGAGGTGGACTTCCGCCTGGCCGCCGCGGAGGGCATTCGCGCCCGCGGCAACGCGCTGTTCAAGGCGGTGCGCGCCGCCTGCGCAGGCGGGCGCGGCGCAGCGCCCTGCCAGCCCTCGCCTGCCGCGCGGCGGCTGCCGGCCGCGCGCGCGCGCGCTGGGAGCCCGCCCGCCGCGCCGCGCGCGCGCGCGCGCGCCCCGCCAGCTGGGCGGGTGCCCGAGCGCGCACGTGCGCTGCGACGGCGCGCGCTACTCAGGCGCCCCGCCACCGCGCCGCGCAGGGCGAGCACGCGCAGGCGGTGCAGCGCTACAACAAGGCGATGCACTGGCTGGACCCGGACTCATTCGAGGGCGCGGGCGGCGCGCCCGGCGCCGAGGACGTGCAGCGCCTGGGCCGCGCGTTCATCGCGCCGCTTCTGAACAGGCGCGGCGCGGGCCACGCTGGGTGTAGGGTGTGAGGTAGTTTCACCTACACCTATACCTACCCCACCCCGGCGCACGACCGCCCGGCAGCAGCGCGAGCTCGCCCAGCTGAGCGCCCGGCTGACCGGCCCGCCGCGGCGCCAGGGCCGCCTGCCTGCTGCGCCTGGGCCGCGCCGCAGACGCCGGCGACGACTGCACGCGCGTGCTCGAGCGCGTGCCCGGCCACGCCAAGGCGCTCTTCCGGCGCGGCCAGGCCGGCGTCGCGCTCAAGGCGCGGGCCCCGGACGACTGGCCGGCAAGCCAGGCCGCGGCGGCGCAGGCCAGTGCTTCAAGGCTTGGTCTAGGTTTTGCTGCGAATCCAGCCCGCGGATGCGCGCAGGCATGGGACGCCGCGCTGGCGGACCTGGCCGCGGCGGCGGAGGCGGAGCCGGGCGACGCGGGCGTGTGCGCGGAGCTGGCGCGCGCGCGCAAGCTGCGCGACGCCGCGCAGCAGCGCGAGCGGGCGGCCTACCAGCGCATGTTCACCTAGAGGCGCCTGTCGCCTTGGGAGCGCGTGCTCTCCTTACAAACGCGTGGCGCCTTGGTGCGCATGTCATCTGCACATGGGTGAGGTCATGTTAGGTCATAAGGGCGCATAGATTAGGTGACCTGATTTATACGCCATGACCCAACTTAGGTTATGCTAACTGGTATGAGAGCGTTGGTTGGCTCATATTGGGTCATGTAAGCGCGAGTCACAGCCTGAGCAGAGTGGGGAGGGCGCGGCGTGCATGGGTGCTGGGCAGCGGTGCCTCTGCTTCAACCCGGACGTGTGCGCATATTGCCAGGAGAGACATAGTCAGTATATGTAAGCGGCAACAATAAATACAGCATACAATATGCCAGCACGCATGACTCTTTGTGCGCACATACCCCTAGTCATATACCTTGACAGCTCCGCATTTCAAGCACACAACCCACGCCTCTGCAAGCAATCGCCATGCAGACGTCTATCTCTCTGGCAAAAGTGTACCAATTTGTTGCGAGACGCCCCTGACAGGGGTGGCGTGTAACAAAGCTGCTGCGATTGTCTGCCAAGCATGCAGCACCACATAGCCCTTGCACAGACCAACCCCCTTGTTGGCAGCTCGACGCCGCGCCCGCGGCTCGCCTCCCTCCTGTGCGCCCGCTCCCGCGCCGCCCTGCACATGCGGTGCGCATCAGCTTGCCAGGCAAACATGCGCGTCCGCGTCTGCACCCCACCCTACTTCCGAACCCTGTGCGCCGGCCCTGCAGCGCCCCACAGCCGTGCTGTGCCGCCAGAGCAGCCCCACACAACAGGGCACGAAACACGCCTTGCACGGGCCCCGAATCACCTTGGGCAGCACAGGCGCCGTCGGCACTGCGGCTCGCCACCACCCTACCCTGCATGCCTGTGCGCCCTGTCTACCTGTGCACACGTCTCCCTGTGCGGCGATGCACACATTGGTCCCCTGCAGCCGTGACTTCCTGCCAACAGTCGCCACCACCCTACCCTGCGTGCCTGTGCGCCCTGTCTACCTGTGCACACGTCTCCCTGTGCGGCGATGCACACATTGGTCCCCTGCAGCCGCGACTCGCTGCTGACGAAGGCCATCAAACACAGCCTGGCCCTGCATCCCTGCGACGCGCCCCTCATGCGCCAGGCCCGCCACTCCGCACAGCCTGCACTGGCTTTGGTGCGCAGGCCCGCCGCCCCTGCGCTTGCCAGCCCTGGGTACCGCGATGCGCACACAGCAGGCAGCACTTGCAGCGCCCTGGACAGGCTCTCTACCCTGTGCACCTGTCCCAGGCCCTGCTTCCCTGCCCACGGCTGCGCATGCGCGCGAGAGCAGCCCTGGCTGCAAGGCGAGGGGACGTAACCTGTGTAACCTGCACCAGACCCTGTGTGACCTGCCACTTGACCTGCAGGGCGGCGCAAAGGGGCACCGCCACAACCTGGCACTCTGCGCGTGAGCGGCCCTGCATGCGGCGTGGGCTCTGGGAGGGAGGCGGGCCCCCCGAGCCGGGCCCCTGCCGCCACCTGCTCCTGCGCGGCCTCTCACTGCGGCGGCATCATGCCGGGCGGCGGCGGCAGGCCCGCAGGCGCCCCCCCCGCGTAGCCGCCCTGCATCAGTGGGCCGCCGTAGCCGCCCATGGGCGGTCCGCCTCCCGGGGCGCCGTAGCCGCCGCCCGGGGGCCCGTAGCCGCCGCCGGGGGGCCCAGCGGCGGGGGGTGCGCCGCCGCCGCCGCCGCCGCCGCCGCCGCCGCCGCCGCCGCTGCCGCGCATCTCCTTGTTCCAGGCGGCGATGCGCTCGCGGCGCTCGGCGCTGGTCTCCCGCGGCCGGTCGCGCTCGCGGTCGCCGCGCTCGCGGTCCCTGCGCGCACGCGCGACAGCGGCTCGCGGCCCTGCAGGCGGTGGCGCTCCCGGCGCTGCCGCGCTGGCAGGGCGCTTTTGTGCGCACCCCAGCACCAGGCCAGGACAGAGCGCGGCGGCATCGCCGGCAGCCCGTGCGGGGGCACACTGCAGGTTTCGCTCGGACAGGAGCGCTCGCATGTGCACGCAGCAGCGGGCTGTGCCTGCCTGTGCCTGCCGCGGCCCGCGCCGCACACCTGCCTGAGGCGCTCCGTGCGCACAAGTGCGCACACGCCAGCAACAAGCACAACGGGGTACCAAGGATGCGTCACTCACAGCTGTCGCGCGGCGATGACGCACTTGACAGGGTGAGTCCCCGCGCGCGGCCCGGCCGGGGCGAGCCGGAGGCCAGGGGAGCGCACCGGCCGCGGCGGTCGCCGCGGTCGCGCGGCGAGCGGGAGCGGTCGCGGCGGCGGCGGTCGCCGCCGTCATCATCATCGTCGTCGCGGCGCTTCTTGTAGCGGCCGAAGAGGCGCTTGCGGAGGTCCCTGCGTGCGCAGGGGGGGGCGCTCAGTTCACTCGGTGACCTCCGCACCGACGGCTGCTAAGTGGTCTACAAGGCTCGCAGGCAGCAGGCCATGACAGGCACAGTGCATACGGGCTACAGCACATGAAAGGCCAGCAGCCACACGCCGGCCAACATGGCCGCAGCTACGCGGCCGCCCCGTGTGCCGGCCCAGCGCGCCGCAGCCCGCCCTGACCGCGCATGGGCGCCCCTGAGCTGCCAGGGCGCACATCACAGCAGCGCTCGCGCTCTCCAGTCCCAGCACTGCGAATCCGCCGCTGCGACTGAGGGCGCGCGTGCGGGGTGGGTGGGCGCGCGGGCGCGCGGCGCCGCCGGGGGCGGGCGCGCGCGGCGCCGCGCACTTGGAGATGGGCCGCAGGTGCATGAAGTTGCAGTAGCCGCCGCGCGTGCACGTGTTCTCCTCGTACTGCCGGCAGGTGGCCTCCCGGAAGTCGGTCACGGGGCTGAACTCGATCAGGATGGGCCGCCCGGCGTAGAAGCGGCCGGCCAGGCCCTGCAGCGCGCGCGCGGCCGCGTTCTCGTCGTGGAACTGCGCGCGCGCGCGCGCCGGGTCAGCTCGCGTGCACCCTGGCCCTGACCCTCTGCACGTCGGACACTGAGTGCCCGCCACGCCCTGCGGCGCGCGCGCGGCCGAGAAACTCGCGTCGTGAAACTGCGCGCGCGCCCGCCGGGTCAGACCCTGGCCCAAACCCTCCTGCAGATTTGAACACTGGGTGCCTGGCAGGCCCGGCGGCTCGCGCCGCGCCACGTCCCGATGCGAATCCGCGCGCAGGCGGGCCCGGGGGGTCCGCTTATGTCTGCACGACTTGCGAATGACCCCTGCCTAGCAACGTTGCTAGCGCTTCACAGCACCTCGCAGCGCTTCAAGCACAGAGCCTGCGCTACCGGATGCGATGCGGGCGTGGGCTGCGCGAGCACCACTGCTGCGACCAGACATGCAGCTCAGGCACCGTCCTTCACCGCGGTTGCACACGTTGCGCGCCCAGGCCTTCAAACATATGACAGGCCGTAGACAGCAGGCTGAGCACGAGGAGTATATTAGTGTGCGCATGAATGTGTGCGGGCCGCGCGCCTTGGCATACACCGACCCCACCATGTGGTCCGCCAGGTTGTCGCACACGTTCAGGTTCTGCACCTCGCCAAACTTGGCCAGCTCCTGGCGGTGGCACACATCGCTGTCAGGTAGCAGTGCCTGACCGCCGGGGACCACTTGCAGCACACCCAAAATTCAAACAAAGGACCTGCACTGCGGAACGCAGGTCAGCGCAAGTGCACCAAGGGTCGCGGCAGTGCTTGCCTGGTAAGCGACAGGGGGCGCCGCACCTCAAAAATGTCCTCATAGAAGTCCTGCGCGCGCGACCGCACACAGCCTCGTGAGTGGCAGGCCTCCTTATGCGTGCCAGGCGCCCAGTTCACACGGCGGCTGCACAGACCACTCGCAGACCTGAAGCACGGCAGCGCACCTCAAAGTGCTCCTGGCTCTCGCGCGGGTCGATGTTCGGCGGCATGCCGTCCGGGCCCGGCGGCACCGTCAGCGCCGGGTTGATGTACATGTTCTGCATCAGGATCGTCGGGCTGATGGTCGGCCGGTTGTGCAGCCGCGAGCAGCGGTCGCCATGCCGGCACGCCCTGCTCGCAGCAGGCAGCAGTTAGCCGGGACTGCGCCTGGGGTCTGTCCCAGGCAAGGCGAGGAGTGCGAGGCGCGGGGCGTGGCGCGCACCCAATCTTGAAGTAGAACGGGCAGTTGACACGGTCCTTCTCTGCACGCACGCGCGACAGCCCGCGTCAGCGCCGTATCTAGCGGTAAAGGAAACAGTTCAGCGGTGAGGGGTGTGTAAGCAGGCAAGCAAACAGCGCCGGCTGCATGCAGGGCTGCCGGGGCCCCGGCAGCGCGAGCACCTGTTCCGAAGATGGAGGCGAGCTTCTCCGCCTGCGCGCAGCAGCGCGACAACCCCCTCAGTGCTTGCCACAGGCGTCAGTGAGCACATGCGCACGTCGACGAGCACCTTCCGGAACCCAGCCGCCAGGCGTCCAGACCGACGAGGTGATGGCAAAGCAGCGCAGGCACGGGGCGGCGCACCATGCTGGCTCGCTCGCCTCAGCGCTTTGTGCGCAGTTGCTAGGCGTCCTAGCGGGCCGAGCTTGTGTGCAAGCAGCTGCGCGGTACCAGGCCAGAGTTGACTGTTTGCCTCCGGCTGCTGCTGCTCGGGGCGCCTGGGCGGCATCCAGTGCTTACGGGAACCAACCTCGGCCGGTTACGGTATAACAAGGGCTACGCAGTTTGCACAGGAGGTGAAGGGGCTGCAGCTCCCCGCCGGTGTGATAGACTTGCTGGCGAAGGCTGTGGCAGGCGCGCGCGCTGTTGGGCAAGATGGCGACTAACCCGCGGAACACGCCCTCACACCCGCTCATGGAGGTTGGGTACAAGGTGCGCCGCCGTCGGGCTTGCAGGCGCGCTCCCCAGCGCCGCAGCGCCGGCGCTGACCTGCCGGTCCGCCTCGCAGCTGCTGATGCGCCGGAATAGCGTGTACATAGCATTCATCCTGGGCGGCGCCCTACTTGGAGAGCGGGTGCGCCCGCCCTGCCCGCCTGTGCAGCAGCACCACATTCGCATGATGCGGCGCAACAGGCGCTGTCGTTTGACGCGCGGAGCTCACGGTTATCTGTTGTGCAGTCAGCGCCAAGTGCGCACGCGGCAGATGCAGGGCAAGAGCAGTGTTGTGTCTGGCGCGCAGGTAGTCAACAAGGGCTTTGACCTCATGTGGGAGAGCAACAACAAGGGGGTGCGCCGCGCACCCTGTCCGCACTGGTTCATGCGGACTGCTCAAAGGCTGTCGCGCGCTGACAGCCCGGGCGTGCGCGTGCAGAAGCTGTACAAGCACCTTGAGGGGTCTGTGATAGGCGGCGAGAAGGCGGAAGAGGAGTAACAGCAGCCTGGCGTGCGGGGCTGAGCACGCTTGTCTCAGCAGCTTCGCGACGAGGGGGCCGCGCTCGCTCCCAGCACTGCCGGGATATGTAGCAACCCGGGATTTGGCCTGGGTGTTGCCAGGCTGTAATTATCGGCCATAATGCAGCGGTCTGGTCAGAGCAGCCCGCGCTCGCATACTGACGCCGTGCAGCATATGAAACAATGTTTTTAACTGAAAGAGAAAAGTCAGTGATCAGGTCCGAGTGACGCCAAGTGTTGCACACTGCTCTGTCAGGCCGGGCGCTGCCTTGTCTGCAAATGGAGGGCTGCTGCTAGCACAGTACACGCGGTGTCGTGCGCGGCTTGCGTGCTGGCGACAGGCTTTGGTGGAAGCGGATAGTATCAAGGAAGGACGCGAGGGCTGTTGCACGCTGACACCAAGCTTATACTTCCACCAAGCATGATATGCATCTCATCATCTTGTAGCAGCCTGCTCCTGCTGACCTGAGTAGGGCTTGTTCTACATGGGCGTGCTCAGCATGGCCGCTGCGCAGCACAGCACAGCACGGTAAAAGCCATCCCGACAAGTCGATCAGGTTGTCGCTGCTGTATCCTCAAGGCTACTGATCAACCCCACAAGTGGCCGGCCTTAAGCTCAAGCTTTCTACGGCGCGGCGGGTGGGGAAGGCTACCTCCCATCAGCCGTGGGTATCACGCGCCTGGCACAGGTGAGGCTATGCCACAGAGGTCCTGCGTACGAGATCGGTTCTGTAAGCGGCAGTTCCAGTGACGTCGTGACCGCGGTGCTGGTTGACATGGTGGTCAAGGTGCTGGTTGACCACCATGCTCGCTGACGCTGCAGCACTGCACAGGTAACTAGCTGTCCAACCGGCGTCAGACACCTGAGGTTGCATAGTGGCGCACGTGGCGCTGGCCGCCCCAGGCGCACAAGCTCAGCCGCCAGCCGCAAGCACACCATCCTGTACGACGACAACGACGTCGAGCGCGTGCTGCTGGCGGGCGTGCAGCACCGCTGGGTGGATGAGAATGCGCCAGTGCGGCCGTCGCCCATCCGCGACGGAGTGCCGCCGCCGCCGGCCGGCGCGCCCGCACACGCGCCAATCAAGACGGCCGCAGTGGCCGCC
>JAABUU010000800.1_pt1 | contig 63576 bp, 59 predicted proteins | sample 5559301 | NCBI WGS metagenome assembly JAABUU01 (sample SAMN10711884, study PRJNA513360) | rock metagenome | isolation source: Antarctica rocks | place: Antarctica: Victoria Land, Richard Nunatak white
CAGGGCGAGGGCGCCGAATCCGACGAAGGCGTACGCCTCGATGGGATTGGACGGCAGGTATCCGTGTGGATTGAAGGTGCGCGGGTAGAACAACGACAGAAACGATGTCAGAGGTTGCTGATAGTTGAACTGGGAATCGCGATAGGAGAGGTCAGTGCCGCTCAGTGCCCGTAGCTGCGGGAGCAGCTGGATAGCCGACAGGCCGACACCCAGCAGGACGGCCGCAACTCCGGTTCCGGCTGTGATCGCCGTCGACCTGGTGCCGTGGCTACGGCGGCCGTTGAACAGCCGTACCAGGAAATACGCGGATCCGGCATACAGCGAATGCCCGGCGGCCGCCGGAAACCCACTGAGCAACAGGAAGGCCACCACCGCTGCGATCGGCAGGGCCGACCTCGGCGACCGGATCTGCAGGAAACGCTCCACGGCCCAGAACAGAGCCGGGATGAGACAGGCGACAGAGGCCTGGGCAGTCCAATCGGCCCACGACGTCATGAACCCCGATCCGACGTACAACAATCCCGCGGTGCCACCGGCAGCCCACTTCGTCCCGAGCCGGCGGAGCCACACCGTCATGCCTGCGAAGGCGAGGAGGACTTCGACCAGCTTGGTGAAGCCGAGGGACCACGACGTCGGCAGCAGCACGAGCCAGACCGACGCCGGAGTGAGCGTAGGCAGGCTCGGTGAGGCCATCAGCTGTGTGCCTGCACCGCCGAGGCCGGACCACAGTGGAAAGTCGCCGCTGAAAAGGCGGGTATGCATCTCGAGGTAACCGGGAAAGACCGCATCAAGGTTGTCGCCTATGAACGGGATCATCGGCGGTCGGCCGCCGGCACCGGTGTTCCACGGGGAGCTGGCCGTCAGCAGGTCTACCCCGGCGAACACCTTGAATCCGAGCAGCGCAGGCCCCAGGCGTACCGCAAGGAACAAGAACAGACACACCAGGACGGCGATCAGGGCCAGCCGGGGCGACGTCCATCGGCCAGCCCACCGCGCGGTCGATCCGGGCAGTGCTACGGGCTGCTCGGACGCCTTCTCGGGGAGCCGGGCCGTGGCGTTCGCGTCAGTCATGCAATCCCTTCCAGTGCCGGCCGCGCTGTTGTGGCTGTGGGCCGGCCGGCCGATATCGGTTCGCTGGAGATCATCCCAGACCTGCGTGAGGCGAAGATCGGTGTGGCAGCGACCCGGCGCGTCGCCCCGGTCGCCCGATCGCCCGCTAGGCTGCAACGGCCACGGATTGTGGCCGACCAAGTATCGATCAACAGTCACCAATGATCGACAGGCAGCCACCCGAGAAGGAGACCCAGCCGTGCGTAGCCGCACCGAGCCTCGGGTGCTGCTGGACGCCACCGCCATACCTGCCGAACGCGGGGGCGTCGGGCGCTACGTCGACAACCTGGCCGCCGCACTCGACACGGCGGGGGCGGCCCTGTCCGTCGTCTGCCAGTACCGGGATGCCGACGTCTTCGCGCAGCTCGCGCCACACAGTCGAATCGTCCCGATCGCCGAGAGTCTGGACAACCGCGCGACCCGGCTGGCCTGGGAACAAACCACCCTGCCGAGGCTGGCCGCGCGCCTGACCGTCGACGTGATCCACTCACCGCACTACACGATGCCGCTGGCAGCGCGAATTCCGGTCGTGACCACCCTGCACGATGCGACGTTCTTCTCCGACCGTGGTCTGCACCTGGGCGTCAAGGGCCGGTTCTTCCGAGCGTGGACGAGAACCTCGCTGCGGCGGGCCGCGGTCTGCGTGGTGCCGAGTCAGGCCACCGCGGACGAGCTGATCCGATACGTGCATGCTCGGCCTTCGCGCATGGTGGTGGCGCATCACGGGGTCGACCTCGATCGGTTCCATCTGCCGTCGTCGGGGCAGATCGACGCTCTTCGGAACCACCTCGACCTGGGTGACTCGCAGTGGGTCGCGTTTCTCGGCACGCTCGAGCCGCGCAAGAATGTGCCGGCGCTGATTCGAGCTTTCACCCGTGCCTGTCTGGGCAGGTCGCACCCGCCCGCTCTGGTGCTGGCGGGTTCCCGCGGCTGGGACACAGCAATCGGGCCGGCGCTGGCTGCGGTGCCACCAGCTCTTCGGGTCCTGCAACCAGGGCATCTAGCGGCCGACCTGCTGCCCGCGTTGCTGGGCGGCGCGCTGGTGGTGTGTTACCCGAGCCTGGGAGAAGGATTCGGACTGCCGGTGCTAGAGGCAATGGCCTGTGGCGCAGCCGTATTGACCACGCGCCGACTGGCTCTGCCCGAGGTCGGCGGTGCTGCGGTCGCGTATTCCGGAACCGGTGCCGGTGATATCGCCGCGGAACTTGGCGCTCTGCTGGACGACTCCGAACGCCGCCGCACCCTGGCGTCGGCGGCGATCGCCAGAGCCGGTGAGTTCACCTGGGCCGCGGCGGCCCGGTCGCACCTGGTCGCCTACCATACGGCCGCTCGGACAGCAGCCTCGTGACCCGCAACCTGGACCGAATTCGGGCGGCTGCATCGTGACCGGCGACCTGCCCCGAACCCCGTCGTCGTTGCCGTCCCCGACTGCCGGCGGCGACACCGTCGGCATCGTGATCGTCACGTTCTCGCCCGGTGAGACGCTGGCCGCCCTGCTCGATTCGGTACCGGGCGCTTACAGCTCGCCGGTGTCGGTGGTGATTGCGGACAACGGCTCGACCGACGGCTCCGTCGAGATCGCAGCCACCCGGACTGGCGTGCGTCTGCTGCGAACCGGAGGCAACATCGGGTACGGCGCCGCCGCCAACGCCGGCATGGCCGCCCTGGCGCCGGAAATCGAATTCGCGGTTCTGGTGAATCCCGACGTGGTCCTCGGAGCGGGCGCCGTCGACGAGCTGATGGCCGCGGCGGGGCGCCATCGAAATGCAGGCGCCGTCGGACCGTTGATCACCGCGGAGAACGGCACCGTCTACCCGTCCGCGCGCCGGCTGCCGTCCATCGGCGCGGGCGTCGGTCACGCTGTGCTGGGGTGGTGCTGGCCGTCCAACCCCTGGACCCGCTCCTATCGCGTCGATGACGCGGCGCCGGTCGAGCGACCGGCGGGCTGGTTGTCCGGCGCCTGCCTATTGTTGCGCCGCAACGCATTTGCGCAGGTCGACGGATTCGACCCCGGGTATTTCATGTATTTCGAAGACGTGGATCTCGGCGACCGCCTGGCCAGAGCTGGTTGGCAGAACATCTATGCGCCGTCCGCGACCGTCGTACACCTTGGCGGCCGGTCCACAGTCAAGCAGCCCGGTGCGATGGCGGACGCGCACCACCGCAGCGCCTACCGGTACCTTTCACGTCGCTATCACCGGTGGTGGCAGGCACCGTTGCGGCTGGTGCTGAAAATGGGCTTGGCCACCCGCGCGGCGGTGGCCAAACGGTCTGCCCAGGTTTCGGGCGGGGCGGCCCTGCCCGAGCGGAAAGCCGGTTGAAAGCGGCCGATTCAGATCGGATCGGTTCCGGTACTTGCGGGACCGATCGACTCCCGTCTGCCTGTCCCACGGACCAGGTCCTGGAGCTGGATCTCCCGCTGGGCCGAGCGGTCGCATTCGGCGATGAATTCGTGGCTCAGTTCCAATGTGCCGAGTCGGTCGGCGGGTGATTCCGCGTTGCCCGGGAGGCAGGAGCCTGGGCGGCGGACGCGCATGGCCGAGAGAACTCCCTCGGCCCGTTCGATGGCATCCATGCTCGGCTCCCGTCTCGATGCTGATGTTCACGATAGGTGTGCAGCGCATCACTAGCCGGGACGACAGGCGGGGTGTCGCTGGAAGTCCGTGCTCGTCGCTGGAAGTCCGCGCTCATCGCCGGACGGATCGGGCGACCGCGGCTCGGGTAGGGTTCTGCTACTGCGCGGCAAGGAGTTGCGTGCGTTCGGCAGCACCCCAAAACGGAACGAGGCAGCACGATGAAGGGCATCATCCTGGCCGGTGGCGCTGGCTCTCGCTTGCACCCGCTGACCAAAGCAGTGTCCAAGCAGTTGCTGCCGGTGTACGACAAGCCGATGATCTACTACCCGCTCTCGGTTCTGATGCTGGCCGGCATCAGGGAGATTCTGGTGATCACCACCCCCGAGGACAACTCGGGCTTCCGGCGGCTGCTGGGCGACGGCTCCGACTGGGGCCTGGAAATTACCTACGCGGAACAACCGCAGCCCAACGGGCTCGCTGAAGCCTTCATCATCGGCAAGGATCACATCGGCGACGACTCGGTAGCCCTGGTGTTGGGTGACAACATCTTCTACGGCCAGGGGTTCTCGCACACGCTGCGCGACGCGACAGCGGACATCGATGGATGCGTGCTGTTCGGCTATCCGGTCCGCGACCCGGAGCGGTATGGGGTGGGCCAGAAGAGCAGCGACGGTCGACTGATCTCCATCGAGGAAAAGCCGGTTACGCCGAAGTCCAATCTGGCAATCACCGGTCTGTACCTCTACGACAACGATGTCGTCAAGCACGCCGCCGAATTGAAGCCGAGCGCGCGTGGCGAGCTGGAGATCACCGATCTGAACAATGTGTACCTGGCCGCGGGCAAGGCCGCGCTGGTCGATCTGGGTCGCGGCTTCGCCTGGCTCGACACCGGTACGCACGATTCACTTCTGGAGGCGGGGCAATTCGTCCAGGTGCTCGAACACCGTGCGGCGGTGCGGATCTCGTGCTTGGAAGAAATCGCGTTGGCCGAGGGTTTCATCGACGCGCAGCAGTGCCGCGCACTTGGTCAGGCCTTGGCGAAGTCGCCGTACGGTGAGTATGTGCTCTCGGTGGCGGCGGCGGCGGGCGCTACCGGTTGATCCTTCGACCGGCCATTGCTCATCGATGTCGGTACTTCGGCCGCCGCCGACGGACCTGAAATATCACGACCCGGAGGGGGCCTGATGTCGAATTCCAAGAACGTCGCAGCGGTGGTGTTGGTCGGGGGACAGGGGACCCGATTGCGGCCGTTGACGCTGTCTGCGCCCAAGCCGATGTTGCCCACCGCGGGGGTGCCGTTCCTGACCCACCTGTTGTCCCGCATCCGGCAGGCGGGGATCAGAAATGTCGTTCTCGGAACGTCCTACCGGGCTGCCACCTTCAGCGACTATTTCGGCGATGGGGCGGCGTTCGGGCTGGAACTCGAGTACGTCGTGGAAACGGAACCCCTCGGCACCGGCGGCGCGATCCGTAACGTCCTGGATCACATCTCCGCGGACGATGTGATGGTGTTCAACGGGGACATCCTCTCCGGTGTCGACCTGACCGCCCTGCTGGCCGCGCATCGGCGGAAGCGGGCGGATGTGACGCTGCACCTCGTCAAGGTCGACGACCCTCGGGCCTTCGGCTGTGTTCCGACCGATGACGACAACAGAGTGCAGGCGTTCCTGGAGAAGACAAACGCTCCGCCAACGGATCAGATCAATGCCGGCACCTACGTGTTTCGGCGTGATGTCATCGCCGGTATAGCTGCGGGTCGGGTCGTCTCGGTGGAGCGTGAGACGTTCCCGGGATTGCTCGCCGGCGGTGCCCGACTTTTCGGGCACCTGGACTCAACCTATTGGCTGGATCTAGGAACTCCGGCCGCCTTCGTGAAGGGTTCGGCCGATCTGGTCCGCGGTCTGGCACCGACCGACGCGCTGCCCGGACCGGTGGCCGATTCGCTGCTGCTGCCTGGTGCCGTGGCCGACACCAGTGCGGTGATCGGCGGCGGAACCGCAGTGGGGCGCGGCGCTCGAATCGAAGCAACCGCACAGGTCGACGGATCGATCGTGTTCGACGACGCCCGAATAGGAGCCGGCAGCGTCGTCCGGCGGTCGGTGATCGGCCGAGGCGCCGTTGTCGAAGACGGTGCCGTCATCTGTGATGCGGTAGTGGGGGATGGGGCGGTGATCGGCGCCGGCTGTGAGCTGCTCGCCGGCATCCGCGTCTGGCCTGGGGTCACCATTGCGCCGGCCGGAATACGCTTCTCGGCCTGACCCACTAGTCGAGCGAAATCTGGTTGGCTCTTCGCATGCCGGCAACGGTTGCCGCGATTCCGGCCGGTAGGCAGGTCAACGACCGCCGGTCCAACTGCGGCCAGCACACGGATCGCAACCGCAGGTCCCGCACCTGGAGTCGAGCCTGCGTCGACGTTCCCAGGACGAGTCGGGGGGGTCGTTTGAACACCTGACGGCAGACGGTGATCAAAGTGGCGATCGTGGTCGGCTGGCCGGAGGCGAGCACTTTGACGATCATCGCGACACCGTCCGGTTGATAGGCGCTCGAATTGTCGAGCATGTCCGCCACCATCGCAGCGCAGTCGTCGACGAAGAGATAGTCCCTGATGGTGTCGAGAGCGACGTAGATCGAAACCGGTTGTCTGGTCAGATAGCCGCGGCAGAGGTGGGAGATCAGTCCTTGCGCCTTGGCCAGGTCTTGATTCGGCCCGTAGAGGTTGGCGATCCGGCCGATCAGCACCTGGCTGCCGGTCGCTGCAGCGAACTCGCCGGCGGCACGCTCCGCAGCCAGCTTCGCGTGCCCGTAAGCCGAGATCGGCCTCGGCTCCACCGTCTCGTCGAAGGGTCCCTCCCGGCCGCAGCCGGCGTACAACGCACCCGCAGAGGAGGCCAGGAAAAATGTCCCGCGACCCAATCGCGGTTCGGCGGCCAGATCGGCCAGAAAACGGCTCAGCGTTTCGACTTCCTGGTCGAGAACGTCCTCGCCGGTTCCGGTCACCCCGGCTCCGGCGCACCATGCGACCCGCCACGGCGACTGGGTTTCGGCGACAGTGTCGGCGAGTCGGCGAACCACTGCGCGCAGATCCGCGCCGGCCCGTCGGGTGGTCCAGGCCACTGGCGCCGCAGCGACGACGTGGTCGCCATGCGCCCGGAGTGCCGTGCTCAGGGCAGTCCCGAGCAGGCCACCGGCACCCACGACGAGGCTCACCCGTGCCCCGGGGGCGCTCATGCCCTGGCCGCGGGCCCGTGGGTGGAAACGGCATCGTCGATCGGTACGCCACGTCGGCCAAGCGGGCCGGCGGCAGGATCGCTGACGATGAGATACAGCGGCTTGCCCATGGCCATGTTGACCGCCACCCCGATGTATTCGGCGATCACTCCGACGGAGAACAGGATCGCGCCGCTGCACACCAGCAGGACAACCATCAGGGACGGCCAGCCGGGTGGTGTCTGAGCATGCCAGAACAGCTTGGAGGTCGCGAAGTACAACGCAAGCAGCACCCCACCGAGGGCAAACAGGACCCCCAGCAGACTCACCAACCGCAGCGCCCTGGTTCCGCTGGAGATCACCATCCGCCAGAAGTGCGAGCTCAACGATCGAAGTGAATAGCCGGAGGGGCGTCTCGAGTCGTCTCGCAAAGTGATCGGAACAGTGGCAACCTTGCTCGCCACCCATGCCAGCGCGACGTCCAGATACACGCCGTGACCTGCGTAGGCAGCGACACTCCGGCCGATCTCCCCCAACACCAACCGATAGCTCTGGAAAGGGGTGGCATCGATCTCGGCTGTTGCCAACCGCATCATCCGCTTGGAGGTCTGTGACGCCAGGTTGCGGACAAACCCGTGCGGTGGCGTATTGGTGGGCCTGCCGTACACCACATCGGCACCTTCTGCCATCGCGGCATCCAGCATCAGGGGCAGGTAGGCGGGATCGTGCTGGCCGTCCTCGTCCAGAGTGAGGATCCAGTCGCCGCCGGACGAGGCCATGCCGGCGAGCGTCGCCGAGTGCTGACCGAAATTGCGGCTCAGCCAGATCGCCCGCACGAACTGATAGCGATCGGACAATTGCCGCAGAACCACCGGCGATGCATCAGGGCCGTGGTCGTGAACCAGCAACACCTCACTGACGCGCGCCCGGTGTCCAGCCGGGCTGGTGAACTCCTGGGCAAGCGGTGCCAACTCGGCCAGCAGGCCCGGAAGCGTCCGTTCACCCTGATAAACGGGAATGACTATGGAGATCGAGTGAGGCCGCTCGACGCTTGCCGTGTCGACCGATTCCATCTGCGTACTCTATCGAATTCTCGTCGGGATCCAGTGCTGACGCCGGAGCGCTCCGCCCTTCAGCGACGGACGAAGGCCTCCGCCCTTCAGCGACGGACGAAGGCCTCCGTCGTCGGCGCGGGCGCACGGGGGACCAGCACCTCGTCGGGGTGCCCGATGCCGATGGCGCCAAGGGGCTCCCAGTCCGGCGGAACGTCGAGTACCGCTCTCACCACCTTCGGGGCGAAGATCGTCGAGGAGATCCAGGCCGAGGCGAGGCCCTCTGCCGCCAGCGCCACGAGCAGAGCTTGCACGGCGGCTCCGCCGGCCACCGTGAACATCGTGCGCTCGGCATCCTGCCGTCGTTCGTCCGGATAGGTGTGACGGCCGTCGCCGATGATGAACGGAACGACGATCTCCGGAGCGTGATGCAGGATCTGTCCCCGCGCGGTCCGCCGGGCGATCCGGTCCTCGGTCCAACCGTCACCGGCAAGGTCGGCCTCCCACTCGGCCAACATGGACTGCAGCAGCGCCTGCCGGTGCTCGCGTACCAGCACGAACCGGACCGGGCGGGTGGAATGCGGAGCCGGAGCGGTGAGGGCGACGCCAACGCAGCGTTCCACGATCCGTTCGTCGACGGGCGCTCGAGTGAACGAACGGATGGTGCGCCGCAGCAGCACCGCTTCCCGCCGGCCCTGCTCGATCGCCAGGTCCGTGCCGAGGCGGAAGAGGTCCTCGGCATAGGGACGGATCAGGGCTCTTGCCGTATCGGCCGCGGAATCACCGGCGCGCCCATGCGCATCGAGCCCAGGCGCACCCAGCCCACGTACCACCGCCACCGGAACGCCGGCCAACTTGCCCTTCACCAGGTCCGAGGCCGCAGCGATCTCGTCACCGAGCCCGACCTGGGTGACGACCAGTTCGTTGCCGAACGCGTCCACGCCGCCCCGGTGGTCCTCCAGCACCTGCACTCCCGCGGCTCCGATCGCCACGTCGGTGACCCCGTTGCGCCACGCCCGCCCCTGCGTGTCGGTGATCAGCACCCCGACCCGTCGACCGGCAGTCAGGAAGGCGGCTCCGAGCCGCGCCGCCGACGCGTCCGGATCCTCCGGTAGCAGCGCGATCTCGTCCAGCCGAACGTTGGACGCATCGATACCGGCAGCGGCCGCAATGAGGCCGAGGCTGTTTTCGACGATCTTGGTGCGGCCGATCTGAGCGACCAGGCGGACGGTGTGCGCATCCACCAGCTCCCGCCGGAAATTCTCTCTGGCCTTCGGATCGCTCGGGGCCGGCACCAGTCGGCCCTCCACCTTGGAGATCGCCTTCGACGTCACCACCAGCACGTCTCCGTCGACGATCCACGGAGCCGCAGCCAGAATGGCGCCGGGCAGGTCGTCGCCGGGCCGGAAGTCGGGAAGTCCGAGAACCGGCAGCACCTGCAGTCCGTGCGGGGCCGCAGCGAGCCCGTTCGAAGCTTCGGCCTCCGGGTCGGTCATCCGGCCAGCTCGACGCAGGCCGCCACCATTGCCGCGGTGGCCGCCGGATCGGTCATCAACAGCGGAGCCGAGCGCACTGCGACCCCCGGAATCTCGACACTCTCGCCCTCGGCGACCAGGAAACCGTCGAGCAGGCCGCCGCCGGACCTGGCGCCGTAGTGGCGCCCGACGCCCTGTGCCGTGCATTCGACGTCGATCGCGGCCAGGCAGGCGTCGGCGTGACCCCGGAGCGGCTTGCCGGCGATCAGCGGTGAGACGCCGATCACGGGCGCCGACGCCTTGCCGATGGCATCCCGTAGGCCCGGGACCGCGAGGATGGTGCCGATCGACACCACCGGGTTGGACGGTGCCAGCAGAATCAGGTCGGCGCCCGCCAGAGCCTCGAGCACACCGGCCGCGGGGTCCGCCTCGTCGGCGCCGACGAAACGGAAGCTCTTCGCGGGGATCGCGGTGCGGTAGCGGGTCCACCATTCCTGGAAATGCAGCGCCACATCTTCCGGCCGGCCGGATGAGTCGTCGGGGTCCGCAACCACGACGTGCGTTTCGACCCGCTGGTCCGACATCGGCAACAAGGTCACCCCGGGCTGCCACTTCGCGCACAGCGCCGCGGTCACGGCCGACAGCGGGTATCCGGCGGCGAGCATGCGGGTGCGGACCAGATGAGTGGCGATGTCCTTGTCGCCCAGCGAGAACCACGGAGCTTCCGCTCCGTAGGAGGCCAACTCGGCGGCCGCTGTCCAGGTTTCGTCCTTGCGGCCCCAACCTCGTTCGGTATCGGCCACGCCGGACAGCGTGTAGAGGCAGGAGTCCAGATCGGGGCAGATCTGCAGGCCGTGCAGTCGAATGTCGTCGCCGGTGTTGACGATCGCGGTCACCTCGTCCGCACCCACCGCACCGCGCGGGCGGGAGGCGTCGACAGGACTCGGCCCGGTCGGGTTCCAACCCAGATACGCCTTGACGCCCAACAGGAACTTGGCTCCGCCCACACCGCCGGTCAGCACCGTGATCTTCACTCCTGCGATCCTGCCACGTGGGCGGTGGGGGGTCGGCGGACTCGTCAGCGCCAGAACTGGAAGGAACCAGCTCCCCGCGCGGCGGCGAAGGAGGTGAACTGATCGCCGAACAGGTCCATCAGCCGGTAGGCCGGATCGAACAGATAGGTACTGGCCTGCGGAATGGAGAACAGAATCACGAAGATCACCAGCGGTGCCCATGGACGGAATGGATCGATGGCCCGCTGGGTTGCCGGTGACAGGTGGGGTGAGATCACGCCGAAGCCGTCGAAGCCCGGCACCGGCAGGATGTTGAGGATGGCGGTGACGAACTGCAACAACGCAAGGAACGCTATCGCCTGTACCAGTCCGTTGGGTGAATAGAACTCGTTCGTGTACTCGTGCGGGAGCGCCTTTGTCGTCAGAGCGAGGACTATTCCCAGCACCAGGTTGGTGGCCGGGCCAGCGAGGGACACCAGGCTTGACCACGCGCGGGAGCGCAGGCGGTGGTTCTCGATGAGCACGGCGCCGCCGGGCAACGGGATACCGCCGATGGCGAGAATGACCACCGGGATGACGATGCTGTAGGTCGCGTTCAGGTAGCGAAACGGATTCAGCGTGAGGTAACCCCTTGTGCGGACGGAGATGTCACCGCCGGCCAGCGCGGTGGCCGCATGGGCGAACTCGTGCAGGCAGAGGGTGACCACCCATCCGGTCAGCACCACGACGAAGATCCACAGCCCGAGGGGAGCGGTGCCGACGGCTGCTGCATAGCCCGCCGCGAGAAGAATCGCGATCAGGCCGGGGAACACCCATCTGCCGGCCGCCTGCTTACTCAGAGGTCCACTCATGTCACCAGTGTGCGGTACCGAGTAAGGCCTGATAGCACGGACAGCGCTTGACGGGACGCGGGACACACCTGTGTAATCACATCGGTGTGATTCGGATCGACGGTTAGCTCGCCCGCCCCCCGGCACTCCCGTGTTTGCTGCTCCTCGTTCTTCGGCTGTTCGAATTTCGGCTGTTGGTTCTTCGTGCGAGGTCGTGGTCGACCGGTGGTTCCGGCCAGGCACGGCCGAGAACGAAGAAGTATGAACCGGTGCCTGCTCCGGTGCCGAAATCTTTGAAAGGAATCGACTCGTGTCGAATCTGGTGGATTCCTCCGCGGTGGCGGCAGGGACCGATTTACTCGCTACGGACGAAGCCGACTGGCACGACCGCGCACTGTGTGCCCAGACCGATCCCGAGGCCTTTTTTCCGGAGAAAGGCGGATCAACACGGGAGGCCAAGCGGATCTGCACCGGCTGCGAGGTGCGGTCCGAATGCCTGTCCTACGCGTTGGCGAACGACGAACGGTTCGGAATCTGGGGTGGCCTGAGCGAACGCGAGCGGCGCCGACTCAAGCGCAGCGCGAGCTGACCTCTCGGCTGCTCCCGATTCTCTCGGCGGCCCCCGATTCCTGTCGGCCGGCCCCGAGGCTTGTCAGTGCGCCGCCCTTTGAGCGCCAGACCCGCTGCGCGGCACCGTCATCCGCTGCGGCACCGTCATCCCGCTCCGCCTTCGCCGAGCACGGCCGTCAACTGTTCGCCCAACACCTCTGCCACCAGGTCACCGAGATCTCCCGAGTCCGTGGCGCGGACCTCCAGCGGACGTCGGTAGATCACCACCCTGGCCTTGGTGGCTCTGCCCCTCGCGTCCACTCCTGGAGGGGAGAACCTGGTCAGCGGAACTCCGCCGTCGAGGACCACATCAGAGGTCGGAACCACCGTTCCGCCCGGTAGCGGGGGCACCTCGTCCACGGCGAATTCGATGGATCCCAGTTCCGACGGCCAGCGCCCTTCCAGCTCGGCCACCGCCTCGAGGACGGCGTGGTCGAACTGCTGCGCTCTGGTCTTGGCGGCCGGCAGCTCTGCCGGCAGCAACGGTGTCCGCAGCCCCCGCCCACGGCGATCCCGAACACCGCGCCGAGCGGGGCTGCCGGCGGCCACGGTCGGTAGCGCCGTCTGCTGCCGTTCCGAAAGGCTGTCTTTTTCTGCCATGACCGGCTCAGTCTAGGAGTTGCTCGGCGCGTCGGAACCGCGGCGCTGTGCCGCAGGGATACTGTCCGCGAGTGGTCAGATCGCGGCGGTGCTCGCGGACCGGGTGCACGGACCCGGCCGTTGCCACGCTGACCTATGCCTACGCCGAGTCGACCGCCGTGGTCGGGCCGCTGGCCACGGCTGCCGAGCCGCACTCCTACGACCTGTGTTCCGGCCATGCCGTGCACCTCACCGCGCCGCGCGGCTGGGAAGTGGTACGGCCTGATGCCGAGTTCGCCGACGATGCGCGCAGTTCGGATGATCTGGAAGCGCTCGCGGATGCGGTTCGCGAAGCCGGCCGGGTCGAGCGCACCCACGAGCCGTCCCCGGCGACCACCGGCCGACGCGGACACCTGCGGGTATTGCGCTTTCCGCCGGATTGACCCCGGCCGGAGCGCCTGTTGCCAGGCGCGGTTCCGGCGGCGGATCGGGTGGTACTTCGTCACACAGCAGCAGCTCGGTCGCCGGGCGCAGGTTAGGGTCGGCCTGGATTAGTGCCGCACTCCGAGCAGCCGCTGCCGACCGTCCGGAACGCCCGTCAACGGACGACCGCACATCGCCGAGGAGCACGACACCATCGACATCCACAGCACCGACCTCGACATCCACAGCACCGACCTCTTCGAAAACGAAAGGTGAACGACATGGCCGTCCAGCTGGATCCGGTTCTGCTCGAGGTGCTGGCTTGTCCGGCGCCGCATCACGCAGCTCTGGAGGTCGGCACGCCCGACGATCCAGAGGCGTCCGCGCTCACCTGCACCGAATGCGGACGCATCTTTCCGGTGAGGGACGGCATTCCGGTACTGCTGCTGGACGAGGCGACCGGCGGGCCGACCGGGAAGACCGACCCGGAGGCTGAGGCGTCATGACCTCGCCGGGCCCGGAGATTCTGCGTCGACCGGGCCTGGCCGAGGCGGACCGCGTCGGTCTGCTCCCGGCTGTCGCGTCCGCCGGCGCCCAGGTCCGATCGGTGCTGTCCGCATCGGCGGAACTGCCCCTGATGGAGCGCCCGCGCGCGATGGTGGTGGTGGGCGGTCAGGCCGGCGGCGACGCGGCGTTTCTCACCGCGCTGGTCGGGCGCACCGCACCGTCGCCAATTCTCTGGGCTCCTACCCTGCCACCCTGGGTGGGCGCCCTGGACCTGGTCGTGGTGCTCGCGGCACACCCGGAGGATGAACTGGCGGCCGAGGCGGCCGGTGTCGCCCGTCGTCGCGGCGCGACCACGGTGGTCCGCGGGGCAGAACACGGCCCGGTCGCCGATGCCGCCGGCGCTGCGTTGCTGGCCCCCGTCGTCGCTGTTCCGGAGTGGCTCGCGGCCTGCGCTCGCTGGGCGCTGCTGGCGGTGGTGGCCGGCCGGGCCGGTCTGGGACCTGCAGTCGAACTTTCCCGTACCGCCGACCTGCTCGACGCCACCGCGTTGGCTTGCCATCCCGGAGCTGAAACCTTCCTCAATCCCGGGATCAACCTGGCTGAATATCTCAGTGAGGGAACGGGTCTGCTCGTCGGATGTGATCCGCTGGGTGATGCGTTGGCCGCGCACGGAGCCCGCGTGCTCGCCGACATCGGCGGGGTGGCAGCCGGTGTGCTGCCGGCGGCGTCGGCCGGTTCGTCCCCGGCGCTGTTGCGTCGGATCGGTGGCCCGGTGGATCTGTTCGCCGACCCTTTCACCGACGCCGAGCCCGGACAGCTGGTCAAGCCGTTGCTGGTCTCCACCAGCGGGGGAAATCGGCCGGGACCGGCCGGCTTCGCGCCTGACGCCCCCGACCGAAGATTCTTGTCCGAATTGATGAGGGCCTTCACCGGAGCGATGCATCTCGACGGCTCGGCGGACGCTCTTCCCGTCGTTGCCGGCCCCAGCGGCCGGCTTGCACCCGATGCCGGCCCCAGCGGCCGGCTTGCACCCGATGCCGGTCCCGACGATCGTGGTGGCCGTCCCGGGGTGGCGGGCGCCGACAGCTTCGATGCCGCCGTTGCAGCCGGCGTGCGGCTCGATTTCGCTGCCGTCTATCTCGGTATCGTGACTGGTCAGTTGGCTCCGCCGGACTTCCCGGACGGCCTCGGGCGGTCTGCCGGAACCCGCTGGGCCGTCCGGCCAGCTACCGTCGGAGGCGTGGGACGAGAGCAGAGCGTGGACACATGGAACTGATGGGGAATCGGATCCGACCGTACGCATGGGGTTCGCGCACTGCGATCGCCGAGCTGATGGGGGCGCCCAGCCCCGCTCCGCATCCGCAGGCCGAACTCTGGATGGGTGCGCACCCCGGCGACCCGTCGATGCTGATCGGCCCGGCCGGGGAGCGCTCGCTGCCCGATGCCATCGCCGACAAGCCGGTGCTGATGCTCGGCGAACGAGTGGAGAAGGAATTCGGCCCTCGACTGCCGTTTCTGTTCAAGGTGCTGGCGGCCGCCGAGCCGCTGTCGCTGCAGGCGCATCCCTCGGCCACTCAGGCGGCTCGAGGGTTCGCGCTGGAGGAATCGTCCGGTGTGCCGATGAGCTCCGCCGGACGCAATTACAAAGATGGCAGCCACAAGCCGGAATTGATCTGCGCGCTCACCGTGTTCGAGGCCTTGTGTGGATTCCGCGAACCGGCGCTCACCGTTCGACTGCTGGCCGATCTCGGTGTGCCGCAACTGGATCACTACCTGTCGCTGCTGTCCGGCCAGCCGGATCAGGACGGCGTTCGGGCGCTGTTCTCCTCGATCCTGACGATTCCGTCCTCGGTGCTGGAGCCCTTGCTGTCGGCCGTGCTGTCGGCCTGCGTGCGGCTGGTGCGGCAGGGATCGCCGTTCCCCGCCGAATATCGGACGGTGCTGGAACTGGGTGAGCGATATCCCGGGGATCCCGGAGTGCTGGCCTCGTTGCTGCTCAATCGGGTCACCCTGCAGCCGGGAGAGGCGTTGTATCTGGCCGCAGGCAATCTGCATGCATATCTCGCCGGTGTCGGCGTGGAGTTGATGGCCAACTCGGACAACGTCCTGCGCGGCGGGCTGACTCCGAAACATGTCGATGTTCCGGAGCTGATGCGAGTGCTGGACTTTCGCGCCGGGAACGTCGACGTGCTCCACGGTGATCCGATCCGCCCCGGTGAGGAGGTCTACCGGACCCCGGCGCCGGAGTTCCGCCTGTCTCGGTTGACGCTGACGGCGGAGCCGCTGGACCTCACCCACGACGGGCCGCAGGTGGTCCTTCTCGTAGCGGGGTCCGGCACCGTCACCGACACCGACGGCCGGGAGGTGGGCATCGAGCGCGGTCATTCCGTCTGGGTGGCGGCGGACGACTCGGGCGTGCAGATCAGCGGATCGGGAATTGCCTTCCGGGCCACCGACGGGCTCGCCACGGCCTGACCTTCCGCGCGGGATCAATTAGGCTGGCGCGGCTCAACCCGGCGAGTGTCCGGGGTGAGGCGTGACAACGAGTTTATCCGCGCGCCACGGGTCGCGGGTCGCCTGCTGGAAGGACCGGAAACGGAAATGTTCGACTCATTACTGGTGGCCAATCGGGGCGAGATCGCCCGCCGGGTGATCCGGACCGCGAAGCGAATGGGCCTGCGCACCATTGCCGTCCATTCCGAGGTCGATGCGGGGCTGCCCTTCGTCCTGGAAGCGGACGAGGCGGTGCTGATCGGTCCGGCCAGCCCGGCAGAGTCGTACCGCAACGCGGCAGCCGTGCTCGCCGCCGCGAAGAGGACCGGTGCCGCAGCAATCCATCCCGGGTACGGATTTCTCTCCGAGAATGCCGATTTCGCCAAGGCGGTCGTCGATGCGGGGCTGATCTGGGTGGGTCCGAGCCCGGCCGCGATCACCGCCATGGGGAACAAGATCGCAGCGCGGAACCTGATGGCGGCGGCAGGTGTTCCGGTCGCGCCGGGAACCCAGGAGCCGGTGACGAGTGCCGCGGCCGCGGGCGCCGCCGCGGCGGAAATCGGCTACCCGGTCATGATCAAGGCCTCCGCCGGCGGCGGCGGGATGGGCATGGCGGTTGTTCCCGACCCGTCGAGCATGGCTACCGAGTTCGAAAAGGTCACCGCGTTCTCGGCCCGCCTCTTCGGCGACCCGTCGGTCTTCGTCGAACGTTACTTCCCTCGGGTCCGCCACGTGGAGGTGCAGATCCTCGGCTTGGCCGACGGTCGGGTGCTGGCCCTGGGTGAGCGCGACTGTTCGGTGCAGCGCCGCAACCAGAAGGTGGCGGAGGAGACCCCCTCGCCGGCCCTGACGGCATCGCTGCGCACCGAGATGCTCGATGCCGCCCGCGCGGCCGGCGAAGCGGTGCAGTACCGGGGAGCGGGAACGGTCGAGTTCCTGCTCGCCCCGGGCACTGGTGCCGATGCCCCCGCGGAATTCTTCTTCCTGGAGATGAATACCAGGCTGCAGGTGGAGCACCCCATCACCGAGGCGGTGCTGGGGATCGACCTGGTCGAGGCGCAGCTCCGAGTGGCGGCGGGGGAGGACCCGGGGTTCGACGTCGACCACCTGACGGTGACCGGACATGCCATCGAGTTGAGGATCAACGCAGAGGACTCCAAGCGGTTCCTGCCCGGTCCCGGAGTCATCACCGAGTGGGTGGAGCCGGCGGGGGACGGCATTCGAGTCGACGCCGGGTATGCGGTCGGTACCACGGTGACGCCGTCCTACGACTCGCTGATGGCCAAGGTGATCGTTCACGGCGCCGATCGGGAGGCCGCGTTGGCGCTGGCCCGAACGGCCGTGGCCGGATTCACAGTGGTCGGGCCGAAATCGAATCTGGCATTCCACGCCGAGCTGCTGGACAACGCCGAGTTCGTGTCCGGCGACTACGACACGGCGCTGATTGCGCGGATGCGGGCCTGATCGCCCGGTTTCCCAGCTGTGGCTACGGTTCGCGGCCGCGTCGGCCCGGCCTCGGGCGCGGCCTGCAGGCGGTTATAGCGCACGCGTTCGGACGGACCGACGACCGGGGTCTCGTTTGCCCGGGTTGTTCCCGCTGGGTAGGTTCACAACCGGTCCAACCTGGCCAGAACTCCCAGAGTGTGCGACGAGAACCCTGCCCACGGCCGTCGAGACCATCCGCCCGGCCCGATTGACGATGTCCGTTCCGAACGATTCAAACCCGAGAAGTGAGGCCGAAGTGGCACTGCCCCAGTTGACCCCCGAGCAGCGATCAGCGGCATTGGAAAAGGCCGCCGCCGCCCGCCGCGTCCGCGCAGAGCTCAAGGAGCGTTTGAAGCGAGGCGGAACCACGCTCAAGCAGGTTCTCATCGACGCCGAAACCGATGAGGCGCTCGCGAAGTTGAAAGTCTCCGCCCTGCTGGAAGCGCTGCCGGGGGTGGGGAAGGTCCGGGCCGCGGCGCTGATGGAACAGTTCGAGATTGCGGCCAGCCGTCGCATCCGGGGACTCGGGGAGCGCCAGCGTCAGGCGCTGCTGGCTGAATTCGGTTCCTGAGTTCCGCGGTTCAGACGCTCTGCGCAGATGTGCTCTCCGACGGCCGGGAGGCGCACCTGGTCTCCTGGCCATCTATGCGTTCGTTCTCGACGCAGGAGAGGAAAAGTGGGCACTGCGATGACTGGGAAGCGCGGACGCGGACGCCTGTTCGTGCTGTCCGGCCCCTCCGGAGTGGGCAAGAGCACCGTGCTGGCCAGACTGCGCCGCGACGTTCCGCAACTCTGGTATTCGGTGTCCGCAACGACAAGGGCGCCGCGGCCGGGTGAGGTCAACGGCACCAACTACCACTTCGTCAGCACGGAAGAATTCGTCGATCTGGTCGCCGGTGGACAGATGCTCGAACATGCCTTCTTCGCCGGCAACCATTACGGCACCCCCAAGATTCCCGTCGAAGTCCAGCTCAGCGCCGGGTGCGATGTGCTGCTGGAGATCGATGTCCAGGGTGCCCGCCAGGTTCGGGCTGCGCCGGATCTCGGATCGGACGCCGTGCTGGTGTTTCTGGCCCCGCCGTCGTTCGACGAGCTCGCCAGGCGGCTGGTCGGTCGGGGAACCGAGGACGCGGCGGCAACGGCGGCTCGATTGGACGCGGCCAGAGCAGAACTCGCCGCGGAGTGCGAGTTCGACCACACCCTGGTGAACACGAGTGTGGAGGATGCAACCGCCGGCTTGGTAGCATTGTTGGCGCAGCCGTGTTCGCCCGGCCCTCCCGGTTGATGTTTCGCACGACATGACCGGTCATCGGCACTACCGGTCATCCACAATGAGGAGTCCCACCTTGAGTACTGCGTCCGGAACCCAGGCCGAGCCGGTCCGCTCGGCACCAATGACCGCTTCGCAGATCGCCGCCGCCGGTATCACCTACCCGCCGATCGACGAGCTGCTCACCCGCACCAGTTCCAAGTACGGGCTCTCGATCTTCGCGGCCAAGCGGGCGCGCCAGATCAACGACTACTACGCCCAGCTGGGCGAGGGGCTCCTGGAGTACGTCGGTCCGCTCGTCGAGCCGTTGGCGAAGGAAAAGCCGTTGTCCATCGCGCTGCGCGAAATCAACGCCGGTCTGCTCGAGCACACCGAAGGCGAGTGACCCCGCCGGCCCCGGCGCCGGGCCAGTCGATCGAGGGTCGGCCGCCGAGGGTCGTACTCGGGGTCTCCGGCGGAATAGCCGCCTACAAGGCGTGCGAAGTGCTTCGCCTGCTGCGTGCAGCGGGCATGGAAGTCACGGTCGTGCCGACCGCAGCGGCCCTGAAGTTCGTCGGCGCGGCGACTTTCGAGGCGCTGTCCGGGCGCCCCGTCGCGACCGAGGTGTTCTCCGATGTTCCGCACGTCGCTCACGTGACGACCGGGCAACAAGCAGATCTGATCGTCGTCGCGCCGGCCACCGCGGACCTGCTGGCAAGAGCAGCGTCCGGCCGTGCCGACGATCTGCTGACTGCCTCGTTGTTGGTCACCAGGGCTCCGGTGCTGCTGGCTCCGGCCATGCACTCGGAGATGTGGAGCCATCCGGCGACCGTGGCCAACGTCGAGCTTCTTCGCAGTCGCGGTTCCACGGTCCTGGATCCGGCAGTCGGCCGGTTGACCGGAGCCGATTCCGGAATCGGCCGGCTGCCCGAGCCCGAACACATCGTCGCCCTGGCCACGCTGTTGCTGCACCGGCCGGACGCCCTGCCTCGGGATCTCGTCGGACGGCGGGTGCTGGTCAGCGCGGGTGGCACTCGTGAGCCGCTGGACCCGGTCCGATATCTGAGCAATCGATCGTCGGGCAAGCAAGGGTTCGCCGTCGCGCTGGCCGCTGCCGCCAGAGGCGGCGAAGTGACCCTGGTCGCAGCCAACACGGCGTTGGCCGGTCCGCCGGGTGTCACAGTCGTAGCGGTGACCGATGCCCGGGGCATGCTCGCCGCGATCACCGACCTGGCCACGAGCGTCGACGTCGTCGTGATGGCAGCCGCGATCTCGGACTACCGGCCGCGGCACGCGGCCGCCGAGAAGATCAAGAAGACCGCAGGCGCCCCCGGCATGTCGCTCGACCTGGTTCCCAACCCTGACATCCTGGCCCGACTCGGCGCCGGTCGTCGCGGTCGCCGACCGGTTCTGGTCGGATTCGCCGCCGAGACCGGGGACGCGCACTCCTCGATCCTCGATCACGGCCGGGCGAAGCTGGCAGCCAAGGGTTGCGATCTACTGGTGGTCAACGGTGTCGACGCGGGCCGGGGTTTCGAGGTGGACGAGAACGCTGCCGTGATCCTGGCGGCGGACGGAACGGACCCGATCGAGGTGCCGTTGGGACCCAAGACGACCCTGGCCGCCGTGATCTGCGACGAATTCTTGCGCCGGCTGGTCGTCGCCGATTCGGGCTGACCCGAGGCGGCCGCGTACCCTGCACCTGGATCCATTCCACCTGCGGGCGCGGCCCGCTCTACCCGTAGGAGTACTTCCGTCGTGACTTCCCGCCTGTTCACGTCCGAATCGGTCACCGAGGGACATCCGGACAAGATCTGTGATGCCATCAGCGATTCCATCCTGGACGAGTTGTTGCGTCAGGACAGTTCGAGCCGGGTGGCGGTAGAGACGCTGGTGACGACAGGGCAGGTCCATGTCGCCGGAGAAGTGACGACGACCGCGTACGCCGACATCCCGAAGATCGTGCGGGACACCGTCCTGGCAATCGGGTACGACTCGTCGGCGAAGGGCTTCGACGGCGCGTCGTGCGGAGTCAACGTCGCAATCGGCGCCCAGTCGCCCGATATCGCGCAGGGGGTGGACACCGCCCGGGAGTCGCGCGTCGACCACGCGGAGGATGAGATCGACCAACAGGGCGCGGGCGACCAGGGCCTGATGTTCGGCTACGCCTGCACCGACACGCCGGAGCTGATGCCGCTTCCGATCGCGCTGGCGCATCGGCTGTCCCGCCGACTGACCGCCGTCCGCAAGTCCGGTGCCGTGCCCTATCTCCGGCCCGACGGGAAGACGCAGGTGACCATCGAGTACGTCGGCGATCGGGCGATTCGGTTGGACACGGTGGTGCTCTCGACCCAGCACGCAGAGGACATCGATCTGGAGAAACTGCTCGCCGTCGACATCGCCGAGCAGGTCGTCGCACCGGAGTTGGCCCTGCTCGACATCGATGTCGCCGACTACCGGCTGCTGGTCAATCCCACCGGCCGCTTCGTCATCGGTGGCCCGATGGGCGACGCCGGCGTGACCGGTCGGAAGATCATCGTGGACACCTACGGGGGCATGGCACGTCACGGCGGCGGTGCGTTCTCCGGAAAGGATCCGTCCAAGGTCGACCGCTCGGCGGCCTACGCGATGCGCTGGGTCGCCAAGAATGCCGTCGCGGCGGGCCTGGCCGATCGGATGGAAGTACAGGTCGCCTACGCCATCGGTGTGGCAGCTCCGGTTGGGCTGTTCGTCGAGACGTTCGGCACGGAACAGGTCGATCCGGACAAGATCGCGGACGCCATCAACCAGGTTTTCGACCTTCGTCCCGCAGCGATCATCCGTGACCTCGATCTCAAACGACCCATCTACGCTCAGACCGCCGCGTACGGCCACTTCGGTCGCACCGACATCGACCTGCCCTGGGAGCACTTGAACCGCGTCGAAGCGCTGCAGGCTCATCTCGGCTTCTGAGCGCAACGAAACCCTGTTTCCGGCCACCCGCGGCCGAGGTGCGGTCCCCTTCCAGTCCGCGTGCGGAGTTCGCGAGAATGACGTCGCTGTCGCTGCCGTCTGATATCCAGAAGGCATGAGTCGCGCGCCCGCCCGAAGTCGACGGGCGACGGCCGGAGCGAAGGTGCCCGCGGCGGTGCTGCCGATAGCGAGAGTGGCAGTGGACGTGTCGCTGGCCCATCTCGACCGGGCGTTCGACTACCAGGTGGCCGCGAGCGACTCCGAAGCGGCGCAACCCGGCACCAGGGTCCGGGTCCGCTTCGCCGGCCGGTTGCTGGACGGCTACGTGCTCGAGCGGGTCGCCACGTCCTATCACGAAGGCCGGCTCGGCTTTCTCGAGCGGGTGGTTTCCCCGGAGCCCGTACTGACCACCGAGGTGGCCGCGTTGGCCAGGGCGGTGGCCGATCGCTATGCCGGCTCGATGGCCGACGTCCTGCGACTGGCGATTCCACCCCGTCATGCCAGGACCGAGGCATCGGCGGAAGTGGTCGAAATCCACGACGACACCGGCGACCGACCACCCGACGCCGAGGTCGCGGAGCCGGACGGAACCTCCTGGCAGTCGTATCGGTCGGGAGCAGCCTTTCTGACAGCCGTCCGGAACGGCCGGCCCGCCCGCGCCGTCTGGCAGGCGCTGCCCGGAGAGAACTGGCCGCTCAGATTGGCCGAACTGGCGGCGACAGCGGCCAGGGTTGGTCGGGGAGCCGTGCTGGTGGTGCCGGACGCCAAAGATCTGCAGCGCCTCGATGCAGCGTTGGCCGGGGTGTTGCCCGCCGACGGCTACGTGACGCTGGCCGCTGATCTCGGCCCGGCCGAGCGCTACCGCCGATATCTACGACTGAGTCGGGGCCTGGTCAAAGTGGCGGCCGGAACCCGAGCGGCAGCGTTCGCCCCGGTGACGGATCTGGCGGTCGTCGCCGTGTTCGACGACGGCGACGACCTGTTGTCCGAGCCGCGAGCGCCCTACCCGCACACCCGCGAGGTGCTGATGTTGCGCTCGTCCGCGGCCCCTTGCGCATTGCTGATCGGCGGTCATTCTCGGACCGCCGAATCGGAGCTGCTGGTGCAGAGCGGATGGGCGAAGCCGATCGTTGCCGACCGGACCGTGGTGCGAGCAGCCGCACCGCACATCGAAGCAGCCGGCGACGAGTATGCGATGGGCGCCGACTCCGCAGCAGCCGCGGCGCGGCTTTCGCCGGCTGCCTTCGCTGCTGCCAGAGCAGCGCTGCAATCGGGGCGGCCGGTGCTGGTCCAGGTTCCTCGGCGCGGTTATCTGCCCGCTCTGTCCTGCGCGAGCTGCCGTCGGCCGGTGCGGTGCCGGCACTGCTCGGGACCGCTGGCTCTTGGTGGTCCCCGGCGTCCGCTGACCTGCCGCTGGTGCGGCGTCGCCGAGACGCATTTCAACTGTGCGGCCTGCGGTTCCCTCGAATATCGGACGACCGTCGTCGGCGCGCGTCGCACCGCCGAAGAGTTGGGCCGAGCCTTTCCGGGCGTGCCGGTAATCATTTCGGCCGGCGACACGGTGCGTACCGTCGTGCCGGCCGAGCCCGCCCTCGTGGTAGCCACGCCGGGGGCCGAGCCGTTGGCCCAGGACGGCTACGGCGCGGCGCTACTACTGGACGGCTACGCGCTGCTCGGGCGGGCCAGCCTCGGCGCCGCGCAGGAGGCGCTGCGTCGATGGATGGCCGCCGCGGCGCTGGTGGTGCCGGCCACGGCGGGCGGCCGGGTCGTGGTCGGATCCGACACCTCGCTTCCGACGGTCCAGGCCCTGATCAGGTGGGATCCAGCGGGTCATGCCGCTCTCGAACTCGCTGGCAGGCAGGAGCTCGGATTTCCGCCGGCCGTTGCCATGGCTTCGATCCAGGGGCCCGAGGCCGAGGTCGGTGCGGCGGTCGGAAGCCTGCAGCTCCCGGTCGGAGGGCAAATCCTGGGCCCGGTGTCCCTGGACGATCTGCCGTCGCCGTCGGGCTCCCGCGGTGGCGCCGCCCCACCGACGGCCGGAATCGCCAGGGTGCTGCTCCGGGTGCCGCCGACGGGCCGTAGACAGTTGGCGGTCGAAGTGAAGCGACTGGCCTCCGCGCGTTCGGCCCGCAAGGACGAGCAGAACCTTCGGCTGCGCATCGATCCGGTCGAACTGTTCTGATCCGGCGCCTCGGTCCACCAGCAGCGGCATCCGGACCGGGTTCGATCCGCTGCGGTGCCCAGAGCAGCGAACTCGGCGAACGTGCTGGTGGTCCGTAGACTTCACGGGCGCTGCCGAGCGGGCAAGCATCCGCCCGCTCGATCGGCGAATCCACGTGCCCGCCTCACGCCCGCCGGGTCGCCCGGACGAGACCAGCAGCAGATCGGAGGACCGTCGTGCGGATCGTCTTCGCCGGTACGCCGGCGGCGGCCGTTCCCTCGCTGGCGGCGCTGCTGGAATCCGACCACGAGGTCGTCGCCGTTCTCAGTCGGCCGGACGCGCCGGCCGGACGCGGTCGCAGGCTCGTCACCTCGCCGATCGGCGCGTTGGCACGGGAGGCCGGAATCGAGCTTCTGACGCCGGCCTCCGCCAGAGATCCAGAATTCGTCGAGCGGCTGCAGGCGATCGCGCCGGATGCTGCCGCGGTGGTCGCCTACGGTGCCATTCTGCGTCAGAACGTTCTCGACATTCCCGCTCACGGCTGGGTCAACCTGCACTTCTCGCTACTTCCCGCCTGGCGCGGTGCCGCACCCGTTCAGGCCGCGATCCGGGCCGGTGACGACATCACCGGTGCCACCACCTTCCGGCTGGAAGCCGGCTTGGACACCGGGCCGGTGTACGGGCTCGTCACCGAACCGATCCGGCCGACGGATACCTCCGGTGAGCTGCTCGATCGACTGTCGGTATCCGGCGCACGGTTGCTGGTGGCCACCATGGACGGCCTCGCCGCCGGGTCGATTTCCGCCGTGCCGCAGGCAGTCGACGGCGTCAGTGCCGCGCCGAAGATTCGCACCGAGGACGCCGAGATCGACTGGACCCGGCCGGCGACGGCCATCGATCGGCTGGTGCGGTCGCTCACCCCTGCCCCCGGCGCCTGGACGGCGTCACCGTGGGGCCGGCTGAATCTGGGCCGCCTTCAGGTCACCGACGTGTCCGATCTGCAGCCGGGGGAGCTGACGGCGCACAAGTCGCAGGTGCTGGTCGGTACCGGCACCAGCGCGGTGCAACTCGGACACGTCCAGCCGACAGGCAAGCGCCCGATGGCGGCTGCCGATTGGGCCCGAGGTGTGCGTCCGGCATCCGGCATGCTGCTCAGAATGCCCGACCGGCACCTTTGACCATCCGAAGGTGCGGCGCACCTGCACTCTCCGTACGCAGAGCAGTTCTACCCGAAAGTGCTGGCCGATGAACTTTGCAGACAGGAACGGCCACGGCAGCGGGCGTCCCAGCCAGGGCCCTCGGGCCGGACGGGCCGCTGACAGCCGGCACGGCGGCGGCCCGCCCGGGCGTCCGCAGACCAGACGGCCGCCGGATGTCGACCACGCCCGGCAGGCCGCATTGGACCTGCTGGCCGCGGTCCGGTCCCGCGGTGCGTACGCCAACCTCACGCTGCCGGGGTTGCTCAGCGATCGCGGTCTCTCCGGCCGGGACGCCGCGCTCGCCACCGAATTGGCCTACGGCGCCTGCCGAGCGCTCGGCCAACTGGATGCGGTGATCGGCGCCTGCTGCGATCGGCCGTTGGCCGAACTCGACGGACCGGTGCTCGACGTGTTGCGGCTCGCCGTGTACCAACTGCTGCACACCAGGATTCCGGACCACGCCGCTGTCTCGGTATCGGTGGATCTGGCACGGGCCGGCCCGAATCCAGGTGCTGCCGGTTTCGTGAATGCCGTGCTGCGCAAGGTCTCGCGCAACGACCTGGCCGGGTGGATCGCCGAGATCGGACCCGACCGGAGAACCGATCCGCTCGGTTATCTGGCCCTGCTCACCGCGCATCCACGGTGGATCACCACCGCAGTTCTGGACGCGCTGGGTGCCGGGGACACGGGAGCGGCGATGACCGAGCTGGAGGCCGCCCTCGAGGCCGACGACGTACCGCCGCAGGTGCATCTCCTGGCCAGACCGGGGCGGATCAGCCAGGACGAGCTGATGATCGCCGCGGGTGGCAGGCGCGCTCGGTTCTCACCGTTCGGGGTCTATCTGCCGGCCGGTGATCCGGGGCGGATCTCCGCGATCGCCGACGGTCGAGCCGCCGTCCAGGACGAGGGCTCGCAGCTGGTCGCGCTGGCAATGGCCAGCGCCGAGCTGGACGGTCCGGATCGTCGATGGCTCGACCTCGCCGCCGGGCCAGGTGGTAAGGCAGCGCTGCTCGGCGCCTGGGCAGCGCAGACCGGCGCCAGGGTCGACGCCGTCGAGATCACGCCGCACCGGGCCGACCTGGTTCGGCAGGCCGTCGCCGGGCTGCCGGTCGCAGTTCACACGGCCGACGGGCGGGATCCGGGATTGCCCGCCGGTGGGTTCGACCGGGTGCTGCTGGATGCGCCGTGTACCGGTCTGGGAGCGCTTCGGCGCCGGCCGGAGGCCAGATGGCGCCGGCAGCAGAGCGACGTCGCTCCGTTGGTGGAACTGCAGCGGGAGCTGCTGCGCTCGGCTGCCGACCTGGTCCGGCCCGGCGGACTCGTCGCCTACGTCACCTGCTCGCCCCACCTCTCCGAGACCGCCGGGGTGGTCGACACCCGGCCGCCCGAGCTGGAGCTGATCGACGCCCGGCCCTACCTGCCCGGAGTGCCGGACCTCGGCACCGGGCCGACGGTCCAACTCTGGCCGCATCGGCACGGCACCGACGGGATGTTCCTGGCGTTGATGCGCCGGACCGGATGATCCGGCCAGCGCCCGCGACCGGCGCGCTCCCGCCAGTCGTCCGGGCCGGATCACCGGTGCTCTCCCAGTGACCCACGCCTCGTGCGGATGGGAAAGGCAGCGGGTTAGGCATCGTTAGGCTGAGCCCCGTGGACCCCCTCATCGCACCGAGCATCCTGGCCGCCGACTTCGCCCGACTGGCCGACGAGGCAGCGGCCGTCTCGGGCGCGGACTGGTTGCACATCGACGTGATGGACAACCACTTCGTGCCGAACCTCACGCTGGGTCTGCCGGTCGTCAAGTCGCTGCTCCGGGCGACCGACCTGCCGTTGGACTGTCACCTGATGATCGACGACCCCGACCGCTGGGCCATCGCCTATGCCGAAGTCGGGGCGTACAACGTCACGGTTCATGCAGAGGCGGTCGCCGATCCGGTAACGATGGCGGTCGAACTCCGCGCCGCAGGGGCCAAGGCCGGTCTCTCGTTCAAGCCGGGCACCGAACTGGACGACTGGATCGACGTGCTGCCGCACTACGACACGCTGCTGATCATGACGGTCGAGCCCGGTTTCGGCGGGCAGTCGTTCCTGCCTGACATGTTGGACAAGGTCACCAGGGCAAGGCGGATGGTCGAGACGGGTCACCTGCGGGTGGTCGTCCAGGTCGACGGCGGCATCGATCTCGAGACCATCGAGCGCGCTGCGGAAGCAGGAGCCGATTGCTTCGTCGCCGGGTCGGCCGTGTACGGCATGTCCGATCCCGGTGCTGCTGTCGCCGGTCTGCGGGCCAGGGCGATGAAGTTCGCCCGCCCGGCCACTCCGGTTTCATAGGTTTGACGTTCCGGCCGAGGCGTTCATGCAGGCGCCGGCTCACCCACCGTCAGGAACCCGAGGAGTTCGACGTCGGCGCTGACGTCGGTGCATCGGGGGATGATGACAGAGCGTGGATCGGAGAACCGGTCGCGCGGGCGAAAGGATCGACACATGTTCACCGGCATCGTCGAAGAGCGGGGCGAGGTGCTGGCGCTCGAGTTGGCGCCGGGCGGCGCGGACGCGCGCGTCACGATCCGCGGTCCGATCGTCACTGCGGACGTCCACCACGGCGATTCGATCGCGGTGTCGGGAGTCTGTCTGACGGTCGTGGACTCGCAGGGCTCGACCTTCACCGCGGACGTCATGGCAGAGACGCTGCTGCGGACCAACGCGAAGGACTGGACCCCTGGGCGCCCGGTCAATCTAGAACGGTCCGTGACGGCGACCACCCGCCTGGGTGGCCATCTGGTCCAGGGCCATGTCGACGGCGTCGGAACGATCCTCTCCCGCATTCCGCACGAAGGCTATGACGAGTTCAGCATCTCGGTCGGAAAGGATCTAGCCCGATACATCGCCGGCAAGGGAGCCGTTGCCGTCGATGGAATCTCGCTCACCGTCATCGAGGTCCAGGACTCCGCTGACGGGGGCGGCGGAGCCGTGTTCACCCTGGGCATCATTCCGCAGACCAGGGCTGCCACCACCCTGGGCACCTCGACGGTCGGCTCCGCGGTCAACGTCGAGGTCGACGTGATGGCCAAGTACGTGGAGCGCCTGCTTTCTTCCCGCGGGGCGGCTTCGGGCAGCCCGGTCCCGGCCGTCGGTCGGGCCTCATCCACCAACTCGGAGCGGTCATGACCATCAGCACCAGGGCGGACCGGGTCCGCAACGAAGCCGGATTCGACTCGATCGACTTCGCCGTCTCGGAACTGGCGCAGGGGCGCGCGGTCATCGTCGTCGATGACGAGGATCGCGAGAACGAGGGCGATTTCATCTTCGCCGCAGAGCTCGCAACACCGGAGTTGGTCGCGTTCGTCGTTCGGCATTCGTCCGGCATGCTCTGCGTGCCGCTGACCGGCGAGGACTGTGACCGCCTCGGGCTGCCACCGATGTTCCACATCAACCAGGACCGCAAAGGTACCGCCTACACCGTTTCGGTGGATGCCAGGAATGGTGTGAGCACAGGGATCTCGGCGCACGACAGAGCTCTGACGATGCGCGTGCTGGCCGATCCGGCCAGTACTGTCGGTGACCTGACCAGACCAGGCCACGTGTTGCCACTTCGCGCCCGCGAGGGTGGCGTCCTGGTTCGTCCAGGGCATACGGAGGCCGCGGTCGACCTCGCCAATCTGGCCGGTATTCGGCCCGCGGCCGGGATCTGCGAGGTCGTCAGTTCGACGAAGGTCGGCGAGATGGCTCTGCTTCCGGAGCTGAAGGAATTCGCCGCCGAGCACGACCTGGCGCTGATCTCGATCGCTGATCTCGTCGCCTACCGCCGCGCTCGCGAGATCCAGGTCACCAAGATCGCCGACGCCAGACTGCCTCTGCCGCAAGGGGATTTCCGCGCCATCGGATACCTGAGCCACGTCACCGGGCGGGAACTCATCGCCCTGGTGCACGGCGATCTCGGCGACGGCGAAGACGTTCTGGTCCGCGTCCATTCGGAGTGCCTCACGGGTGACGTGTTCGGTTCACTGCGGTGCGACTGCGGACCGCAGCTCCACGCGGCCCTTGGCGCCGTCGCCGCGGAGGACCGCGGTGTGGTGCTGTACATCCGTGGACACGAGGGACGGGGAATCGGGCTGCTCGACAAGCTGCGTGCCTACGAGCTGCAGGACAGCGGAGCGGACACGGTCGACGCCAATCTCGCCCTCGGTTTGCCCTCGGACTCCCGCGAGTACGGCACCGGTGCACAGGTTCTGGCAGATCTCGGTATCAAGTCCATGCGGCTGCTGACGAATAATCCGGCCAAGCGCGCCGGCTTGGAAGGCTACGGCCTGCGCATCGTCGGGCGCGTACCGTTGGCCGTGTCGGTAAATCCGGAGAATGTGAAGTATCTGACCACCAAGCGCGACCGGATGGGCCATGACATCGAAGAGTTGGGTCATGCCTGATCGGGACGTCGGCGAGCGGCGCACCGCGCCCGGGTTCTGCGGGCGAAGTCGGCGACGTGGGCGAGGGGGTACCAGATGAGCGGTTCCGGCCGTCCTGAGCTGCGCGTGCCGAGTGCGCCGGGCCTGCGGATAGGCATCGTGTCCACCAGCTGGAATTCCGACATCACCGACGTGCTCCTCGAACGCGCACTGTCCGTCTGTGCCGGGGCAGGGACAGCCGATCCTGACGTGGTCCACGTGCCCGGCGCACTGGAGCTCCCGGTCGTTGCTCAGCAATTGGCCTCCGACCATGACGCGGTGGTGGCCCTGGGCGCGGTGATTCGCGGCGGCACGCCGCATTTCGAGTACGTCTGCGACTCGGTGACCGCAGGACTCACCCGGGTGGCCCTTGATTCCGGGGTTCCGGTCGGAAACGGAGTTCTGACCTGCGACACCCTGGATCAGGCGGTCGCTCGCAGTGGCGGCCCCGGCGCGAGTGAGGACAAAGGCGGCGAGGCGGCTGCGGCTGCTGTGCAGACAGCCCTGGTACTGCGGCAATTGCGCGGCGCCGCAACCGGAATCGGTTTCGGATCGTGAACAATCCGGGCAACCTTGGCAATGTAGGCGAAACCGCCAGACCGTCGACAGATCCGCTCCTGGTGGTGCGGCCCCGTCGGATCGCCATTCTGGCAGTGATCTCCGCGACCTCGGTGGTGATCACCATGGTCGTGATCGGGCTGCTGCTGCACGGCACGAACGATGGCGTCTCCTTTCGGGTGTCGGACCAGATCGGCTTGATCGGGCTCGGCGTCCTGCTCGGCATCGCTATCCTGATGATGGCCAGACCCAGCCTGAAGGTGTTCGAGGAGGGCGTTCTGGTTCGCAATATCCTCGGTGAGAATTTCTACCAGTGGCCGCTCGTCTACGGAATTTCGTTTCCCGAGGGAGCCCAATGGGCTCTGCTGCGGATGCCGGACGACGAGACCCATCCGGTGATGGCCATCCAATTGTTGGATCGAGCCCGTGCCGTCGAGTCGCTGCGGGCCGTCCGAGAACTTCACGCCAAATACGCTCCCACGCCGCCCAAACCGGCCGTGGCCGACGAGGTGGCTATGCGATTGCTGTTGGAGCAGGAGAACAATCGACCGCTGGGGCGGCTGGAGATCATCGACCGGCGCAACGCCTCGCAGAACGAGCCTCCCGGCAACCTGTGAACGAGCGGTCGGCCGCTACGGTGGTGAGAGTTTGTTGGCCGTCGATGGTGGAAACGAAAGAGACGGAGGAAAAGATGACGCTGGACGCGCTCGCCGAGCGTTTTCGAGAGATCGAAGATCTTTGGCTCATCGGCTCACCGGAAGAGCGGCAGGAATACCTTGCCGAGTTGGCCGGGATGACCGCCGAACTCCGCACCATGACCGGCACCGATGCGGACCGCGCAGTCTGGCTCGGGCGGACGGTGGATCGCCTGTCGCGCAATATTTCCTCGGCACAGGATCGGGACTGATCCTCCCGATTGACAGGTTCGTCCACCTCCGACGGCAGTGGCCCTGGAAGTTCGGCCATTCCGATGGGCCGCAGCCGCGTGGGGACCACTTCGACCCGGCCATACTTGCTCCAACCAACTTGGGTAAGGCGCCCGGAGCTCCGCGATGCACCCGGCGAAGGGTAGGTTTTCGAACGTCGAGCGACAGCCGGTGAGCGCTGTCCGTTGCACCACCTGATCCCGACAGCCAGTTGCACCACCTGATCCCGACAGCCAGAGGAGAGTTCTATGTCCAGGACCGACGATCACAGCGCGGGGGACGGCCGCCACCCATACTCCGAGCAGGGCGGCACGCAGGCGCGGCACACGCAGACCCACGACGTCCGGCGCGAGGAAGCTACCCGGTCCAAGGCACAGGACCAGGGACGGGACGAGTTCGCTGATGATCTCGTTTCCGACCGGGGCCGTGCGGACCAGGACCGGGCAGGCGAAATCGGCGACAGCATCCCGGCCTCGGACGACAAGCAGCTGCGGACGGAAATGCCAGGCCTGCACGCCGATGATCTCAAGCGGCTGTCCATCCTGAAGGCCGGAACCCAGCTGGATCAGGGCAGCGTCTACGTCGATCTGAATGATCTCGAGCGGGGTCCGTTCAAGGCGATGGGTGACCAGGAAGCCAGCGATGACACCCGCTACGTCGCCAAACGTGACACCGACTATGAGATGTGGGGCCGCCTGGTCGGCCAGGGCCGCTCCGCCGTGGTCGAACGACCGGGAGACCACGGCTGACGGCATCATCCACCGGCCATGCCGGCTACGGGCACATGCGCATGTCGGGATTCACGGTCGGGGTTCTCGGCGCACATGCTCACCGGGCCCCGCTCCCGGCTCGTCAGGCACGATCGAGTATTCCCGGAAGGCGCCCTGGAGTGCCTGCAGTCCGTCCCGGAAGGCCGCGGCATGCGGACCCAGATCCGGCAGCGACGCGCGGAGCAGGCCGGCCAGGGCGGTGATCAAGGTGCGGGCCTCGTCCAGGTCCCGGTGCTCGGGAGCGCTGACGTCCTGGGCGCTGAGCCCCAGTTGCTCCGCGGCGGCTGACATCAGCAGAACCGCTGCTCTACTGATCACCTCGACGGCGGAGATATCGATCAGGTCCCGTCCTTCACGGTGTGAATCGGGGTGTTCGGGGTGCTCCTGGGTATCGGCAGGCGGTGGTTCGGGGCGGTGGTCGGGTGATGGTGGGGGGATGCTCACACCGTGTAGAGTGTCAGGCGCGACCAGCCCTTGTTCTTTGGGGGCTATGTCCCCGTGTCGAACGGGGACCGTTCCCCATCCGACCGTCATCGATGGTCGGCAGGGGACACCAAGGGGAGCCCGACTCCCACCCGCGTCTGCAATATCCGCCGATCGATGGCGGGTGTGGCGTCCGGGTCCCGGTCCATCGAAGTTGCTTCGATGGAGTGCGCCCCCTCACGGGGGCGAGTCGACCGATCGTTTCGGGCTCCGCGTGTTCGCGCCGCGGGGCCTTGTTCTTTTTCAGGGCCGCCGAGCGCGGTCGTGCGGCCCTGACCGGGGCGCTGCGCACGATGGTAGGCCCGCTACACACCCGCAGGTACTCAGGAGGATTCAATCAGCGTCGAGCCACGTATCAACGACAGGATTCGCGTCCCAGAAATTCGCCTCGTCGGGGCGGCCGGAGAACAGATCGGCATCGTCACCGTCACCGAAGCTCTCCGGATGGCCCAGGAGCAGGACCTCGACCTCGTCGAGGTGGCGCCAGAGGCGAGGCCGCCGGTGGCCAAGCTCATGGACTACGGCAAGTTCAAGTACGAGAGTGCGCAGAAGGCCCGCGAAGCCCGCCGTAATCAGGTCCTGACGGTCATCAAGGAAATGAAGCTGCGCCCGAAGATCGACTCGCACGACTACGAGACCAAGAAGGGTCACGTCGAGCGGTTCCTGAAGGCGGGCGACAAGGTGAAGGTCACCATCATGTTCCGGGGCCGCGAGCAGTCGCGGCCGGAGCTGGGCTTTCGACTGCTGCAGCGGTTGTCCGTCGACGTGGCCGACCTGGGATTCGTCGAGAGCGCACCCAAGCAGGACGGGCGCAACATGATCATGGTGTTGGCACCGCACAAGACCGTGAAGGTCAAGCCTGTCGCGACGCCGGCGCCAGCCGTGGCCGCGGAGTAACAACTCAAGACCAAACGTCCGCCCGACCCCACTACCGGGCGTCGCGAAGAGCGATTGCCCGGCGGCGGACTCCTGGCGTCCGCGTTGCCGTCGAGCGGCTCGCGGAGTCAGGTCCGGGTGGTTCAACGCAGTTCGAATACTAGAAGAGCAGAGGTCAGTCATGCCCAAGATGAAGTCGCACTCCGGGATGAAGAAGCGGGTCAAGGTCACCGGTACCGGCAAGCTCGTGCACCAGGGCTCCGGCAAGCGGCACAACCTGGAGAACAAGTCCACCAAGCGCATTCGCCAGATGGACAGCCACACCGGCATTGCCGACGTCGACGTTCCGCGCGTCAAGCGCATGCTCGGCATCTGACCCAGCCTTCCCTCTCGCCGGTTCGACCGGCCCCGAATTCGTCCCCCAGGCTTCGCGAGCGCATTCCTCTCGCCGGCCACCGAAGTAGAAAGTCAGGTGTCCCGTGGCACGCGTCAAAAGGGCAGTCAACGCCCACAAGAAGCGCCGCGTCATTCTCGAGCGGGCCAGCGGTTACCGCGGCCAGCGTTCGAGGCTGTACCGCAAGGCCAAAGAGCAGGTGCTGCACTCGCTCAACTACGCCTACAACGATCGCCGCAAGCGCAAGAACGACTTCCGCAAGCTGTGGATCGCCCGCATCAACGCCTCCGCCCGTGCCCATGGCATGACGTACAACCGCTTCATGCAGGGTCTCAAGCTGGCCGGCATCGAGGTCGACCGCAAGGTGCTGGCCGAACTGGCCGTGCACGATGACACCGCGTTCGCCGCTCTTGTCACCCTGGCGCGCGAAGCTGTTCCGTCGGTCGCCGACACCAACGCCGCGCAAGCTGCTGACGCGGAAGCTGCTGACGGAGACGCAGCCTGAACCCGCAAGAGGATCCTCGCCGACGCCCCGCCAGGGATGCGGCTTCCAGCGGTTCTGCCCGGGCGGGGCGCTCGGCTGCGGGGCGCGCTGTCGGAGGTGCGGGCCGTCGCACAGGTAGCGAAGACGGCGGTCCGAGCGGCCGCGCTCCCGGGGTTCCTGATCCGACGGTGCCGGCCCGCTCCACGCCGAGAAGCCGCCGCGCCGAACAGGCCGCGGTCGATCGCCGCCGCAGCGCTCCCGGTAATTCCGCGGAGACCGCTGTTGCGACGGCAGAGTTCGAAGAGGGTGTGCTGACCGAAAGGTCCAGCCGAATCGCCGCCGCCCATCGGCTGCTCCGCAAGCCGCGTCGCGCCGAGTCCGGAGAGTTTCTCGCTGAAGGAGTGCAGGCCGTCGCCGAGGCCATAGCTGCGGAGTTGCGCAGTCCTGGCACCGTCAAAGAGCTGTACATCACCAAGGACGCGGGCGCTCGAAACGTGGAATTGGTCCGGGCGGCCTACGCAGGCCGGATCGAGGTTACCCAGGTCACCGACCGGGCGGCCGCCGCGCTGTCGGACACCGTCTCCCCGCAGGGCATCGTGGCGCGCTGCGCCATGTCGCTCACCGATCTCGGACACGTCATCGCGGCCGAGCCGCGGCTGATCGCAGTGCTCGTGAACACCAACGATCCGGGCAACGCCGGCACCATCATTCGACTGGCCGATGCTGCCGGCGCGGACGCCGTCATCTTCGCCGGTGAATCGGTCGACCCCTTCAACCCCAAGGCGGTTCGCGCATCCACCGGAAGTCTGTTCCACCTGCCGGTCGCGCAGGCGGGCGACGTGGGTGCCCTCCTGATGGATCTCGCCGAAGCCGGAATGTCCGTGCTGGCTACTACCGGTGGTGACGCCAACACGGATCTGGACGCTGCGGCGGACGATGGGATACTGGATTTGCCGACGGCCTGGCTGTTCGGCTCGGAAGCGCACGGCCTACCGGACGAGATTCTTGCGGCAGCGGATGAATCGGTCAAAGTGCCGATCTATGGAGCCGCGGAATCGTTGAATCTGGCGACCGCGGCGGCGATCTGTTTGTATGCGAGCGCGCGCGCTCACCGGGCGGACCGCGTCGCCACCTCCGAGAACCGGGAACCGACGACGTAGGTACGCCACCTGACCACCTCGTGTCGGCCCGTGGTGCCTGTCCCGGGTCGGACCGCGGCCCGAGTGATCAGTTCCAGCCGTATCGACTGCGCAGGCGATCTGCCACCGTCTGGAACGGAGTCTCGGGGAGCGCCGCGGCTTCCCGGCGCATACCGCTCGGATGAACTCGGAGCACGCGCTCCAGGTTGGCCCACGACTTCCGGTGCGAGGAGTCCCAGTCACCCGCTCCGACCGAGGCGAAGTCACTCTCGCCGTTGTGATCCTTGCTGGTCAATTGGACGACCAGGACCGTGCCGCCGGTCTCCGCGGCGACCACCAGTACCGGCCGGTCCTTGCCCTGTCCGTTGTCCTCCTCGTACGGCACCCAGGTCCACACGATTTCTCCGGGGTCCGGGTCGCCGTCGGTGATGGGGCAGTAGGACATCCGTACCGGGCCGATCGACTCCGGGTCGACCTCGACCGTCCGGTCCGGCCCGGACCTGCCGGGCGAGTCCGCCGGCTGGGTGGATTCGCGATTCCGATGCGAAGGAGTGGCGCGGATGGAGGCAGACGTGGGATCCGGCGGCCGGTGACGCACCGCAGCGGTCCGGGAACGCAGCACTGACCGGAGCGCGGGCACCGCGGAATCAAGGAGCTTCGAGAAGAATGACACTGGCGAACCTTACGTCCGCTCAATCGGTTGGCGAGTTCGCTGAACGCGCCCGCAACAGCTGGTTGACGACCCCTACGTGGAATTCGGTCGGGTCCAGGGTGATCGAAGGCGTCGAATTCGAGGACGGCGGCAGCCGGCCACCCTCCGGCTGGAACGGGTTCTGGAATTCGGCCAACAGGGCCCGGTAGCCCGCCGCTCCGCCGCAGTCCTCCGGCGGAGCGGCCCTCCGCCCGGCAGTGCATCGCGGCAGCGGTCGGTTCCCCGGCTCCTGCCACACCTGTTCGACGACGATTTCATGCACCCAGTTGTCCCCGAAGTCGTACCGGTACTCGAAGGTGCAGGCGGGCGCGGCCGCAATATCGGTGAGCGTGAACCGACTTGCGTCGCGTACTTCCGAATCGGGGTCCGGATCGCCGTACTCGCCGTCACCGCCTTCGAAGGTCCACAGATGCGATCCCGTCCACCCGAAGGCATCCTGCAAGAAGAGGTGCAACTGAGCCAGGCTGCAGGTGGACGCCAGCTGGAGACGCCGCCAGATCGGCGGCTGGGTATCGCGCAGAGTCACCTTGATCTGGTGCACCGAGGGCGCCGGCCCACGACGGCCGACAGGCCGAATCGGGATCACCTGTGCGCAGGCCAACAGCCGGGTCCGGGCGTTGAGCATCGGCAGATGGACGCGGACGTGCGCAGCCTGCTCCGAATTCGACGGGCACGGCGGCGCAGCGAGCGCATCGTTCAACAGGATTCCGGCTCGTCCGCCCTCACATTCGGTCAACCGGGCGCCATTCGTCGCTGCAGCGAAACCCGCGTTCTCGGACAGGCTGGTGGGCTCGGCCACCCACCAGCAGTCCCGCACCCCGCCCCCTGCGGCGTGGTCGATCACCACAGCCACGCTGTGCACCCTTTGATCCAGCCGAAATCGCAGGGCGAGCACCTGCCGGCGATCGAGCGCATCGACGTACGTGGAGGCGCCGACGAATTCGTCGGCGCCAAGGCTCGATGCCCAGACCTGATCGGCCACCCCCGAGCCGACAAGGTGCTCGGCGGCCGCGACGGCGGCCGAACGGATTGCCGCCGGGCCGATCTGCGCCAGCACGCGGACCATGGCCAATGCCTCGGGCCGTCGCGACTCGACAGCCTCGGAGATCAGCTGTTGCAGGGAGCCGATACCCTCCGGATCGATCAGGAGATCCTCGTAGGTGGCCAGAAACCTGTTTCCGAAGATCTCGGCGTCGAGGGCGTCCGCGCCGGGTTCGAGCAACGCGGTCCAACGGTCCAGCAGATCGCCGGCCCACTGCCGTTCGGAGAAGACGGGACCGTAGTCGCGCAGCCACACCGACAGGGCCTGGACATCGTCGCCAAAACCGGTCGCGCGGTCCAGGAAAGGCTGTGGCGCACCGAGTTCGGTCAGTCCCTTGATCAGGTCGGCGGTCGTGGTGCCCGCCGGCAGTACCACCGCGACCGGCTCGGTGATGCCGCGGTCCCGCTGCGGCGACTCGGAGTCCACGGCGTACAAGGCCGGCGTTCGGAAGTGGCGGTCAATCAGGTGATCGGACGCGCCGGGGAGATCAGGCACCACGGAGAGGTGTCGCCTGCGGTGTTCAGGCGGCATGGTCATATTTCTGATGATGCCAGCATTCGGCGTCGTTGGGAGGGGTCGTCCCCCGATCGTGGTCGTCGTCCCGAACCTTGATCTGGCCGCTTTCCCGGCACCGAGTCGGCCGCGCCGGGAAGAAATCACCTTTCACGCCGGGCCGAGCAGCGGCCTCACCGCGACGCAGTCGCCAGATCGGCCATGAGACGATGGCACCGTGATGACATCCGGTCCGGCCCCGACGACGCAGTTTACCGAGCCCGTCGGCGGGCCGCGCCGCTGATCGGTGCGCACCGCAGCCGCCGGGCGACTCCGATCCGCCGAGCCTCGCAGCGGTCAATACCGAACCAGCTTCGCAAACCACCGGGCTATCGCGTACGAAAGCCCGAGTCCGGAAGGTAGTCGACATGCCAGACCAGGAAACCCCGACCGAAAATCCGGCGGTTGATCCTCCCCATGCGGTCGATCCCACCAGCGCGGTCCAGGTGGAAGCGACCGTCGCGGCGGCGCTGACCGCCATCGCGCAGGCGCAGAATCTCGACGAGCTCAAATCGGTTCGATTGACCCACACCGGCGACAGGAGCGCGCTGGCTCTTGCCAATCGCGCGATCGGCGGCCTGGACAAGGCGCAGAAGGCGGTCGCCGGGCAGCTGATCGGACCGGCCAGAGGTCGAGTCAATAAGGCTGTGGCGAGCCGGGAAGTGGAGTTGGCGGCCGAGCGCAACGCTCGGGTGCTGGCGCAGGAACGGGTCGACGTCACCCTTCCGTTCGACCAGCGGCCGGTCGGCGCCCGCCATCCCATCTCCGCCGTCACCGAGGATGTCGAGGACATCTTCATCGCCATGGGATGGGAGGTTGCGGAAGGACCCGAAATGGAAGCGGAATGGTTCAATTTCGACGCGCTGAATTTCGGCTCCGACCACCCGGCCCGGGCGATGCAGGACACCTTCTACGTCGCCGGCCCGGACGGTCGGGAATCCGGGATGGTGCTGCGGACTCACACCTCGCCGGTTCAGATACGCACCATGCTGACTCGACAGCCGCCGATCTTCGTCATCTGCCCGGGTCGGGTCTACCGAACCGACGAATTGGACGCCACCCACACGCCGGTTTTCACCCAGGTGGAAGGGTTGGCGATCGACAGGGGTCTGACAATGGCGCATTTGAAAGGGACGTTGGATCATTTCGCCAGAGCCATGTTCGGTCCGGGGTCGAAAGCCCGACTACGCCCTTCCTTCTTTCCGTTCACCGAACCGAGTGCCGAAATGGACATCTGGTTCGAGGGAAAAAAGGGCGGTGCGGGCTGGGTGGAATGGGGTGGCTGCGGCATGGTCGACCCGGATGTGCTTCGTGCGTGCGGAGTTGATCCCGGGGAATATTCGGGATTCGCTTTCGGCATGGGTATCGAGCGAACCCTGCAGTTCCGCAACGACATTCCCGATATGCGGGATCTGGTCGAGGGCGATGTTCGCTTCACGTCGGCTTTCGCCGCGCCGGCCAAGGAGGCCTGAGCACCATGCACGTTCCCGTGGAATGGTTGGCCGAGTATGTTTCCCTATCGGAGGGAACCTCGGCCGTGCAGGTGGCCGATGCGTTGTTGCGAGTGGGGTTCGAAGTCGAAGACGTTCACACCGTGCCTGAAACGACCGGTGACCTCGTGGTCGGCCGGGTGCTGGGCATCGAAGAGCTGGCCGAATTCAAGAAACCGATCCGATTTGTGACCGTGGATGTCGGTTCTGGGCACGGACCCAACGGTTCGGACGAACCCCGCCAGATCATCTGCGGAGCGCGGAATTTCGCCGTCGGCGACATCGTCGTGGTTGCTCTGCCCGGTTCGGTGTTGCCCGGCGGCTTCGAGATCGCGTGTCGGAGTACCTATGGTCGGATCTCGGACGGAATGATCTGCTCCGTCCGCGAACTGGGTATCGGAAGCGAACACGACGGCATTCTGGTGCTGGACGCGGACGCCGAGGTGGGGACCGATCCGCGCGGGCTGATCGGGGCTGACGACGCAGTGATCGAACTGTCTGTCACGCCGGATCGCGGATACGCCCTGTCCATCCGTGGCATCGCGCGAGAAGCCGGTGCAGCACTTGAGGTGTCGTCAGTGGACCCGGCAGCCGTCCAGGTGGTGGAACGAACGGCCCCCGGCTGGCCGGTCACGATCTCGGACCCGGGGTGCCGCAGGTTCGTGACGGTTCGCGTCGTCGGGGTCGACCCGAACGTTGCATCGCCTTTCTGGATGCGTCGTCGGCTGCAGGCTGCTGGGGTACGCAGTATTTCGTTGACTGTGGACGTCACGAATTACGTCATGGTGGAACTCGGCCATCCACTGCATGCGTTCGATGCTGCGCGGTTGACCGGCTCGATCACGGTGCGCAGAGCCCTGGCGGGGGAGCGACTCAAGACCTTGGACGGTTCCGTGCGCACGCTGGTGGCCGATGATCTGGTGGTTGCCGACGAGTCGGGACCGATTTCGATGGCCGGCATCATGGGTGGTGAATCGACCGAGATCTCCTCGGCCACAACCGAGGTCGTGATAGAGGCGGCGTACTGGGATCCTGCTGTGATCTCGCGCGCGGCCCGCCGCCACAAGCTACCCAGTGAAGCGTCCCGACGCTTCGAACGCGGCGTCGACCCGGCGATCTCGGCGATCGCAGCCGAGGCGGCAGCGGCTCTGCTGGTCCGGTACGCCGGTGGATCCGTCGTCGGACGGTCGGACGTTGCGGGCGCGCCGATGTCCGCGTCGACGATCGAGCTTCCGTTGGGTGAGGCGGAACGGCTGGCCGGCCGGCCGTACGAGGCCGCCGTGGTCGTTCGCAGACTCCAGCAGGTGGGCTGTGCGGTTCCCGATGATCGGTCCGATCCGCTGGTGGTCACCCCGCCCACGTGGCGCCCGGACCTGACCAGGGCTGCTGATCTGGTGGAAGAAGTGGCGCGGCTGGAGGACTACGCGACCATTCCCACGATTGTTCCGGGAGCGCCTGTCGGCACCGGACTGACCGCGCGTCAGCGTCGGGTCCGGCGGATCTCCGATGATCTGGTGTCCGCAGGGCTGACCGAGGTGCTGTCCTTCCCGTTCGTGGGTCAGGCTGATTTTGCTGCTCTTGGTATTCCCGACGGCGATGTCCGGAAATTTACCGCCGCGTTGGTCAATCCTCTTGATACGAATCGGCCGGCCCTTCGCACGACGCTGCTTCCCGGTTTGCTCGACGCAGTGGTGCGCAACATCTCCCGCGGATCCAGGGACCTCTCGTTCTTCGAGATCGGGCAGGTCTTCCTGCCCAGCGCTGATGCGCCGACGCCGTCGCCGGTGGCGGTGGACCGACGCCCGAGCGACGCCGAACTCGCCCGGCTCGATTCGAGCCTGCCGATGCAGCCGCGACATATCGCGGTGGTGTTGGCCGGCGCCCTCGACCGGCGTGGTTGGTGGGGAGATCCTCGCGACGGCTCCTGGGCCGACGCCATCGAGTTGGCCCGTCGGATCGGGTCCACCGCGGGGGTGCGGCTGCGGATTGTTCCCGCCGAGCAGCGACCGTGGCATCCGGGACGCTGCGCGTCGGTCCGGGTCGGCGATTGGATCGTCGGGTACGCCGGTGAACTGCATCCGGAGACGGTCGAACGCCTCGGTCTACCGCCGAGATCCGCTGCGCTGGAACTGGACCTGGATGCGCTGCCCGACGAGGTCACGCCGACGGCGCCGCACGTCTCCCCGTTCCCGCCGGTACACCTGGACCTCGCGGTCGTGGTGCCGGCGGCCACCAGAGCTCAGGACATCACCGACTCGCTGGTTTTCGGCGGTGGTGATCTGCTCGAATCCGTGCGGCTGTTCGACGTCTATGCGGGAGATCAGGTGGGTGATGGACGGAAGTCGATTGCCTTCGCCCTGGTCGTGCGCGCGCCGGATCGAACTCTCACCGCAGCCGAGGCCCTCGCCGTGCGCGACGCCGCGCTGGCATCGGCCGCCACCCGGACGGGGGCTGTACTTCGTTGAGTAGGCGCCGAACTGGCTCATCCGACGCGGGAGATGCCAAAATGACTTCCATGCCATCGCAGTTGCCAGCCGACCTGTCCCGCAAGATTCTCAAAGCGGGCTACTACCCGGCGTTCGTGACCGACGTGCTGGGAATGGCGTTGGCGGAGGAGACGGTCGAGACGCACCTGGTACACCTCGAGACCACTTTCGACATCGAGACGATCAGGCGGCACCTCTCGGTGGTCGTGCTGACCTCGACGAGATTGATCTTCGTCCATGCGGACGACCACGGCGGGGACGACGAGCACGGGGAGGAGGCGCATGGCATCGCGACGAGCGAGTCCGTTCCGCTGTCTGCCGTCAGGACGGTGATGGTCACCCATGTCGTGCCGAACCCGGAGAAGTACCAGGCGGGCAGCCTGGGCCGTGAGGTCACGGTCACCATCGGATGGGGCGCGGTTGCCCGGCTGGACCTGGAGCCTGCTACCTGTGGCGATCCGCAGTGCGAAGCCGATCACGGCTATACCGGTTCGATGACCGGAGATGACCTGTCGCTGCGGATCAGCGCCGACGCCGAGGGTGAGAATGCTCTGTTCGATGCCCTGGCGTTCGCCAGAGTCCTCAGCGCGGCGACCGCTTCGGCGCGCGCGTGAACGCCGGTGCTGTTCCGCCCGCCGCTGAGCCACTGATTCCTGCCTACGGTTCGCGCGGCCTGGCGGCAGTGCTGCCGGGGGCGGCGGCTGCGCTCGGCGCGCCGACCTCGCTGCCGGCCGTGCCACTGGCTCCTGCGGAGCGGGTCTGCGTGGTTCTGATCGACGGGTTGGGCCTTGGCCTGTTGCGCGACAACGCCGCGGACGCCCCGTTTCTGGCCGCGATGCAGATGACTCGGTTGGTCGCGGGGTGCCCGAGCACCACCGCTACCTCGCTGGGCTCATTGGGCACCGGTCTGGAGCCTGGCCGTCACGGTCTGGTCGGGTACCGGGTGATGGATCCGGACCGCGGCCTGCTGCTCAACGAACTCCGGTGGGACCCAGAGGTCGACCCGATTCGTTGGCAGCCGTATCCCACCGTGTTCGACCACCTGATGGCGGCCGGAATCGCCTGCACCTCGATCGGAAAGCCGGAATTCGGCGGTTCGGGACTGACGGTCGCCGCCTTGCGGGGAGCCAGATTCATCGGAACGGACAAGATCCACGATCGGGTGGACGCCGCGGTGGCGGTGCTCGCCGAACCTGGCCTGGCGTACCTGTACTGGGGTCAGGTGGACGGGGCTGGTCACACCTACGGCACCAGTAGTCGCAATTGGCGGGGTGCGTTGCGGGAGACCGACGAAGCGGTGAACCGGCTCGCCCGCATTTTGCGGCCGGGAACGCTCCTGCTGGTGACCGCCGACCACGGCATGGTCGACGTGCCGCACCAGTATCGGGTGGACCTTGCGCTACGGCCGGATCTGCAGCCGGGAATCGACGTACTCGCCGGAGAAGCACGCTTCGCGCAGGTGTATTGCACCGCGGGCGAAGGACCTGCGGTCGCCGCTCGGCTCGCTTCCGCCTTTGCAGATCAAGCCTGGGTTCGAACCAGGGACGAGGCCATAGCACAGGGCTGGTTCGGCAACGTCGACGACCGGGTCCGCGGCCGAATCGGCGACGTCGTGGTGGCCGCGGCCGGGCGGTTCGCCTTCGTCGACTCCCGGACGGCGACGCCCAGCGAGTTGAAGCTGATCGGCCAGCACGGATCGTTGACCGAACAAGAACAGATCATCCCACTGCTCCAGTTGGTCACCTGAGCCCTCGCGCTCAGGTTGTGAACACCTCGTCCATGTGTGCCAGGTCAGGAACTCCCGATTGGGTCGATCCGAAAGGCGCGCCGGGAGCGTGATGGGCTGACCGGCACGTTGGTAGAACTCTTCGCCATTGCCGAAGGTGCTGCGCAGCAACGAGCTGACCTGAAGGTTGGCCGTTGTGGGATGGACGCCCAGCAGCCCCCTGTCGAACATGACGTGGACATCTGCCCGCAGCAACAGTCCGTTGTCGACACTGTGCTGACCTCCCGCTGCCACCGATTTGATGTGCGCAGCCTGAAGGACAGGCAGGATCTTCGCCCCGGTGATCGCGCACCGCAGGCCGTAGGCGGCCGCGACGCTGGCTTTGAAACTTTCCTGACCCAGACGACCCCAGACGAGGCGAGGTGCGAACTCGACTTCCTGGCGATCCATCCGCACTTCTGACATCGATGCCCGTCCATCCAGCAGACGGGCAACCGCCAGTTCGACCGCCGAGGTACGGCCCGGCCTCAGGGCGTAACCCTTGCCGGAAACGATGTTGGCGGCGAAGTCTCCGGCGCCAACATCGGCTCGGATTCGTCGAAGAACGCAACGTCCCGCAGCATCAGACAGCCGACGACCGGATCTTCGCTGTGGGCGATAGGTGCATGGCGGTTCAGGCCGATCAGCTGGCGCATCTCTTCCAGTGAGCCGGCTCCATTTCCCTCACCCCAGACATCCCAGGCCAGGCTGACCGGGAGCTGCCGATAGTCGGTGTGAATGCCGCCACCGACGATGACGTTGCTGGGTGCCTTGCTCTTGAAGAGAACGACGTCGTTCGGCGCGGTTACCCGCCATGCCCTCGGGCCACCACCGGGAACCCAAAAGTTCACCTCGTTCAAATACGGGCGCATTGCCAGGAAACTGCTCCAGCGGCTGTCCGTGACACCGACGTAAGCCTTCATTTCTCAGCGGTCAGGTTCGAAGCGCACGACGAACCCCGATGGTTCCGACACATCGATGACCACCCTCGCCCCCAGCTCTCGACACAAGGCCAACAACGTCGACAGACGCGGGTTCGACGGGGTGCCCTTCGCCCGGTCCGACCAACCGGCCTCGATGTTCTGCAGCTGATTGCGGCTGATGCCCACCGAGTGGGCGAGTTGCTCCTGCCCAAGCTGTTTGGCTTCGCGCCGCGCCCGGAGTTGCTGCCCGAACGCAACTGCCGCGACCGCGGGGGAGGGCGTCGCTGGGGGCACGACTCGACCGTGCCGTCGATCTTGGCTAGTGTCAGCCATGTATACATGGCTTCTGGTCGAGGGGGTGCGCGATGTCGAGCACGTCGAGCGACCTTGCCAACCCGATTCTGAACCGGCCCTACGACAGTCCCGATCGCTACTTCGAACTTGGAGCCTCCGGGCCGACAGGCGTGATCACCGATGGTCGCCGGCCCAGCGAGTCGTTCATCCCGATTCCGCCGGCCCGCAAGGGTCGGAAGCCAGTGGACGGCGCAATTCAGGCCGCCTTCGACTTCGATGTCACCGGCGAGCGCCGCGAACGCAACACCTTCGTCAATGATCTCCGTAGGGAGGTGGACCGATGGCGTCGCCGCGATTACGAACGGGTGACTCCGATCAGCCGAAAGTTGTTGCAGCACTGGGCGGATCCGAACCGGGAGAATCGAGTTCTGTTCTGCCAGCGGGAGGCGGCCGAGACCGCGATCTTCCTGGCCGAGGTGGCCGGTCGGCACGGCTACGCCGACTGGCGCCGCCGGGTGGACGAGACGAACGCGGAGCACAACGCAGGTCTTCCGCGGGTCGCCCTCAAGATGGCAACGGGCAGCGGCAAGACCGTGGTGATGGCGATGCTGATCGCCTGGCAGAGCGCGAACAAGGTCCACAGCCCCCGCGACGCCCGCTTCGCCAAAAGGTTTCTGGTGGTCACGCCTGGCATCACGATCCGCGACCGGCTCCAGGTGCTGCATCCCGCGCAGCAGGGGAACTACTACGACGAACGTGATCTCGTTCCGGCTGATCTGCGCGGTGCGGTCGCCCAGGCTCAGATCATCGTGACGAACTATCACTCCTTCCAGTTGAAAGACGCCAAGGAGATCAAGGGCGTCGCCTCCAACACTCGGAAGATCCTGCTGGCCGGGCGATTGGACGACCCGTTCAAAGAATCGCGGCCGCGATGGTGTCACGCGTGCTGCGCGATTTCGCCGGCAGCTCCGAGCAAATCGTCGTCTTCAACGACGAGGCGCATCACTGCTACCGCGACCGTCCGCTGCAAAGCCTCGGCGCGCCGGCGACGGTGACGAAGGAGGATTTGGAAACCGCCCGTGTCTGGTTCAGAGGTCTGCAGGCGATCCAACGCAAACTGGGCATCAAGGGCATCTACGACATGTCCGCTACTCCTTTCTACCTCGGTGGGTCCGGATATCAAGAGGGGTACATCTTCCCGTGGGTGGTCAGTGATTTCTCGCTGATGGATGCCATCGAATCGGGCATTGTCAAGATTCCGCGCACACCGGTCGATGATGACTCCACCGGCGATCTGGTCACCTATTTGAGACTGTGGGAACACGTCGGTCGAGAATTGCCGAAAAAGCGACAATCCAGGACGGAGAGTTTGGACGGTTGGGTACCCCCCAAAGAGCTCGAAGGTGCGATCGATAGTCTCTATCGGAGCTATGAAAAGTCTTTTCAGCACTGGGAAAGTGAGTTTAAGCAGCACGGCGAGCCACCACCTGTCTTCATCGTGGTGTGCTCGAACACAGCGGTTTCCAAACTCGTCTACGACTTCATCGCCGGCGTCTCGCCGACGTCAGGGCATCTGGCGCTGTTCAGCAATGTCGTCGGTGGTGCGAGCATCCCTCGGCCGAGGACGATTCTCGTCGACTCGGCCCAACTCGAGTCCGGCGATGCGATGAAAGCAGACTTCAAGAAAGATGCCGTCGACGAGATCGAAGCATTCAAGGCGGATTTCCGTCGCCGCAATCCTGGAGTGGATGCCGACAAACTCACCGATGAAGACCTGCTGCGTGAGGTGATGAACACCGTCGGGAAGGCCGGGAAACTCGGTGAGGGGGTGCGATGCGTCGTCAGCGTCGCGATGCTGACAGAAGGATGGGATGCCAACACGGTCACCCACATTCTCGGCATCCGAGCCTTTGGCAGTCAGTTGCTGTGTGAGCAGGTGGTCGGGCGGGGCCTTCGCCGGCGCTCGTATGCGGTGAACGATAATGGAATGTTCGAACCCGAATATGCCAATGTCTACGGTATTCCGTTCGCCTTCATCCCGAGCGACCGGGTGACGAAGGACCCCCTGCCACGGCCGCCTGCGATCCAGGTGGAGTCGCTGATCGGCCGAGAACACCTGCGGATCGAGTTTCCCCATCTGAATGGTTACCGCGTCGAGGTGCCGGACGAACGGTTGATCTTCTCGCTTGACGCTGCCGACCGCTTTGTGATCGGGCCGAGCACGGTTCCGAGGCGGACTGACATCGAGGGCATCATAGGAGCCGGCGAGAAAATCACCGCTGACGGTTCCGCCTTCCGCACTCAGCGGGTTGCCTACGAGCTGGCGAACCGGTTGGTGCGCAATTACCTGAGAGCGGGTGACGACCCACGGCCGTGGCTTTTTCCGCAGGTGGTGGCTATCTGTCGGGAATGGCTTACCAATTGCGTCGACGTGGCGGACGGATTCTCGATCGGCCAGCTCCTGTTGTCGTCCGAATGGCAGGCCGAGGCAGCAGAGTCCATCCTCAACGCGATCGTGTGGGCGGCAGGTGACCGCCGAGAACGCCTCCGCCCCATCCTTCGACCACTGGACAGTGTGGGATCCACTGCCGACGTTTCTTTCGCGACCCGCAAAGCCGTCGAAGCGACGGAAAAATCGGAGCTCAGCCACGTGACGCTGGACGGGATCGGTGGCAATACCTGGGAACAGCTATTGGCCGGCGCCTGTGAACGCGACGGGCGGGTCGCGGCCTACGTCAAGAACGATCACGTCGGATTTGTCATTCCCTATGTACACCAAGGGCGTACCCACTCGTATCTGCCCGACTTCCTCGTCCGTCTGGTGCAACGGCGCGGCGACGAATCCCGAACGCTCATCGTCGAGGTCTCAGGCGGCCGGAAGAGCCCCGGCCCCACGAAGGCGAAAGCCGATACTGCTCGCAATCAATGGTGCGTAGCGGTGAACAACCACGGTGGGCTCGGACGATGGGGGTACGTCGAGATCCGGTCGATGGCGGGGGTCCGCGATCAACTGGCTGAGGCGATCGAACTGCTCTATGCGGATGCCGCCATCATCGGCGATCCCGAGTTGCTCGACTTTGCCGAGTTCGAGCGAGGTGGCCGTGCCGCCTCGTAGCCGCAAACCTGCCGGCCGGACCCCGGTCGAAGCGCTGACCCACGCGGACAAGAGGATAAATCTGCCGACGGCGGACGCAGCTGAGGCCTACGGGTACGAACCGGAGGTCACGCGGGTCCGTTACCCGCGTGATCCGAGCCTGGACCCGCAACTCGTCTGGCGTGGCAAGGACGACCAAGATGGCCGCGATCTGGTTGCTGATGCTCCGCCGATCTACCAGCAGGAGAAGATCGACCCGAGAGTGCTGGTAGAGAACCTCAGGCGCACTGCCCCTCCGGCCGACGACGAGCCGTCGCTGTTCGATACTTTCGACGGTTTGGACGAACTCGACGCGGTCGAGTTCTACCAGCACCAGGCCAACTGGTCGAACCGGATGATCCTGGGCGACTCGCTGCAGGTGATGTCGTCCCTGGCCGAACGTGAATCATTGCGTGGACAGGTCCAGATGATCTACATCGACCCGCCCTACGGCATCAAGTTCGGCTCCAACTGGCAGGCGTCGGCGCGCAAGCGCGATGTCAAAGACGGAAACATTCAGGACGCCGCACGAGAAGCTGAACAGATCAAAGCGTTTCGGGATACCTGGGAACTCGGGATTCACTCATATCTGTCGTACCTGCGGGATCGTCTCATGGCCGCTCGGGATCTCCTGACTGAAAGTGGGTCGGTCTTCGTCCAGATCGGCGATGAGAACGTGCATTTGGTTCGAAGCTTGATGGATGAGGTGATGGGTAGCGAGAACTGGATCTCCACTGTCACCGTAACCAAGACCAGTGGCGCAACAAACGATTTTATGGGCGGAACTGTAGATTTCATCCATTGGTACGCAAAACGACGACTGTCTGCCAAATACCGACCTATCTATCGCTCAAAGGTTGCTGGTGGAGAGGGGTCGTCCATGTATACGCGACTTCAATTGCAAGACGGTCTGCGCCGTCAACTGACAGCGTCTGAACGCTTGGACCTGTCGACTGTGCCAACATCTGCCCGGTTGTATCGTCACGACAACTTAACTAGCCAATCAATGGGCAGAGAAAAGGGTGAAGGATCTGCATCCTGGTTTCCGGTATCGTTGGAAGGTCGAGACTTTCGCCCCAGCGCACTGGCCAGGTGGAAGACGAACGCTGTCGGTATGCGGCGCCTTCAATGCGCTGACCGTGTCGCGGCCGGACGAACTATGCCGGCGTACGTTCGATTTCTCGATGACTTCCCGGCATTCCCATACACTGAAATATGGAGCGACCTCGGAGGAGCGCGCGACAAAAGTTATGTGGTGGAAACGGCGCCGACCATGATTGAGCGATGTATAATCATGTGCACCGACGCCGGTGACCTTGTCATCGATCCCACCTGTGGTTCTGGCACGACCGCTTTCGTCGCCGAGCAGTGGGGCCGACGCTGGATCACCATTGACACGTCACGGGTCGCGCTCGCCCTTGCCCGTCAGCGGCTCATGGGCGCAAAGTTCCCGTTCTACTACTTGGCGGACAGCGTCGACGGTCGGGCGAAAGAGCAGTCACTCACGACCAAGCCACTGCCACCCGACCCGGTGCAGAACGACATCCGGCAGGGTTTCGTCTACGAGCGGGTCCAGCACATCACGCTCAAGTCAATCGCGAACAACCCGGACATCCACGAGGGTATGACCCGTGCCGAGATCGACGCCGCGATCAAGAAACATGCCGAGTTCGAAGTGCTGTACGACAAGCCTTACGAGGACAAGAGCAAGGTCCGGGTGGCAGGTCCATTCTCGGTGGAGAGCCTGTCGCCGCACCGGTCGCTTGCCTTCGGGGGAGCGGATGATCCGGCCAACCGAGAGACGAGGGGAGAGCGTGACGCCGCGGCCGACGCAACCGGTCCGAATTTCGAGCAGTCCATTCTGGACAACCTGTCGAAAGCCGGGATCCAGAACGGCAGGCGCGATCAGCGGATCACCTTTGCCAGTGTCGACCCGTTCGCCGGCGCCTATCTGCAGGCAGTGGCGGAGCGGATGCCCATCGACGAAGGTGACGTTCCAAGGGTGGGTATCGCCATCGGTCCGCAGTACGGCACCGTCAGCCCATCGTTCATCAAGGGGGCGGTGCGGGAGGCGATCAAGGCCGGCGATATCGATCTCATCTGCGTCTTTGGGTTCGCTTTCGACGCGCAGGCCACCGAGGTCACCGAGGTCGACGGCGTGAACATCCGGCAGACTGACGACGGATTCGCTGCAGCGGGGGCCGAGCGCCGCATCGGCCGAATCAGGATGCTTCCCGTCCGGATGAACGTTGATCTGCTGATGGGGGAGGAGCTCAAGAAGACAGCGTCGGGCAACCTCTTCACCGTTTTCGGCGAGCCCGACATCGAATTGCGTGAGACCGCGGACGGCTCGCTCGTCGTCGACCTCAAGGGTGTGGACGTCTACGACCCCACGACCGGTGAGGTGCGCAGCAACGGCACCGACCAGATCGCCCTGTGGATGGTGGACACCGAGTACAACGACGAGGCATTCTTCGTCCGGCACTGCTACTTCACCGGTGGCAACGATCCGTACAAGCGGCTGAAAGTGGCACTCAAGGCAGAGATCGACGTCGAGGCATGGGAGTCGATGTACCGGACCGAGTCCCGTCCGTTTGCCCGTCCCGAATCCGGACGGATCGCCGTCAAGGTGATCAACGACTAGGGCGACGAAGTGATGAAGGTCTTCGAGGTCTGACGCCGCGGGGGAGAAAGAAATCTGCCGGGCCCATCTGCCATGCTGAAGTGCAGGAGGATGCCTAGATGACCGACACCATGTTGTCCCAGCCGACTGCGAGGACGTATCGGCTGGCCGCGCTGGTCAAGAGTGTGCTCGATGGCGACGTGCGGGTGCCGCATTTTCAACGGAGCTTTCGGTGGGACGCCCGTGACGTTGTCAAACTCTTCGACAGCGTCCTCCGTGGCTTTCCGGTGGGCAGTGTGCTGCTCTGGCAGCGAGACGCCCCGGCCAATCACGATCTGCGGTTGGGCGCCATCCGGTTGGACGTTCCGGCCCGTCCGAACGCGCTCTGGGTGGTGGACGGCCAGCAGCGGATCACCAGCCTGGTCAACGCGGTCGATCAGAACGCGTGGGACCTCGACGAGCGCTTCCGCCTGGTGTACGACCTGAAGTCTGAATCAGTCATGCATGAAAAGGATGGTGGTATTCGGGACACGGTGCCGCTGCCGGTTCTGTTCAACCTGCGGAAGCTGCTGAGCTGGGTGCAGGAGCACCCGAGCCTCGCGGACAGCATCATCGAGCTGAACGAGGTTGCCACTCGCCTGCAGAACTTCGAGCTCCCCGCGTCCGTGGTCGTCGACGCAAGCCAGAAGATGATGCAGGAAATCTTCGACCGGATGAACAGCAGTGGGAAACGTCTGCGCCGCGCTGAGATATTTTCGGCATTGTTCGCAGCGGAGGAACAGGACGCCGATACAGCGCTGACCGTCTCCGCGGTGGGTGACCGAATCGCCGGGGACACCACCTTCGGTCGCATCGACGACGACACGATCCTGCAGGTGATCCTCGCGCGTCGCGGAAACGACACGACTCGAGACATTCGTCGGGAGTTCGATTCAGAAGTAAAGAGACGGTCCGAATTCCCGGACGAGGGCCGGGATGGCGCGCTGGCAGCGGGTGAGCAGGCGCTGCGCGGCGCGGTCGCATTCCTGCAGAACACCGCTGGCGTCACGCATTTCGCCCTCTTGCCGTACCGGTTTCTGCTCATCACGCTGGCCAGATTTCTGGCTCATTTCCCCCAGCCGCATGCTCGCAATGCCGAGCTACTCAGTCGTTGGTTCTGGCAGGCGGCTCTGGTCGGCCCCGAGATCTTCAAAAGCAGTTCCACCGCTGCGATCCGTACCTTCAATGCCAAGGTGGTTCCTGGCGACGAAACCGGCTCTGTTCAGGGTCTGCTCAGAATATTGGAACGTGAGCAGTCGCCGATCGGTCCGAACCTCCGACGATTCCGAACGAACGACAGCTCCACGCGCATCGTGCTTGCTGCGATGTGGGACAGGGGCCCACGGTCGTTCGAGACCGCTGAGCTTCTGTCCCCTTCGGACATCGCCGAGGCGCTCGACGGCAAGACCACAGCACTGAACATATCGTTGGAGATCGTCGGCGTTCGGCAGGTCAAGAGCGAGAGGCGGCAGTGGGCAGCGAATCGGGTTCTGTCGGTGGACAGCTCCGAGCTGGCGTTGGATGTTCTGATGGCTGATTCACCGTTCGTGGCCCTGGACCGGGGCCGTTTCGGCGATGTTGTACGCCGCTCTCATATCGTCAGTGACCGCGCTGCCCATGCCCTTGACCGGGGTGATTTCGAGGCGTTCCTGGATCTTCGAAACGATGACCTGACAGCCCTGACCGCCGATTTCTTGGGACGTCGGACCGGCAGCGGTTTGGAATCCACCCCACCGTTGGAGGATTTCGATTTCGACGATGACAGAGACGATCTGACCGGCAACACCGCGTGATCCCAATGGAGCGAAGACATCTCGTCGTCCTGTACGGACAGCAGGTCGGGGTGATCTACCAGCGCGGTGATCACACCACCTTCGCGTTCGACGAGGGCTATTGGCGTCGGGCCGACCGTCCGGTACTCGGATTGAACTTCGAGAACAGCCCCTTTTCAGATCATTCTGCGTCATCGCGGTTACCACCCTGGTTTTCGAACCTCCTGCCGGAAGGGCGGCTTCGGGACTGGATAGCTGCTGACCGCGGCGTTTCGCCGTCCCGCGAGATGGAACTGCTGGCGCAAGTCGGACATGACTTGCCCGGTGCGATGGTTGTCGTTCCGGACACCGGTGAGATACCGACGGAAGATCGGGCAGCGGCAGCGCGACGTTCCATCGACGGCTCGGGCAGCCATGAAGACGATTCGCGTCTCCGGTTCTCTCTGGCCGGGGTCGGTCTGAAGTTTTCGATGCTGCAGGTTGGTCATCGACTCACACTTCCGGCGTCCGGAGCCGGCGGCGATTGGATCGTCAAGTTGCCGGACGCGAATCACGCTGAGGTCCCATGCAACGAGTACGCCATGATGAGCTGGGCGAGCCAGGTCGGAATCGATGTGCCCGAAGTAGCCTTGCGGACCAGGGATGAATTACCGGATCTCCCGGCCGCGGCTTGGCCGAATCGCGAAGAGGTGGCCTACGTGATCAGCCGTTTCGACCGTCGGGACGCAGGCAGCAAGTCCGTGCACATCGAAGATCTGGCGCAGGTCAAGGGCGTCTATCCGGACGCGAAATACAGTGGGAACTTCGAGACCATTGCAGGCCTCATTTATCGCGGCCGGGATATTCGTTCGCTGCAGGAATTCGTCCGGAGAATGACGTTCAATCTGCTGGTCGGTAACGGTGACGCCCACCTCAAGAACTGGTCGATGATCTATCCTGACCGCCGTACGGCGCAACTCTCGCCCGCGTACGACATCGTCTCGACAGCCTCGTACTTCGACGATCGGAACCCAGAAGACCTGGGTCTGAAGTTCGGCGGCTCGAAACGCTTCGAAAAAGTGACCTGGCGGACGTTCGCGGAGCTTGAGCGAAAGTTACATGCGGAAGCAGCCGACCTGGTCGGGGTCATGCAGCAGACCGTGCGCCGTGCCGCCGAGACCTGGGGGACGGCGGCCGACAACCTGGACGCCCTTCCCGCGACACGAATTTGGATCAATCAAAATCTCGAGAGAACGACTCGACGGTTGATGTCCCCGCAATGAACGTTGATGTCCCCGCAATGAACCAAGGGTTTGCCCGCTTGCCCATCACCTGCCACGAATGATGCAGGTGACTGGCGTCCACTCCTGGACGCCACTTGTTGCACCAGATCAAGGGGCAGATGGGACGCGATGTCCAGGTGCCGCCACATTCCCGGAACCGGGCGCGACAGCAGGTACGTCGCCGCCGCCCGCAACGACCCGCGTCCACCTGGTGTGGATGTTCATGCACTGGAGTGTATAGTTCTGCCCTATGACTGACAGGACCTATCGGGTGGCCGTCGCCGGCGCGAGCGGTTATGCGGGCGGTGAGATTCTGCGGCTGCTGCTTGCGCATCCGAACGCGGAAATCGGTGCCCTCACTGCGAATTCGAGTGCCGGCGAGCGGCTCGGGTTGCATCAGCCGCATCTCTGGCCATTGGCCGACAGGGTGCTGGAGGCGACCAGTCCTGAAGTGCTCGCCGGACATGATGTCGTCTTCCTTGCGTTGCCGCACGGGCACTCACACCAGGTGGCCGCAGAACTCGGCCCGGACGTCATCGTCATCGACTGCGGCGCCGATCACCGACTCACCGACCCGGCCGCGTGGCAGAAGTTCTACGGCGGTGACCATCCCGGCTCGTGGCCCTACGGAATGCCGGAGCTACCAGGCGCGCGGGAGCAACTCATCGGAGCGCATCGCATCGCGGTTCCCGGCTGCTATCCGACAGCTGCGTCACTGTCGATGGCTCCGGCGCTCTCGGCGGGGCTGGTCGACCCGGACATCGTCGTCGTCGCCGCATCAGGCACTTCTGGCGCCGGAAAGTCGCTCAAGGCAAGCCTGTCGGCTTCGGAGGTTCTTGGATCGACGTCTGCCTACGCCGTCGGCGGCGGACATCGGCACACACCTGAAATGATCCAGAACCTCTCCGCCGCAGCAGGTTGCGCCGTCAAGGTTTCCTTCACTCCGATACTCGTGCCGATGTCCAGGGGCATACTCTCGACCAGCAGTGCTGCCATCAAGCCAGGAGTGAACGTCGCAGAGATCCGGGCGGCATTCGAGACTGCTTATGCAGAGGAACCTTTCGTTCATCTGCTCGAAGAAGGGCAGTGGCCGACCACCAGTTCCGTGCTCGGCGCAAACATGGTGCTGCTGCAGGTGGCCGTCGACGAGGCGGCCGGTCGACTGGTCGTGGTGGCGGCCGTCGACAACCTCACCAAAGGCACGGCGGGCGCAGCAGTGCAATGCCTCAACCTTGCCCTCGGTCTTCCCGAGACAACAGGTTTGACCACCGTGGGAGTGGCGCCATGACAACGGTTTCGACTGCACAGGGACAAGGCGTGACCGCGGCCGCCGGATTCCGCTCCGCCGGCATCACGGCAGGTTTGAAGGCTTCCGGCAAGCCGGATCTGGCCCTGGTGGTGAACGACGGTCCGTTACGTGCCGCCGCCGGCGTCTTCACCGCGAACCGGGTGAAAGCCGCGCCCGTTCGGTGGTGCGAGCAGATTTTTTCCGGCACCGGGAACTCCGCACCAGCGGTGGCCGCGGTCGTGCTCAACTCGGGCGGGGCGAATGCGTGCACCGGACCCGCCGGCTATGCGGACACCGTGGCCACAGCCGAGCACCTGGCGTCGCTGCTGGACCTCGGTCCGACGCAGATTGCCGTCGCCTCGACGGGTCTGATCGGTGCGCGGCTTCCGATGGACAAGATCATGTCGGGTTCCGCCGCTGCGGTGGCAGCTCTCGCTGACGACGGCGGGCCGGCCGCTGCGACGGCCATTCTGACCACGGACACGGTCCCCAAGCAGGTGGCCCTGACGGCAGGCGGATTCACGGTGGGTGGGATGGCCAAGGGCGCCGGCATGCTGGCGCCGGCGTTGGCAACCATGCTGGTGGTCCTCACCACTGATGCGGTCGCCGACAACGCGGCGCTGGACACCGCATTGCGGGCTGCCACCAGGGTTTCGTTCGACCGGCTGGATTCCGACGGGGCGATGTCCACCAACGACACAGTGCTGCTGCTGGCTTCGGGGGCTTCCGGCGCCCAGCCATCGCAGGAGGTCTTGACGGCGGTGGTCACCAAAGCGTGCAAAGAACTTGCGGTGCAACTACTTGGCGATGCCGAAGGCGCTACCAAGGAGATCTCCGTCGAGGTGGTCCACGCTGCCTCCGAGGAGGATGCGGTCGAGGTCGGCCGGGTAGTGGCCCGAAATGGTCTGGTAAAGACCGCCTTTTTCGGCGGTGACCCGAACTGGGGTCGCATTCTGGCTGCGGTGGGTACCAGCAAAGCTGCCTTCGACCCGGATTCCATCGATGTGGCCATCAACGGCGTCTGGATCTGCAGGCAGGGGTCCAACGGTGCGGATCGAGCCCTGGTGGACCTGTCGGCGCGGAAGGTCCACGTCGTCATCGATCTCCATGCGGGTGTGGAAGTTGCGACCATTCTGACGAACGACTTGTCGCACGCCTACGTGCACGAGAATTCGGCGTATTCGACGTGATCGGATCCGCGACACCCGCATCCGGCCTCGAGCAGCGCAACGCCGCCGATCTGCGCAACGCAGCGGCCAGAGCGACTGTGCTCGCCGACGCACTGCCCTGGCTGCAACAGTTCGCCGGCGCGCTGGTGGTGATCAAGTACGGCGGCAACGCGATGACCGATGACGCGCTGCAACGTGCGTTTGCCGCCGACATGGTCTTTCTGCGGACCGTCGGCCTCCGGCCTGTTGTGGTGCATGGTGGCGGTCCGCAGATCAGCGCCATGCTGACCAGGCTCGGGGTCGCCGGTGAGTTCAAAGGTGGGTTCCGGGTGACAACGCCGGAAACGATGGACATCGTTCGGATGGTGCTGGTCGGCCAGGTCGGACGGGAACTTGTCGGTTTGATCAACAAGCACGGGCCGTTGGCGGTCGGCATGTCCGGCGAGGATGCACAGTTGTTCACCGCGGCTCGGCGTACCGTCGCCGTCGACGGTGTGCAGACCGACATCGGGCTGGTGGGTGATGTTGTCGACGTCAATCCGGCGGCCGTGCTGGATCTGTTGGCTGCTGGTCGCATCCCGGTGATCTCCACCGTCGCGCCCGACGTCGACGGCGTGGTGCACAACGTGAATGCCGACACCGCCGCAGCGGCGCTTGCTGTCGCGCTGAAGGCAGCCAAGCTGGTGATGCTCACGGACGTCGAAGGCCTTTACTCCGATTGGCCCGACAGATCTTCGTTGCTGTCCAGGGTTTCGGTCTCGGCCCTGGAAAAGATGCTGCCCGCCTTGGAATCTGGAATGGTTCCCAAGATGGAGGGTTGCTTGCGAGCCGTCCGCGGCGGAGTGGCCGCGGCCCACGTGATCGATGGGCGCACTGCGCACGCAGTGTTGTTGGAGATCGTGACCACTACCGGAATCGGCACCATGATCGTGCCGGACGCAGCCGAGACGACAAACCTCGATGGGCAGGACGCACATGAGCAATGAACTGGCCGCCGGACGGTGGGCCGATACAATGATGAACAACTTCCCGGTTCCGCAGGTGGAACTCGTTTCCGGCAGCGGTGCAGTGGTGGTCGACGCAGACGGGCGCGAATATCTGGACCTGCTCGGTGGAATTGCGGTCAATGCGCTGGGTCATGCGCATCCGGCCGTGGTCGCTGCAGTGACGCAGCAGATCGCCACACTTGGCCATGTATCCAATTTCTTCACCCACCCGAAGGTGCTGGATCTCGCCGAGCAATTGCTACACATCGCCGGAGCGGACCAGGACGGTCGCGTACTTTTCTGCAACTCCGGGGCAGAGGCGAACGAGGCCGCTTTCAAGATGGCCAGGCTCACGGGCCGGCGACGGATCATCGCCGCGCAGGGTGCGTTCCACGGTCGCACGATGGGAGCTCTCGCTCTCACCGGTCAACCAGGCAAACGAGCGCCTTTCGAACCGATGCCTCCCGGTGTCGAATTCGTTCCGTTCGGCGACGTGCGAGCCCTTCGGGCCGCGGTCGACGACACCGTCGCAGCCGTGTTCCTGGAACCGATCCTCGGTGAGGCAGGAGTCGTGCCGGCGCCTGATGGCTACCTTGCCGCAGCGCGGGAGATCACCTCCGCTCGAGGCGTGCTGCTCGTGCTCGACGAGGTGCAGACCGGCATCGGGCGTACCGGAACCTGGCTGGCGTACCAGCGTTCCGGTATTCGGCCCGATGTCGTCACCCTGGCGAAGGGCCTGGGTGGTGGCCTTCCGATCGGCGCGGTGATCGGCATCGGCGCGGCGGCAGAGCTGCTGTCACCGGGCCAGCACGGGTCGACCTTCGCCGGCAACCCCGTCTGCGCGGCCGCCGCGCTTGCGGTGCTGTCGACGATCAGGTCGGAGCACCTCCTCGACCACGTCGATGCTCTCGGAAAGCACCTGTGCACCGCCATCGAAGATCTGGGGCACCCCCTCGTCGAGCAGGTGCGCGGCGCCGGTCTGCTACTGGGAATAGTTCTCACCGAAGCGATCGCGACCGAGGTGGCCCGAGCGGCCATGAAGGCGGGCTTCATCCTCAATGCCCCGGCGCCGGACGTGCTGCGCCTCGCCCCGCCGCTGAATCTCAGCACCGAACAAGGCGACTCTTTCGTCGCAGCCCTGCCGGCGATTCTTGACAGTGCAGTGGTCCAGAGCAAGGCCACCAAGGAAAAGGAAGAATTGTGACACCTGTCAGACACTATCTGCGGGACGATGACATCTCGCCGGCCGAGTTGATCGCGCTGCTGGATGTCGCCGATGCATTCAAGGCCGACCGCAATGGCTTCAAGCCGCTCGCCGGCAAGGTAATTGCTGCGCTTTTCGAGAAGAACTCGACTCGCACCCGATTGTCCTTCGAGGTGGGTATCGAGCAACTGGGCGGCCAACCGGTCATCGTCGACGGCCGCACGTCCCAACTCGGACGGGAGGAGACGATCGAGGACACCTCCAGGGTCCTCTCCCGCTACGTGGACGGCGTCGCGATCCGCACCTTCGCCCAGCGACGGATCAACGCCTTGGCAAGTGTGTCAACGGTTCCGGTGATCAACGCGCTGACCGACGAATTTCACCCCTGCCAGGTGCTGGCGGATCTGCAGACCATTCGGGAACGGTTCGGGCGGCTGGCCGGGATCAATCTGACCTATCTCGGTGATGGCGCCAACAACATGGCGCATTCGCTGATGCTGGGCGGAGCGAATGCCGGTCTCAACGTGCGTATCTCCTCGCCACTGGGCTTCGATCCACAACCGGACATCCTGCTGGCAGCGAAGGCCAGGGCCACCGTGACGGGCGGCTCCGTCGAACTGATCACCGACCCCGCGGCAGCCGTCGCCGCAGCGGATGTTCTGGCCACCGATACCTGGACTTCCATGGGCCAGGAAAACGACGGCCTCGATCGCATCGGGCCGTTCCGGCCCTATCAGATCAACCGGCAACTGTTGGCCGCCGGCAACCCGGGCGCGATCGTCCTTCATTGTCTGCCGGCACATCGCGGCTGGGAGATCACCGATGAGGTTCTGGACGGTCCGTCGTCGGCGGTCTGGGATGAGGCAGAGAATCGGCTCCATGCACAGAAGGCGCTACTGGCTTTTCTGATGGGGCCGGCCGGCGAAGCCGCACAGGGCGCGGCGGCCGAATGACCAGTACCGTCCCGGCGACGAAAGCCGCCCGACACGGCCGCATCGCGGAACTGATCCGCGATGGTGCAATCCGATCGCAGCAAGAACTGGCTGCCCTGCTGCAGGCCGAGGGCGTGCACACCACTCAGGCGACGCTCTCACGCGACCTCGAGGAAATGGGCGCCCTGAAGTTGCGCGGGGTAGCCGGTGGTGCTCCCGTCTACGTCATTCCCGAGGACGGTTCGCCCCGGCCGATGGCAGGCGGAACATCGCGACTGGCAAGGCTTCTGAGCGAACTGCTGTTGTCGCAGGAGACCTCCGGCAACCTGGTAGTGCTCAGGACGCCCCCCGGAGCCGCACAATTTCTGGCCTCGGCGATCGACCGCGCCGCGCTGCTCGACGTCATCGGGACGATCGCCGGTGACGACACCATCCTGGTGGTGGCTCGGTCCGGCCTGTCCGGCGAGGAACTCGGCCGTCGCCTGTCGGGTCTGGCCGCACCCGCACCGCCCACCGAACCGAATCCGTGATTTGTCATTCCACCGCACCCGAAAGATAGGCTCCGCCCGTGTCCAAGGTCCTGAAGTCCCTGCCCGTCGATCAACGAGTCGGTATCGCTTTCTCCGGCGGGCTCGATACCTCGGTGGCAGTGGCCTGGATGCGCGAACACGGCGCCGTGCCGTGTGCCTACACTGCCGATCTCGGGCAGTACGACGAGCCTGATCTGTCCGGCGTCCCGGAACGTGCCAAGGAGTACGGCGCCCAGATCGCCCGCATCGTCGACTGCCGCGCCGCCCTGGTCGAGGAAGGACTGGTCGCGCTGGCCTGCGGGGCCTTCCACATCCGCTCCGGCGGACTGCCGTACTTCAACACCACACCGCTGGGCCGGGCTGTCACCGGAACCCTGCTGGTTCGCGCCATGCAGGACGATGACGTCGAAATCTGGGGTGACGGGTCGACGTACAAGGGCAACGACATCGAACGGTTCTACCGTTACGGACTGCTGGCCAATCCGCGTCTGCGCATCTACAAGCCATGGCTGGACGAAGATTTCGTCTCAGAGCTGGGCGGCCGCACCGAGATGAGCAAGTGGCTGCTGGCCCGGAAACTTCCGTACCACTCCTCGGTCGAGAAGGCGTATTCCACCGACGCGAACATCTGGGGCGCGACCCATGAGGCGAAGAGACTGGAACTGCTCGACACCTCGATCGAGGTCGTCGAGCCCATCATGGGGGTCGCCTACTGGGACCCGGCGATCGCCATCGACACCGAAGACGTCGAGATCCGGTTCGACAGAGGCCGTCCGGTGTCCCTGGACGGACAGGAGTTCACCTCCGACGTCGAGTTGGTCAGGGCGGCCAACGCCATCGGTGGGCGGCACGGCCTCGGTATGTCCGACCAGATCGAGAATCGCATCATCGAGGCCAAATCCCGCGGGATCTACGAGGCGCCGGGCATGGCGTTGTTGTTCATCGCCTATGAACGGCTGGTCAACGCCATCCACAACGAGGACACGCTGGCCACTTATCACGCAGAGGGTCGCCGCCTTGGCCGATTGCTCTACGAGGGACGGTGGCTGGATCCACAGTCGTTGATGCTCCGCGAGTCGTTGCAGCGCTGGGTCGGCTCGGCGATCAGCGGCTCCGTGACGCTGCGGCTGCGTCGGGGCGCCGACTATTCGATCATCAACACCACGGGGCCGGCCCTGAGCTATCACCCGGAGAAACTGTCGATGGAGCGCGTCGAGGACGCCGCTTTCGGTCCTGCAGATCGGATCGGCCAGTTGACGATGCGCAACCTCGACATCGCAGACACCCGATCCAAGCTCGAGCTCTATGCGGGTCTTGGCCAGTTGGATACCGAGCAGACGCTGGTCGGTTCGCTCCGGCCCGGTGGGGCTGCGGCGATCGCGATGCTGCAGGCGTCGGCTCAGCCCGACGCGGCGGTCGACGCCGCCGGCGACTCGGCTGCCATGGAAGCCGGCACGGACTGATGGCGCCGCCGACGCTTCCCGGGCAGCCGGCCGTCTCGTTGTGGGGTGGCCGTTTCTCCGGTGGTCCTTCTCCCGAGATGGCCGCGCTGTCGAAGTCGACGCATTTCGACTGGCGGCTCGCGCAGTACGACATCGCCGGCTCCAAGGCGCACGCCCGGGTGCTCCACCACGCCGGCCTGCTGACCGAGGACGAGCTCGACGGGATGATTCGCGCCCTGACCCAGCTGGCCGCGGAGGTTGCGGACGCCTCGTTCGGTCCGGTGGAGGCAGACGAGGACGTTCACACTGCGCTCGAGCGGGGACTGCTCGACCGGGCCGGCCCGGAGCTCGGCGGCAAGTTGCGTGCCGGACGTTCCCGCAACGATCAGGTGGCGACGCTCTACCGGCTGTACCTGCGTGATGCGGCCCGCCGCGTGGTGCAGTTGCTTCTGGAGTTGCAGGAAGCCTTCCTGGCGCAGGCGGAGGCGCACCCCGGAGCGGCGATGCCCGGTCGAACCCATTTCCAGCATGCGCAGCCGGTGTTGCTGGCCCACCACCTCGCCGCCCATTCCCAAGCACTGGTCAGGGACATCCACCGCATCCGGGATTGGGATCGTCGGGCCTCTGTATCTCCGTACGGATCGGGCGCCCTGGCGGGGTCGTCGCTGGGCCTCGACCCTGAGGCGGTCGCCAAGGAGCTGGGACTGGACGTCGCCACGGCCAATTCGATCGACGGCACGGCTTCCAGGGACTTCGCGGCCGAGCTCGCATTCTGTCTGGCAATGATCGGGGTCAACCTGTCGCGGTGGGCGGAGGAGGTCATCATCTTCACCACCGCCGAGTTCGGCTATGCCCGCCTGAGCGACGCTTTCGCGACCGGGTCGTCGATCATGCCGCAGAAGAAGAATCCGGACATCGCGGAATTGACCAGAGGCAAGGCGGGTCGGCTCATCGGAAATCTGACCGGCCTGCTGGCGACCTTGAAGGGCCTGCCGCTGGCGTACAACCGCGACCTGCAGGAGGACAAGGAACCGCTGATCGACTCGATCGAGCAGCTGGAACTCCTGCTTCCGGCGCTGACCGGATTGACCGCCACCTTGACCTTCGACGTCGAGCGGCTCGGCGCCATGGCCGGCGCCGGCTTCTCGTTGGCCACCGACATCGCAGAGTGGCTGGTGAAGCAAGGGGTTGGCTTCCGAACAGCGCACGAGGCGGCGGGTGAATGCGTATTCCTGGCCGAGTCCACCGGTCGGGACCTCGACCAGCTCACCGACGCGGAGTTCGCCCGGATCTCACCGGTCCTGACGCCCGCTGTGCGGGCGGTTCTGACGGTCGCCGGTTCGATGGCTTCGCGCGACGGCCTCGGCGGTACCGCACCGCTTCGGGTCGCCGAGCAACTCGCCGGCCTGCGCGCGGTGATCGCAGCCGATCGGGCCTGGGTCAACCGCCTCTGACCTGCTGCGAGGCTCGCGCCGCCCCAGTCGTCCCGCCCCACAGCACTCGTCCCGCCCCGCCCCAGTCGTCCCGCCCCACAGCACTCGTCCCGCCCCGCACCAGTCGTCCCGGCCGATGTCGCCGCCCTGCGTGGATCACGGCAGCAGCCATCAGTGGTCGCGATGCTTCCCCCCGATCTGCGAACCGAGCAGTTCCATCCCTGCACCGTGCACCGAGGGAGCGCAATGCCAACTATCGGCCGCCGATTGGCCAGGTCAACGCTGGCGGGTGACTCGGTCGTCCTTGCGCCAATGCTGCTAGGACGCGTGGTCGTTTCCGACTCGGCCGAAGGCAGGGTCGCGGTACGCCTCACCGAAGTCGAGGCCTACCGCGGTGCCGACGACCCGGCGTCACACGCATATCGCGGCTTGACCCGGCGCAATGCGAGCATGTTCGACGAGCCGGGCCACCTCTACACCTATTTCGTCTACGGAATGCATTGGTGCGCAAACGTCGTGACCGGTCCGGTCGGGTGTCCTTCGGCGGTGCTGCTGCGGGCCGGAGAGGTCGTCCACGGCCAGAAATTGGCTGCCGGCCGTCGATCCGAACGGACGAATTCGGAGCATCTGGCTCGGGGGCCTGCCGGCCTGGCGTCAGTGCTGGGCCTGGCCGCTGAGCAGAATGGCATCGACCTGTGCCGATCGGATTCCACGATCTCTGTCCGGACCGGCGTCCGGACTCCGGCAACGCTGATCGCCAACGGTCCCCGCGTCGGCGTCAACGTCGCTGCCGAGCACCCTTGGCGGTTCTGGGAGTTGGGTGCACCGTCGGTTTCAGCCTTCCGCGCCGGCGTCAAACGAGCCCAACGGGGGTGATCCCGCCGCTGGGCGCAGGCTGGCGCTCCCGCGCAAACAACCGGGCCAGCGCGTCTGCTACCGGAGCACGTGCCGGGCCCGGTCCGTACCGCTCCGCGGGAGGTACCTGGCGCTTTGACGCGGTCCAGCGGCCGTCCCGGGTGCCGCATCGGCATCAACGCATGCCTGGCCGGACTCCGCATTGGCTGGCGGCGACGGAGCCACTTCAGGCGGAAGAGTTCGGATCCCACAGCGGCCGGGCAGAGAAGTTGGGTGCGCCGGAATTTCTCAGACGTTCGCTGCCCACGTGCGCACAGGCTTCGCCGGACGTTCGCCGCCGACGCGACGCGGAGCGAGTGGGAATGCGCAGGACGGGCGAGCGATTGGAATGCGCACGACGAGCATCGGCGGGTCGGCGAAGGTGCCTTTGATCACAAAAGCCCCGTTCGCGCACTGCGCCCGTAGTGCGCCGTGGTCGATCGGCTGATCTGCGTCGATCTGACACCGCACGGCCCTGACCTGGACATTTGACTTGCTGGATGGCTGCCCGTAACTTTCTCGTTGTTGCCGACGGAGATCTGGACAGGGTGCAGGGTGACCTGCGGTGCCTGGTTGGAGCCGGGTAGCAAAAATTCTGAGTATCGGCTCCGGT